>Ga0105044_10011387_pt1 | contig 12136 bp, 14 predicted proteins | sample MAT01_FD_78092 | JGI IMG/M metagenome (GOLD analysis project Ga0105044, IMG submission 78092) | Freshwater microbial communities from Lake Fryxell liftoff mats and glacier meltwater in Antarctica - MAT-01 | ecosystem: Environmental > Aquatic > Freshwater > Ice > Liftoff microbial mat | place...
GCCCGTTCGGCTGATGGATGTCGTGCCCTATTCCGAACAAGAAGATCTGGAGGCGCACTACGAGGCCGACCCCGCGCCGAGCGAAACCAACGTTGACGGCCAGCGTGGCATCCTCGCCTGGGACTTCGAGATTGCGCCGGGCGAGACGCGCGAGGTCAGGCTGCAGACCCGCCTGCGCTGGCCCGAGGGGATGGTCCTGCAGTAGTGCTCAGACCACCACCTCGATCGGCGCCTGATCGCCTACGCCGAAAACCCGCTTGTAACGGGCGATTTCGTCCTTCGGCCCCATGGCCTTGACCGGGTTGTCGGAGAGCTTCACCGTGGGGCGGCCATCCGCCGACACTGCCTTGCACACCAGGCTGAAGGGGGCGAGGGCATCACCGGCCACCAACCCGCGGAAGTCGTTCGTAAGCATCGTGCCCCAGCCGAAGCTGACCTTCACCCGCCCGCGGAACCGGGTAAGCAGTTCCTCGATCTTGTCAAAGTCGAGGCCGTCCGAGAAGATGACGAGCTTCTGTCTCGGGTCCTCGCCCCTGTCCTGCCACCAGCGGATGGCGATTTCGGCGCCTTGCACTGGGTCGCCGGAATCGATGCGAATCCCGGTCCAGGAGGCGAGCCAGTCGGGAGCATTGCGCAGGAAACCTTCAGTGCCATACGTGTCGGGCAGGATGATGCGCAGGTTGCCGTCATGCTCCTCATGCCAGTCGGCCAGAACCTGATAGGGGGCTTGCGCAAGTTCCGCATCCGAATTGGCGAGGGCCGAGTAGACCATTGGCAGCTCATGCGCGTTGGTGCCGATGGCTTCCACCTCGCGCCGCATGGCGATCAGGCAATTGGAAGTGCCGATGAACCGCCCCTCCAGCCCTTCTGACATCGCCTGCACAGCCCAGTCCTGCCACAGGAAGCTGTGGCGGCGGCGGGTACCGAAATCGGCGATGCGCAAACCCTCCATGCCGCGCAGATGGTCGATCTTTTCCCAAAGCTTGGTCATCGCGCGGGCGTAAAGAACCTGCAGCTCGAACCGGCCGAGTTTTTCCAGTACGGCGCGGCTGCGCAGCTCCATCAGCACGGCAAGAGCGGGGATTTCCCACAACATCACCTCGGGCCATTTGCCCTCGAAGGTCAGCTCATACTGCCCATCGCGGCGTTCCAGGTGATAGGGGGGCAGACGCACGCCCTCGAACCACTCCATGAAATCAGGGCGGAACATCTGGCGCTTGCCATAGAAGGTGTTGCCGCGCAGCCAGGTGCTTTCCCCGCGCGTGAGGCTGAGAGAGCGGACATGGTCCAGCTGTTCGCGCAACTCCCCCTCATCCACCAGATCGGCAAGGCGGATGGCATGGCTGCGGTTGATCAGGCTGAAGCTGACGGTCGTTTCCGGCTTGTTGCGGAATATCGACTGACACATCAGAAGCTTGTAGAAATCGGTGTCGATCAGGGATCGCACGATCGGGTCGATCTTCCATTTATGGTTCCACACCCGCGTGGCGATATCGACCATCTGCGCCCCCTGCCATTTGTGCCTTTATGACAAAGGACGCGGCCTGCGAACAGGCCCCCGGCGACAAAAGCCGCTCATGCGGCGAAGGGGGCGTCGAAGGGGGCGGCAATGCGGTCACTGAGGTCGCGCCGCGAGATCGGTTTGGAGAGGAAATCATCCAGTCCCGCGGCGAGGCAGGCCTCGCGATCCTCCGAGAAGGCGTTGGCGGACAGCGCAATGACGGGCACGCGCGGCAGGCTTTGCGCCGCCTCGATCCGCCGGATTTCCCTGGTGGCGGCCAGAGCATCCATTACCGGCATCGACATGTCCGTCAACACAAGATCGGGGCGGTTGGCGCGGAAAAGATCCACCGCCACCGGGCCATTTTCGGCGAAGTCGGGTGTCAGCGCCTCCCGCTCCAGCATCCGGCGCAGGATGAGGGTGTTCATCCGGTTGTCCTCGGCCACCAGAATGCGCTGACCGGCAAGGACCGGCGCTGCCCGAGGCGGCGGAGCGGCGTCCGCCTGTCCTGCCGGTGGCAGGGCCACCCGAAACGCAAAGCACGACCCCTGTCCATGGGGTCGACGTCACTTCGATCTCCCCGCCCATCTCGCGGGCGAGCAGCAGCGAGATGGCAATCCCCAGCCCGGTGCCGCCATGCGACCGGGTCAGTCTGTCATCCGCCTGGGTGGAGCTTTCAAAGATCCGGTCCAGCTGGTTCGCGACGATGCCGATGCCGCTGTCCGCAACCAAAAAGGTCAATGGCCGCAAGGAAGAGATGCCCGCAGTCGGTAAAGTCATAGGCCCCGTTTTCGCCAAAGCCGAGAAGCAGTGCCGCCAGTGCCGCAAGCCCAAAGAGCAAAAACCGCATGTCGCACGCGTGGCTGAAATGCGGACGGCTAAGCACTGCGTTCATTGTGGCCCCGGCAAGATAGACGGCGGCGAAGAAATCAGCCTCCGCCTCTGGCACAAGCACCCAGCAGATGAGCACGCGGGCCACCAGCGACAGAGCCTGCACGCCAGCAGCGGCGAGGGCGAGTTTGCGCGCGTTCGCGCCAAGCCGAAAGAGGCCGTCCTCGCTGTTGCGCGCATCGAAGCACTGCAGCTCCGCCAAAGACCCCTCGGCGTCGGAAGGTTCGCCTTTTCTGATGTCCCCTGGGGCGAAGAAGGCGTTCACGGTGTCCGCTTGACTGGTGGTGGTGACATTTCCCGCCGCTTATCAGGCTCTGGTTAACGAAGCCTTGTGACGCATTGGCCCGCTGCCTCATCCGGACCTCTTCAGGCCGTGATCGTCACCCCGGCTGTCTGCATCCGCAACAGCATCGCGGCCCGCGATCCTGCCAGATCAATCGCCGCCGTCGCCCCTTCAATGACCGTCACGCCAAAGCCGAGGCGTGCGGCATCCAGCGCGGAATAGGCGACGCAGTAATCCAGCGCGAGCCCGACCAGCACGATCCGCCGTACCCCCCGCGCGCGCAGGTACCCCTCCAGCCCCGTCGGCGTGGTCCGGTCATTCTCGAAGAATGCCGAGTAGCTGTCGATGGCAGGACGAAATCCCTTGCGGAGCACCAGATGCGCCGCGTCCTGCTGCAGGGCCGCATGAAACTCCGCCCCCGCGCTGCCCTGCACGCAATGGGTGGGCCACAGAACCTGCGGTCCGTAGGGCATCTCGGCCAGCGAAAAGGGTGCCGCACCGGGATGGCTCGCGGCGAAAGAGCTGTGGCCCGCGGGGTGCCAGTCCTGCGTCAGGACAGTGGTGGCAAAATCAGCCATCATTGCATTGATACGCGGGATGATCGCATCGCCCCCCGCTACGGCCAGTGCCCCGCCGGGACAGAAATCATTCTGGACGTCAATCACGATCAGGGCTTCGTGAGGCGCGCGCATCGCATACTCCTTCCAGTGTGCCGGATTTTGCGCGAGGATGCCGGGGGATGCCTTTACAATCAACCGGAAATCCCAGGGATGCGCGCACTAGTCTTGGGAGCTTCGGGTCAGATCGGCCGTGCGGTGGCGCGGGACCTGCTGGCGTTTGGCTTGCATGTCGATGCCGTCACCCGGGACGGGCGCCCCCTGCCTGCCGAAATCGCGGCGGCGCGCCACGTCGGGCCCGCCCGGCGTACCAAGCTGATCGCCGCTGTGGCCTATGACCCCGTCATCGATCCTATCGCCTTTACCTCTGCCGAGGCAGCAGAGCTGCTGACCCACCCCGACGCGGCCGGAGCTTTCTGCGCGGTTTCGAGCGCTTCGGTCTATGCCGATGACGCGGGGCGCGGCTTCGAGACGCAGGAAGGTTTCCCCGACGACCCCGACCCGATCTTAAAAGATCAGCGACAGATAACCCCTTGGTAGCGGCTATTCTGCCGCCAAGGTCGCGATGGAGGATCTCTTGCTGGCCACGCCTGCGGCGGTATCCATTCTGCGCCGGGGCGCTATCCACGGTATCGGCGCCCGCCACCCGCGCGAGTGGTATTTCGTAAAACGTGTGCTGGACGGGCGGCGGCATCTGCCGCTCGAATATGGGGGCGGCTCTGTCTTCGCCACCAGTTCCACGACCGGCATCGCATGTGCGTGACCCTGCGCGCAAGGGGGGCCTTCAACGTGGCCGACCCGGTGACCCCGTCAGTGCGCGACGTCGCGGCAGCCATCGCGCGTCGCATGGGCCACCACTTCGACATATTCGCAGGACCCGTTGGCATCGGCCACACCCCGTGGTCGGTACCGCGCCCGATGCGGCTATCCTGTGACAGGGCGCAGAGCTTGGGGTGGGATGGCGGGCCGGATTATTCCGACGGTCTGCCCGCCTACACCGACTGGAAGGTCGCGCAGGCGAAGGATTGGCGCGAGGCCTTTCCCGGCTTCAAGACCTACCCCCAAGACCCCTTCGACTACGGCTCCGAGGACGCTGCCGTCCGACGGGCTTGTCGCAGCGGGGATCGGCGTCTATGGCAGGTGCATGATCACCATTGCCGCCCTTTATCACTTCGCCCGGCTCTCCGACCCCGCCGCCTTGCGCGCACCGCTGCTGCAGGTCTGCGAGGCGGGCAGCGTCCGGGGGACGATCCTTCTTGCGCCCGAGGGCGTCAACGGCACGGTCGCGGGCCTCCGCGACGGGATCGAGGCGGTCATCGCCCATCTGCGCAGCTTGCCCGGCTGCGCCACGCTCGGCTGGAAGGAAAGCACCGCCGAGTCCATGCCTTTCCAGCGCCTGAAAGTGCGGCTGAAGCGCGAGATCGTGACGATGGGCCAGCCCGGTGTTGACCCGCTCGCCGCCGTAGGCCGCTACGTCGCTCCGCAGGATTGGAACGCCCTGATCGCGGCGCCCGACGTGGCCGTCATCGACACCCGCAACGACTATGAGGTTGCCATCGGCAGCTTTCAGGGTGCCATCGACCCTGAAACCCGCAGCTTCCGGAACTTTCCCGCCTGGTGGACCGCCAACCGCGACCGCTTTGCAGGCAAGCGGATCGCCATGTTCTGCACCGGCGGTATCCGTTGCGAGAAATCGACGAACTACCTGATTGGCCAAGGGGTGCCCGAGGTCTATCACCTGCAGGGCGGCATCCTGAAATACCTTGAGGAAATGCCCGCTGAAGACAGCCTCTGGCAGGGCGAGTGCTTCGTTTTCGACCGCCGCGTCTCGGTCGGGCACGGGCTCCGGCCCGGAGGATTGCACACCTGCCACGCCTGCCGCCGCCCGCTTCTGCCCGAACACCTTGAAAGCCCGCTATATGAGGACGGCGCCGCCTGCCCGCAATGCACCGAAGAGTTCTCCGACGCCGATCGCGCCCGCTTCCGCGAACGCCACCGGCAAATGGCGCTGGCTGCCGAACGTGGCGAAGGGGGCTGACTGTTTCCTCCGGCATCCTGTTCTTCATCGAGTCCGGACTATCCGGGTCGATCCTGATGTTCGCCGATGGCTCAGGGAGTCGGCAAGCGCGGGTTGGGTCTCCCGGACCCTGCCGGGTCAAGCCGCCGGCCGCTTCGCCAGAATCTCGCGCACCATCGGGATCACTTCGCTGCCGTAAAGCCTGATCCCCTCCATCGACTGATCATGCGGCTGCGCGCCAGTAGAGTATTTCATGTCGAACCGCTGCAGCCCCAAAGCCGAGACCGTATTTGCGATTTTGCCCGCGACCGTCTGCGGCGAGCCTACATAAAGTGACCCTTCCTGCACCTCGGCCAGAAAACGCTCACGCGTGACTGGCGGCCAGCCGCGTTCGCGGCCGATACGGCCGAACATCATCTGGTAATGCGGCCAGAGTTGATCCTGCGCCTCACGGTCAGTCGCCCCCACAAAACCCGGGGAATGCACGCCTACGGGCCGCAAAGGCCGGCCGAGCTGTGCGCAGGCCCGGTGATAAAGGTCGATATAGGGCAGAAAGCGGCGCGGGTCGCCGCCGATGATCGCCAGCATCAGCTGCAAATCATGCCGGACCACGCGCACCACCGACTCGGGGCTGCCGCCCACGCCCACCCAGACGCGCAGGCCCTCCGGCCCCAGCGGAGGATAGACACGCTGGCGGTTCAGCGCCGCACGGGTGGTGCCAGACCATGTCACCTCGTCTTCGCGCACCAGCTTGGCGAAAAGATCGAGCTTTTCCTCGAACAGCGTGTCGTAGTTCTGCATGTCATAGCCGAACAGACCGTAGCTTTCGGAGAACGAGCCCCGGCCCAGGATCACCTCGGCCCGTCCCCCCGACACGGCGTTCAGGGTGGAGAACCGCTGGAACACCCGCACCGGATCATCCGAGGACAAAACCGTCACCGCAGTGCCCAGTCGGATGCGATGAGTGCGGCCAGCAATCGCCGCCAGCACGATCTCGGGGGCCGATATCGCGAAATCGTCGCGGTGATGCTCGCCCAGACCGATGAAGTCGATGCCCAGATTGTCGGCCAGCACCGCCTGTTCGACCACGTCGCGCAGCGTCTGGTCCTGCCGCTGCAGCTTTCCATCCGCGCCGAACGCCACATCCCCGAAGGTATCAAGCCCGAGGTCTATCATGATCCGCTCCCGTTCATCCGCCCCTCAAGTTAAGCGCGGAGCGTCGCCGCGCAAAGATGCGGCAATGCAGGCCCGACTGTGCAGCGGCGCGCAGGGATCAGGCGACATCGCGTGCCAGAAGCTGCCCGCCCGGCCCCGGCTTTACCTCGAAGCGGCTGATCTTGCGCACGAGGTCCGACAGTTTCGCGCTGCCATAGGTACGGGTGTCGAAGTCGGGGTTGGCTTGAGTAATGTATTGCCCCACCTGCCCCAGCGAGTACCACTCGCCTTCCGGATCGATCGCCCGCATCGCAGCGATGATCAGCGGAATCGCGACCGAGGGCGCCTCTTTGCCGCCAACCTTCTGTACCGGCTCGGCGGTATCGGGCTTGGCCGCACTGCGCGGCTCCTCGGTGATCCCCAGGTTTTCGACATAGATGAACCGCTTGCATGCCATCCGGAACGCCTCGGGGGTCTTCTTCTCGCCGATCCCGTAAACGTCCAGCCCCTGCTCGCGCACCCGCGCCGCAAGCCGGGTGAAGTCGCTGTCCGAGGACACCAGAACAAAGCCGTCAAACAGCCCGGAATGCAGGAAATCCATCGCCGCGATCACCAGGCCGATGTCCGAAGCGTTCTTGCCCTTGGTGTTCGAAAACTGTTGGTCCGCAACCAGGCCGAGCGCCGCCACCTTGCGCGCCCAGACGTTCAGCCGCGTGGCCGACCAGTCGCCATAAATCCGCCGGACAGACGCCTCGCCCAAGGCTGCGATCTCTTCGAAAATCGCCTCGGCATAGGTGGCGGGCACATTGTCGGCATCGATCAGCACGCACAGACGCGGGGCGCGGCCAGAGCCGGGACGGGGGTCGGACATGGGCATTCCTCCGGGCCACTGCTTCAGGCCTGATCCTTCATGCCAGAGACGCGCGCCGGGTGAAAGGGTGATGCGCCGGGGCCGCAAGCGCCCTCGCTTGACGCAAAATCCACCGAAACGCCACAATTTTCACGCTTTTTTTGGGCTTCTGCTTCGCACATGATACAGCAGGTCGGGGGGTGTGCCTGACCTCGGGGTTTATGAAGGGGCCTGTTTCTTGCAGCTTGACCGAACCGCGACGGAGGTGGCCGCGTTGGCCTTGCCCGCCCTTGTGGTGGACATGGACGGCACGCTTGTGCGCAGCGACACGCTTTACGACGCAGTCGTGACGCTGGTCGGCCGCGACCCTGGTGTTCTTTTGCATCTGCCGCTTTGGGTCAGTCGCGGCAAGGTCGCGCTGAAGCTCGCGGTGGCCGACCGCTGCATCCTTGACGCCGAAGGCTTGCCCTACGACGACGCGGTGCTGGAAATGATCCGCAAGGCGCGAGCCGAAGGACGGCAAGTGGCGCTGGTGTCGGCGTCCGATCACCGGCAGGTGCGGGCGGTGGCAGATTACCTCGGCCTGTTTGACCTCGCCATCGGCACCGGCAGTCCTGATACTGCAGGCGTGAACCTGGCAGGGCCGCAAAAAGCGCGTTTTCTTGCAGAACGCTATGGGGCCAAGGGGTTCGACTACATTGGCGACAGCCAAGCCGACCTCGCCGTCTGGGCCGAGGCTCGGCAGGCGATTGTAGTACGCCGCTCCCTCACGCTGCAGCGGGAGGCAGAGTCGCAGGGCCTGACGCTGACCCCCTTAGGCACAGGCGGGCGCAGCCTGATGCCGTTGCTGCGCGCCATGCGGCCGCATCAATGGTCAAAAAACCTGTTGATCCTTCTGCCGGTCATGGCGTCCCACCGGCTTGAAATGCTGGGTCCTGCGCTCCTGGCGATGCTGATTTTCAGCCTTGTCGCCTCTTCTGTTTATCTGTTGAACGACCTTGCGGACCTCGGCACAGACCGCGCCCATGCGCGCAAACGGCATCGCCCCTTCGCATCGGGCACGCTTTCCGTCACCTGGGGGCTGACGGCGGTGGGAGTATTGATCGGCACAGCTGCGGTTCTGGCGTTCACGCTTGCCACGCTTGCGTTCCTCAAGGTTCTGGCGTTCTACTTTTTGGCTACCTTCGCCTATTCCTTCTGGCTGAAACGCAAGCTTCTGGTCGATATCATCGCGCTTGCCGGGCTTTACACCGTGCGGATCTTTGCCGGGGGGGCCGCGACGGGCATCGTGCTGTCGGAGTGGCTTTTGGCCTTCTCGATGTTCCTCTTCTTTTCGCTTGCTGCGATCAAGCGGCAAGCCGAACTGGTGGACATGCAGAAATCCGGCCGAAAATCCACCCCGGGGCGAGGCTATCTGACCGACGATCTTCCCGTGTTGCGCGCGATGGCTGTAGCCTCCGGGCAGGCAGCGGTGCTGGTCTTTGCGCTTTACGTCAACAGCCCGGCCACGGTAATTCTCTATACGCATCAGGAGGCGATGTGGCTCATCTGTTTCATCCTCTTCTTCTGGCTCAGCCGGATGGAGATGATGACCCACCGTGGACTGATGAACGATGATCCAATCGTTTTTGCCATGCGTGACCGTACAAGCCTGGGCTGCCTAGTGGCGGTGGCGGGGCTTGTGGTTCTTGCGGGTTCGGGGGGGTAGATGAAAGACGCGCGCGCCCATTCCTGGCTGATTGCCATTACCCTTGTCGGCATGGCGCTGCGCCTCGGCTGGGTTCTGTGGATCCCGGTCGATCCCGTCTCGGACAGCGCAGCCTACCTGACCTTTGCCCTCGATCTGGCAGAGAATGGCGTCTTTGGCTGGACGCCTGACGAACCGATCGCCTATTGGCCGGTCGGCACTTCGGCAATCACGGCGGCCACCTTCTGGCTTTTGGGCGAAAACTTCACCGGAGTGGTTGGGCTGAACCTTGCAGCGGGACTCGCGATCATCCTGCTGACCCACCGGTTGGGGGAGATCTGGTTTGACCAGACGACTGCGCTTGCGGCTGCTGCTTGCATCGCCTTCTGGCCCAACCTGATCTTCTTTACCTCGATCCTGTCCTCCGAACTGTGGTTCATTGCGCTGTCGCTCGCGGGCCTCTGGGCCTGGACGCGGCCGGGGGGGAGGCCTGCGGTGAACCTTCTGCTCGCGGGCGTGATATGGGGGCTTGCCTGCTATGTCCGCCCGGTGATCCTGCTTTTGCCCATCGCACTGGCACTGACAGCCGTACCGCACGGCTTTCGCGCTGTCGGACGCGAGGCGTTGCGGGCAACTGTTGCGGTGGTGTTGATCATCGCCGTCGTCTCGCCATGGACCTATCGCAATACCCAGCTATTTGGCGAAAGGGTTATGATTTCCACCAATTTCGAACCAAACCTGTGGATGGGCAACAACCCTGAAACCACAGGGGGTTACATGCCCCTGCCCGACTTCGTCGACGGTTTGACCGAGACGGAGAGGGCGCATACCCTAGGCAATCTGGCCAAGGATTATATCCGTCAGGACCCAGCTGGTTTCCTTTGGCGTAGCCTTGTTAAGGCTGTGAAATTGCACGCCCGCGAAACAATCGGTGTCGCCTGGAACGCGCGTGCCATCGAACGGGCGACCGGCCCGATTGGCGTTGAGGCGGCAAAGGCAGGGGCCACCGGCTACTGGCTTGCCGTGCTGGCCCTTGCCCTCGTCGGCCTCCTCCGTCGCTTGCGGGAGGCGCCCTTGAAGGCGATTTTTCACCCCACTACTGCCGCATGGGGATACTTCACTGCCCTGCACGCCATCATCGTGGTGGAGGACCGCTATCATATGCCCGCCTCCCCCTTCATCGCCCTACTTGCAGCCACGGGGCTCGTCGCCCTGTTTCGCCGCCGCGGGGGCTGGGAGCCTGCCCGCACATGAACCACTGGACCCTGATCCTGATCGCCGCCGCCGCCAATGTCGGGCTGAACCTCTGCCTCAAGCAGGGCGGACGCGGCTTGAACACAGCGTCATTTCGCGATCTGATGGCGAGCCTGCTGTTCTCGCCCTGGATGTGGCTCGCAGTGGCAAGCGCCGTGGTGTTGCTGACCGCCTTTGTTGCAGCCGTCAGGGTGCATTCGCTGAGCCTGACTTATACCGCGGTGACCGCTCTTGCCATGGTCAGCCTCACGGCAATCGGGATGGGACTGCAACAGGAACCCTTCAGCCTGGGGCGGATGACGGGATTGGCGATGATCGTGGCCGGGCTGGTCGTCTCTGCCCGCGCGGTCTGAGGTCTTTTCAATACGCGGCGGGAATGGCTTGATGGCTATGTGCAACCGGAGCCAGCCATGACCGCCGAAACCCTCGCAAGCCGCCTGAACCTCGATATCCCCGACTTTGACCGCATCGGCTATTACGGTGCAGATTACGGCACGATGAAACCATTCCACCGCGTTGGGTCCCTGCTGTTCCTGTCGGGCCATGTCGCGCAGATCGGGACCCTGATCACGCACAAAGGCCGTCTCGGGGCGAACTTGACCACCGAACAAGGCTACGCCGCCGCCCGCCGAACCGGGATCAACGTGCTGGGAGGCATCCGTCAGGCCGTAGGTTCGCTCGACCGGGTGAAATGCATTGTACGTACGCTGAATTTCGTGGTCTGCGCGCCGGAGTACGAGGATGTTCACAAGGTCTCTTCCGGCCTGTCGGACCTGCTGGTCGAGGTATTCGGGCGCGAGAAGGGCCTTGGCGGGCGGGCCACCATCGGCGTGATGGCTCTGGCCGGAGGCGTGTGCTTCGAGACCTGGGCCACCGTAGAGCTTGAAGACTGATCGGACCTTTCTCTGGGGTCCGCACGACTTCAATTTATGAGCAGGATGACAGCAGCGCGACGCGTTGAAGCGTTGAAGCGTTGAAGCGTTGAAGCGTTGAAGCGTTGAAGCGTTGAAGCGTTGAAGCATTTGTCTTCCTGTTCCTCCAGACGCAACCCCAACACTTGCTGCCTTGCTGCGCCTTCCGGACGCCCTCCCGATGCCCTCCGGACCCGTTCCCCCGCACACACCCCGCCGCAGCCTTGTCCGAAAAATCAACCCGCAGGCGTGCGCAGCGCCGTTACGACCGCGGCCTTGACCACAATACCCCCGGCAAGCACCACTGTTGTGCCCCCGGATCCACCCCGCGCCTCGATAATGGTCTGGTAGGACTCGACCGGCGATTCGCCCAGAAGCTGTTCGCCCTGCCAGCTTTCGAGCGACAGGGAATAGCGGCCGTTTGGCAGCGGATCGCCCGCCGCGTCTGCACCGAGCCAGCTGTAGGGCGCGGTCGAGGCTGGCAGATCCTCGCGCGAGACAAGCTTGCCTGCGTCATCCCGAACGACCAGCACAGACCGGTCTGCCAGGCGCGCGGGGTTAGGGGCCAACTCGACCGGGCTGCCCGAGTAGTGGACCGGTCCGGCCACCCGCGCCTCCCGCCCGACCCAACCGGCCAGCTCCGACATGCCCAGAAGCGAGAATTGCGTTCCGAGATCTCGCAAAAGCCCGTTCGTCTGCGTCTGCTGCTCCACACCCGAAAAGGTGGCGAGCTGCACGGCATAATCCGAGGATTCAATGGGGTTCAACGGGTCTTGGTACTTCATCTGCGTGGTCAGCATCTTGAGGAAGGTATCGAAATCCGACCCGATAACTGACTTCTGTGGCGTAGGAGAAGCGGAGGAAGACGGCGCGACGGCGTTCACTTGCATAAAGTATCCTTACAGTCTGAGGTTGAGCCCGCCCGCATGGGCAGGAAGGATGGAATGGCGGCCAAGTGCGGCCATGGGAA
>Ga0105044_10011389_pt1 | contig 12134 bp, 8 predicted proteins | sample MAT01_FD_78092 | JGI IMG/M metagenome (GOLD analysis project Ga0105044, IMG submission 78092) | Freshwater microbial communities from Lake Fryxell liftoff mats and glacier meltwater in Antarctica - MAT-01 | ecosystem: Environmental > Aquatic > Freshwater > Ice > Liftoff microbial mat | place...
CGAGGTCGAACGGCTGGGCCGGCTGCACAATGACGCGTTCCGTGGGCGGCAACGATGCGAGCCCTTGCTGCGCGACGAACTCCGTCAGCGAATCGACAATCTGTTTGGTCGCGGCAACAACGCCGCCCATTTTCGGGTGTTGTCTGCGCACACCGAGCCACGTTGCGAGCGGATCTTTGCCCGGTGCCAACTTTTGGGCTGCTGCGCGAAACTCCTGCTGCGAAACGGCGAGTTCACGTTCACCGATCGCCACCATCTTCTCCAGTGGCGTGTCGATCAGTTCTTCAGCGAGATAGCGACGCGAAAGGTTGGCCGCACCGATGGTGAAGTCACCGCTCGCCTTCGGGATGACTTCCTCTTCGAGATACGTCGTGTACGCCACGATTTGTGGTATCGCAGCATCAGCCGCGCGTCGCAGCGAATCCCGCAGCGCGTGACTGGGCTCCGATGCAAACGCGAGGTCGAGGTCACGACCAAGCATATCGCTCGCACCATGCATCATTGCCGCACCACGTTGAGCGAACAGCTTGGGTGGATTGACGATGTTCGCACGCGCGGCGCCAATCAGCTCGGGCACGTACCGCAACTTGCTGATGATGTTGCGCATGCGGGCCGGGGCCGGACTGCTCTCCATCGTCATCAGATTGTGCACACCGTCGGTCAAGGCCGATGCGTAGAGCATTGGATTGCGCTGCCAGTTCTTGAGCGTCTCCTGCTCCAGAAGCCAGCCATCGATCACGCCGAGCAGAATGCGCCGATCAACCCGTTCGCCGGGGGTGAGCGCCCGTGCATTGAACGCATTGAGCCGTGCCCGGTGACGACGCAGTGCAACGACTTCGGCTGCGATTCCCTTCGCCGAAAACTCATCGAGCAGATCGTCGTGCTCGTGGATGCCGTTCCCCGCCGCGATCGACGGATGGCGTCGCGCGAAGTCATCGAGGTACTGATCGACTGCTACCGAAAACCTGGGCGCCGGCTGCGGGCGGTCGGCCGCGAGAAAGACGAGGCAAAGGGCAGCAAGAACAGGTCGCATTCTACTCCGGGTTATGCATCGTACCCGACGACCAGATTCATCCCGGCTTGTTTCGCCCGCGCCACAGCCGTCGCAGCACCAGTGAGCAAACCATCCACACTCGTCACATCATCGCTCAACTCGGCGACGCCGACGCTGAGTGTGCAGCGCACGCCCTGATATTCGCCTTGGAAGAGATGGCGCTGCATGCGCTCGCGAATACGCTCCGCAAGTACCAATCCTCCCGAGAGTTCGGTGCTCGGCAGGAGCACGGCAAACTCTTCGCCGCCGATCCGACCGACGATATCCGTGGTGCGCGACTCCTGGCGGCAGACCCACGCGATCGCGCGTAGCCATTCATCACTGAAGGCTTGCCCATGGCGTTCCACTAGCTCACGAATGCGATCTGGATCAACGAGCAGCAGCGACAACGGCTGACCGTACCGACGACCGCGTGCGACTTCCGACCCGGCAACTTCAAAGAACGCGCGACGGGTGCTGACACCAGTGAGATAATCCGTCGTGCTTGCCGCGTCCTCGCGAGTGACTTGGTCCAGCTTGCGGCGATCGGAGAGATCGCGGGTGACGACCGAAAATCCGATCGGCGCGCCGTCAGCGCCGCGCAGAGCCGTGACCACCGTATTGGACCAGAAGGTCGTGCCATCGCGACGTTCGCGATTCCCTTCCTCTTCGCACCAGCCGTTCCGCGCAGCCAGCGCCAACGTATCACTCACGTGCGACTCGCCGTTGAATTCACTTGGCAGCAGCACGGCAAGCGACTTGCCGAGAATGTCGGCCGCAGCCCACTGATGCACACGCTCGGCCGACTCGTTCCATGAGTCGACGATGCCGTTGGGGTTGACGGTGAAGATCGCGTAGTCGCGCACGGCGCCCTCGACGGCACGCAGACGTTGGTCGAGACGACTCACGGTACCGACCGCTTCGGCCAGATTCCCGGCGTCCGTCGCGATGGCGACGATCTGGCCGGGCCCGACCTTGACGAGGGCCATATGCACGCCACGCTGTTCACCGGGTGCCAGCAATTCGAGTGATTCGACGATCACTCCGCGCGACGCGTCGTAGCCACGCACACGCGCTGCGAGATCGGGCGCCACATCGCCGAGTGAGCCGAAGAGATTGTCGAACGAACCGGCGCGGATGAATGGTGTGAGGAGCCGACGGGCCGCGAGATTAGCGATCTCGACACGCCCGTCTTCGCCGATGGCGACCAGCCCAACCGGTGCCAGCACAAAGAGGTCGAGCAGTGCCTCGGGGGTCATGCAACACCCGCAGCCGCAGTGGGCTCGACAGCTTCGGGCGCAGCCATCAATGCACGCGTACGAATCTCGCTGACGACCCGTGCGATGAACGCATCGGCGGAGAGAATTTCCTGCTTCTTGCCCGCTCCGCGAACGCGGAGCGCGACATTACCGTCGTCAGCCTCCCGCTTTCCGATCACGCACATGTACGGCACCTTGGCTACCTCTCCTTCACGCACGCGATAGTTGAGCGTTTCGTTCCGCGCATCGAGATGCGCGCGAATCCCCGCGTCCTTCATGCGCTCCACCAACGCGGCCGAGTACTCGTTGTAATCGATGGCGATCGGAATGACGCGCACCTGTTCGGGCGAGAGCCACACCGGAAACGCGCCGGCAAAGTGTTCGATCAGGATGGCGATGAACCGCTCAAACGAGCCACTCACTGCGCGGTGAATGACAACCGGGCGATGCGCTGTATTGTCATCGCCCGTGTAGGTCAGGTCGAAGCGTTCCGGCGCGTTGTAGTCGAGCTGAATGGTTCCCAGCTGCCATGCACGACCGATCGAGTCCGTGACATCGAAGTCGATCTTGGGGCCATAGAATGCGCCATCGCCTTCTTTCAATTCATAGGGGCGACCGGTGCCTTCGAGTGCGCCGCGCAGTGCTGCTTCCGCGCGATCCCACAGTTCGTCAGACCCAATGCGCTGTTCGGGACGCGTCGCAAACTTCAGGCGCGCCGTCAGGCCAAACGTCTCGTAGTAGCCAAGGATGAAGTTCATGAGGAACTTCACTTCATCGGCGATTTGGTCTTCGCGCAGATAGACGTGGCAATCGTCCTGCGCAAACTGACGTACGCGCGTGAGCCCGGACAGCGCGCCGGAAAGCTCGTTGCGGTGCAATACGTCAAACGTCACGTAGCGCACCGGCAGCTCGCGGTACGAGTGCTTGTGGGATGCGAAGTACAAATGGTGCGACGGGCAGTTCATCGGCTTGAGCGACATATCGTGCTCGCCGTTCTCGTTGTTCAACACAAGGAACATGTTTTCCTTGTACTTGCCCCAGTGCCCCGACTGCTCCCAGAGCGTCTTGGTGTACATCAGCGGCGTCTTGATTTCCTTGAACGCTTCCTGCTGACGCTCGCGCACGAACGCTTCGAGCGTGTTGTAGAGCGTCGTGCCTTTGGGCGTCCAGAACACCGCGCCGGGCGCGACCGGAAAGAGTTGGAAGAGATCGAGCGCCTTGCCGAGTACGCGGTGGTCGCGCTTCTTGGCTTCTTCCATCTGATGCAGGTGCGCGTCCAGCTCTTCCTTCTTGAAGAACGCCGTGGCATAGATGCGCTGGAGCATCTGCCGCTTCACGTCGCCGCGCCAGTATGCGCCGGCTGCGGACAGAAGCTTGAAGTGTTTGAGATACGACGTGTCCTGCACGTGCGGACCACGGCACAGATCGATGAACGGGCCGTCAGTATAGGTCGAGATGACTTCGTCGCTCCCTTCGAAGTCGTCGAGGCGCTCGAGCTTGAGCGGATCATCCACGAATTTCCGGCGCGCCTCATGCAGCGTCACTTCGTCACGCACGAACGGAAGCTTCTCCGCAATCACCTTCTTCATCTCGGCTTCAAAGGCTTCGAGATCTTCGGGGGTGAATGGCTGTGCGACTTCGAAGTCATAGTAGAAGCCATCATCGATGGCCGGCCCGAATCCGATGTGCGCGTCAGGACGCAGACGCCGAACGGCTGTCGCCAGGATGTGCGCGCCCGAATGACGCAGCACCGCGAGCGCCCGCGGGTCTTTGTCCGTGATCACGACAAACGCGCCCGAATCGCGAATAGGCGTCATGAGGTCCTGTACTTGCCCATCGATGGCCACCGCAACGGAAGCCTGGAGCAAGCGCGCGCCGATGGTTGACACCACGTCACGCCCCGCGGTGCCGTAGGGCACCTCCCGAGTGGACCCATCCGGGAGCGTGAGGATAAGCATCGTATCGGGTGCAGCGTTTGTCGGACCAGCGATCATCGGAAAGCGGACTGGAGAAGGACACATTGGAGCGCGCGGCGGGTACCGGGAATAGAATCGGTACTCGCCGCGCAAGTAGTTGAACTTACCGTTCCATGGATACCCGCGCCACCAGAGAGGACGCTATGCCCCGAGACACAACGTACACCCGCGCCACATCGTTGCTGCTCGTTGCCGCGGGCGCCGCAGCGGGCTTCGCACTCTTCATGGCGCTCCGCCCTCGCACGTCCCGGCAATCGTCCGGTCCCGCCGCCGGTCTCGAACGTCGCCCACAATCGCGCCTCAAACCGCCGACACCACGATCGGACGAGGAGACCATCGAGCGCCGAGTACTGGAAGTCTTTCGCAACGACCTGATTCTGAGTGAGCGGGCCATCGATATCTGCGCGATCGAGAGCGGTGGTGTGGAACTGACCGGGTGGGTGAGCATCGCGGCTGAAGTGGGCTATGCGGTCACGTTGGCTCGCGGAGTACCGGGTGTATCGCAGGTTGTAGACCACCTCGCCGTCCGCGGGCGCGAACCGGCCCGCAACCACAGTACCGGCAACTACGCAGCGATCGATCCGTCCGCCGCAACCGCGGAGTGGCCCAGTACGAGCTGATGCCTCGCGAGGCTGCCCGCGTACTTAGTTTTCACGGATGACATCGCCCGATCAAAACCCGCTGCCACCAAACCACGACGCCGCGGCGGCGCAGGCCAGCTGGTATCCGCGCTGGACCGAGCATGGTGTGTTCACGGCCAGCGCCGAACGCGCCACCGACCATCAGCCGTACGTCATCGTCATGCCGCCGCCCAATGTCACCGCGGTGCTGCATGTCGGGCACGGGCTCAATAACACGGTGCAGGATGTGCTCATCCGCTGGCGCCGAATGGCTGCGGATGAGGCACTCTGGGTGCCAGGCACCGACCACGCCGGCATCGCGACCCAGAACGTCGTCGAGAAGCAGCTCGTGGTCGAAGGGCTGACGCGTTTCGACCTTGGACGCGAGCCGTTCGTGCAGCGAGTGGCGTCGTTCGTGGAGCAGACTGGCGGCGAGATTCTCAATCAGCTCAAGGCCATTGGCTCGAGCGCCGACTGGACGCGCACGGCCTACACGTTTTCGCCCGAGCTGTCGACCGCCGTCCGTGAAGCGTTCGTCCGGCTGCACGAAGACGGACTGATTTACAAGGGACACCGGGTCATTCACTGGTGCCCGCGATGCGGTACGTCGTTGTCGGACGAAGAAGCCGAGTTCACGGAGACGGCGGGCAAGCTGTATCACCTGCGTTATGTGCTGGCTGACGATCCAACGCAGTCCATCACGGTGGCGACGACGCGCCCGGAAACGATGCTCGGTGACGTTGCGGTCGCCGTGAACCCTGAGGACGCGCGGTATGCAGACTTCGTCGGCCGGGAGCTCATCCTGCCGCTGAATGGCGTGCGCATTCCCGTCATCGCGGACGCGTATACCGATCCCGCGTTCGGCTCCGGCGCGGTCAAGATCACACCGGCGCACGATGCCAACGATTTTGAAGTGGGCAAGCGTCATGCGCTCGCGATGCCCGTCGTCATCGATCCCGAGGGCGTGGTACGCGAGGTTGAGTTCGCGGCCGGTCGAGTCCCCGATGAACTCGAGGGCGTCGACCGGTTTGAGGCACGCACGCGCATCGTGAAGATGCTCGAGGCGGTGGATGCGCTCGTGAAGATCGAGCCGCATCAGCACAGCGTGCGCCATTGCTATCGCTGCGATACCGTCGTGGAGCCGCGCCTGTCGGATCAGTGGTTTGTGCGCATGCAGCCGCTCGCCGAACGCGCGCTGGCCGTGTTGCGGAGCGGCGAACTGCGCATTCTCCCGGATCGGTGGGAAGCCGTGTACGTCAACTGGCTCGAAGGCATCCGCGACTGGAACATCTCGCGCCAGATCTGGTGGGGACATCGCATTCCGGTCTGGTACTGCGACGCCTGCGCGAACACGCCCGACTACGCGCCAATCGTTTCGCGCACTGACATCACCGCGTGCCCGAACTGCGGTGGCGCGGTGCGTCAGGATGAAGACGTGCTCGACACCTGGTTCTCGTCATGGCTCTGGCCGATGTCTACGCTGGGCTGGCCCAACTTGGAGAGCGCCGACCTCAAGGCGTTCTATCCGGGCGATGTGCTGGTGACCGCACCGGAGATTCTCTTCTTCTGGGTGTCGCGCATGGTGATGTCCGGCTGCTGGTTCATGGGGAAGGCACCGTTTCATACGGTGTACCTCCACGGCACCGTGCGCGACATGCAGCATCGCAAAATGTCCAAGTCGTTGGGCAACGGCATCGACCCGCTGGATGTCGTGCGACTGTATGGCGCCGACTCACTCCGCTGGACGATGGTTGCCGGACTCGGACTCGGCGTCGATGTCATGCTCGACCCGAACGATCTCGACAAGTCGTTCGCGCCGGGACGCAACTTCTGCACGAAGCTCTGGAACATCGGACGCTTTCTGCTGTCGCGCGTCGGCACGGAGAACGTGGCGTCGGTCGACTCCATCGCGCCAGATTCACTTACGGCAGCCGACGCCTGGATCCTCGATCGCCTCGATCAGGCCATCGCGGATTGCGACGCGGCACTGGGTCCCCCCCGTCCGGCCAACGGTGAAACATGGACCGACGCCGAACGTGGACGCGGGCTGCGGTTGTCCGAGTACGCAGAAGCGGCGCGGCGCTTTGTCTGGAACGAGCTGGCCGACTGGTATCTCGAGTCGATCAAGCCCCGGCTCATGCAGGAAGGCGAAGACCGAGAAGTCGCACGCTCGGTCCTGGCGCATGCATTCGACGGTGCACTGCGACTGTTGCAACCCATCGTGCCGTTCATCACGGAAGAGCTGTGGCAGCAGTTGCCGACCACGCCCCCCAATGCGTTCATCGCGCAGGCGGCCTGGCCAACCCGTCGCAGCGCCCGCACGTCGCTGGGTGATGCTTTCGAGACCGCACGCACCGTGGTGCAGTCCATTCGCACTGTGCGCAATGAGAATGGCGTGCAGCCAGGCGCCTGGGTCGACGCAACTCTCGTTGCCGAAGGCGTAATGGCCGCATCGCTCGCGCCGCAGCTCTCCACGATTGGCTCCCTGGCCCGCGCCCGCGTCACGATGGCCAGCACGGCACCAGGCGGCGCAGCAGCACATGTGGTGGTTGCGGTCGGACTCGAGTTGGTCGTGCCACTCGCGGGGATGATCGACCTCGAGAAGGAAGCGGCGCGCGTGTCGGCCGAACTGGACAATCTCGACAAACAGATTGAGGCCCTTGATGGCCGTCTGTCGAACGAAAAGTTCACCGCGAAGGCGCCACCAGCAATCGTCGAAGCCGAACGCGCCAAGCTTGTCGAATGGAAGGCGAAGCGCGATCAACTCGCGGCCAAGCTTCGGTCGTTCGGCCCGTGAGTGCGATGGCGACCCGACAGAAATCATCGCGAACGGGATTGGCGGTGGGTCTCTTCGTGTTCGGCGGCGCCGTAGTCGCGTCGATGATCGCCGCGTGCGCCAACGTGACCGCGCCGGAAGGCGGCCCCGAGGACCGCGATGCACCAATGGTCGTGAAGATCACGCCGGCCGACGGCGCCGTCGGCGTGAAGCCCAAGGATGTCGTCATTCAGTTCAGCGAAGTCATCAGCGAAACACCGCGTGGCTCGCAGGATCTGAGCACACTCGTCTTCATCAGTCCGAAAGCGGGAAAGCCGAATGTGGACTGGTTGCGTTCACGGATCGCGATCCATCCGAAAAAGGGATGGAAGCCGAACACCGTCTATTCCATCACGGTGAGTCCGGGGATCAGCGATCTCCGTCAGAACGTGATCGACAGCACCATCCGCGTGGTGTTCAGCACCGGTGGCGCGATTCCACAGACGCACATCACCGGTGTCGTGTTCGACTGGACGTTGGGACGCGGCGCGAACAAAGCGTTGGTTGAAGCGATCGCGGCCGACAGCACGACGTACCAGGTGCTCTCAGACACCGCAGGCCGCTACGACCTGCGCTACATGCCGCCCGGCAAGTACACCGTTCGCGCCATCGCGGATCGCAACAACAACCGCGACCTTGACCCTTCCGAGGCGTGGGATACACTCGGCGTCACGTTCACGGCGGACGCTGCCGTGGAGTTGTACATCTTTCCGCACGACACCATCGGGCTGCGCATCTCGGACATGACATTGCTCGACAGCGGACGCGTGGTGAAGATCACCTTCGACAAGCCATATCCGCCCACTCAGGTTTTTGACCTGTCGAGCGTGTCCATCAAGCAGTCCGATTCAAGTTTCGTCTCCATCGCCAAGATTCAACCCGCGCAGATACGCCTGCTCTTTGATTCGCTGGCGAGGAAAGCGAAAGAGGATTCGGCGGCGAAGAACGTGAAGGTCGATACGAGCGTCGCGGCGCGTGCGCGTGCGGACTCGGCGGCTCGCAAACGTCGACTCGACAGCATTGCCGTGGCTGAGCGTGCCGACCGCGAGGCGCGCCGTCTCGCAGTGTTGCGCGGCAATCGGCCGCTTCCGCCGCGCGACACGATGCCGCTGCCCAAGATGCACCGCCCGCAGGTGTACACCGATATCTACGTCACGCTCGTGGAGCCACTCCCACCGGGGCGCAGTTTCCGCGTACAGGCCAACAAGATTCAAAGCCTGTCCGGTACGTTGCGATCGCCGGCGCGTACGCTCAACACCCCGAAGGCCGAAAAGCGCGATTCGACAGCGACGAAACCCGACGGAAAGCCGCCGGCCGGTACACCACCACCCGGCACGCCACCCGCGGGCACGCCACCTGCCGGCACGCCACCCGCGGGCACGCCACCTGCGGGCACGCCACCACCAGTGCCACCGCGTCGTCCTCCCGGTCAGCCATAGCACGCGTGCGCCCTGCCCTCTTTCTTGACCGCGACGGAACGCTGATTGCCGACGCGCACTATCTCGCCGACCCATCGCTGGTGCGAATGTTGAGAGGAGCAGGGTCGTCGGTGGCACGCGCCAACGCAGCCGGTGTGCTGACGATCGTGGTGACCAATCAATCGGGAATCGCTCGCGGCCTGATCACGCCGGCGCAGTACGAAGCCGTACGCGCGCAGACCGATGCGCTGCTGCGGCAGAAAGGTGCGCGCGTCGACGCGACGTACCACTGTCCACACTGGCCCGCGATCACCGGCCCCTGCGATTGTCGCAAGCCGCTGCTCGGCATGTACAATCAGGCCAGCGCAGCGTTCGGCATCGACCTCGCCCGCTCTGCGTACATCGGTGATCGTTGGCGCGACGTCGAGCCCGCACAAAAGACCGGCGGCTTTGGGGTGCTCGTTCCCGGCGTCGAAACCGAGGACGCAGATATCGAGCGGGCGCGTGAAGAGGTATCGCCGCGCATTCGTATCGCGCAGTCGATCACCGAGGCCGTCGACCTCGCGCTGGCCGAGATCGCGGCAGCGTCAGTGCGGGAGGAGTTGCACTCGTGAACAATTCGCAACGGAGCGATCTGCACGGGGGGCAGTCACGTGCAGGCCGCTCACGCATCGCCGTGCTGGCCTCCGGCGGCGGCTCCAACCTGCAGGCGCTGATCGATCACTTCGCGGGTGCGGGCGCGCACGCGGGCGAGATCGTCTGGGTCGGATCCAACCGCGCCGACGCCGGCGCGCTGGAACGCGCGCGTAGTGCTGGCATCACCGCTGCCGCAGTCGGCGATCCGTCCGACAGCGATGCATTGCTCGGCGCGCTCGACGCTGCCGGTGCCGACCTGCTGGTGCTCGCCGGCTACCTCAAACTTGTGCCCGCGGCTGTGGTGCGCGCGTTTCACGGACGCATGCTGAATGTTCACCCCGCGCTGCTCCCGGCGTTTGGTGGAGCTGGCATGTACGGTGAGCATGTGCATGCTGCCGTCGTTGCATCGGGGGCGGCGATCAGCGGTGTGACCGTGCACTTTGTCGATGAAGAGTTCGACCGCGGCGTGATCATCGCACAGTGGCCGGTGCCGGTGTTGCCAGGCGATACGGGGCCGTCACTCGCAGCGCGCGTGCTGCGCTTGGAACATCGGCTCTATCCGCTGTGCGTCGCAGGCGTCGCCGCCGGCACGATCGTGCTTGGCGACGATGGCCGGACGCATGGCACGCTCAATGTGCCTCTGCCTCCCGATGCGCCCGAGTTGCGCTTCGCATTGGTCAACGATCCACGGCCTGTCGCCCCTGCACTCTCCGATCCGTCAACGATCGCCATCGACGTCGCTCGGCTTTTCCCCCGCTGAACGCGCTATCAGATCGTCAGTTCGACTCCAGTTCAACACCACCTCATCGCAACCAGATAGCAATGCCACGCGCCCTTCTTTCCGTCTCTGACAAGAGCGGCCTCGTTCCGTTCGCCACGCGTCTCGCGCAGCTCGGCTTCGAACTCGTGTCCACCGGCGGCACTGCCCGCACGCTGCGCGACAGTGGACTCAGGGTGCTCGACATCAGCGACATCACCGGCTTTCCGGAAATGCTCGACGGGCGCGTGAAGACATTGCATCCCGTTGTCCACGGTGGTCTGCTCGCGCGTCGCGATCTGCCGGAACACATGAAAGCCATCGCCGATCACAACATCGGCACGATCGATCTGGTCGTCGTGAACCTCTATCCGTTCCGCGAGACCGCAGCCAAACCCGGCGTCCATCCGGAAGAGGTCATCGAGAACATCGATATTGGTGGCCCGTCGATGCTGCGTTCGGCGGCGAAGAACTTCCCGTCGGTGTGGGTGCTCGTCGATCCGTCCGATTACACCCCGGTGCTCGATGTCATCGCATCGGGTGGCGACAACCCGACGCTGCGCCGCCTGCTCGCCGAAAAAGTGTACGCGCACACGGCGAGTTACGACGCCGCAATTGCGCAGTGGTTCGCCTCGCAGCGTGGGGAGCCGTTCCCCGATCGCTATCCCCTTTCATTCGAGAAGCAGCAGTCGCTGCGCTACGGCGAAAATCCGCAGCAGCGCGCGGCCTTCTACGTGGAGAAAGCCGGCGCTGGACTCGGCGCGCTCAAACAGCTCGGTGGCAAGGAGCTCTCGTTCAACAACATCCTCGATCTCGAAGGGGCGATGCTCGCTATCGAGCCATTCGGCGATCAGCCCGCATGCGCCATCATCAAGCACACGACGCCCTGCGGGGTGGCCACCGGCACCGATGCGCTCGACGCCTACAAAAAGGCGCTGGCGTGCGATCCGGTCTCGGCATTCGGCTCGGTGATTGCCTTCTCCGTGCCCGTCGATGCCGTCGCCGCCGAAGCGATCTCGAGTCTCTTTGTCGAGTGCATCGTCGCGCCGTCATTCGCCGAAGAAGCCGTTGAGATTCTGGGCCGCAAGAAAAACCTGCGCGTGCTGTCCGGTACAGCGCGTTGGGCCGCGGGCGGGATGGACTTCAAGCGGGTCCGCGGCGGGCTATTGGTGCAGGACCGTGCGCCCGAAGGGGGCAACCCCGCCAAGTGGGAGACGGTGACCAAGCGTCAGCCCACGCGCGACGAGCAGCGCGACTTGGCCTTCGCGTGGAAGTCGGTGGCCAGTGTGAAATCCAACGCCATCGTGCTCGTGCGCGATGGCGCGACCATTGGCATTGGCGCCGGTCAGATGTCGCGCGTCGACGCGTCGTTCTTGGCCGCGCACAAGGCGCAGGCGGCTGGTCACGCCACCGCTGGCGCCGCGCTTGGCTCCGATGCGTTTTTCCCGTTCCGTGACGGCATTGACCAGGCGGCGGCTGCGGGGGTGACCGCGATCGTCCAACCCGGTGGCTCGGTCCGCGACGCCGAAGTGATTGCGGCGGCCAATGAGCACGGGATCACGATGATTTTCACGGGCGAGCGCCTCTTCCGGCATTGATCGCGCGCTGATCGCGCGCTGA
>Ga0105044_10011391_pt1 | contig 12134 bp, 12 predicted proteins | sample MAT01_FD_78092 | JGI IMG/M metagenome (GOLD analysis project Ga0105044, IMG submission 78092) | Freshwater microbial communities from Lake Fryxell liftoff mats and glacier meltwater in Antarctica - MAT-01 | ecosystem: Environmental > Aquatic > Freshwater > Ice > Liftoff microbial mat | place...
CAACCGGGGTGAAAATACAACAGTTGTCGTTAAAACCCAACTCGTAGAAGCGCCTATCTTCGGCTAAAAGCTGGACAATTTCCGGCATTTTGAGGCAAACTACTTGCCATGTTGAAGATATTAGTGGTGCATGGCCCGAACTTGAACCTGCTTGGCACGCGTGAACCCGGGGTGTACGGGAGCACCACGTTGACTGAAATTGACGCCAATCTGCTAGCAATGGCGGAGCGCGCGAAACTCGAGTTATGCTGTTTTCAGAACAATGGTGAGGGCGCGCTGATTGACCGCATTCATGCGGCAAAGGCAGAAGGCGTGGCGTTCATTTTGATCAATCCAGCCGCTTATACCCACACGAGCATCGCACTGCGCGACGCGCTGTCGGCTGTGGCGATTCCATTTATAGAGGTGCATTTGTCAAACGTCCATGCTCGCGAGGAGTTCCGAAAACACTCTTACCTGTCAGACCTCGCCGTCGGCGTCGTATGCGGACTGGGGGCGGATGGTTACGAATTCGCTTTGGAAGCGGCTATCCGACGAATTAGCTCGGCCTCCAATAGAAAAAGCTAGCAAGTACGAACAACGGCCGCCGCAACGACGGCAGTCGGCCTATTTCAGAATAACAATATGAGTAGCAGGCAAGAGAGGAATAAGCCATGGACCTGAGAAAAATCAAGACACTGATCGACCTCGTACAACAGTCCGGGATCGCAGAGCTCGAAATCACAGAGGGTGAAGAAAGAGTGCGAATCAGTCGTCATGGGGTCCCCGGTACATACGCGCCGGCGCCAATGGCGCCGTCCACGTTCGTACTACCTGCTGACGTTTCAGCGCCACTCCCGGCGACAGCACCCGGACCAGCTGTACCCGCGGGCCATACGCTGAAGTCGCCAATGGTGGGCACCTTTTATCGGTGCCCTTCGCCCGGTACGCCCTCGTTTGTCGAGGTTGGACAAACAGTGACCAAGGGACAGACGCTTTGCATTATCGAGGCCATGAAGCTTTTGAACGAAATTGAATCGGATGCTGCAGGTGTGGTCAAAGCCATTCTGGTGGAGAACGGACAGCCGGTGGAATACGGCCAACCGCTCTTCACTATCGAATAGCCGCGGCGACCGATATGCCTGTATTTGGCTCAAGCCCCAGAGCGGGGGCAATGTTTGAAAAAGTGCTGATCGCCAATCGCGGCGAGATTGCCCTGCGCATTCAGCGCGCGTGCCGGGAACTTGGTATCAAGACAGTTTGCGTCCACTCCGAAGCGGACGCCGACGCGAAATACGTAATGCTGGCGGACGAGTCTGTTTGCATTGGTGCGGCGCCGTCGAAAGATAGTTACCTCAATATTCCGGCAATCATCAGCGCCGCAGAAGTCACCGATGCGCAAGCAATTCATCCGGGCTATGGATTCTTGTCTGAAAATGCAGATTTTGCGGACCGCGTGGAAAATTCCGGCTTCGTCTTTATCGGACCACGACCGGAAAACATCCGTACGATGGGCGACAAAGTCGCCGCCAAGGCCGCCATGCGCAAGGTCGGCGTTCCGTGTGTACCCGGTTCGGAAGGTGCACTGCCCGACGACCCCAAGGAAATACGCAAAATCGCTGCAGCGGTCGGCTACCCAGTGATCATTAAAGCCGCTGGTGGCGGCGGCGGGCGCGGCATGCGTGTGGTCCATACCGAGGCTGCGCTGATCAATGCCGTGCAGATGACCAAGGCCGAGGCGCTTGGCGCGTTCAATAACGCGATGGTTTATCTTGAGAAGTTTCTCGAGAATCCGCGACATATCGAAATTCAGGTGCTCGCCGACGAGCATAAAAACGCGATATTTCTTTGGGAACGCGACTGCTCAATGCAACGGCGTCATCAGAAGATAATAGAAGAGGCGCCAGCGCCGGAGCTAAAAGCGCGATTGCGGGATCGAATCGGCGAACGTTGTGCCGAAGCGTGCATAAAAATGGGCTATCGAGGTGCGGGAACGTTCGAATTTCTGTACGAAAACGACGAGTTCTTTTTCATCGAAATGAATACCCGCGTTCAGGTAGAGCATCCAGTGACTGAAATGATCACGGGTGTAGATATTGTGCAGGAGCAGATCCGTATCGCTGCAGGGCACAAACTACGATACCGGCAAAAAGATATCGAATTGCGCGGCCACGCGATCGAGTGTCGTATAAATGCGGAAAACCCTGTCACCTTTGTTCCCTCGCCAGGGAGAATCACCCGCTTTCATGTGCCCGGCGGGCCCGGCATTCGAGTGGATTCACACGTTTATGCAGACTATTTCGTTCCACCCCACTACGATTCTTTGATTGCAAAACTGATCGCGCACGGCGATACGCGCGAGCAAGCCTTTGCACGCATGCGCACCGCTCTATCGGAAATGGTGGTCGAGGGCATCCAGACTAATCTTCCGCTGCATCAAGAGCTAATGAACGATGCGGCATTCATTCGAGGTGCGACGTCCATCCATTTTCTCGAAGCCAGGATGGCGAAGTTAAAGAAAATTGCTGGCGAAGCGGACTGACGCGTCGTCAGCCGGTTCGTGAATTAGCCACAAACAATGCACTGGCAATCCATTACCTTTTTTCTCCCACGCGATCATGCGGACGCGTTCGGGGATGCCCTCATGGAACAGGGCGCAATATCGGTTAATGTCGACGATGCACTCGACGGAACAGCCGGCGAACGACCAATATTCGGTGAGCCAGGTGCTGATACTGGCCTCTGGGACGAATGCCGTCTGACCGCACTATTCTCGCCCGATGTGAACGTGCAAACAGTCTTTAATGGCGTAGCACGTGCGCTTGAAATTGCACCGCCGCCTTTTGAATCGAGTCGGCTGGAAGATCAAGATTGGGTAGAACGCAATCGCGAGCAGTTTCAGCCGATCAGGATTTCTGAGCGTGTCTGGATCGTGCCCACCTGGCACCGCGCGCCGCAGCAGGACGCAATCAATATTGTGCTCGATCCCGGCGCTGCGTTCGGCACCGGTAGTCATCCCACAACGCGCCTCTGCTTGAAATGGCTCGAGGGAAACTTGCATGCACGAGAACGTTCGACTGTGATTGATTACGGAACAGGATCAGGGATCCTCGCCATCGCAGCAATGAAGCTTGGTGCGGCTGCGGCATACGGCGTGGACATCGATCCGCGCGCAGTCGAAACAGCGCGTTTCAACGCGAAGCAGAATGATGTTGTTGCGCATTTCGCGGACGTGGAGTCTGAACTGGATGTAGTGGGCGATGTTCTGGTTGCAAATATTCTTGCCAACCCATTGCGAGTCCTGGCCCCTTTGCTCGCGGCCCATACGGCGCCTGGCGGCTCACTGGTGCTTGCTGGAATCCTTGACGATCAGGCGGATGAGATCATTGCGCGATACCGTCAATGGTTCGATTTGCGCGTATGGCGTAGCGAAGAAGGATGGGCATGTATCGCTGGACAGCGATGCTCCTCTTGAGCCAGCAAATCCCCCGCAAGCCGCTCAAACATTGAAGTTCTCAAGTGCCGGGGTGTAGCCAGCCTCGGCTATACTTTCGCGCATGCTACTAACCATCTGCCCCAATTGCACCGCGCAGTTCAAAGTTCAGCCCGAACAATTGAATGTGCGACAAGGCCGCGTGATGTGCGGACGCTGTCGGCATGTATTCAATGCATTTCAATCGCTTTCCCGGATTGAGGAAACGGATGGGGGCCCCACTAACAGCTTTCAGTTGGCGCCAGACTCGCCGCTGTCGAGCGCCGTTGTGCAAGAAACAGCCTCCGCGCAGACAACCAGGCCAGCGCCAGTAGATGACCATTTGTTCCTTCGGTCGGAGCCACAGCCGCCGACCGACATGTTCTCAGGGTCAAAACCTTTCCCCTCGCCTGCTGAACCAGCCGCCCCGAAGGCCACAACATCGGTGCAGGAGGAGCGGCTCGCGCAAAATGTTCAAGTTAACGTCGGCGAGGCGCAGAAGTTCTCCATGTCGGATTTGGAACCGTTTGAGCCACCACGGATACCCCCGGCTATCGATCTTTCCAGCGCAAGCAATCCCTTGCTTGTCGAGGCGCCACCAGCTAAAGCGCCGCCAAACAAAGCGAGCACCGTGGGCTGGGTGGCCGGCGTATTTGTACTGGTCTTGGGCCTGGTTGCCCAGTTGACCTTCATGTTCCGAACGACGCTGGCAACCGCCTATCCGGAATTACGGCCTCCACTTAGCCAAATGTGTGAAATCGCAAAATGCGCGATTCCCTGGGGGCGTGATGCCGTGCAATTTGAAATTGTTGGGTCAGAATTGATTGAGTCGCCGGGCAAACCTGGTCGTATATTGCTCACCGCCACCCTCATCAACCGGGCAAAAGCCAAACAGGACCTGCCATCTCTGGACTTGAAGCTTACTGACAACGCGAATCAAGTGGTCGTTGGACGCGCGCTGCACCCAAGCGACTATCTGGGGCGCGCCATTGAAAAAGACGAAGGTCTCGCACCCAACGCTGAACTGTATATGAGTCTCACACTTGAAGTAAGCGGAAAGCAGCTCGCGTCGGGTTATGGCTTGCTGCCGTTTTACCCCTGATCGCTGGTAACCAATCGTCAGTTTCGCATTACACCCGAAAGGGAATGCACCATGTTATCCACGGCTCGGTCAACGAGAGAGGATTCAGGGAGAATCCGCGCCTCTCCGCTCATTAACTGACGCCGCAATGCATCTGGTGCAACCGACAGCGCTCCAACTTCGCCTGGATTGGTAAAGAGATAGACGCCCTTCAAAGGACTGATCCACGAAAGCTTCGCGTGGATTTTTTCGCCAGACCCGCGCAAAAATTCCACCCACGTACCGCGCTCAAGTTTTCCCATGGCAGAATCGAGCGTCGCCGTCATTTGCACGCCATGTTGCGGTTGAGCTGCGGTACCGGCCCGGCCATTGGAGATACGCTCGGTGCTGAATTTGCCGGGCAAGACCTCTTCAATCTCCACTCCCTTGTCCGTGAACTGGAATCGGGCAAGTCCCGCCCTGGTGACTGCATCCCGCTCCATGGCGGCCACATGTGCGGCCTCTTCAGCAATCAGCTTCGCAAACAGCGGTGCAACCTCGTTGCTGGGTTGCGATGCGGCGAACAGTGCAGACACGCTTTCCCCGCGCAGTCCCGACCTAACCGCGGCGGCGTGACAATCTACCAACGCCGAAAAAAAGCGATCAGTGTCGCCTTTCTCAACCGCCGCAATCTGCATGCCCTCCTTAAGATTCCTGAGCAATCCAGGCAAGATCGAGACGAGCTGTTTGCGCTCCATTGCGTCCGACTTTGGCGAAACGCTCCACACCAGGTTATCCGCAGTTTCAAGTGCAGCGAGGAACTTGTCGTCACGCCCACCGTCGCGCAAGTACACGCGTTCCAGCACACGTGTCCATGGGCCGATCAGCATAGCCGCTACCGGAGGTGGTAAAGCCGCCTCCGTCGTGCGGCGTCCTATCTCGTCCTGCGCAATTAACCGCGCCATTTCACGCTTTTCGCGCTCATGCAACGCGCGAGCCGATTGCTCGACGATGTTCGCATTCGCCGCTTCGCGCGTTGCGAGAAATTCCTCAAAGCGGGCAACCATCTGACTGAACAGCTGTATATCGGTGTCGAAATCGGTTTGGATACGATCAACAATTTCGTGCGTTTTCCGATAGAGACTGTCTTCGTGCGTTGCGTCGCCAACGAATGACACAGATGCATCTGCCAATAGATCAAGAAGCCTTCGCGCCGGGTGATTCTTGCGCGAGAAGAAAGACTTGTCGAGGATGGCGACCTTCAATATTGGTATCTGCAGGCGTGCAATCAAGGCCTTTATCGCGTCCGGAACCGCCTTGTCGTCAAATACAAAGTCGAACAACATCGCAACTATGTCGATAGTCATCGCATCGACTTGTGAACTTCCATCGGCCACACCACAGGACTTGATTTCGCGCACGGCATTTTGCGGGACTAACGAGGCACCCTTCACGGTTTCGACGCCGACAGCCGGCACGATTGATGTTGAGAAATTTCCTGAAGCCTGCAACTGGAGCTGCGACAACGTCGAAACCAGGCTCGTGGTGCTGCCCGATGGCAGCGGAAAGCCGCTGAGAATTTGTGCCATGTCCGGGCCAAACGCCGACGCCTGGCCACGAGCATCGGGCGGCACTGGCGCAAAGCTGCCCGTTGTAACTCCATGCAACGGTGGATTTGCCATTCCAGCGCTCATGCCGGCGTCAAAAAGTTTGCCTCCTGCCAGTAGCTGTTGCAAGGTTGCAAATATGTCGGCCGCCGCATTCCCGTTCGAATCTGCCGGCGGTTTAGTGTCCGTCTGAAGTGCCGATCCGGCTGCGGGTTTCGGACGGACGCTGGTTTGCGATCTGCGAAAAGTTGGGCGGATCTGGGGCATGACTTGACGTGCAATCAGATGCGCATTGATCTCGTGGTAAACACCAAGCATTTCCTTGGCCATGTGTTGCTCCACGAGTTTCATGACCGCCAGCTTGGCTTCGAAGCCGGAGGTCATCTGGTCGCAAGCAGTTCTAAGCGCCTTAACGACCGTATCCGGTGACATCGGATTAGCCTGTTCCTTCAATTCTGGTTCGGAAAGTAGAAAACCCATTCGTTGCGAGAGGGCACTTAGCTCCTCATCGCACTTTCGCGAAAGGCGCGTCGCTATTTCATCCATTGCCAGTTTCTCTTCAAGCTCGCTGTCTTCGACCAGCGACAGTGTGAGAAAGTCGGCCGGGGGTACTCTCGCCGCCTCATCACCGTCAGAGATTTTTCTCTCGAAAACACTCAAAAATTGTTTTCTGAAAGACGCTTCAATGGCGCTGCGCTTCTCGCGAGCTTGGGAACGTGCATCCAGATAAAAGGCTTGTTTTTCCCGATCAAAAGAGTTTTCCGCCAGAGAGAAAAGCTCTTTTTCTATCGTGTCAAACGTCTTGCAGAGAACCTCGGTAATTCGCTTAACTGCGATGTCCCGACAATCGTTTATTACGGCAACCGATTCGGGCTTTACCGAGCGGCGGCGCTGCCCGGCTTGGGCGGCGGCGAGGGAAATTACATTGTCGAACGATTGGATAGCCATCTAAGTCTCCTTAACGCCAACTTCGCGCGGGAATAATCGGATAGCTCATCAATTCGTGGGAGCGTAGCCTCAGGGACGCCGCTGGCGCGGCCAAGACTAACAGAGAGACAGCGAGGCAATAAACCCGTCACCAGAATCGGCGACTGTGTCCTTGAAAAGACCGGACAGCGGGTAGTACTGGCACGCAACTGCTCAAGAAAAAAATGCATTCCCGACTCTCTGGTAATCCCGCTATCTTCGGATTTTGAAATCCTTTAGACCGGAGACTTTGCGTCCTCACCTTTCGATGAGTTTGCCGTGTTTCAGAATTCGTGGTTGACTTTGTCAATCCTATTTGCTTTTCTTGTAGTGCTGAGCGCGCCGGGTTTACCAATAAAAGCAAACACGTACACCAGTAGTTACGCATTTTGGAAAATCACTGTCAAGTCTCTGTTTAACTTTTCCGACTGACGGTGAATGGGCGCAGCCGACGCTATAATTCTGTTTTTCATGAGGAATGTTCGCATGCCCGTCCTGATCTGCGGTTCGCTCGCCTACGATACCATCATGGTTTTTCACGGCAAGTTCGGTGAGCACATCCTCCCCGATCAAATTCATATCCTCAATGTGGCGTTTGTTGTGCCGGATATGCGCCGTGAATACGGAGGTACCGCAGGCAATATTGCTTATAACCTGAAGCTTCTAGGTGGCGACCCGCTAATTATGGCCACCGTGGGCGATGATTTTGGCCAGTATCGAGAGCGTCTGGAGGCGCTAGGAATTTCGCAAGGCCATATTCGCGATGTGCCGGGCACGTTCGTGGCGCAGGCATTCATTACGACTGACCTTGACGCAAACCAGATTACAGCGTTTCACCCTGGTGCGATGTCTTCATCCTACATAAACAAGGTTGGCGACGCAAAGGACGTGAAGCTCGGCATACTCGCGCCGGATTCACGCGACGGCATGCTGCAGCATGCGGAACAATTCCACGATGCGAAGATCCCGTTTATCTTCGACCCGGGTCAGGCGATGTCGGTTTTCAACGGCGATGAACTAAAGCATTTCATCGAACTTGCCGACTATGTTGCGGTCAATGATTACGAAGCCCGTGTTCTGGAAGAGAGAATCGGCGAGCCGATTTCCAAACTCACCGAACGCGTAAAGGCGTTCTTTGTAACTAAGGGCGCGGAAGGATCGGTGATTTACGCAGACGGTCTACAGATAAGCATCCCATCCGTCAGGGAAGAGCGGCGAGTTGATCCTACCGGCTGCGGTGATGCCTATCGATCAGGACTGTTGTATGGCATTGAAAGAGGCTGGAGTTGGGAAAAGACCGGGCGACTGGCCAATACCATGGGCAGCATCAAGATTGAAAATCGCGGGCCGCAGGGTCATCATCCGACCCGCGCTGAAATCGAGACGCGCTTCACGACGGCTTTCAACCAACCTCTATTTGAATAGGTGCAATATGTATGCTAAAGGGATGATGGTTTGCAGTGCGCTATTGCTCGCAACGCTCGCCGGTTGCGCGCAACCTGGTTTGGGCGGCGGCAACTATACGCGTGGTCAAGTGCGTGGCGAACAGTTGGTGCGCTTCGGCTCGGTGGAGAGTGTGCGTGATGTAATCATCGATGCACGCGATACCGGGACCGGAACACTGGCAGGCGCCGCTATTGGTGGCGTGGCGGGATCGACGGTGGGTGGCGGCTCAAGAGCCAATGCGGTTGGTGCGATCGCAGGCGCTGTCGTTGGGGGCATCATCGGCAACGCTATGGAAAAAAGCGGCAATGATCGCAAAGGCGTTGAGGTAACTATCCGACTCGAGAGTGGCAACGTTATCGCCGTCACTCAGGAGAAGGATGAGGAGTTTCGCGTGGGAGACCGCGTTCGTATTCTTTCCGGTCAGGGAACGACACGCGTATCGCGCGTTTAGGTCGAAATGAGCGCGCAGGACCATGGGGGCAAGATGCCCTATCGCGGCACTCCGCGGCGAAACCCGAGAGAGATGCAGTAGTATCGCCTGATGCCAAAAGCTTCCCGACAAGCTGACGTCTCTGTCGAAAAAAATACCAACCGCATTATCCGCATATTGCGGTGGTCAAGATTGACTACGCATATAGGCGTTGGTCTGTTTGCCGTCGGCGCACTTTACCCCCGTTTTTCCGCGCGCCGCCGATCGGCGTTTACCGGCTGGTGGGCAAGAAAGCTCTTGCGAATTCTCAATGTACTGGTGTCGGTACACGGGCTCCGACCTCACGCCGAGGCAAAGAACTTGATTGTCACCTCCAATCACATTTCGTGGCTGGATATCTTTGTGATAAACGCGACGCAGCCTTCGCGGTTTGTCGCAAAGTCAGAAGTTCGCGATTGGCCCATTGCGGGTTGGCTGTGCGAAAAGGCGGGCACCATTTTCATTCGCCGCACCCGCCAGCGCGATACCGCCAGGATCAATGAAACCATGCGGGCCATTCTGGCAGAGGGCACCACCATCGGTCTTTTCCCGGAGGGTACGACTACTGCGGGTGACAAACTGCTGAAATTTCATACCTCACTGTTTGAGCCTGCGGTGGCCAACGAGGCGACCATTGCACCGGTAGCGATTCGCTATCGCAACAGCGACGGCGAGCCGTCCATTGCGGCGGCCTTTATCGGTGAACTAAGCTTCGCCGAATCGGTTGGGCAGATCATTTCCCAAAAGTCGATGATCGCTGAAATAACGTTCGCCCCCCACATTGCTGCAACCGGCCAGACACGCCGCGAATTGGCACTCCAGGCTGAATCAGCGGTCGCGATTATTCTGGATGTACCTCTGCCACACGCACATTACCGCTTCACGGGTGACAACCCACAGGCACCAATTTGAAAATGGAGATCGAGCATTGGTGGGCCTCTCCGGTTAAAAACGCGCTAGGGACCTGGTGGATGCTAGTGGTTTAGCTAAAACCAGGTGGAATCACCTTTTCAGCGCAATCGACCTGAAAAATGGCGCGATCCTCAAGTCGAATGGCGGTGAGTTGCTGACCCCAGGCGCAACCCGTGTCGAGGCCGACAAAATTTGGCGTAACGTGCAATCCCAATGCAGACCAATGCCCTGCGATGACCGTCTTGTTTGCGGTTGATGGGTGTCGCCTCTCAAACCATGGCACCGTTCCCGGTGGAATGGCTGCCAGCGCGCCTTTGTAATCAAGATTGATTTCGTCGTGTTTATTCAGCAGCCGCATACGCGTCATCGCGTTCGTGACCAGTCGGTTTCGTGCGCTACCGACCAATGCGTCGTCCCATAAAACCGGCTCATCACCGTACATGCTCTTAAGGAAAGACCGCCTCTCGCGGCCGCGAATTAGTTTTTCTATTTCCTGCGCCAGACTGATCGCCTTCTTCAGGCTCCATTGCGGAAGCAGCCCGGCGTGCACCATGATGAATTGGTTATCAACATGAAGCAGTTTCTGGCTACGCAGCCAGGCGAGCAGGTCATCGCGGTCGGGCGCATCGAGAATCGGCTGTATCGTGTCGCGTTTCCCCGCTTTGCTCAATCCTTCGGCGACTGCGAGCAGGTGCAAATCATGGTTGCCCAAGACTGCAATCACACGGTCGCCAAGTCCGCTTGCGAAACGCAGGCAGGCCAGGGAATCAGGACCGCGATTGACAAGGTCGCCGACAAACCACAACGAATCGCGCGATTTTCTGAAGCCTATCTTTTTAAGCAACGCCTGGAGTGAGTCGTAGCAACCCTGAAGGTCGCCGATGGCATAGGTGCTCATCGCTGGTCGGCAAAGAAAAAGGGCGGAAATCCCGCCCCTTGTCGTGCCTGCCGCATGAGCTGCTATTTGACCAATGAAATCATATAGTCTACGGCCAACTTGACGTCAGCATCGGGCAGAGAGGCATTGCCACCTTTGGCCGGCATCACGCCACCTTTTCCCTGATATCCAACGATTGCGTGTGTGTATAGAGTCGGCTTGCCCTGCGCAATACGCGCCGACCAAGCCGCCTTGTCGCCAGTCTTAGGAGCGCCTGCAATACCAGCGCCATGACATGCGACGCATGCTGCCTTATAGACACCTTCGCCGCCTGCCGCAACTGGGGCACCAGCAGACGCGGCAGTCGGGATCGCCATCGCGACAATCGCCGCCGCTGCTACCTTGGCGGGCGCGGCTCCGGGCGCCACGGTTGCAGTTGGCGCCTTGGACGCATCAACAACCAACTCCGTTACCGGCGCGATGCGCTTTGCAATCGCCTCGGGGGCGTTGGCTTTTTCTGCGGTAGCGCCCACGGTATGGCTGCCGACCGCGTACTGCGCAAGCAGTATGATGCAAATAATGAGTGCAAAAGCGCCAACCGTAACGGCTATCGCCATCTTTACCGGGTAAGCAGCATTGCCTTCTTCTGTGGGAGTGTGATGTGACTGTGACATGGCGACTTCCTGGGAGCGTGAATTCCGATGCCCCGATTATACTGGCGAAGGGCATTTGGACTCAATTCCCCTGAATCAACAATGTGGCATGCCAAGTGTTGGCCTGAATGTTAAACTACGCTCTCTCGTAAGCTGCGCGCCCGTAGCTCAGATGGATAGAGTGCTACCCTCCGAAGGTAGAAGTCGCACGTTCGAATCGTGTCGGGCGCGCCATCAAATCAAGCACTTAGCAAATCCACTTTTGCCAAGTTGGGCACCGTGCCCATTCTGTGCCCATTCTGTGCCCATTCTGTGCCCATTCTGTGCCCAAAATTCCGGACGGGAATCCATTTTCGGGACATTTTGACTACTGCTTCCCGTGCCCGTTTCTGCCGCAAGTCTCGTGTCGTCAATGTGATCGACTATTGCCATAGGTGCCCGTTTTGGCAGTTGATTCTAGTTGGATAGAATGCATTGAGTCCAACCTTGCTACGGCCGTAGGGAGCGAATTGGACGTGCATCGGCTACGCCAGCAGTGAGTGGCGTGCTGCCTGTGGAGGGGCCAGTAAATCGGTCAGGAGCGGACATTGACGTGATCGGGAAACAGCGCGGCGCTGCTACCGGGCGCATCGGCATGGGGCAACTGATCGAGTCGGGCTTCGAGAATCGACAGCACGCTTTTGCGTGTCAGGG
>Ga0105044_10011399_pt1 | contig 12126 bp, 15 predicted proteins | sample MAT01_FD_78092 | JGI IMG/M metagenome (GOLD analysis project Ga0105044, IMG submission 78092) | Freshwater microbial communities from Lake Fryxell liftoff mats and glacier meltwater in Antarctica - MAT-01 | ecosystem: Environmental > Aquatic > Freshwater > Ice > Liftoff microbial mat | place...
CCTTTGTTAAGGTGCAAAGAGCCTTCTAACACATCAGGGGCGGAAATACAAGTTTTACGCCTTACCTCCCCATCGCTAAAGCGAGGGGCTTCACGGCGCTTCTTCGGTGAAAATCACCAGTGCACTCCAAAGCTGAGGTGACTCACGGCGCGGAGAGGAGACTGCGACCCTGCATAGGGGCAGGCACAGGCACATTCAAGCGCTGAAGAATCGTCGGCGCAATATCCATCAACTGGCGCTCCGCGCTCGGCCCGCCGCTGCGTCGCGGCTCATAGAGCAAAAACATGCCTTCTTCGGCGTGATTGGCGTCGTCGGGGCCAGTGTCATTTTCGAGGGTATAGGGCTGTCCATAGCCAACCGTCCCCACACAGCGCCAATGCAAATCGCCAAAATACACGATCAAATCCGGTGCGGCCCCATTCACGGTTTGGTACACATCCTGCGGCTTGAAAATGCGATGTGTGAGCGGTTGGCCCACATGATCGGGGATGCTGGCAATGTGCGACGCCAGTTCATCGCGGACGCGCTCATAATCCGCAGCGGCAATGACGCCCTGCGGCTCACGGCCCTGCACATTGAGGAAGATGCGCCCATAATAGCCGCCTGTCGACCATGCCCGCGTCTTTGACCAATCGACCTCAAGCGACTCAAATTTGACAGGCGTCTCCATTGTCGGTGGCGTCTTGAGCACGAGCCAGCCTTCGCGCCACAGCCATTCGTTGATGGCAATTGCGCCATCCATGCGCTTGACGCCGTGATCGCTGACGACCAGCACCGTCACATCATCGCCCACCCGCTCCAGCAAGCGTCCTAACCACGAATCGACCTGCTTGTAAACATCGCGGATGGTGTGCTGATAGGGATTGTTGGCTTCATAGAGGCGGTGCTGCGGATCGTGATAGCGCCAGAAGCCGTGATGCACGCGGTCAATGCCCATGTTGACGTGCATAGCGAAATCCCAGTCTTTGCTCGTCAGGGCGGCTTCCAGGACACTGTACTGCACATCGATAAAATCGTGAATCCGCTGCTGTAAATTGGCTTTATCCGCCGTGCGAAAATTGGGAATATCGAATGGGTAATTCGGGGCCTGCTTCAAAATCTCCTGCTTGAAGATGGCCGGATAGGTGAAGGCGCTGCCCGTGCTCGGCGTGAGGAAACAGCTTGCTAGATGGCCCTTGAGCGGCGCAACGGGGTAGGTCTGCGGCACGTTCATCACTAGCGATGTTTTATCGGCGGCTCCCAGGATATCCCACACACGCGGCACATGGACAGCGCGGCTGTCGGCAGTCGTGAGGGCATCATAGCTGTAATCGGCACGGTTGCGAAAGCCGAACACGCCCATCACGCCCGGATCGCGGCTGCTGAGCATACTTGCCCAGGCCGGCACGGTGATACAGGGGATTGAGGAGCGCAGTACGCCCCATGTCCCCTGCCGTTGAAGGGCATTGAGCGTGGGGAGTTCCTGCGCCCACTGATGGAAGACAAGCTCAGGGCTGGCGCAGTCCAAACCCAGGACGAGGACGCGCCGCCGCCGCTGCCAGAATCGAAACATATCATCGTATCCTTAGCGTGATGACGTGCCGTACAGCGAGAGCCGAAGACACGCGCTAATCTTCGTCTTCTTCCTCGTCGTCTTCATAATCGTCATCATCATCGTCGTAGTCGTCGTCATCTTCATAGGCTTCGTCATCATCGTCATCATCGTCCTCGTCGTCGTAGCCTTCATCGTCTTCCTCGTTGGAAGCAGGTTTGACAGGACGTGGCTCGCCGCGCAGATCGGCCTTGACATCATCCAACTGCTGGCCGATGGTTCCGAGCACGCCGTTGACAAAGCGCGATGAGCCTTCGGCCCCAAAGAGATCTGCCAGTTCAACCGCTTCATTGATGATAACCGACACGGGTTTATCACTGATGATTGCCAATTCATACAGCGCCATCCGCAGGATGTTGCGATCAATCACGGCCACCTGCTGAATCGGCCAATCGGGAGCGTAATCCTGCAAAATATCGTCCAGGTCATCGCGTTTGTCAGCAGTCCCGGCAGCCAGACGACGAGCGTGTTCCTCAGCCATGAGATAGGTCACGATGCGCGTGAGACGAGCGACCACATCCGGTTTCTGATTGGGGCGCAGGCGTCCATTGGGTTCAAAATACAGGCTGTAGAGGTTGATGCGTTGGGCGAGGGGTCTGTCGGGATGCAGCGCTTTGATCTCGCCGACGACAATCCCGGCAATATCTTCATCAATATCGATAATCTTGCCCGTCATCTCATCCAGAATCAGATGATAGCGCATGGCGGATTCGATGGACTGCTGACCAATTTCCACCTGATCCACCTGATACAAAACCTGTAAGGCGATGCGGCGGGCAAGGCTGCGCGGATCATCGCTGAGAGTTGGCGTGATATCGGTGCGCTCAATGACCTCTGCGCCTTCGGGATCAAAATCGATGGGTTCGTTGGAGTCGCTCATTGTTATATCCAAATTTTGGCTGCGAATAGGGGCGAAGTCTACCTGAGTTTGGGCGGTCTGTGTATAGGCGGCGCGAAGCAACCTTTAAGACGTTCACATTGTAAAAAATTTACCCATATAACGCATTGTTTCACGCTCTAAAGAACTCTCATGGCCCATAAAAGAGCAAGATAAACTTTAAAGAGGCGTTAAGAAATGATATAAAAAACAACTTATGCTTGACACCAATCCCGTGTCATGATATTGTGTCATGGTCTCAGCAGCATCTGGAGACAATTTTATCCTCAGCATATAAACAAGGAGGCGGAAAGATGGTTAAGGGACTCATTCTAGACATCGCTTTACGCCCACTCTCTGTTCAAGGGTAGCTCTGTCAGATCGACAGTCTTCCTCAACAGTCGTGGGTAAACCTCACGGCTGCATCCCCTAATCCCAGGTGAGAGCGTCCATCAGGACACCGTGAGAAATGACTTACGGCGGTATGCCTTATGGTCTTCAAATATCCTCTTGCGATATTGAACCCTGGAGCGCATCGAGTCGTTTGTATCCGTATGAGCGATGAACGCCGCCGAGACAATCTGTGTGATTGTCACCTTCTTTTGACGCTGGCAGACATCTAGGACGACACGCAATGCACAACTGGAAACGCGAACAATACGCCAAAGATCAGGGCCAGCCCCATCAGAGTCTGGTCGTCCTGAGCAAGACCAATGCGGCCCCCGCCGCGACAGCGCATGAGCGCATGACGCCATCCCGCCCACTGTTGGCGGTGGAGAATGCCGAACCGCTGCGCTGGGCCGACTAATTCGGGTGAGCATCACCCCACACATTTGACACTGAGAACTGAGGCACGTCCTCACACTCTCAAAACATGAAAGCGAAATACAACCATGTTCAACAATACACCCTGGCTTGAAGAGCAGCTCAACCAAGAACGCCGCCGCGAGATGGAACGCCACGCCGAAGAAGAGCGGGCCGCCCAACCTGAAGGCACACAATCAGCCTGGAAATGGCTGCAAAAACGGATGCGCTAAATCGCACTCACACACATATCAGCAAACACAACCGTCTGAGGAGACACCCGTCATGTTTAATGACTTTGAAGTTGGATCATATGATCGTCAGCATCTGGAAAGCCTGCGTGAAGACGCAGCCCGCGAACGCCTTGCGAATGCGTGCCATGCCGAACGGCGCAGTCTGTTGCAGACCGTCCGCGATGCGGCTGAACGCCTGATGCAGCGTTAAACGCCCATGCATCCCATCAGCGATGAACAACAACCGCCGGACAGCAGAGACGCTTACGGCGGTTGTGTTTTAAGGAGGTGGAACCCCTCACCACCCGACCTCCTCTCCCACAAGAGGCGAGGAGGAGCAAGACAGGGCATAAAAGCCTCTTTACTCTTGCGGCGGTTCACTCCCTGCTGTCCAGCCAGTATTCCAGTTGAATATTGTCGGGATCGCGGAAGGCGACGTATTTTTTGCCGTTTGGTGTATATTCCTCAACCCCGTTCGTCTCAACTCCCGCCTCCTGTAGGATGCCCGCGAGATCATACAGCGCCTGTTCATTCGGCGCTTTAAACGAGAGATGATCGAGGCCGATACGAGTTTCATCGAAGCGATCTTCGGGTGAGGTGGTGGGATGCGTGATCACGGCGACTTCAACGCTGCCAACGAAGAATGAGAAGCTGCCTGCTGCCAATGAATCAGGGTAATCGTCCGGCGTGATGTGAAGCTCAAATCCCAGCAGATCGCCGTAAAAGCGCCGCGAACGGGCCAGATTTGAGACGGTCAGATTGATGTGATCGAAACCTGATGTTTTCATCGCGGTTGTGTGTGCTCCTGTATCGATTCAATCGCCCTACGGGAAATAGTGTCGCTCATCGTCATGAATTTCGCTGGGTTCAGTCGGCGTCTCCGGTGGGAGCGTCATCTGGCCCGCTTGCAGATAGGCATCAATCCGCGCAAGTTTAGTCTGCTGCACCACATACTCCTGCTCAATATGCCACTCGTTGAGACGCGCACATAACTCGGCACTGAAGAGAAAGATTGACGCAATCAGGTACGCCCAGAAGAGCAGCACAATACCTGTCGCAATCCCCCCATACACCAGCGAATAATTCGCCAGATTGGTGATGTACCACTGAAAGCCGGATTTGGCGAGTTCCCATCCAACGGCCCCGAACATGGCAGCGGGCCAGACCGAATCCCAATGCACATGCCGCGCCGGGACATAGCGAAACAGCAGCGCAAAGATCACCAGATCGAGGCCGAGCGGCAGGAAGAATGTGCCGATGCTTACCCACACATTGACCTCCAGCGAGAAGGCCATGAGCAGGCGCAGCACGCCCGATGTGACGAACGAGGCCATCACCAGCACAATGAGGGCGAGTCCCATCCCCAGAGCCAACAGGCGGATGCGCCACAGGCTGCGTGCCGCAGGAACCTGGAAAATCTGATCGATGGAGACCGTGATGCTGGAAAACAAGCCGGTAGCCGACCAGATCAACGCCAGCAGCGCCACTAGCCCGAACGAGCGGCTTTGTTCCAGGGCGCTCGCCACTGCTGCTTGAATGTCATGTACGGTGGCCTCTGGCAGAAACAGGCGCAAACCGCCAACGATCTGCTCCTGCGCGATAGCTGGCCCCACCACGCCGCCAACGCCCACCGCAATCAGTAGGATCAGAGGGAAGATCGAGAAAATGGCATAGTATGAGAGGGCCGCCGCATCGCGCAGGCCAGTATTGAAGAAATTTTTGACGGCTTTAAAGAGATAGCGGGGCAGCGCCTGTGTCGCCGTTGGCTGTTTGTCCCACCATTTACGACCCTGGTGGCGCATATAGACGGCACGCCGCAGTATGGGTCTGGTACGAGTCCGAAATGATTTCACAGCGCGACCTTTCGCGTGATCCGTGTTCTTTTATACCACGAAAGCCCGCCGCATATAATCAGAAAAGCTCAATACTCGGTGAGCAATGCGAAATCGGCTATAATAAGAGTGACCATTGGCCCATTCAGGGAGCGATCTCATGGATCTTATTGCGAAGCTGCTTTTACCGCATTCACTGGCAGACATTTTTGTGTACGTGATTTTCTTCTCTGCGCTTGGCGTGTTGTTCACCATGCCGGAGAAGAACGAAACTCCGCTCTACCTGGTGTTTGGTATCATCTTTGGCTGCATCCTGGATCTGATGCGCGTGCGCGTGGCCGAGTCAGGCGGGCGCTTTCCGATTCCAGGGTCGGATGCGAAGGGCTTCTTTACCTTCCTGCTGCATATTGCCTTGGCGATGATGCCGTTTATCACGGCGGGTATGATTCGTCGTCGCGGACGCAAAGGGGCGTTGTCGATTCCGTTGGCGATCCTGTGTGGGGTTGTCGCCAGTCTGTACGCCGCTGTTGCGTTTATCGCCGCTGACACGATTTATGCGAAGATACTTTAGGTTTCGTTTGAGCACATGTGAAACGATGTCAAGAAAGTCAGAACCCATCGGGACACCGCGCCCAATAACGTATGATCTTCATAAAGGGCGCAGCGTGCTGCGCCCCTACGCCAATTCTATCTCAAACACTGTAATGGGAATCACGAGAGAAAGGACAACCCTATGAGCACGATCAAAGTTACCGAACTTGTCAAAACGTTCAATGAGCTTACGCCAGAGGAAAAACGGTTCGTCCTGGAACAAATTGGGGCGCGACCAGCAAGAGCAAAGAGGAATACAAGACGTGTTATACATATCAGAAATGATGCTTGTATAGCTCTCAAACCAGTCTCAGGCGCAAATCACACAATGGTAGCGCCTCAATCTGAGCATTGGGGGCATGAACTGATAGCGCTCCGTGATACGCTGAAACTTGGTGATTGGTCAGGAGTTGAAGACTCGGTTGACTACGTTCAGAAGCTGCGCGAGGAGGAACGTCAGGAACGTTTAGGGGATTGGGGTGCAGGAGAGTGAGTCTAGCGATTGTCGATACGGATATCATTATCGATTATGCGAGAGCTGTACTAGCGGCGGATACTTGGCTCAACGCTCAGAGTGTACAGCTCTCGATCACGCCGATAAACTGGTTGGAAATCATATACGGGGCAAAGCGCAGTATAGCCGAGCAGAACGATTATTTGACTATTCTTAATAAATTCAAAATCGAATATTTCATAGAAGATGATATAAAGTGATCTGTGGCTCAACTCCTTAAGCATCGTTTGTTAAGTGGGGTGGGCGGTAATGATTGTCTTATTGCATCAGTCGCCTATCGTCTGAATATCCCTCTCTACACTCGCAATATAAAACATATGATACCTCTCCTCGGCACTACTCTTGTTATACAACCTTATATTTTCTGAAAACATCAGTGGGGGTTTGTCACGTTAACTCATGAAAGAGAACTCAATATCTATTGAGTTCTCTTTCACAATAGAGAACTTATTTCTTGAGGGCGTTGAGGCCGCTGAACAACTGCTCAATGGCTTTTTCGGTCTTTTGCGGCGGCAGCGCATACGAGAAGCGCACCCAGTTTGCGCCTGCCGGGGAGAAGTGAATCCCTGGCACAACCGCGATGCCAAATTCCTCCGCCAGATAACTGCCCATCTTCTCTGAGTCCCCGAAATTTGCTGTCTCAATGTAATCGGTGAGATTCAAGAAGGCATAATAGCCATCACCCATGATGAACGGCACATCGGATGTTTCGAGCGCGGCCCGCAGCAGCTTACGGCTCTGGCTGATGGGTTGAATCAGCGATGCCGAGGCCTCACGGAAATCCTGCTCATAGGCGGCAATGGCAACGGCCTGGGCATAGTAGGATGGCGTCACACCATGCGAGGCGATGGTATTGACATAATCGACCACTTTTTTGCTGGCGACCAGATGGGCGCTGCGAATGTTTGATCCGCCGAGGCTCTTGGTGATGCCATCAAGGAACATCAGGCGATCCCGTTCGTCTTTATCGAAGGCGAGCAGCACCTCATTGATGTCCGAGGGGTCGCCGTTGTCCGTCACGCGATGATAAATCCAATCGAAGAGCACAAATGGGATGCCTGCCGCCAGCGCTGCTTTTGCCAGCATGATCTGCTCGGACACGGGCAGCGTCAGCCCAGTGGGATTGTCGGGCGATGTGATGATGATGCCGGCCAGCTTACGGCCATCCTGGGCGGCAAAATCGGCGCACAGTTGGATATTCTCCGGCGTGTATTTCCAACCATCAGTCGGGTTGCCCGGCGCACGCAGCACGTTGAGGCCCGTCATATATGGCCCCCAATTGTAGCTGACCCAGGGAACACGCGAGACGACGAGGCCATCGCCCACCCGTCCGCCGCCGCACGCAATCATGGCGGCATATGCTTTATTCAGGCCATCGCGTCCGCCCTGTGTGAAGATGATATTGTCTGGCCCCCAGCCTGTCTCGGCCTTGAGCTGCCAATAGCGCTCTGCCGTAGCGACGCGGAACTGCTGCGTGCCAAAGGGATTGTCATAGCCTGTGCCATGCTCAATCTGGAGCTGTGCCGCCCGTTCCAGCAGGTCACGCGGCACACCGGGCAAGCTGGCCCCGCCGTCGCCCTGTGAGGCATCATAGACCGGGGCATCCGTTCCATATTTCTTCTTGTAATTTGCCAGGGCATTGCGAATGGTGAACATACGTGACGGCTGAATGGCCATCATATGCGACGGATAATCGTTCACCGGGATGAGTTGATCAGCGGATTTAACAGCATATTCCGGTGTATCGAGATTGAGGGATGTGTTCAAGGGCCGTGACTCCTTCTCTATAAAACAAAAAAACCCGTATTACGGGCATCGTCGACTGACACAGAATAACAGACGATAAACCCCGTTAGGCGTCTCGGTGATTATCAGTCGTAGTCATCCGCATCATGGTATGTGTCCTTTTGGTGATGTCATCAGGCGACTCATTGAGATAGATTGTGACATGCGTACACGGCTCTGTCAATAAGTGTAGAATGCAAGACTTAGGGCGGAGTCACTTGTGCAAAGTGCCACAAGCGACGCTGGTATGCCTCTATTCGCCATCATCAGCCCCTTTTTTGTGGACTGATTAGTCTCCTATGGCCTGCGGGCGAAATCCGCTATCATAGAAAAACGATTTACTTTTCTCCGTCTGATGGATTCTTATGGCAACCACAACGCTCTCGCGGCCACGCACTGGCATTTTTCTCATCGCCCTCATGTTCGTGGCCTTCATTTCGCTCGGTCTGCCTGATGGCCTGCTCGGTGTGGCCTGGCCTTCCATCCGACACGAGTTCGGTCTGCCGCTGGACAACCTGGGCTTTCTCATTGTGTCGGCAGTCTTCGGCTATCTCATCTCCAGCTTTTCCAGCGGCTGGCTGATGAATCGTCTGGGTGTGGGCAAACTGCTGGCGGCAAGCTGCATCGCCACAGGCTCCGGCTTGATCGGGTACACGTTGGCTCCCTCCTGGCCCGTAATTGTGATGTTGGGCGTCCTGGCCGGGCTGGGCGCGGGCGCGATTGATGCGGGCCTCAACACCTATGCGGCGGCCAATCATGGTGAGAAGGTCATGCAGTGGCTTCATGCCAGCTTTGGCGTCGGCATCACCCTCGGCCCGATCATCATGACGACGGGCCTCAATCTGTTTGGAGCATGGCGTTTGGGCTATGTCCTGGTGGGCGCTGCACAGATCACTCTGGGCATCTGTTTTGTCTTCACGGCTTCGCGCTGGGAGCAGCCAAAACTCAAACACGACGACGAACACAAGCTCACGGATTACAAGACGCCTCTGACTGACACTCTGCGGGAGCCGCGTGTGTGGTTGAGCATCCTGATATTTTTCAACTATACCGGGATTGAAGTCATCCTGAGCAATTGGGGTTATACGCTGCTGACGGAATCCCGCGGGATTTCGCCCCAGATTGCCGGGCTGGTGGCAGGCAGCTACTGGGGGACATTCACCGTAGGCCGTATTCTGGCGGGCTTCTATACCAAGCGCGTCGGCACTGACACTCTGATTCGCGGCAGCATGTTCCTAGCGCTGCTGGGGGCCGTGTGCGTGTGGATGAATGTCGCTGATGCTGTCACTGTAATTGGTATCATGATGGTCGGCTTTGCTGTGGCCCCGATTTTCCCCGCGATGGTGTCTACGACGCATCTGCGGGTTGGCGCACATCATGCGGCCAATACCATCGGGATGCAGGTCAGCGCGGCGGCGCTTGGCATTGGCGTCCTACCAAGTATTGCAGGTATTCTGGCCCGCAATATCTCGCTGGAAATCATTCCTCCCTATCTGGCATTCTTCATTGTCTCCTTGATTGTGCTCTACACACTGTCGGTTGGTCGCAAACGCAAAATTGCGGAGGCTTGATTGGCGATGTCCGTCTTGGGCGGACGAGGCGGGCCTTTGGTTAAGGATTAATGATTGGTTTTTGGGCCAAAATCGAGGACATGGTACGCCATGTCCTTACATGTAATGGCGCTGTGACATATAGTAGGGACACGGCACGCCGTGTCCAAAAATGCCCATTTTGCCTTCGCGCAGTACATATAGTGATTTTCACCAAAGCCTCAAACCTAACCCCCTATTCCACATACAGCCGATAGCTGTAATACTCCGTCTCGCGTTTCCAGCCATGTGCCTCATACACGCTTTGCGCTGTGGTATTGGTGACTTCGGTGCTCAACTGTAAACGCTGTGCGCCTGTCTCCACGCCAAATTCACGGGCACGTTCCAGCAGCGCATGGCCGACGCCGTGCTTGCGGGCGTGAGGGGCGACAAACAGATCATTCAGAAGCCAGATCGGACGCATCACAATCGAGCCGAAGAGCGGATAGAGCAGGGTAAAGCCAACTGCCTCGTTGTCGATAAGCGCCAGAAACACAACCGCCTCTTCCCGCCGCAGCCGTTCCTGTAAATAAGCGTGTGCGCCCTCTGGATTGCTCTCAGCGCGATAGAATTGGCGGTAAGCATCGAATAATGGCACGAGACTCGCAAGATCAGCCTCTGCTGCGCGTATCAGGTGTATCTCAGTCATCAAAACCCCCTTGAATATCAAAATCTCTGTTCATTATGGTCAATTTCCGCTCACCTTACCACATCCGTTGAAGACCACCTCGCTACGATTTTGTCAGAGTCACCATAAGCGAAATCACTAAATATATTGATATACAGGCAATTTTATTGGATTTGAGTATCAAAATTTATGTACAATATGACCAATAACCCCCTGCTCGCCGAGAATAATGGCTAGTCTATTTGTCTATTGTTGATATAGGCCACCTTTTTTCTCTAAAGTTCGTCACATTGTCGTCTATTGACAATATTTCGGTATGGTTACTATAGACATAAGTCACGCTTCTTAAACGTTCAAGACAGCATTGATTGTGACACCTAACTCATGGGAGAGGTCTATGTTTACTCGTATCAAGCATGTTGGACAGCGCCTTAAGGCCAGTATGAGTAACCCTATCGTTCGGCGCAATGTATCGATCTATATGGGTGGCAAGATCATCGGGCTGCTCGTGGTGTTATTTCTGATCTCCGCGATCTTGCCCCATGCCTCTGTCCACGCCCAGGATGGCACAGATGCGGCGATGGCCCCGATCAATACCATCAATACCGCCTGGACGCTGATTGCGGCCTTCCTGGTCTTCGGGATGCAGGTTGGGTTCGTCATGTTGGAGGCAGGTTTTGCTCGTTCACGCGAATCGATCAACATCCTCGTTGAAGGCATTGCTTCCTGGCAGGTCTGGTGGCGATCACTGCCCCCTGCTACTGGGTTGATCCGGTAGGTGCGTTCTTCATCGGCATTGGCGGCACAGTTGTCATGATCGCTGCTCTCGAAGCGCTGGAATACTTTCGCATTGATGATCCGATTGGCGCGGTTCCGGTTCATCTGGGCGCAGGCATCTGGGGAACGCTCTCGATTGGGTTATTCGCTGCTGGCAAGTATGGTTTTGCCAGTGCAATGGGCGCGACCACCGATACCGTGATTACGGGCCTGTTCTACGGCGGTGGCACAACGCAGTTGATCGTACAGGCGATTGGCTCGGCCTCTATCGTGGGTGCAACGCTCGTCCTGTCCGGTATCCTGATGTATGTAGTCAAGGCCACAGGCACACTCCGCGTCTCGGTATACTTTAAAAGGTCATAAATTGCGCCTTTTCAAAGGGCCGAAACCGCACTTTATCCCCATTTTGAGTATAGCAGGCGAGATCGAAGGTCTGGATCTGCACGCACATGGTGCGGTGGCCTATCCTGAGTACATGATGGAGATGAACGATGGCACACCCAAGACCCTGACCGATCCGAAACTGAAGACCGCCCCTGTCTCAGGCGACTAAGGGTCCGTAAAAATATAAGTGACTGTCGAACGAGAATATCGACATTGATTGTAGACATGAAGACACCTTGTTTCTACAGCTATCGGACAATTATATTTTTACAGACCCTAAGCAGCATCTGATTTGAATAAATATGCAAAACGGCGGCCCTCGGGTCGCCATTTTGTATTTTCCCAATGGCTCTCGAATCTCGACACCATATCATTTTTATGCTACGCTCATCATACTGACTCACCTTACGCACTTTCCGATTTTTACTCCTTCTCACAACGTGGAGGGGGACTTCAAACGTTTTTCTCCCCCTCGCTGAACGGTGCGGAGGGGCTGGAAGGAAAGGTTTGACAGTCATTCC
>Ga0105044_10011404_pt1 | contig 12124 bp, 9 predicted proteins | sample MAT01_FD_78092 | JGI IMG/M metagenome (GOLD analysis project Ga0105044, IMG submission 78092) | Freshwater microbial communities from Lake Fryxell liftoff mats and glacier meltwater in Antarctica - MAT-01 | ecosystem: Environmental > Aquatic > Freshwater > Ice > Liftoff microbial mat | place...
AACACCTGCTAACCAACAAATTGGGCTTGATTCCGTTGTCCGGAAGAATCAGGCTAGGCCGGAACAAGGATGTTCGATCATCGGCCGAGGAGTGCGCCGTGTCCGTCACCCAGTTAGCCCGCACGCTGACTCTCGAACAACTCAACCCGTCCGTCGGGCTGACCGCGATCGCTACGGGCTGGCATGCCGACGGGAATCGCGTCCAGTTCCATGCCGGGGAACTGCTGGCGCCGGGTTGGTACCACCTCAAATTGCGGCTGCGATCCGCCGGGAACTTCACGATCCGCAAACGGGCCGAATTGGCCTTCGACGCGGCAGAGGGAAGCGGCAAGCCGATTTCCAAAGACGTGATGGCGTGGAACCGGCTGCTCGAAGAGCGATTCCTGCTCCATCTGCCGCGTGAATCGGCCCGGATGACGCTGTCGCTGTTTCACATGGAAGGGGACTTCGACCTCGAGAAGTTCGAACTGACGCGGATCTCCGATTCGATGGTCGCGGTCGCAGCGTTCCAAGAGAAACTCCGGCTCATCAGCGCGTACAACTGCCTGAAGCCGGTTTTGAAGCGCGGCGCCGGACTGCTGCTACGCGGGAAGTTCCGGGCCTTCCGGGCCAAGGTTCTCAAAGGCTTGGCCGACAGCCGGGTGATGCGCGTCGGGGCGTATAAGGCGAACGAAGTCGACGCCTCGTGGTGGCGCCGGCACGCCATCGCGCCCGAAGAGGCGGAGTCGATCCGCCGGGCCTGCGATGCAATGACCGCACCGCCGCCGATCGCGGTGCTGCTGTTGGTCGATCCGAAGAAGTTCGATCAAGTGCGGATGGCGGCGCACTCCGTCCGCCGGCAGATTTACCCGCACTGGGAACTGCTGCTGGCGTGCAGCGGCCCGGCATGGTTGCAACCGCACTTGGCGATGCTGCTCGGCGATGACGACCGCGTGAAGATCGCCCGCGTCGACGAGGACGACGGCCTCGGCGCCGCCATCGCGCAGTCGATCGCCGAGACCGCCTGCGACCGGGTCGTCGTGCTGCCGCCGGGAGTCGAACTCGCCGAGGGGACGTTGTTCCACTTCGCCGAGGCACTGAAGCACGACCCGGAGTTGGAATCGGCGTCGGGCAAAATCTACGACGGCTTGGAGAACCTGACGAACGAACCGACCGACGCGGCCCGGCTCTGGATGACGAGCACTTGGCGGCTCAGCGACACGCCGCCGGAATCGTTTATACCGACGGATGTCGCGGCGTGGGTGAACAAAGAATTGCAACCGTCGAACAGCCACGCGCTGGAACCGATCCTCGCCTATCCGCTCGATGATAGCCCCTTAATTGACCGCGCTCGTGTCGGTACCGCGGCTCGCACGCGGCCGCAACGGCTCACCATCGCCGGGGATCTCCTCGGTATCTCGGGATGGGATCACGTCGTGTATTCCGTGCTGCGGGGCATGCCGTCATTCGGTGTGAAGTTCCGCCAGCACCCGGTCTCGAAGATTCGGCCGGAGTTGGTTCCACCGCAGTTTCTGCCGCCGATCCACGGACGGGCGCCGAATCAAAAGCAACTCGCGATCAGCCCGCCGTTCTTGGCGGATCGCTTCGAACCCGACGCGAATACGGCGCTGTTCACGATGTGGGAAACCGACGCGCTGCCGCCATCGTGCGTCCGCACGCTCAACAAAACCGGCTTGGTGATCGTACCGAGCCAGTGGAGCGTCGATTGCTTTCGCCGATCGGGAGTCACCGTGCCGATGGAAGTCGCTCCGCTCGGGTGCGATCAACTCGTCTACAACGCCGATGGCTCGTTCCCCGAAATCTGCACATTCGGCACGGCGGGGGCCCTCGCCGCCGGGGGGGTCCGCAAGAATGCCCAACGGATGATCGACTTGTTCCGCGCCGCGTTCCCGGCCGAAGAGAACGTCCGCTTACGGGTGAAGATTTCGCCGAGTTCCCCGGCCATCGAGACCTACGACGACGGCCGCATCGACGTGGTGCGGGCCGTGCTGCCGCACGCGGAACTGGCGAATTGGTACCGGTCGCTGACCGCGTATGTCAACGGTTCCTTCGGCGAAGGTTTCGGCTTGCACCTCATCGAAGCGATGGCCTGCGGCCGGCCGCTGATCACGTCGAATTACTCCGGCCTGACGGCGTTCTTCGAGCCGAGCCTCGGGTATGCCATCGATTACAAACTCGTGCCGGTGAAGAACGATATTTACATCGGCCAGTGGGCTGACCCATCGGACGATTCGATCGTGAAGGCGATGCACCGGGCGTTTGCGAACCAAGCCGAGGCCCGCGAACTCGGCGAGAAGTGCGCAGCCCGCGCCAAGAACTTCACTTGGAAGGCCGCCGGCCGGCAACTGCACGCGGCGCTGGTGAAGCACGGATTTCTCGTTGGCGGGATGAGGAGTACCCCATGAAAGTCGCCATCGTCATACCCACCCTCGCCGATGGCGACGCCGTCGGAAACGACGCCCTCGGCATGGCCAAGCACATTCGCGGCCGCGGCATCGACGTGGAATTCTTCGTCACGCGCTCGCACATCGCCGAGCCGACCAAACTCATGCACGAGTTTGCCCGGTCGTTCCGCTCGCCGGACGACGTGGTGATTTACCACCATTCCATCGGCTTCGAGTCGGGCGTGAAGATCATCGAGTCGGCCCCGGCCCGGCGCAAAGCGGTGAAGTACCACAACGTGACGCCGCCGAAGTTCTTCAAAGAGTTGAACCCGGAAGTGGCCCAAGCTTGTGAAGACGGTATCGCCCAAGTCGGCCGGTTGGCGAAGTCGAAAGCGATCCTCTGGGCCGATTCGCTTTACAACGGCGAGCACATCCGCGAATTCAAACCGGGCCGGGAATTCCATGAACTGCCGCCGTTCCACCACGCCGATCAGCTGCTGACGCTGGAGCCGGACTACCGGGCCGCGTCGGGCCTCGACGACTGGACGACGAACCTCTTGCTCATCGGGCGGGTGGTGCCGAACAAGAACATCCCGCTGGCTCTGGAGGCGTTCGCCGAATACCGTCGGCGCTTCAACCCGCACTCGCGGCTCGTGATCGTCGGCGATCAACCGATCCCGAATCACTCGGCCGAAGTCCACGCGATGATCGAGAAACTCGAGCTCGGCGGGCACGTGCTGATCACCGGGAAGGTGTCGGTGCCGCAGTTGAAGGCCCTCTACCTCACGGCCGATGTGCTTCTGGTCACGAGTTTGCACGAGGGTTTCTGTGTGCCGCTCGTCGAAGCGATGGGCTTGCGCGTGCCGGTGGTGGCCGTGCCGAATGCGGCGGTCGGCTATACGGGCGGCGATGCGGCCTTCTACGCCGAGGGCAATGCGGAGTCTTTGGCCGACCGCCTCGATGGCGTGTTGACCGACCCGGACGTGCGCGAACAGCATCTGCACGCCGGCTGGAAACGCTATCAAGAGAAGTTCACGAACGAGGCCATCGAAGCGAAGTTTGCGGGCTTGTTCGATGAGCTGTTGGCCGGGTGACCGCGGAGACACGCAAGCGTGGGTAAACTCGGTCGATACCTTCGATCTCGGTCGGCTTGGCTCAACGTGCTGCGGATCGCCATCGCCGTGGGGTTGATCGCGGCGCTCGCGGCGACGGGACGCCTCGGCCTCGCACGCCTCGTCGAACTGCCGCTCTCGGGATCCCTGGCTCTGCTGACGGCGATCATTCTCGGATCGCTTTTCCTACCGGCCGTCCGGTGGTGGCTGCTGCTGCGGGCGCAGAGCGTCGGCGAACCCTTCGGCCGCGTGCTTTGGCTGACGTGGGCCGGCTACTTCGGATCGCTGCTCTTGCCGGGCGGGGCGGGCGGCGATGTGGCCCGCGGAATCTTGATCAACCGCCACCGCGAAGCGGGCCGGGCGCGAGCTTTGTCCACCGTGCTTGCCGACCGCGTTTTGGGGCTGTATTCGCTCTTGCTACTCGGGCTTCCCTCAATTCTCTGGCTTAGCTATTATGGCCCGCTCCCCCAAGGGGTCGCGGAAGTCGCCGCGGTCGTCGTCGCACTGTTCCTCACGGGAACGCTGGGAATTCTGGGCGTTCTCTGGCATCCGACGCGGCGGAGGGTGTTGTCAATCTTGCCGGGGGCGTGGCGCGAGGCGTGGAACCACTCGTGCGAAAACTACGCGGCGGCGAAGGGCACGTTGGCCCTCTGCCTCGGATTATCGCTGATCAGCAACGGCCTCGTGCTGTTGTCGTTTTGGGCGGCGGGTGCGGTGCTCGATCAACCCGTGACCATGGAAGCGAGTTCGCTGGCGGGGGTCTTGGTGGTGATCGTGAATTGCCTGCCGATCAGCCCCGGCGGCATCGGCGTGGCGGAAGTGGCCGCGGATCGGATGTTCGCGGCGTTCGGCGTGGAACTCGGAGGTGCGATGATGGTGTTGATCCGGCTCATCAGCATCGCGTGGACGCTGCCGGGGGCGATCGCGCTCTTTTGGCCGGGCCGCGCGGCGACTGCGGAGGTCGTGGCGTGATCCCCTTCAACGACCTGCGCCCGCTGGTCACCAAATACCGCGCCGAAATCGACGCAGCCGTGGCCCGCGTGCTCGATCGGGGTTGGTTCATCCTCGGCCCCGAAGTCGATGCGTTCGAAGCCGAATTCGCCGCGTTCCACGGTTCCGGCCAACACGCCATCGCCGTGGCCAATGGCACCGACGCCATCGAACTCGCCCTGCGCGGCGCCGGCATCGGCCCCGGCGACGAAGTCATCACGACGCCGATGACCGCCGTGCCCACGGTGTGCGCCATCGAGCGTGCCGGTGCGATTCCCGTCTTCGCCGACATCGACCCGCTCACATGCAACATCAGCCCGGCGGCGATCCGCGCGTCGCTCACGCCGCGGACGCGGGCCGTGGTTCCCGTGCACTTGTACGGCCGGCCGGCGGACATGCCCGCGATCTCGGCCATCGCCCGCCCGGCCGGGTTGCTGGTGCTCGAAGATTGCGCCCAAGCGCACGGTGCAACCCTCGGCGGCAGAGTCGTCGGCACCTTCGGTGACATCGCCGCATTCAGCTTTTACCCGACGAAGAACCTCGGCGCCTTCGGCGACGGCGGTGCGATTCTGACTTCGGACGCCGCCATGGCCGATCGCATCCGCCGCTTGCGGAACTACGGCCAAGCGAAGCAATACCAGCACTTGGAGCGCGGCATCAACAGCCGGCTCGACGACATTCAAACGGCGATCCTGCGCGTCTTGCTCGCGCATCTGCCGGATCACACTGCAGAGCGTCGCCGGATCGCCGGTGCCTATCGGAGTCACTTGGGGAATCGCTGCCTGCCGGAACCGGCGGCGGATATCGGCCACGTCTATCACCTGTTCGTGCTCCGCCATCCGCAGCGCGATGCGATGCGGAAGTGGATGGCGGATCACGGCGTCGGTTCGAGCGTCCATTATCCGCTGCCGGTTCACCTGCAACCGGCGTACGCCGACTTGAGTTACGGGCACGGCAGTCTGCCCGCCGCCGAAGCCGCTGCCCGCGAAGTGCTGTCGCTGCCGTTGTCCGTCGGCCTGAGCGCGGCGGATGTCGAAACCGTGTGCGCCGCGGTCGCGTCGTTCCCCGGCGGAGGGAGCCGATGACCGCCTTCGACGGCGCCCGAATTCTGATCACCGGCGGTCTCGGCTTCATCGGGTCGAGCTTGGCGATCCGCCTCGTCGGGGCGGGCGCCCGCGTCACCGTCGTCGATGCGATGATCCCCGACTACGGTGGCAACCTCTTCAATATCGAGCCGGTGAAGGACCGCGTCGCGGTGAACTTCGGCGACATCTGCGACCGCCACGCTATGGATTGGCTCGTGCGCGGGCAGGATTTCGTCTTCCACCTCGCCGGGCAGGTCTCGCACATCAAGAGTATGACCGACCCGTTCCCGGACATCGAATACAACATCAAAGGCACGGCCGTGCTGATGGAGGCCCTGCGGCTCCACAACCCGAAGGCGCGGGTCATCTTCACCGGCACGCGCGGGCAGTACGGCAGCACCGTCCATTGCCCCGTGAACGAATTGGCCGCGACGAATCCGAAGGGCATCTACGAAATCTCCAACCTCTCGGCCGAGAAGATCATCCAAGTTTACAACCAAGTCCACGGCATCCCGGCGGTGCTGCTGCGCTTGACGAACATCTACGGCCCGCGGGCGCAGATGAAGCACTCGCACTACGGCGTGGCGAATTGGTTCGTGCGGATGGCGCTGGACAAATCACCGATCCGCGTCTTCGGCACCGGCCGCGCGCTGCGCGACTTCTTGTACATCGACGACTGCATCGACGCGATGCTCCTCACGGCGATATCGGAAAAAGCCGACGGGGAAATCTTCAACGTCGGCGTCGATAGCCCGACGAACTTCCTCGATCTCGCCGAATTACTGACGCGCGTCTGCGAGGGGGCGACCTGGGAATACGCACCGTTCACGCCGGAGCGCAAGGCCCAAGAACCGGGCGATTTCTATTCGGACATCACGAAGATCCGTACGCTCGTCGGATGGGCGCCGACGACGAGTCTCGAAGAGGGCATGAAGCGGACGCTCGACTTCTACCGGATGCACCGCGACAAATATTGGACGCCAGTCGTACCGGTGGCGGCTCCGGCGGTCGCAGTGATCGAATCGGTCGCAGCGCCGAAGCCGGCTCCCCCCGCCATTTCATCGAGCGTTCGCTCGGCCGTGGAAGTGGATCACCGGCGCTTCAAGGATCTGACGTTCGACGGCTTCCGCGAGTTGGCGAAAGCTGAAGGGCTGAGCCGCTATCAGAAGATCGGCTTCCCCGATTCGTATCGCGCAGGGTACGAACCCGCCATCTTCACCGACATCGTGGCGAAGCTACCGATGCTCGAAGCCGACGGGAAAATCGTCCTCGACTTGGGCGCCGGCTGCAGCGAGCTGCCGCATTTGCTGCTCGACCTCGGCTCGCACCGGGGGCACACGACATTGCTGTGCGACTCCGCCGAGATGCTGACGCAACTGCCCGACGGCCCCGGCGTGCACAAGATCGCGGGTCGCTACCCGGCCGAGTCGGCCGCGGCGCTCGAACCCTACGCGGGCCGGGTCGATGCGATCCTCTGCTACAGCGTGCTGCACTACATCTTCCCCGAGCAACCGCTGTTCGACTTCCTCGACCGGCTGTTGGAATTGCTCGCCCCCGGCGGCGCCTGCTTGCTCGGCGACATCCCGAACGTGTCGATGCGCAAGCGGTTCTTCGCCTCGGACGCCGGCGCGAAGAGCCATTTCGAGTACACCGGCAGCACCGAAAAACCGGATGTGACCTTCAACAACCCGGAGCCGGGCAAACTCGACGACGCCGTCGTGTTGGCGATCCTCTCGCGCTGCCGGGCCGCCGGGTTCCACGCCTACGTGCTGCCGCAAGCGAAGGCGTTGCCGATGGCGAACCGGCGCGAAGACATCCTCATCGAACGGCCCTGATCGAAAGGTGGACGATGGCGAAGGATCGCAAACTCATCCTCATCGGCGACAGCGCGTTCGCCGAGATCGCGTATGAATATTTCACGCACGACTCGCCGTACGAAGTCGTCGCGTTCGCCGTCGAACGGGAATTCCGCAAGCGCGAAAGCTTGTTCGGCGTGCCCGTGGTCGCCTTCGAAGATCTCGAATCGCTGTACGCCCCGGCGCAGCACCATTTCTATGCGGCGCTCGTTTACACGCAGTTGAATCGGTTGCGGGCGCGCTTCTACCGCGAAGCCAAGGTCAAAGGATACGCCCCGGCCTCGTACATCAGCCCGCGGGCGTTCGTTTGGCGGAATGTCAAACTCGGCGAACACTGCTTCATCTTCGAAGACAACGTGATCCAGCCATTCGTCACGATCGGCAACGACGTCGTTCTGTGGAGCGGCAACCACATCGGCCACCATTCGACCATCGGCGACCACGCGTTCATTTCGTCCCATGTCGTCGTCTCGGGCTTCTGCGACATCGGTGCCAACGGCTTCTTCGGCGTCAACGCGGCCATCGGCAACAACGTGACGATCGGCGCCGATTGCCTCGTCGGGGCGGGGGCCGTCGTGATCAAAAACTTGCCCGCCGATACCTTGGTGAAGGCGGCGACGCCGGAGCTCGCCAAAATCGCGGCGACGACGTATTTCAAAGTCCGGGAGGGGACATGAATCGCATACTCCTTTTGCTCCGGGAGCGCCCCGGCGTCGTCATGGCGGCGCTGCTCATCGGCTGGGGTATTGTGAGCATCGGTTGGGGGGAGCGGCTCCTGCGCGCCGACGGTTTCGGTTGGGATGGCACCGCCTACCGCGACATGACGCAGCTCTGGCCGAACGAGATGCCCAAGCTCAGCGTCTACACCGGTCACCGCTGTTTGCCGAGCCTCGTCGTCCATTACAGCCTCAAAGCCCTCGGCCGACCGCTCGACGGTCCCGATGTGCTGATGGCGTTCTCCATTTACAACCTCCTCTTATACGTCCTCATCCTCTATCTACTACTCGCCTGCGCCGACGCACTCGGCCTCGACACCAAAGGCAAGTGGCTCCTCTTCGGCGGCTTCTTCCTCAACTACGTCCACCTCAAGCAGCACTACTACTCCGCCTGCGTCACCGACGTCTGGGCCTTGGCAGCCTCGGCGTTCGCGCTGCTCGCCTACCTGAAGCGATGGACGCTCTGCGTCGCGCTGGCGACGATCGCGGGCTCGTTCGCTTGGCCGGCGATGCTGCCGCTCACCATCGGCTTTTTGGTCTTCCCGCGCCGGAGCGGTGCGGCGACCGAGCCCACGCCGGCGCCGTACGGGTTGAACGTTTGGGCCGCGGGTGCTCTCACGCTCCTCGTCGTCGGCGGGGCCTACTACCTCGTCTTCGTCGAACTGTATTACGGCGTGATCCCGACCGAAGTGGTGAAGTCCGCGCTCGCGATCAGCCTCGTGTGCCTCGCGGCGTTTCTGTACCACTTCTTCCGCCCGCTGTTCGACTTCGGCGCGCTCTACGATTGGCGGACCTACATCGATTGGCGCGCGGCGGTTGGCTGCGTACTCGTGGTGGCGACGGTGAAGATCACCAAGGAGATTTTCCATCCCATCGAACACCTTTTCCCGTCCCCGTATTTGCCGTTGACCCCGCTCGATTTCATTCGGCGCATCTTGGTCACCAGCGTGGCGAAGCCCTTGCTCTTCGGCGTCGGGCACGTCGTGTGGTACGGGCCGGTCATCTTGATCGCGGCGTTCCTCTGGAAAGAAGTCTGCGCGCTCGCCCAGCGCGTCGGCGTCGGCCTCGTGGTCGCGCTCGCAGCCGGCGGATTGATGGGCATCAATCCGGAATCGCGCGCCAGCCAAGCGTACTTTCCCATCGTAGCGCTGCTGACGGCGTGGGCGCTGCAAGATCGCATCGCGTATCGCGGCCAATGGGTGATCCTGCTCGTGTACGCCATTTTGATGTCGCACGTCTGGCTGCCGTTGAACCGCAAGCCGTGGCCGGAAGCCGACCTGATTTACGACTTCCCGATGCAGCGGTTCTTCATGCACTTCGGCGGGTACATGATCAACAAAACGTACCTGATCCTCGGCGGGACCTGCATCTATGCCGGGGTCGTCCTTTGGTTCACGGTCTTCCGGCCCGAGCCATTCGCCCGCGGTACGCGCTGGGTCTTCGCCAAGTGCAGCCCCCGCTCGAAGCCTACGGAAGCGGGGGCTCCGGCATGAGCTGGCGCAAACTCGGCTTCGTCTACCGGCCTCCCGGCGACCGATGGTGGGCGCGCGGTTACGCCCATCTGCCGACGCCGATGCGACAGGGCGACGGCTCGATCCGCGTCTTCTTCGCGGCACTCGACGACCAAAAATTCGGCCGCATCGGCTACGCCGACGTCGACCCTGGCAATCCGCTGCGCGTGATCCGCACTTCTGCCGAGCCGGTGTTCGATCTCGGGCAACCGGGCGCCTTCGACGACAGCGGCGTGAATCCGTCGTGCGTCGTCTCGGTGAACGGAGAGCCTCATATGTATTACATCGGCTGGCAGCGCCTCCAGCGCGTCCCCTATGCGCTGTTCGCCGGCTTGGCGAAATTCGATTCCACCGGCGGACTCGAGCGCGTATCGAAGGCACCGGTGCTCGACCGCACCGACCGCGAACCGTTCCTGCGCTCGGCGACGAGCGTACTATTCGACGGCGGCCGCTATCGGGCGTGGTACGTTTCGGCGCTCGATTGGACCCAAGTATCCGGTAGCCCTTATCCCCGCTATGTCGTCCGCCATGCGGAATCGACCGACGGGTTTGCGTGGAGCGATGGCGGGCCGGTTTGCATCGGCCATTTGGGCCCGGACGAGTTCGGTATCGGACGGCCTTGGGTCGTACGGGATCCCGATTGCTACCGCATGTGGTACTCCATCCGCTCGCGGACCGCGCCGTACTGCATCGGCTACGCCGAATCCCCCGATGGGCTCGCGTGGACGCGCCGCGACGAACTCGTCGGCATCGGCGTCTCGGCCGAAGGGTGGGACAGCGAAATGATCTGCTATCCCGCCGTGATCGACGTCGGCGGTCGCCGGCTGATGTTCTACAACGGCAACCGCCACGGCTCGACCGGCGTCGGCGCCGCCGTGTGGGAAGAAGGATGACGATGCTCGTCGAGCGCTACAACCCGGCTACCGCCGCTGCTTGGGACGCCTTCGTCGCCGGCAGTAAGAACGGCACGTTCCTATTCCGGCGCGGCTACATGGACTACCACGCCGACCGCTTCGCCGACCACTCGTTGTTGATCCGGGACGACGGCGGAACGCTGCGGGCCCTGTTGCCGGGCCACGCCGACGGTTCGAATTACGGTAGCCACGGCGGGCTGACCTACGGCGGCTTCGTGACCGGGCCGGACATGAAAGTGCCGGCGATGCTGGAAGTGTTCGAAGCGACGGCGGCGTATCTGGCGGAACAAGGTTTCGGGTCGTGGAAATACAAAACGATCCCGATGATATACCACATTCACCCGGCCGAGGAGGATCGCTACGCGCTCTTCTTGGCGAATGCGACACTCGGCCGTCGGGACGTGCTCGCGGTGGTCGATCGGCGCGCCGCACTGCCTTATCAAGAACGCCGGGCGCGCTCGGTGAATAAAGCCCGCAAGGAAGGGCTGACCTTCGCCGAGGAACCGGGCTTCGCCGAATACTGGAACGTCGTCGCGGCCAACCTCGTCGAGAAATACGGCGTCGCCCCGGTGCATTCCCTCGCCGAAATCGAATCGTTGCGGGCGCGGTTCCCCGAAAACATCCGCCTCGTCGCCTGCCGCGATGGGGCACGGTTGCTCGGCGGCGTCGTGCTGTACACGAGCGCGACCGTGGCCCACGTCCAGTACATCGCTTCGACGGACGAGGGCCGGAAGCGCGGGGCGCTCGATGGTCTGTTCGACCATCTGTTGACTCACCCCGGCGGCGAACGCTACTTCGACTTCGGCATTTCGAACGAACAGGGCGGCCGGAAACTGAACCGCGGTTTGATCGATCAAAAAGAGGGCTTCGGCGCTCGGGCCGTTGTCCACGACCACTACCGCATCGACTTGACCACTTGGCGAGCCGGGCAGATTCTGGAGGCGCTCGCGTGAAAAAGCTTTCGGTCGTCGTGCCGGTCTATTTCAACGAGGGTTCGCTACAGCTCTTGTTCCGAGAATTGCGGATCGTGGAAGGGAAACTCCTCGAGCGCGGGGTCGCGCTCGAACTGATTTTCGTCGACGATGGCTCCGCCGACGGTTCGTTCGCGGAGTTGCTCGCGATCCGCAAGGCCCGCCCGGCGACCCAACTCGTGCGCTTCACGCGGAACTTCGGGGCGGTGCAAGCGTCGTACAAAACGGGATTGAAGTTCGTCACCGGCGATTGTTTCCTCGTGCTCGCCGCGGATCTCCAAGATCCCCCCGAGCTGATTTTGGAAATGGTCGACCGTTGGCTGGCCGGGGCCAAGTTCATTGCGTGCGTCCGCCGCGAACGGACCGACCCGTTCTTCACACGGCTTTACGCAGCGCTTTACTACCGGCTGCTGCGATTTCTCGTCGTCAAAGGCTACCCGGACGGGGGCTTCGATCTGGCGCTCATGGATCGCGCCTTCGTCCCGCACCTGCTCGGCGTGGGAAAGAACATCAATCCGCAGGTGTTCTCCTATTGGCTCGGCTTCAAACCCGAGATGATCGAATACGATCGCCGCGAGCGCAAGC
>Ga0105044_10011405_pt1 | contig 12123 bp, 13 predicted proteins | sample MAT01_FD_78092 | JGI IMG/M metagenome (GOLD analysis project Ga0105044, IMG submission 78092) | Freshwater microbial communities from Lake Fryxell liftoff mats and glacier meltwater in Antarctica - MAT-01 | ecosystem: Environmental > Aquatic > Freshwater > Ice > Liftoff microbial mat | place...
GCCCGACGCCTCGCCCGCGTTCTCGTTGACCGTCTCGAGCAGCGACGCGGCGTACTCAGGCGTGAACGAGATCTCACCGCTGTCGAAGGCAGCCAGGACCAGGTCACGGAACCCGCCGAGCTTCTTGTATTCGACCGAGTACCCGGCGTTGGTCAGCGCCTGGCCGTAGACCTGACCGAGCAACTCCGACTCCGGGAAGTCCTGGGTGCCGATCACGATGGTGGACCCCTCGATCTTGGCGGAGGCTGGCGTATCCGATCCGGGCGACGCGGTGTCTGCCTTGTCGTCGCCGCAGCCCATGGCGATCACGGCCATCAGGCCCAATGCGGCGAACCCTGCAAGGAGTCGTCGGAGTTGCTGGGACATGGTTCCTCCCGGATGTGCCCGACGGTGGCGCCGTGACCCCGTGACCGTAGTCCGAGGTCAGCCCTGGTGACGCCACGGCGTGGCGCGACGTTCCACGGCGAGCAACGCACTCTGCGCAGCGAGGGCCAACAGGATCACCAGCAGGGCGCCGGTCAGATACTTCCCGCGGTCGAAGCTGGCACGACCCTCCTCGATGAACGAGCCGAGCCCGCTGAATGCCACGAGCGCGCCGAGGGTGGCCGTGGCGATCACCTGCATGGTGGCTATCCGGACACCGGTGAGGATCTGCGGCAACGCCAGCGGGACCTCGACCTGGCGAAGGCGTTGTCGGGCGTTCAGCCCCATGCCGGCGGCTGCGTCGATCACCTCGGGCGGCACGGATCGCATACCGGTGAATGTCGTGATGAAAAGCGGCGGCAGGGCGAGGGCGATCATGGCCACCGCCGTCGGCCAGAACCCCAGACCCAGTCCGAACCGGATGGAAACGGGCAGTACCAGCGCCAAGAGGGCGAACGAAGGGATGGCCCGTCCGATGTTCACCAGAGCGACAGCGAGCGCGGTCCCGCGGTGGCGGTGCGACATCCACGTGGCGAACGGGATGGCGACTGCTGAGGCGACTGCGACGGCGACGATGGACAACCACAGATGCGAGGCGGTGCGCGCTGGTATCCCCGATCGGCCACTCCAGTTCTGCGCGGTGGTCAGGAAGTCGATGACCTCACCCACGGCGACCACCGCCCCGGGCCCGGACCCAGGGAGTCGCCCAGTGCTCGGCGGCCACGAACACCAGATCGAAAGCGACGGCCAGGAGAATGGAGAGTCCGACGCCGAGCACGATCGGCGTTGAGAAGTCTCGGGCGCGACCGTCGGTGATGAACTGACCGACGCCACCGCCGAGCGCAACGAACGAGCTGATGGTGACCAGTCCCACGGTGGAGACCGTGGCGATCCGCAGGCCGGCGATGATCTGTGGTGCGGCCAGCGGCAGCTCCACGGAGAGGAAGCGCCGACGCCGGTTCATGCCCATTCCGTCGGCGGCATCGAGCGCGTCCGGCGGGACGTTCTGTAGCCCGGCGATGATGGTGGGCACCAGGTTCAACAACGTGTAGCCCACCAGTGCGATCTCGGCGGTCAACAGGGTGAGTCCGGTGATGGGGATGAGCACCGTGAACAACGCCAGGCTGGGGATGGTGTAGATGAGGGCGGCGGTCCAGGTGATCGGTCGCACCGTCCAGTTCCACCTCAGAGCGATGGCCGCCAGCACGATGGAGATGGCGAAGCCCACCACCACCGCGATCAGCGTCTGTTGGATGTGGGCGAGGACGGCGTCTCGCACCGTGGCCTGACGGTCCACCACCCACTGCCACCAGAAGAAGCTGTTGGCGTCGGCGATCATGTGGGCTGGTCCAGGGCGCCGGTCAGCTCGGCCAGCCCGACCGCGCCCAGGACCTGGCCGGCCCTGGTCACCACCACCTGATCTTCACCGCTGCTCAGCAGGAGGTCGAGCGCCTGTCGGGCCGTGGCGTCGATGTCCAGCTGGGGTAGGCCGCAGTTGTCCGCGCCAACCGCTCGCAGCGCAACGGACTTCAGTGGGGCCAGACCCAGTCGGCGCAATGATCGTTCCTCGCCGAGGAACTCTGCGACGAACTCATCGGCCGGATTGGCCAGGAGCGAGTCCGGGGTGGCGTACTGGGCCAGATGTCCACCGTCGGCGAAGACGGCGATCCGGTCGGCCACGATGATGGCCTCGTCGATGTCGTGGGTCACCATCACGATGGTCGTTCCCAGCCGGCGGTGGAGGTCGATCAGCTCGCGTTGGAGCTTGGCCCGAACGACCGGATCGACGGCGCTGTACGGCTCGTCCATCAACAGGATCGGCGGGTCGGCGGCCAGGGCCCGGGCCACGCCGACCCGTTGCTGTTGGCCACCGGAGAGCGCCGCCGGATAGCGATCGAGGACGGATGGCTCCAGATCCATCAGTTCGACCAGTTCGTCGAGGCGGTCCGCGATCCGGTCGCGTGACCAACCCAGCAGCTTGGGGACCGTGGCGATGTTGGCCCGAACGGTGCGGTGTGGGAAGAGGCCGACCTGCTGGATGACGTAACCCATCTCGCGGCGTACGTCGGTGGTGTCGCGCCGACTGATGTCCTGGCCGTCGATGCTGACGATGCCGCTGGTCGGGCGTTCCAGCCCGTTGATCATCCTGAGGGTGGTGGTCTTGCCGCATCCTGACGGCCCGACGAACACCACCAGTTCGCCGCGTGGGATGGACAGGGTGAGCTCGGCGACCGCGGCGCTGCCCGAGCCCTCGAAGGTCTTGGTCACCCCGTCGAGTTCGATGGCGACGGGGCCGTGCAGCGTTGCTGTCATTCCCTCAGAGACTGCCAGAGATCCCCGGCGCTGTCCGCGATGTCGCCACCCCAGAGGATCGACACCAAGGTGACGGAGATCAGCACGACGCCCATCGTGATCCAGGTGCTCGTGGGGATCCGACCCTCTTCGGGCACACCTGGCACGTTGCGGCGGATCAACCTGACGGTGCGGTCGGCCCAGGCGTAGGGCAACAGGGTGAGCCCCACGATGAGGATGATCCAACCGGGACCGGGCAGCGGCAGTGCGGCCAGTCCCACCAGGATGAGCAGGAAGCCCCCGAATGTCCGGGCCAACCGGACCCATACGGCGTGTTGGATCGCTTCTTGGGTTGCTTCTGCCGCGCCGGTCTCGCGCTCGGCTTCATAGGCCGCTTCGCGCAGACGCTCCCGGAAGGTCTCCTCGTGCTCGGGCGGTGTCGAGTCGTTGCTGGATGGACTCTGCGAGTCGTTGCTGGATGGACTCTGCGAGTCGTTGCTGGATGGACTCTGCGAGTCGATGCGGCCTGGGCTCGGCGAGTCCTCGTTCATTGGGATGAGTGTGACCCTAGGTACCCGGTCATGCCACACGTGAGCTGAGGAGATCGTCAGCGACCCGACGGACGACCTCGGCCAACTCGGCGTCGAGCCGGTCGACCTGGCCAGAGTCCAGGTCGTCGGCGAACTCGATCCGTTCCGCGTCGACAACCGCGTCGACCTCAGGCATCCAGGCAGCGTGTAGGACGGCGGGTAGGCACCATGTCCCCGGGGCCTCCAACACGGCGAGCGGTCCCCTCGAGACATGGGCTGCGTCGAACACCTCGACCCGCAGCCCGTCGTCGCTCAGCACGGGCAGCACCACGTATCCGTCGTGGCCGCCGGGTTCGGTTCCGGCGTACCGACTGGAGGTTGGTCGGGCGCCGGCACGGCGGGGGGCGAAGATCGGCGAGGTGATGTGGTCGCCGCAGTCGTGGTAGGTCCAGGTGCCGGCCAACTCGAGTCCGTCGCGACGGAAGGTGGCCAGCACGCCGGGGGTCTCAGCTTCGGGCAGCGGCCCGACTCGCCCCTGGGTGCGGTACAGGTCGAGCGCTCGGCCCGCCACTGCGTCGGGCCGATAGCCCTGGTACGCCACATGGTGCAGCGTGGGATGGGACAGGCCCTCGGTGGACCAGTCCATGGCCGAGAGCTCCAGGTTGAACGTCCAGTCGTCCCGGAACCACGCGGTTCGCGTTGCGGCGCCGCTGGCCGGGTCGAAGGTCCACTCCGAGATCGTGTTGGGGGCCATGGCCATGTTGTAGAAGCCGGTGGCCGCAGGGCTGATCGGATGGCCGTTGGCGTCGACGTCGCCGGCCCGGAGCTGGAAGCCGAGATCCATCAGGTCCATGTGCTCGAACAGGACGCGGATGCCGTCGCTGTCGTCCCAGACGCCGAAGAAGTGGCCGGTGGTGGGGGAGATGGCGCTGAAGCGCGGGGTGAACGGGGTGCCCGGAGCGGTGGCCAGGAGTTGGTCCTTGCGGATCAGGTAGACGGGAGCGCCTTCGTCGATCGTGACGGTCCGGGGCCCGCCGGCCATCTCGCCCATGTCGGACTTGAAGTTGCCCGAATCGGCCAGGATCAGCCAGTCCCTGGTCTGGCTCAGCGTATGGGCGGACCCGATCACGGTTCCCCCGGCGACCGGCCAGGTGCGCAGCGCTCCACCCTCGCCGCTCCAGGCCACGACGACCAGTTGCATGCGGCCGTCGTTGGTGGGCATGAGCTTCACGGTGAAGAGGAGATCGCGGAGCGGGTCGACGATGGGATGGGCCGAGCTGAAGTAGAAGGGCAGGACACCGCCCATGCCGAAGGTGGCCGGCCCCCACTCCGAGGCGTACCCGACGTCGCCCAGGAACTGGAGCGTGATCGGGTCGACCTCGACCGGTCGCCCGACGTCCCAGGTAGCGAACAGGCGATCACCCCATGGCAGGGGAGCGGTGTTCGCCTGGTTGGGCATCCCGAAGGGCGAGCTGTAGCCGAACGTGTTGCTGGTGAACACCTCGGGGGCGGCGTCGTAGAGACGTTTGGACGGAGTGTCGATGACCTGCGACCGGAGCGCGAACCGGTTCGACGCGGCCCCGTGCGTCCCGGGTTGCAGCGAGATGCGGGTGATCGCCCCGAAGCCGAAGAGGCAGTAGTCGAGGTCCTTGGCGGGTTCGGGTCCGCTGATGACCATCTCGCCGCGGAGGTCGGGCGGCCACGCGCCACGGGTCAGTTCGAGGTCGACGTCGGCCAGCGTGCCGCCGGTGAGCGTGCTCGGGATGGGCATGTGGGTCCCCTGGTGCCGAGGTGAACATCGCTCACCTACCCCGTCATTCAATCACCGGAGGAGCCCTGACGCGCGCCGGAGTATTCCCGGCGGGCGTATGACGCTTGTCTCTGGCTCGAAACGTTTACATTTCGGCCTCTTAGCACTAAATTCAAACCCATGATCATTGTCGACGAATCCCCTCGTTCACGCCAGGTCCGACGGCGTTCCTCGGCGGACCCGATCGGGCTCTACCTCGAGGAGATCGGTCGCCACGCGCTCCTCACCCCCCAGGGAGAAAAGGACCTTGCGGCCCGGATCGCCGCGGGACGTATCGCCCAGGAGCGCCTGGACAGCGCCGCCTCGGTCATGCCGTCGGAACGGCGTCGCCTGCTCCAGGCCGTCCGGGACGGGCGGACCGCTCACGATGCGTTCGTCAACGCCAATCTTCGACTCGTCGTGTCGGTGGCCAAGAAGTATCAGGCGTCCGGCGTGCCGCTGCTCGATCTGATCCAGGAAGGCAATCTCGGCCTGATCCGCGCGGTGGACAAGTTCGACCACGAGAAGGGGTTCCGCTTCTCCACCTACGCTGTGTGGTGGATCCGCCAGTTCATCTCCCGGGGCATCGCCGCCACGCGCTCCACGGTTCGGCTTCCCTCTCGGGCCAACGACGAGCTCCTGCGACTGAGGGAGATGTCCTCGCAGATGGAGCAGGCGCTCGGCCGAGCGCCGGAGTTGGCCGAGTTGGCCGAGTTGTCCGGAATCCCGGTGGATCGGGTCCGCGACCTGTTGATGACCACCGACCCGGTCTCGCTGTCGGGCCGAGTGGGCGACGACGGGTCCGCCGAGCTCGGGGACTTCATCGAGGACCCCACCGCCCGCGCCGAGGTCGAGGCGGTGTCCAGCCACCTGTCTGATCGTGAGATCGCTCAGATGATGTCGGTGCTCGATCAGCGGGAGCGGGACATCTTGTCCCTGCGGTTCGGGTTCAGCGGCAACGAGCCGTTGTCGGTGTCGCAGGTGGCCGAGGTCATCGGGTTGTCCCGTGAGCGGATCCGCCAGCTCGAGCACCGGGCCATGGCCAAGCTGATGCACCCGAGTTGGCGGGCGCTCAAACGCTTCCTTCTGGACGGTTGATCGTGCAGTCGACGACGGGGACCGACGAACCCCGGGAAATCGGGCTCAGAGACGCGGCGGAACGGCTCGAGGTGCATTACATGACGGCCTACAGGTATGTGCGCAGCGGTAGGCTCCCGGCTCGCAAGGACGGTGGGGAGTGGCGAGTTCTCGAGGAGGACCTCGCCCGCCTGACCTCCGGCACCGACGCCGACACACCCGTCGCTGCGGGGCCGGCATCGCGGGCTCGGCAACGGGCTGGGCTCGAAGCCCGGCTGGTGGCCGGTGACGAAGCCGGCGCCTGGGGGGTGTGCGACGCGGCGCTCAACGCCGGCGCCTCACCGTCGAAGGTGCTCCTCGAATTGTTGGCGCCCTCGCTGGCGTCCATCGGTAGCCGGTGGGCGGCCGGCGAACTGACGATTGCGCACGAGCACCAGGCCACCGCCGTGGCCAGCCGGATCATCGGACGTCTCGGTCCGCGCTTCGCACGTCGAGGCAGGAAACGTGGCACCGTCATCGTGGGCGCCGCTGCCGGTGACCGGCACGCTCTGGCGCCGGCCATTCTGGCCGACCTGCTTCGTGGTGCCGGCTTCGACGTGTTGGACCTGGGTGCCGACACGCCCGCCGAGTCCTTCGAGATGTCGGCCAGCAACGCATCTCAGTTGGTGGGTGTGGTGGTATCCGTGACATCGGACGACGGGCTCGACGGAGCGTCCGAAGCTGCCAGGTTGCTCCGCCGGAGCCTGCCCGACACGCCGGTATTCATCGGAGGCGGTGCGGTGGCTTCCGCTGCCCAAGCGATGTCGCTCGGCTCGTCCCGGTACTGCGACGACGGACCGGGTGTGGTGGCGGCGCTCGAGGTGTCGCTGGCCGGCGCCGGCGCCTGATCGCGATCAGGCCGGCTGCAGCGACCGCCCAGCGGCGAGGCGGACGACCTCGGGGCCGATGAACTCTCGGATGACCGGGTTGGCGTCGTTCCAGTCGAAGTGTGATCCGTCGGACCGAATCGTGAGGTCGTTCCGCCGTGGCAGCATCCACGAGGCCAGATCCACGATGGTGGCGGTCGCAGGCCGCGCGGCCACCGCCTCGGCCAGGATCTGGTTGTAGCGATCGACGCGTGCGTCGGCGTGGCTTCGGCGCTGGGCCTCGGTCCCCTGGCCCTGAAGCGCTGCGCCGTATCGCGGCGCATTGACCCAGGCCACGAGCGCGCCATTGGCCGACATTCGGTCGGTCACATTGAGTACCGCCGTCCGGAGCGTCTCGTCGAAGACCGGATCGCCGACCGAGCGCCACACCGAGTCTCCAGGCAGGAGGCGGTCCACCAACTCCCACTGGGCCGAGTGAACCAGGACGATGTCCGGGTCGGTCCACGTCACCAGCGCTGGCCACCTGGTCGGCCAGCGGTCGCAGTCCGGGGGCATCGGTTCGACTGTCACGAATTGGCGGAGTCCCCCGATGGTGATCCCACAGCCGAGGTCCGTGATGCCGTCGGCCAGCCGAATGGGCGCCCCGGACGAGTGCCAGCCGGCGACCAGCAGCCCGAGTGACAGCGCGACGGAGTCGCCGTACACCGACACGGTCGGCGGTCCGGCTGGAGGCGGGGGGATTCGTGCCCGCAGGATGGCCTGCACGAGGGCGGCGGCCTGGGACGTGGTGATGGTCCGACGCCAGCGGCCGTTGCGGCACTGCAGCACGTGGGTGGCGTCCCGCGCCACAGCACCAGTTGCGCATCGAGCGCCGGCCCGGGCGGTTTGGCAAGCGCTGAGGCACTGGGAGGTGATTGCCAGGATCGCCAGCAGCGCGACGCTCCGCAGGCGTCGATCTGTTTGCATGCGCCGATCCGTCATGTGCCGTCGCCCATCTCGCTCGCCGATCTCACCCATCCTCGTTCGCAAGGCGCCGTCACAACCGTTCCGGGAGTACTGAGCCTGCAGGCTAGCGAGTCGAGTGAAGTGACCAACGACTGTCAACCGGTAGCGTGGAGGCGACACCCACGAATACCACGGGTCGTGGTGAGATGCCCGCTGAACGTGTGGATCTTGCTTGCGCCGTAGGTAATTTCCGTTGTACTTTGGTGCTTCTCGATCACCTCGGTGCGGCGAAGCTGCCCCCGTGAGAGATTGCCGCCACCCATGAAAGGCTGCGAGGTACGTTGAACTCATGACATCGACTTCGGGAATGAACTCGTCCTCGGGACTGACATCGTCGTCGGGAATCGTCTGGCTCAACACTGCCGAGACCGCCAGGCGTCTCGGCGTCACCTCCCGGACGCTGTATCGGTTCATAGACGACGGTCAGCTCGCCGCGTACCGATTCGGCCGGGTCATCCGCCTCAAGGAGACCGACGTCGAGGCGTTCATCGAGGATTGCCGGATCACGCCGGGCACGCTCGACGCCGCCTACCGCGACGAAGAGGTGATCGCCATCGACGACACCTCGCTCACTCGGTCGACCCGAACGTAGGTTCGCCTGCCATTCCCGTCGGCCACGACCACGACTTCGTCGGACACTGCATCGATCCGACCCCGCGCGACCAACCCGCCCAGGCAGACGATGCTGACCGTCACCTCGCTGTCCGCCAACTCCGTCAGGATCTCCACGAGGGTGGTCTCGCCGGTCTCGACTTCGTGATCGCCCAGCGTGGTCTCACCGGAGATGACGCCGACGATTCGGGCCGAGGCGATGGTCGTCCCGGCTTCGCCGGGGCGCTCGATCACGACCACGTCGGCGCCGATGGCCACGATCTGACCGGCCACGCGGGCACCGGTCTCCGTGGTCACCACGACCGACGTGCGGTGGGCGGCGGCCAGGCCCAACACGCTGGACCAGGTGGTCTCGCCGGCCAGCAATCCCGTGTCGCGCCAGATGGAGCGGCGGCGCGACGCTGCGGCGTCGACACGCCACTCCGCCAATCTCCGGTCGGGGTCGATGCTGTCCATCGCTATCCTGTCGGTCAGCCATGAGCACGACTGAGCCTCCCGTTACGCCTGAGGCGGGGATCGACACGGCCACTGTGCGGGTGCTCGTCCCGGGAAACCACCTGATGACCCAGTTGCTGGGTCAACGCGACCAGCATCTCGACGCGGTCGAGGACGCTTTTCCGGGCGCTCGCATCACAGTTCGCGGCAACGAGATCGCTGTTGGGGGAGAGGGCGCGGAGATCGCCGCACGGGTGTTCGAAGAACTGGTCGTGATGGTCGAACGCGGCCATCCGCTCGACCAGGTTGCGGTGGGTCGGGTCATCGACATGGTGCGCGCCGACGAGCGCCCGAGCGAGGTCCTGACCCGCGAAGTCGTCCGGCTGGCCAAGGGCGGCGCCGTGAAGCCGAAGACCAAGGGCCAGGAGCTCTACCTGGATGCCATTGCCAACAACATCGTCACCTTCGGCCTGGGGCCGGCGGGCACCGGGAAGAGTTGGCTCGCCGTGGCCATGGCGGTGCAGTCGCTCAACCGGCGAGAGGTGGACCGGATCGTGCTCACGCGGCCGGCGGTCGAGGCGGGCGAGCGCCTCGGGTTTCTCCCCGGCGACCTCATGGCCAAGGTCGACCCCTATCTGCGTCCGCTCTACGACGCCCTCCATGACATGGTCGATCTGGAAGGCGTCGCCAAATTGATCGAGCGGGGAGCGGTCGAGGTCGCCCCGTTGGCGTTCATGCGTGGTCGTACTCTGAATCGGAGCTTCATCATCCTCGACGAGGCGCAGAACACCTCGCCGGAGCAGATGAAGATGTTCCTCACACGGATCGGCTTCGGATCCAAAGCTGTGATCACGGGCGACATGACCCAGGTCGACCTGGCGGGCGGGAAGTCGGCGTTGCTCGGGCTCGAACGGGTGCTCACCGGAATCGAGGGGCTCGAGTTCGTACGCCTGACGTCTCGCGACGTGGTTCGTCACCGGATCGTGGCGGACATCGTGAACGCCTACGAGCTGGCCGACGCCGCTGCACAGGCGTGATCGAGCCGGCCTGATCATGCTCAGACGACGCAGAACCCGGACCTCACCCGAACCGGAGCCCGGCCGAGCCAGCCGGCCGGATGGGCTCGGGGTCGAGCCGATCGAGGTCGCCGTGCACGACGAGCAGTTCGACCATCCAGTCGATGTCGGTCGATGGCAGGCGCTGGTGACCGCTGCGTTGGCGGCCGAGGGCGTTAGGGGTCCCGGCGAGGCCACGGTCATGTTCGTGGACGAGCCGAACATGTCCCAACTGAACGCTCTGCACATGGGTCAGGCCGCACCGACCGATGTGCTGTCGTTCCCCATCGATGGGGACGACGTGATCAGCGGGGTGACCCATCGCCTGGTGGGCGACGTCGTGGTCTGCCCGTCGGTGGCCGCGGCCAATGCAGCCGACCACGCAGGGACCTACACCGACGAGATCGCCGTGCTGCTCGTCCATGGCGTGTTGCACCTGTTGGGTCACGACCACGCAGAACCGGCGGATCGCGACCGTATGTGGGCCCGTGAGCGCGAGCTCATAGCGGAGCTCCACGGTCCGCTGGCCGCCGATCCGTGGGCTTCTCGATCATGACTGCCGTTCCGGTGCTCGCCGTCACCGTTGGCACCGCTGACATCTGGATGGCGGTGGTGATCCTGGTGCTGATCCTGCTCGCCGGGGTGTTGGCCGTTGCCGAGACCTCCATGACCCGGATGAGCCGCGCGCGCGCGGCGGGACTGGTGGACAAGGGAGTCCGCAATGCCGATCGGTTGCAGTCGGTACTCGACAACCTCGAACGAGACCTCAACGCAGTTTTCCTGGCGGTCAACATCCTCCAGACGGTGCAGGCTGCGCTGACCGGCGTGCTGGCTGCTCGACTGTTCGGGACCTTCGGCGTGGTGGTCGGCGTCGTGTTGAACGTGGTGGTCGTCTTCGTCGTGGCCGAGGCGGCGCCCAAGACCTGGGCCTTGCAAAACACCCAGCGAGCGGCGCTGCTGACCGCCCCCCTGGTGGCGCTGGTGGGTCGTTCGCTTCGGTTGGTCGCCCGGGCCCTGATCGGCCTGGCCAACATCATCCTGCCGGGCAAGGGTCTGGCCAAGGGGCCATTCGTCACCGAGGAGGAACTGATCGCTCTGGCCAGCGAGGCGGCACAGGGCGGCGGGATCGAGGAGTCCGAACGGGATCTCATCGAGTCGATCATCGAGTTCGGCGACACCGTCGCTCGCGAGATCATGGTGCCCCGTACCGACATGGTGACCATGCACGTGGACCACCGGATCACCGACATGGTCGAGGTGGCACTTCTCAACGGGCTCAGTCGATTCCCGGTCTACGGCGAGAGCGTCGATGACATCGTGGGCATGGTCTTTGCCAAGGAACTGATGAGCGCTGAACGCGACGGTCGGGGCGAAGCAGCGGTGTCGACCATCACGCGGGATGCGTTCTTCGTGCCGGAGACCAAGCGTGTGGTCGAGTTGATGGCCGAGATGCGCACCCGTTCGACCCACATTGCCGTGGTGATCGACGAGTACGGGGGAACAGCGGGTCTGGTGACGCTCGAGGACCTGCTGGAGGAGTTGGTGGGCGAGATCTCGGACGAGTTCGACCTCGAGGTACCCACCATCGAGGTCCTGTCGCCCACCGTGATCGTCGTGCACGACCCGTCGATCAACGTCGATGACCTGAACGACGAGTACGACCTGGAGTTACCGGATGGCGAGTGGGACTCGGTCGGTGGGCTGGTCTTCTCCCAGTTGGGTCGGCTCCCGGAGGTCGGGGACCTGGTCGAAGTCCCGGGCGCTGGTCTGCGGGTGGAGAAGATGGACGGCCGGCGTGTCTCGCAGATCCGGATCGAGTTGAGCGAACCTGCGGTCAGCACCGGCGACGAGGGCGGGACGCCGTGACGAACCCCGAGGACGGGCAACCAGACGGCGAACTCGGGCAGGACGAGCTCGGGCAGGACGAACTCGGGCAGGATGAGCTCGGGCAGGACGAGCTCGGGCAGGACGAGCTCGGGCAGGACGAGCTCGGGCAGGACGAGCTCGGGCAGAACGACGACGAGCAGGACGAGTGGGAC
>Ga0105044_10011409_pt1 | contig 12121 bp, 7 predicted proteins | sample MAT01_FD_78092 | JGI IMG/M metagenome (GOLD analysis project Ga0105044, IMG submission 78092) | Freshwater microbial communities from Lake Fryxell liftoff mats and glacier meltwater in Antarctica - MAT-01 | ecosystem: Environmental > Aquatic > Freshwater > Ice > Liftoff microbial mat | place...
CGTCGAAGGCGTAGACGAGGACGTTGGTGTCGACGAACGTCCTACCGCTCATGGAGGTCGTCTCGGGTCCAACGGCGGCCACCGGGCCCACTTCCGGAGGACGTCGCCTTCGACAACTCGACGATGCGGCGACCGATGGCGGCCTGGTCCGTGGCCGCGTACGCCTCGAGGTGGCGCCGGAGCATCGCGTTGACCGACGTGCCCTCTTCGACGGCCCGCAACCGGGCCCGCTTCAGGACATCGCCGTCGACGGCGATGGTCAAGTTAGGCACGGGATCAGTGTAACACTGATCCCGTGGACCTCAGGGCCGGAAGGTGAGGCCCTTGTAGCCGTCGGTGAAGCCGGCGTTCTTCAGGCGTTCAGCCGTCTCCGGGGACTCGGCGATCGGGTCACCGTCGACCCGGGCGATCTCCAGCGAACGGACCTTCCCGTCCTTGGCCAATGACTGCAGGGCCTCGGGCCAGTGGTCCAGGTCCAGGGTCTGGGGGAACGTGACGAGGCTCTTGCCGCCCCGCTCGGCGAAGACCGCCAGCTCGCCGTCGACCAGGACCACGTAGGCGCCGGCGCTGCGGCTGGGCCGTCCGGTGGTCTCGGGCCACGGCAGCGCGGCGCCGTACGGCTGGGCCGGATCGGCGGCGGCGAGGAGCACGGCCCCGTCACCGTCCCGCCCGGCCCGGAGGCGGTCGACGGCGCCGGGCAGCGCGAACTGGGCGCCGCCGAGACCGGCCACGAAGTAGCCCCGACGGACCTGGCCCCGGTCCTCCAGGGCCTTGAGCACCGGATAGACGCCGGCGAACCCGCCTTCGGCCCCCTCGCCCAGCGCGGCCTCGCGGGTCAGGACGCCGTACCGCTCCAGCAGCTGTTGGGCGCGCGCGTGGGCCGCCTCGGTCTGGGTGGGGACGGGTCGGCGCAGGGGGTCGACCAGCGACCACCGTCCGGCGGCCTGGGGCGGGCCGAGTCGGGTGAGGCGTCCGGGTGACGGCCGCCGCTTGACCGCCCGGCGGGGCTTGCCGGCCAGGAACGAGCGCAGCGGGGCCAACGAGTCGTTGGTGACCAGGCCGACCCACACCAGGTCCCACAGGGCCGCCAACACGGTGGGCTCGTCGTAGGGCACACCCTCCTCGGCTGACGCGAGGACCAGGTCGGGCCAGAACGAGGCGCCCCGCTGGTCGAGATGGGCCAGGAGGGCGGTATGGACCGGGCCCTCGGGAGGTTCGTCGGCCGAAGGGACGAGCAGGCCGAGGCGGTCCCGGTAGACGAGGCGGACCCGGCCGTCGGTGGCGCCGAGGGCACCGGCGCCGACCCAGACCACCTCGCCCGCCGTGCAGAGGGCGTCGAGATCGGACTGGCGGTAGGCCGCCATGCGGGCCGGGAGGACGTCGGTCTCCACGATGGACGCCGGTAGGGCGGCGCCCTGCAGGGCGTTGAGGACCTCGACCAGGCCCTCAGGGCCCCGCCGGGGGACGCCGACCCCCTGCCACGCGGGCAGGAAGCGGGCCAGGGCCACACCGTCGACCGGCTCGACCTCTTTGCGCAGCACGGCCAGGGACCGGCGACGCAGGGTGCGCAGGACGTCCTCGTCGCACCACTCCCGCTCGATGCCGTCGGGCCGGAACTCACCCCGGACGACCCGACCTTCGCCCTCGAGGGCCTCCAGCGCGAGCTGGGCGGGCTCGACCCGGACCCCGAGGCGCTGGGCCACGTGCCGGGTGAGGAACGGCCCGTGGGTGTGGGCGTAGCGGGCCACGAGGTCGACCAGCGGCCGCTCGACCGGGTCGGTGAAGGCCTGGGGCAGTCCCTGGGGCAGAGCCAGGCCGAGGGCGTCGCGGACCCGGGAGGCGTCCTCGGCCGCGGCGTAGCGCTCCTCGCCCGCCACCGAGCCCTTGATGACCCGCGTGGCGGCGACCAGCTGATCCAGCCAGTCGGCGCCGTCGCCGTCACTGCGGGCGTCGGCCTCCTCCCGGGTCAGGGGGCCGAGGCCCCGGAGGACGTCGGTCAGCTCGTCGGGGTCGCGGGCCCGGCGGCCGTCGGCCAGGCGCTGGAGCTCCAGCTCGAGGTCGGCCAGCACCCCGGGGTCGATCAGCTCCCGGAGCTCCTCGGCGCCGAGCAGGTCCCGCAGGAGGTCCCGGTCCAGGGCCAGGGCGGCCGCCCGGCGCTCGGCCAGCGGGGCGTCGCCCTCGTACATGTAGACCGCGATCCAGCCGAAGAGCAGGGACTGGGCGAACGGCGACGCCTGACGGGTCTCGACGGTCACGACCCGGATGTCCCGGGAGCGCAGACCACCGAGCACCTCCCGGAGGGCCGGGACGTCGAAGGCGTCGTTCAGGCACTCCCGGGTGGTCTCCAGCAGGAGCGGGAAGTCCGGGTAGCGGGCGGCCACCTTCAGGAGATCGGCAGCCCGCTGCCGCTGCATCCACAGCGGGGTGCGCCGGTCGGGGCGACGGCGGGGCAGGAGCAGGGCCCGGGCCGCGGCCTCGCGGAACCGGGAGGCGAACATGGCGGTGTTGGGGAGCTGGGCCATGACCAACTCGTCGATGTCCTCGGGGTCGACCAGGAGCTGCTCGAGGGGCAGGTCGTCGATCGCCTCGGGCAGGCGCAGGGCGATGCCGTCGTCGCTCCACATGAGCTCGACCTCGAGGCCCCACTCGTCGGCCAGCCGACCCTGCAGGGCCATGGCCCAGGGGGCGTGGACCCGGGCGCCGAAGGGCGAGAGGATGCAGACCCGCCAGTCGCCGATCTCGTCCCGGAAGCGCTCGACCACGATCGTGCGGTCGTCGGGCAGGGCCCCGGTGGCTTCGATCTGCTCGTCGAGGTAGCGCAGGAGGTTGTCGGCGGCGAGGGGGTCGAGGCCATGGCGCTCGGTCAGGCGGGTGACGGCGGCGTCGGCCTTCTCCTCCCGGATCTCCCGGGTGAACGCGCCGATGGCCCGACCCAGCTCGAGGGGGCGCCCCGGCCCGTCGCCGTGCCAGAAGGGCATCTTGCCGGGCTGGCCCGGAGCGGGGGTGACGATGACCCGCTCGGGAGTGATCTCCTCGATGCGCCAGGTCGAGGCGCCGAGCAGGAACGTCTCCCCGGGACGGCTTTCGTAGACCATCTCCTCGTCCAGCTCACCCACCCGGGTCCCGTCCGGGAGGAAGACGCCGTAGAGGCCGCGATCGGGGATGGTCCCCCCGCTCGTCACGGCGAGGCGCTGGGCGCCGGAGCGACCCCGGATGACCCCGTTGACCCGGTCCCACACGATGCGGGGGCGGAGCTCGCTGAACTCCTCGGAGGGGTAGCGGCCGGCCAGGAGGTCCAGGACGTTGTCGAGCACCTCGTCGGACAGGTCGGCGTACGGCGCGCTGCGGCGGATGACGGCGGCCAGGTCGTCGACGGCCCACTCGTCCAGGGCGACCATGGCCACGATCTGTTGGGCCAGGACGTCGAGGGGGTTGCGCAGGTAGCGGGTCGACTCGATGGCCCCGGCGTGCATGCGCTCGACCACGACGGCGGTCTCCAGCAGATCGGCCCGGTGCTTGGGGAAGATGCGCCCCCGGCTGGGCTGGCCCACCTGGTGACCGGCCCGGCCGATGCGTTGGAGGCCGCTGGCCACCGAGCCCGGCGACTCGACCTGGATGACGAGGTCGACGGCGCCCATGTCGATGCCCAGCTCCAGGCTGCTGGTGGCGACGAGGGCCTTGAGGTCACCCCGCTTCAGCTCGTCCTCGATGTCGAGCCGGCGCTCCCGACTGAGCGATCCGTGGTGGGCCTTCACCAGCTCGTGGCCGGGCGGCGGCGGTGTGCCCTCGGCCTCGGCCGCCCGGGCTGTGTATCCCGCTCCGGTCGGCTCCGCCGACGGGCCGCCGGCCGCCGCGGCGCGGCGCTCGCGCTCGCCCTCCAGATGGAGCTCGTTGAGGCGGGTGGCCAGGCGCTCGGCCAGGCGGCGGGCGTTGACGAAGACGATGGTCGAGTTGTGCTCGAGGATCAGCTCCAGGAGCTTCGGGTGCATCGAGGGCCAGATGGAGCGGCGGACCGGGCCGGCGGCGGCCGGGCCCTCGACCGGCCCGTCCATGATCTCCCCGAGGCGACCCATGTCCTCCACCGGGACCACGACCTCGATCTCCATGGTCTTGCGGATGCCGGCGTCGACCACGGTGACGGGCCGGGGCGCGCCGTCCCGTTGCCCACCCAGGCTCTGCTGGCCACCGAGACTGTGCTGGCCACCGAGAAATCGGGCGATCTCGTCCAGGGGGCGCTGGGTGGCGGAGAGGCCGATGCGCTGGGGCGGGCGCTCGCACCGCTCCTCCAGCCGCTCCAGGGTGAGGGCCAGGTGCGAGCCCCGCTTGGTGGCGGCCAGGGCGTGGATCTCGTCGATGATCACCGTCTCGACCCCGGCCAGGGTCTCCCGGGCCGCCGAGGTGAGCATGAGGTAGAGCGACTCGGGCGTGGTGATGAGCAGGTCAGGCGGGTGGCGGACGAGCTTGCGCCGCTCGTCGGCCGGCGTGTCCCCGGTGCGCATGCCCACCGTCGGCATCCGCACCGGGTGGCCCAGGCGCTCCCCCGCCAGGGAGATGCCCATCAGCGGCGCCCGCAGGTTCTTCTCGACATCGACCGCCAGCGCCCGCAGCGGGGAGATGTAGAGGACCCGCGGCCCCGGCGTCTCCGGTGGCGGCGTGTTCATCAGCCGGTCGATCCCCCACAGGAACGCGGTGAGCGTCTTGCCCGAGCCCGTCGGGGCCAGGATCAGCGTGTGGTCCCCCGCCGCGATCGCCGGCCACCCCTTCTCCTGGGCCGCCGTCGGGGCGCTGAAGGTCGTCTCGAACCACGTCCTGACCGGTTCCGAGAAGCGGTCCAGCACCACGCCCGAACGGTACCGCCACACGGTGACTGCCTTCGCTTCGCTCAGCAAGTCCGGCCCCGCCGTCGGGGAACGCCCTCCGCTGCTGATCCGCTCCGGCTCCGCGACACTGCTTCGCCTCCGGCTCCGCCGGCCCGACTCCGCAGCCTCACGACCGTACAAAGGTCGGATCGTCGGCCTAGCCCTAGGATGGCGGCGTGGCCGAGTACCAGACACCAGAGTTCCATCCGGCGTTCGAGGAGTACTGCGAGGCGATCTACGAACTGCACGAGGACGATGTCGAGGTCATCCAGGCCCGCATCGCCGAGCGGCTGGAGATCTCGCGGCCCGCCGTGTCCGAGATGATCCGCCGCCTCGAGGGCGCCGGCCTGGTCACCCTCGACGGGTCGATAACGCTGACCGAGTCGGGCCTCACGCTGGCCGAGAGGGTCGTGCGCCGCCACCGCCTGGCCGAGCGCTTCCTGACCGACATCCTCGATCTGTCGTGGGCCGACGCCCACACCGAGGCCGGCAAGTGGGAGCACGTCATCTCCGAGCCGGTCGAGAAGGCCATGATGCGGGTCCTCGGCGACCCCACCACCTGCCCCCACGGCAACCCGATCCCCGGCTCGGACTACACGCCGCCCGCCGCCGTCACCCTGGACGGCATCGCTCCGGGCAGCAGCTTCACGGTGTCCCGGATCCCCGAGGAGCTGGAGTTCGCCCCCGGGCTGCTGAAGTTCCTCGAGGAGGCCGACGTGGTCCCCGGTCAGTCCGGGACGGTCACCGCCGCCTCACCCGACGGCACCCTCACCCTGGACATCGACGGGCGCCCCGTCGGCATCGGCTCCTTCGCCAGCGCCCGCATCCTCGTCACCACCGGCTGAGCCCTCCCGCGAGCGGCGGCCCCAGCCCGACGGCAGGATCTCGTCGGCCAGCCCCCTCCCCCAGCCCGACGCCGAGCACCCCCAGCGTCGCGGTCGGCCCCCACCGTGCGCTCGGCGTTCACAGCCGCTCGGCCACCGACGTCCAGCCATCGCGGCGCAGCAACCGCACCAGGACGATCACCGGGAGCAGCCCGACCAGCACGATGAGCAGGGCGGGCAGGGCCGCGGTGTCGAGGCGGGAGTCCTTGGTCGCCTCCCAGACCGTGATGGCCAGGGTGTCCACGCCGAGGGGTCGCAGGAGCGCCGTCGCCGGCAGCTCCTTCATCACCTCGACCAGCACGAGGAGGCCGGCGGTCAGCACCCCGGGCCAGAGGAGGGGCAGGTGGACATCGGCCAGGACCCGCGTGCGGTCGGCCCCGAGGGCCCGCGCCGCTTCGTCCAGGTTGGGGGAGATCGCCCCCATCCGGGCCTCGACGGCGAAGTAGGCGAGGGCCTGGAAGCGCACCAGGTAGGCGAGGACCAGGCCCAGGATCGACCCGGTGATGACGAGCCCGATGCCGCGGCCGAACACGCTGTCGGCGACGTCGTCCAGGCGGCGGTCCATCCAGACCAGCGGGGCGTACACCGCGACCGCGACGACGGTCCCGGGCACGGCATAGCCGACGGTCGTCATGCGGGCCAGTAGGCCGCCGAGCCGCGACGGTTGGGCCCGCTGCCCGTAGACGATGAGGGTGCCGGTGCCCACCGCGACCACCGCCGTGACCCCCCCGAGCAGCAACGTGGTGACGGTGGCGGACACCAGCTCGGAGCCGAACGTCCCATCGGCCAGGCTCTCGATCGACCACGCCACCAACTGGGCGACGGGCAGGAAGAAGACGAGGACGAGCAGCAGCGTCCCGGGTGCTGCGGCCAGGACGCCCCGCCACCCCGTCAGCCGGACCGGGACCACGGCGTCGCCCCGCGACAGGGCCTGGTGGTAGCGGGCCCGGCCCCGCAGCAGGCGCTCGATGCTCACCAGGGCCAGGGCCAGGGTGATGAGGACGGTGGCCAGTTGGAGGGCGGCGTCCTGGTCGAAGGTGCCGTTCCAGACCCGGTAGATCGTGCTGGTCAGCGCGCGCACGCCCAGGAGGTCGACGGTGCCGAAGTCGGCCAGCGCCTCCATCACGGCGAGCGCGACACCGGCGGCCAGGGCCGGCCGGGCGAGGGGCACCGCCACCTGGCGCACGGCCTGGCCGTACGTTCGGCCGAGGCCTCGGGCGGCCTCGATGCTCTGACGGGACTGGCCGAGGAAGGCACTGCGTCCGAGCACGTAGACGTAGGGGTAGAGCACCGCGGTCAGGACGACGACGGCGCCGCCGGTGGTCCGTAGACCCGGCACCTGGAGGCCCCCGCCGAACAGGTTCGACTGCAGCGGGTTGGCCAGGTCGTACTGGCCCAGCAGGACGAACACGAGGACGTAGCCAGGCATCGCCATGGGCAGGACCAGGGCCCAGTCCAGCCACCGTCGACCGGGGAAGTCGTAGAACGACACCAGGAACGCCAGGCCGCCACCGATCACCAGGGTGCCCGCACCCACTCCCAGGGCCAGGACGACGCTGTTGCGAAGCGCCTCGGGGAGCAACGCCCGCGCGATCGCGTCGAAGACGGTGGGCCCGCCGATCAGGCTGGCGGGCAGCGCCAGAAGGGGTCCGACCACGAGGAGGGCGACGAGCCCGCTGAGCAGGGCCCAGCCGGGGAGGCGCCGGCGGGGCGCCGCCTGCACCGGCCGGTCGACCGCCCCGACCGTCGGCTGCTCATCGCCTGAGGGGGCCTCGACCCGGGGGCCGGCTGGGCCCGCCGGCTCGGCTCCACCGCTCAGCGCCAACCCACCTCGAGCATGAGGGCGATGGCGTCCTCGAGCAGCGGGCCGGCCTCGTCGACGGCGATGGGGTCGGTGACCACGGTCGCCCACGACTCGACCTGCTCGGCCGGCGGCACGTCGGGGTTGGCGGCGAACTCCCCCTGCGCGGCCAGCAGGACCTGGGCGTCGGCGGAGGTCAGGTACTCGATGAGCGCCAGGGCCTCCTCGGGCCGGTCCGACCCGGCCACGATGCCGGCGCCGGACACATTCGCGTGCGCCCCGGCACCGTCCTGGTCCGGCCACGCGGGGGCGACGGGGAAGTCCGGCTCCTCCTCCAGGATGCGGGCGAGGTAGTAGTGGTTGCTCAGACCGAGGTCACAGCCCCCCTCCGCTATGACCGCCAGCATCTCACCGTCGGAGTTGATGATCTCGGGATCGTTGGCCATCCACGAGCGCAGCAGCTCCTCGGTCGCGGCCTCCCCCCGCTTGGCGATCATGTCGGCCACCAGCGACTGGTTGTACTCGTTGGCCGAGGTCCGCAGGCAGGTCCGTCCCCGGAACGCGGGGTCCCCCAGGTCCTCGTAGCTGGTCACCTCGCCCTCGGCCACCCGTTCGGTGGCGATCACGGGCACCCGCAGACGGGTGGTCAACGCCCACCAGTACCCGTCGGGATCGTGGAGGTCCTCGGGGATGTTCTCGCTCAGGGCCTCGGAGGTGGCCGGTTGCAGCATCCCGGCCTCCTCCGCCCGCCAGAGGTTGGCCAGGTCGGTGGTGACCAACACGTCGGCGGGGGTGTCGTCGCCCTCGTTCTCCAAGCGCTCGAACAGCTCGGGCGCCGTGCCACCCCGGATCTCGACGGCGATGCCCGTCGCCTCGGTGAAGTCCTCGAAGACCTGCTCGTCGCCGTAGTGCGACCGGCCGTTGTAGACCACGAGTGCGTCGTCGTCGGATCCCGTCAGGACGGCGAGCCCGACGACGAGGAGCAGACCGACCAGGGCGATGACCGGGATCGGCCACCGCATGCGGATGAGGCGAGACAACATCGGGACCTCGGGGGGAGGGGGTGGCCAAGCGAGTGTAGGACTTAGGCATGCCGAACAGTCCGCGGACAGCCAGCCCGATCCGACGGCCGCTACCGTGCGGCAGGTGACGGGGACGCCGGCGATCCGCGCCGTGGACATCCACAAGTCGTTCGGCGCGACGACGGCCGTCGCCGGCGCGGTCCTCGAGGTCCGCCAAGGCGAGGTGGTCGCCCTGTTGGGCCCGAGCGGCTCGGGCAAGACCACCCTGCTACGCACCATCGCCGGGTTCGAGCGACCCGACCGGGGCATGGTCACCATCGGCGACCGCGTCGTCGTGGGCGACGGGTGCTGGGTGGAGCCCGAGGACCGTCACCTCGGCATGGTGTTCCAGGACGGCGCCCTCTTCCCGCACATGACCGTGGCCGCCAACGTGGGGTTCGGGGAGCCGCGTGAGGGTCGGGTCGAGGAGTGCCTGGAGCTCGTCGGGCTGGCCGACCGCGGCCGGTCCTACCCCCACGAGCTGTCCGGCGGCGAGGCCCAGCGGGTCGCCTTGGCCCGGGCGCTGGCCACCGAGCCCGAGGTCGTCCTCCTCGACGAGCCCTTCGCCTCTCTCGACGCCGGCCTGCGGGTCGCCCTTCGCGAGGAGGTGGTCGGCATCCTGCGGGCGACGGGGGCCAGCGCCCTGCTCGTCACCCACGACCAGCAGGAGGCACTCTCGCTGGCGGACGCCGTCGTCGTCATGCGCCGGGGTGTGGTCGAACAGGCCGGTGCCCCCGGCGAGATCTATGACCGCCCGACCTCCCGGTGGGCGGCGGAGTTCCTCGGGGCCGCCGAGATCCTCCCCGGCACCGTCTCCGGCGAATCGGTCGAATGCGAGCTCGGCCGGTTCCCCGCTCCCCCGGGGGCCCCGACGGGTGCCGTCGAGGTCATCATCCGCCCCGAGTGCCTCGTGCTCGACGCCGGTCCCGACGAGGGCGCAGCGGCGCCGGGTGCCCTCGCGGCCACCGTCGTCGACCGCTCCTACTACGGCCACGACCAGCTGCTCGGCCTCGAGCTGGCCAGCGGACGCCGTGTCCACTCCCGGATGGCAGGGGTGGCCCCATGGCGTCCGGGTGACCGGGTCCAGGTACGGGTCGAGGGCCCCGTCACCGTCCTGCCCGCCGCCCCGACCGCCTGAGCCGACGGTGACCACCGTCGCCGCCGCGGTGGCGCGGCGCCCGAACCGCGCCGCGGTCGTCGCCTGCCTGATCGTGGCCGTCGCCTCGCTCGCCGTCCCCACCGCCTTGGCCTTCGACGCGTGGGCCTGGCTGGTGTGGGGTCGCGAGGTCCTGCACCTCGAGCTCGACACGACCGGCGGACCGTCGTGGAAGCCGTTGCCGGTCCTGATCACCACCCCCCTGGCGCTCCTGGGGGGTCTCGCTCCGGTCGCCTGGCTGGTCGCCACCCGGACGCTGGGCCTCCTCGCCGTGGTCCTCACCTACCGGCTGGCGACCCGCCTGGCGGGCCTCGCCACCGGGGTCCTCGCGGCCGGGGTCCTCGCGGTCGTCGGCCTGTTGCTCGGTCCCGACGGTGGCCCCCGCTTCCTCCGCCTCGTGGCCGAGGGCCACAGCGCCCCCGCCGAAGCCGCCCTCGCCCTCTGGGCGATCGAGAGCCACCTCGACCATCGGGAGCGACGGACGCTCGTCCTCCTCACGGGTCTGTCGCTGCTGCGACCCGAGGCCTGGCCCTTCCTCGGCTTCTACGCCCTGTGGGCCTGCCGCCGCCGACCCGGCGACCGCCCGCTCGTCGTCGGCCTCCTCGTGGCGGTACCCGTGCTCTGGTTCGGTGCCGACTGGTGGGGATCGGGAAGCCCCCTCCACGGGGCGCGCGACGCCCAGGTCATCGACGACCCCGTCGGCGAACGCCTCCTCGACGCGCTGGACCACGTGGCCAAGGTGGTCGTCGTGCCCCTCTGGGTCGGCGTCGGCGCGGCGCTGCTCTCCGCCCGTCACCGGGGCGAGCAGACCCTGCTCGTCCTCGGGGCCGCCGCCTTCGCCTGGATGGCGATCGTGGTCACGATGAGCGTGGGCCTGCGGTACGCCGCCCTCAGCCGCTTCCTGCTGCCGGCGGCCGCGGTGCTGTGCGTGCTCGGCGGCGTCGGCCTGGTGCGCCTGCTCGCCGCCACCCGCCCCGGGCTGCTCCGCATCGGGGCCGTGGCCGGCCTCGTGCTCCTGTCGGTCCCCTTCGCGGGTCCACGCATCGCCGGCTTCGGCGCACTGGTCGACGGCGTCAGCGATCGAGCGGTGGTCGACGCGGACCTGGCGGACCTCGTGGACGCCGTCGGCCGTGATGCGCTGACGGCCTGTGGTCGGGTGGTGGCCGATCCCGCCGACCTGCCCCAGGCCCGGCTGGCCTGGCACCTGAGGGTGCCCATGCACGACGTGGACGGGGAGGCGACCACGGGTCCCCACGTGGCCGTCGTCGGCCCGGGCGGACCGATGGAGCGCCGCCTGCTCGGCACCGGAGCATCGGTCGAGCGCCTGGCGGGCAACGAGCACTGGACCGCCTACGCCGTGGACTGCCCGGCTGCCGTGTCCAGTTGACGGATTTCGTTAGGTGAGCTTTACTCGCGTAGGGTCCCCGCCGTGGCCACCCTCTCCGCCGTCGTGCCCGCCACCGACGACCCCCCCACCCTGCCCCGGAGCCTCGCGGCCATCGTCCGCGCCCATGACGGGCCCGACGAGGTGATCGTGGTCGACCGCCCGCAGGAGCTGTCGGCGGCGGCGGCCCGCAACGCCGGGGTCGATCGGGCGACCGGCGACGTCGTGGTGTTCGTCGACGCCGACGTAGAGGTCCACCCGGACGCCTTCGCCCGCATCCGGGAGGCGTTCGCCGCCGACGAGCATCTGACCGCACTGTGCGGTGCCTACGACGACCGCCCCGATGCCCCGACCACGGTCTCGACGTTCCGCAACCTGCTGCACCACCACATCCACCACGGTGGCGCCGGACCGGCCGAAACCTTCTGGACCGGCCTCGGCGCCATCCGCCGGGAGGCGTTCGTCGCCGTCGGCGGCTTCGACGAGGCCCGCTACCCCCACCCCTCCGTCGAGGACATCGACCTGGGCCAGCGCCTGGCCGACGGCGGTGCGTCCCTCCGGATCGACCCCGCGATCCAGGGCACCCACCTCAAGACCTGGACCCTGCGTTCGATGGTGTGGACCGACTTCGCCCGCCGGGGCGTGCCCTGGGTCGCCCTCCAGGTCCGCCGCCGACAGACCTCAACCGCCCTCAACTGCGGCTGGCGCCACCGCCTGAGCGCGGCGTCGTGCGCGGCCGGGGTCCTCGGGGCCGTCCTCCTCCACCCCGTGGTGGCCCTGGCCGCCCTCGGCAACATGGTCGCCCTGAACCACGCCTTCTACGCCCTCCTGCTACGCGAGCAGGGCCCACTGCGGGCATCGGCCGGCATCGCCCTCCACGGGCTGCACCACCTCGTGGCGACCGCCGCGGTCGTGGCCGGGATCGGGGTCGCCGCGTTCGAGGTGCTGGCCGCCAACCGGCCGCGAGCGGCGATGA
>Ga0105044_10011410_pt1 | contig 12121 bp, 10 predicted proteins | sample MAT01_FD_78092 | JGI IMG/M metagenome (GOLD analysis project Ga0105044, IMG submission 78092) | Freshwater microbial communities from Lake Fryxell liftoff mats and glacier meltwater in Antarctica - MAT-01 | ecosystem: Environmental > Aquatic > Freshwater > Ice > Liftoff microbial mat | place...
TCGCCAACTCGCTTATGAGTGCCCTACCGCCTATCGATTTTTACGGCTCTGCGATGATAGGATAGGGATAAGATTTAACCTCATTTTTGGATCACCTTCACCCAAACCCCTCTCCCATTCAAGGGGCGCAGCACGCTGCGCCCCTACACAAACACGTCTCCCTGGAACCTAAATTGTACTCTGAGCAATCTTTGAGACCTGTTTTGCACCCCTCTCCCACTGCGTGGCTAGAGGGGCCGAAGGTGAGGGATTATGTCTACACAAACACGTCTCCCTGGAGCCTAAATTGTACTCCGAACGATCTTTGAGACCTGTTTTGCACCCCTAGCCACGCAGTGGGAGAGGGGCCGAAGGTGAGGGATTATGTCTCCCAATCCCAACCAAATTCGTACCAGAATCTACCTATCGCTCGGCCCGCCTTGCCCGCACAATGGATTCACAATCAATCCCTGCCTGATCTCGATGAGTACCTATGGTCGAAAAAGTTCTGCTCGATACTGATATTGGCTATGACATCGATGATGCGGTGTGTCTGGCGTATTTGCTCCAGCAGCCGCAGTGTGATCTGCTCGGCGTGACCACCGTCACAGGCGAAGCCGAACAGCGGGCCAGCATCGTCAGCGCCATGTGTCGGGCGGCAGGCAAAGATATCCCCATCTATCCGGGTGCGGAAGAACCGCTGCTCATCCCCCAGATGCAGATGGTCGCGCCGCAGGCTCAGGCCCTCGTCGGACTGCCGCACCGCCTCGATTTTCCACGCGGCGAGGCGATTGAATTTATGCGCCATACCATTCGCCGCCATCCGGGAGAGGTCAATCTGCTGGCGATTGGGCCGCTGACGAATATCGCCCTGCTCTTTTGCGTCGATCCTGAGATTCCCGCCCTGCTCAAATCGCTGGTCATGATGTGCGGCGTCTTCCTGGAAGATGCGCCGATGGCTGAATGGAATGCCCGCGTTGATCCTCATGCGGCGGCGATTGTGTATCGGGCGTCTGTGCCGATCCATCGTTCGATTGGTCTGGATGTCACCACACAAGTGTCGATGCCGCAAAAAATTGTCCGAAATTATTTTCAGCGCGGCACGCTGCGGATGGTGCTGCATTTTGCCGAGGTGTATTTTGCCCATCGGGAGCGCATCGTGTTTCATGACCCGCTGGCGGCAGCCACATTGTTTGATGACAGCATCTGCACATTTGATCGCGGCACAGTCAAAGTGAAGATAGACACCACTCCGCTGTCAGGACAAACCGAGTGGCAGGAGGATCGCTTCGGGCCGCATGAGGTGGCGATTTCCGTCCAGCCCAAAGTGTTCTTTGAGCATTATTTCAGCGTCTTCAAATCGTAAGCGGATAACCCAAACTTATCTCGGAGTCTCTCCCCTCTTTGGGATATCCCTGTTTTCAATCCCTGGTTAATCCAAATACGGCAGACAGTCTTTAGGCAGTTTGGGATAACTCTTCCTTTAAAGGCACGATAACCCAAATCCGACTCGCACACATTGGCGCATTTGGGATAAACGATTTTTGAGAGGGGCAAAAACCTATTTCTTATTTATTTGTGATAAGTAGTAAGCATCCTGATGTGTTGTATGCGATGGTTTGTTTTAAAAATCGTTTGCACACGGTTGATCCTGTGCCGCCATGCCCATGCGATAACGACGATGTGTTGGAACATGGTTGATCGGAGTCAGATATTTATGGCTGTGTTCGTGCGATTTTGTTTGTGTCCGCAAACGCTGCCGATCTTCCTGTCACATCGGCAAAACAGCCCCTGCGCTTTTATTTCTAACCCTGACGGGCGCAGGAATCACCCTGTCTAAACATTACTAACAATTGCAATACGTGGGCGCAATTTTGGGCGGACACGGCGGGCCTTGTCCGCCTGCCGTGTCCACATGTTCGGACAAGGCGGGCCTTATCCCTACGAATAATAACGGTTGTAACACAGGGGTTATCGTGGCGCAGCACGTCCACCCCGACAAACAACCCATTCTCTCAATTATGTCCTCCACTAACAAACACAAATCACATTCTATGCTGTGTTGAATTGGGAAGATGTTTGTCTTGCTTGCATTCAGCGTGCCTTTAGGGTTGAATCAGCCGAAAATACATCAAACAAGAATTCTTACCGAGGGCTTGATGACCAATCTTCTTCGCAATCCCACACTCAGCGGCTTCACCCTGGGCCGTTACTTCACCGAGAAAAATGGCTCCGTTGGTACGATTGAATATCCGACAGATTGGGAATTTGCCGCCGTCCCACGCGACCCGGACGATCCCGAAAAACTGCCGCAGTCGCTGCATCGTGAGCAGGGCTTCGCCATCTCCGCCGGATATCGAGCATGGGAGGGCGGCTTTGTACAGCGCAATGTGCCTCTCACGGGCGGCACGCGCTATATGGCGAAGGTGGGCTTTGTGCCGCACGTCGGCTTCCCTGATGGGCGCGTCGATCTCAGCGGCGTTACATGGCGCATCATGATCGAAACGCCGCTCGGAACCATCGTGCAGGACTGGCAGATGACGCAGAAGGGTTCCTACGATCAGTATGAGGAGATGTATCTGGCCTTCGACTGTGGACAAAATACGACAGCGAATTTTCATTTTCAGGCTCGCAGCGTGTGGGCGGGCAATGTGTGTGAGATTCAAGTCTTCGCCTGCTCACTTGAAGATATCGCCCACGATGGCACACCCGCGCCCATGATCGGGCAAAGCGGCAGCTTTACAACGCCTGCGTCCGCCGCCCAACCTGTGACGCCCCCTGCTGCATCAACTGCTACGCCTGCGGCCTCGTCGCCTGCGATTGTCGCGCCGATTGGTCAGCGCCCGTCTGATGCTGCGCCCGTTGGTCAGTCATCCGGCGGCAGCGGCTCAATGGGCGGGATCAGCATTTCGGACGATCCTTATGCTCAAATCGATGCGCTGGTGGCCGCGCCCGACTTTGACGCAATTGTGAACGGCCTGCGGACGGCCAATCAATGGACGCAGGATGCGGCGCTGGTGGCTGGGTTTGCGCGGCTGGCCGAGGCATTGATGGCGCTCAAAGGCTAATCTTTGTGCAGCAAAAGCGGTTTTGTGACTATTCTAAAAGCGTTGATAATCTCTCGGAAAGCGTTTCACTGTGAAAATAATGCTGATTGGGTTTGGCGTGGTGGGGCAAGGCTTTGTCGAACTGCTGCGCGATAAATCGGACGAACTGGCCGAGCGCTATCACCTGCGCCCCGTGCTTGTGGGGGTTGCCACACGGTCTCAAGGCACGCTTTATCAGGCAGAGGGCCTTGATCTCGCGGGCCTGCTGAAAGCGGCGGCGGTGGGCGGTCTCAGTCACTATCCTGATGAAGATGGCCTCCAGCGCGGCAGTGATATTAAAGCCTGGATTCAGAGCAGCGATGCCGATGTGCTGATCGAAGCAGGGTCAACCAATCTTGAGACAGGCCAACCCGCGCTCGATTACTGCATGAGTGCTTTTGAAGCCGAAATGCATGTCGTCCTCGCCAATAAAGGCCCAGTAGCCCTCGCCTACAATGACCTGCAGGCTGCCGCCAGCCTGTCCAATCGCACTTTGCGTTTTGAGGCCACCGTCATGGCGGGGACACCCGCGCTGGCTCTCGCGCTCGATGCATTGGCGGGCAGCACCATCCTGGAAGCACGCGGCATTTTGAACGGGACGACCAACTATATTCTGACGCACATGCATCAGGGATTGCCCTACGCTGACGCTCTGGCGGAAGCACAGCGCCTAGGTTATGCCGAAACCGACCCACGCGGTGATGTCGAAGGCTGGGATGCAGCGGGCAAGCTGTTGATTCTGGCGGCGACAGTGTTTGAGACGCCGCTCACTATGAATGATTTACAGGTTGAAGGCATTACAGATTTAACGCCTGAAAATATTACTGCTGCACAGCAGGCCGGGGAGTGTTACAAATTGATCGCGCAGGTGACGCGGCATGGCGGCAGTGTGCGCCCGATTCGGCTGCCCTTGAGTGATCCCCTCGCCAATGTGAACGGCGCGTTGAATGCTCTCACCCTGACGACGGATGTTATGGGCGATATCACACTGATTGGGCCGGGGGCGGGGCGGCGGCAAACAGCCTTTGCGCTGCTGGCTGACCTCTTAGCCATTCATCGTACACAGGTGGCGACGTTTGAATAAAGTTTATACAAGATAATGCCAAAACGCCCTTATACTAAAAACAGATCGATGGTGGGATATCCAAGCATGGAACAGAAACGTCGGGTGCTGATTGTTGAAGATGATGTCCATCTGCTATCGGGCATTAAAGAGATTTTAGAGCTTGGAAACTACGCTGTTACAACAGCCCATAATGGGATCGAGGGACTTCAAGCGCTTGCGAATCACAAGGATCTGCCAGATGTGATCGTGTCTGATATTGATATGCCGCATATGGACGGGTTCCATTTCCTGGAAGAGGTTCGCAAAAAAGAAAATTTGGTCAAAATCCCGTTTATTTTCCTCACGGCTTACAGTGAGCGTGAGAATAAATACAAAGGCGCTGAGTTGGGCGCGGATATGTACCTCACCAAGCCGTTCAATGCCGAAGATTTGCTGATTGAGGTCTACGCCCGTATTAAACGTAGGATTAGTATTGATGTTGTGATCGATATTGAAAAAGACATCACAATTGACAATATGCAGCACAAAATCCTCAATATGCTCAATAAGGAGTTTCAAACGCCGATCACAGGCGATGTCTATGCTCAACTCTTTCAAAAGGTTGATCGAAACGTCATGTCGGTTGAGGATATGATGGGGCTGCTGCAAGGCGTCAATACCGGGGCCAATCGACTGCGGCGGCTCGTAGAAAACTTTATCACGATGGTCGAGCTGGACAATGGCGATGTGCAACGCACCTATGAATGGCGGCGGCAGCCCGTGACCAAGCTGCGGACTCTGGCGCTGGATGCCTATCAGCAAATCACCTCGGCCAATCCGTATCAGCGCGTGTTTGAGTGCCATGTAGCGGATGATTTGCCTGAATTTATCGCCGATGTGACGCTGCTGACGATGGCGCTGCGTGAACTTCTGGACAATGCCGCCCGCTTCACAGCAGCGGACAATCACTTTGTTCTGCAGGCGCAGCAGGTCGGAGAGTGGATCGAAATCCAGGTGCAGGATTTTGGCTGCGGTCTACCCGAAGGGGAATTCGACAAAATCTGGCGGCCCTTCTACCAATTTCCGCATGAACAGGTGCAGCATCAGGGAGCTGGCTCAGGCTTGGCGATTGTCAGCGAAATCCTCAAAATTCATGGAGGGACATACAGTGTCATGAGCGACGGACGCGCAGGCAGCACCTTCACCATTCGCCTGCCGCTGCACCCGCCTGCCCTCCCGTTGCGTACTGGACGAGTGAGTGGGAATATGAGACAAAAATATCGCGTATTGATTGTCGAGGATGATGCACACCTTCTTTCCGGCATCAAGGAGATCCTGGAACTTGAAGACTATGCCGTGACCACCGCGCACAATGGCGTTGAGGGCCTGCGTGTCCTGAATGAACAGGCTGACCCACCGGATATCATCGTGTCGGATGTTGCCATGCCCTATATGGATGGCTTCCGCTTTCTGGAAGAGGTTCGCAAGCAGGATCGATGGGTCAAAATCCCCTTCATCTTCCTCACGGCACATGGTGAACGGACGGATCGCCATAAGGGAGCGCAGTTGGGGGCCGATGTGTATCTGACGAAGCCCTTTAACGCCGAAGATTTGCTCGTGTCGGTGCGCACCCGCATTGACCGTGCGACGAAGATTAAAAAGGCGGGCGATGGCGAAGTCAAGGATATGAAGCGCAAAATCCTCACCATCCTCAATCACGAGTTCCGCACGCCGCTAACCCTGGTCGTGGCGTATGCCGAACTGCTGAAGGAATTTGATCCTGAAACGATGGGCGAAGAGGATGTGATGACCTTCCTCAAAGGCGTCAATTCAGGAGCCAATCGGTTGCGGCGGCTGGTGGAGAATTTTATCACGCTGGTGGAACTGGAGAGCGGCGATGCCCAGAACACCTATGATATGCGTCGTAAGCCTATTGTGCGCCTTCACGATCTGATGATGGACGCCTTCCAGCAAATCACCTATCCGAATGAAGAACCTCGTACCTTTGAATCGCATGTGGCTGAGGATATCCCGGAATTTGTCGGCGATGCCCAGATGATCACGGTCATGATGCGCGAACTGCTGGACAACGCGGCCAAGTTCACGCCTGTCGACAGCCGCTTCATCCTGAGAGCCGAGTGTGTGGGGGAGTGGGTCGAAATCCAGGTGCAGGATTTTGGGCGCGGCATCCCCGTCAGCGAATACGACAAGGTGTGGCAGGCGTTTTATCAATATGAACGCGATAAATTTGAGCACCAGGGCGCTGGATCGGGGCTGGCAATTGTCGATGGCATCCTCAAAATTCACGGCGGCGAACGCAGCGTGATGAGTGAGGAGGGCCAGGGCAGTACGTTCACCATTCGGCTGCCGCTGCAACCGCCATCTGTCACGCCTCGTATAGAGGAATAGTCATTAGGCGGGACGTTTCCCGCACGTAAGCCTTTGTGATATACTCATTTTACCCATTGTCTGATTATTCAGAGTCGAGGAACTGTCGGAACATGCCCTCTCTACTCCAAAAAGTCCAAACGCTCATTAGCGCCAACATGCACGGTCTTGTCGATCGTGCTCTGGAAGCCAATTCCATCAAGGTTATCGATGAACATATCCGCCAGGTCGAAAGCAATCTTGGGGCACTCGAAGACTCTGCTGCCACCGTCGGTGGAACCGTGCGTACCCTCAAGCGTAAGTACGAGGAATTCGCCGCCGCTGCTGAAAAGCTGGATCGTGATATCGACACCCTGATTCTGCGGGGCCGCGATGATCTGGCGAGTGCGGCCCAGGCCGAACTCAACACCAAGCAGCAGTTGGCGCAGGAATACTACGAACAGTGGCAGTCGCAGGAAGGCCAGTATAAGAAGATGCTGGATATGCGCCTGAAGCTGGAAAGTCGTCTCGTGTCGATCAAGCAGGAACGCGAGAAGATCCGTTCGCTGCTGGAACTGGCCGAATCCAAGAAAGTCCTGGTCAAGACGATCAAGGGCCTCGATGGAATTGCCAAGTCCGGTGATGTGGAAGTGGACAGCCTCGCCGACCAGATTCGCGGACGGATTGATCGGGAAGATGCCCGCCTGGAAATGGCCTCGCGCAATCTGACCGACGATATCAACGAAGCTGTGGGCAATACCACCATCGATCTGCAACTGGAAGAACGCAAAGCGCGTTTGCTCGGCAAGAAGGAATAAGGGCTTCCCGCGCTTTTTTGGTGAAGGAAAAAGCCCATCGTCTGCACACAGCCCGCGCACGACACGATATTTATGGATGATCCACTGGATCGTTCACGTTCCCTGGGAGGGCGGATCGGGCAGGTGCGATCCGCCTTTCTGCCATTTTATGAGCCGCCGTCATACGGCTGTTATATGGATGTGCCATACTACACCCAATAGAATGCAAACCCCATCAAGGGCGCAGCACGCTGCGCCCCTACAAAGGGCGAGGAGACGTAAAAAGACTCTGCCCCTGTGGAGGAGTTGGGGTGATGGATGAGCAGGTGGACGCATCATAACACCTGTACAAAAGTTCACGTTCAAGCCCACACTCAATATCTCGCGTGTGAGAGTCAAAAGGAAAACCGATGTCTATCAAAGAAGAGTCGCGCCGCCAGGTTCTCAGCACACTCGTCTTGAATGCCCTGCTGCGGTGGGAAACCGCCGTGACTATCCTGGTCACGATGATTTTGTTCCTGTTCGTGCGTGATATGAATGTCGCGGGGATCGCATGGCGGCCTGAGTTCTGGCTGATCCTGGGGGTGCTGGCCGAAGGCGCACTCGTCGTCTCCACGATCACAGACCCCGATGAAGCCCAGGAAGCGCTGGCCCGCGATTTTGAATCGCGCTATCAGATCGACCACATTCAAAGTCCGGTCAGCCGCGAACGCCTGAAATCAGCGATGGAGTACCGCCGCAACATGATGAAACTCGTCAAGCGGCATCAGGGCGCGATGCGAATCCATCTGCGCCAGACGGTTGAGGATATCAATGAGTGGATCGGCCATATGTACACCCTGGCCGAGCACATCGATGCCTCCGAGGGCAACGAGATCGTTGACCGTGACCTGCGCGAAGTGCCGCAAAAAATCATCAAGGTGCGTCAGCGCATTGACCTGGAAAAAGATGAGCGCGTCAAGCAGGATCTCACGGCCCAATTGAAGCAGCTTGAGCAGCAGCGCCTGAATCTGGAAGCCACTGTCAACAGCTCCAAGCGAGCGGAGATTCAGCTTGAGAGCACGCTCTCATCGCTCGGCACGATCTACGCGCAGATGTCGCTGCTCGGCACAAAAGAGGTCGACAGCGGACGGGCGCAGCGCCTGGGCAGTGAGATCAAGGATGAAATCTCCAACCTGCAAGACACCATCGAGGCGATGGACGAGGTGCAGACCTCGCAGCGCCGCCTGGAAGCATAAGACCTGACCCCTCACCTCCCAACCTCCTCTCCCACAAGGGGCGAGGAGGAGCAGGACAAATCAGAAAAAACGAACGCCGTTGATCTGTTTTGCACCCCAGGGCAATCGCGTCACATCGTAATTTCTTGAAATTGAGCGTTCACAATGGTTTTTGTAGGGGCGCAGCACGCTGCGCCCAATCATGCCGAATCCCCACATTAAGGGCGCAGCACGCTGCGCCCCTACATAGATACCTTCTATGGACTTTTGTGAACCAAAAAATTTAAGACGCAGTAATCATTCACCTATCCGTGAGAATCGTGAGTTTGTAGGGGCACGATGTATCGTGCCCTGGTGATTTGTAGGGAATTTGGCGTGGGCGCGATGCATCGCGCCCCTACGAGGGCGTTTGTCGCATGGATAGGTGAATGATTACAAGACGCAATCGCCCTATTTTTCACCCCTCTAGCCACGCAGTGGGAGAGGGGCCGGGGGTGAGGGGTTACAGCCAAACATCGTGTGTCTGCGCGGATACCCCAGGCGGGCGTTTTCTCTGTGGTTTAGGCGCGGAATGCTGTATCATCGGTCTGGATTTCAGCGAAAGATCAGCCTATGCAGCCGCCCGCCAACAACAATCCGAACAATCGCAAAATGCAGCTTGAATATCCTCCCACGCTCACGGCCACCTATGCCAATACCGCCCTCATCAGCCACAGCGCTTACGAATTCATCATCGATTTCATCCAGATGATGCCGCCCGATGGCCGCGCCCGTGTGCAGCAGCGCCTGATTATGACGCCGACCCATGCCAAGCTGTTTATGCTGGCGCTGCAAGAAAATATTGAGCGCTATGAGACCGTCAATGGCCCGATTGCTGTGCCGCCGCGCCCGGAAACATTGGCCGAACAGTTGTTTCGCCCGACATCCCCCAAATCGCCTGACGCCCCCGCTGCTGATGACCAGGAGGGCGAATGAGCCTCGACTCTCTGACCACGATTGCTGATGGGATTCGCGCTGATCTGAGCGCCCGCAACGCCGCCCGCGATAAAGCCCTCGTCCAATCGCGGGAATTGATCCGCCACTGCGCCGAGTGCATCCGTGCTGTGCATCGGCGCGAATGGGACAATGCCGATCAAAAACTGGCGCTGATTCGCACGCTGGCCGTTGACATGCACAAGGGCGTGACACAATATCCCGACCTGATGAACGCGGGTTATATCCAGGATGCCCTCAAGGAGTTGGTGGAGGCGCACGCCATGAATGCCATGATTCGTGATCTGCCACTGCCCACGCCCGCTGAGTTGCATGTCGAGAGCGCGTCCTATCTCAACGGCCTGAGCGAAGCCGCGACAGAACTGCGGCGCTTCATCCTGGATGCCATGCGCCGTTCATCGGAGCACAGCGCGGAGGCTGAGCGACTGCTGGCCTGGATGGATGCGATTTACGATCAGATGGTGACGTTCGATTTCCCGGATGCGCTCACGGGAGGGCTGCGCCGCCAGACGGATGTTTTGCGCGGGGTGCTGGAGCGCACACGCGGCGATCTGACGACCAGTCTGCGCCAACAGGGGCTGCAAGACGCCCTCGCCAAACTGGAAGGGCGCTTTGGCCTGTCTCCCACTGAGGCAAACGACGAATGAACCCGCCGCTGCGCCTTCTCAGTGTGTTTCCGTCCGATCACGCGCCGCAGTGGATTGTGTCTGTGCCTGAGCATGATGCCTGGGCTGCCGCCAGCCTGCTCAAGCGGCGCGGATGGATGCTGCTATTGCCGGATTGGGGCGGCTGCGTGCGCCTAACACAGGCGAGTATTCGGCGCGGCTGTACCTATCGGGGCCGCCCGCTGCCTGCCCGCATTCGCCTGCTGGCCTATCTGCTGGCGGATTATGTCGATCAAAAGATCATGCCGGAGGGGTTGTGCGTGGCGCTGTGCAGCGATTCGCCGACTGGCCCGCGTCAGGATTATGCCTATCAACAGACGCTGCACGCCTTAAGCGCCCAGTTGAAAGCCTGATCCCTCACCCCCGGCCCCTCTCGCACTGCGTGGCTAGAGGGGTGCAAAACATCAGCGCCGCAGCCAGGTGAGGGCGCTCTCGCGTTCGCGTTTTGAGAACATCTTCATCGCCATGTGACTGTTGAGATTGACGATCCGCATCATCAGGTTGACCAATGTCGTATGCGTAATACTCTTTTGGGCTGACAAGATGATTTTATATCAGAAATGAATTGAAATAAAGTCTTTTTCGTTTATAAAAATGTTATATCCATCCGCTTACCTGGGTCAATCCTGACCCGAATCGAAGGCGGGCCTGCACTTGTCGTTTTTGAGGAAGCAAGCTAAACTGCCTAAAGGTGAAATGCGTCTTATCATCATCTGTGCATTTACCCTCACAGCCTCCGGCGTTTACTGCCGACTGTGCCGTTATAAACGCGAGCCATCATCGCACGAGTGACCCGCAAACAGGGAGAGGGAATATGCAGGGGAGCGACAGCTATCGCCTGATTGTCCGTCGAGGGCCACAGCCCAACCAGGTATATGAACTCACGGATGACGTGATGAATCTGGGACGGGATATTACCAACCAACTCGTGATTAATGACCGAGAAGTGAGCCGTCATCATCTGCGCTTTGTGCGTGGAGCCGATGGTTACACGATGGAAGACCTGGGCAGCACCAACGGAACCTTCATCAATGGGCGGCGCGTCACGGGCGCGACCCTGTTGAAAAATGGCGACATGATCGGCCTGGGAGAGACCGTGACCCTCGGTTACGAGGCCGTGCGGGCGGGCATGAACAATGTCGCCGTCTATCCCTCACCCAGTGCGGGCCAACCGACGATCCCGGCGCAGGCTGCACCACCCGCTGCCCAACCCTATCAACCTCCGCAAAACTCAGCGCCTGCCGCGCAGCCGCCAGCGGCCAGTCCGTATCAGCCGCCGTATCAACCGCAGCCTGCCACTGATCCGTATGCGGCTCCTCCGCCTGCCTATCAACAGCCGCAGCCCATGTATCAGCAGCCTGCCTACAATGATCCCTATGCACAGCAGGCTCAACAGCAGCAGCCCGCCTATAACGATCCCTATCAGCAGGCGTACAATCCGCCGCCCCCACCCGGCTATGCGGGTTCGGGCTACGATCAGCATGATCCGTTTGGGATGCGCGAAGAAGAACCCAACAACGGGACGCGCATTTTCCTCTATGGCTGTGCCGCTGTCATGCTGTTGTGCTGCTGCTGCTCCGTGATCGGCTTCGTAGCGGTGGACAGCCTGTGCCTGTACGATAGAATCCCGCTGCTAGGCGACACCATTCGTGCGCTTGGCATCGGCATCAAATGCACGCGCTAGAGCGTGTTATGCACTTATTGTTTGGTCGTCACCCCTCATCCCAACCCCTCTCCCACTGCGCGGTAGAGGGGTTGGGGTGAGGGACTAACTCTGCGCGTCTTCCCCAACTAAAACAAAAGGACACATCGCTGAGCGGTGTGTCCTTTTATGTTGTATCCACTGCTCTTAGGCTTTTCCAGGTTAAAACAGAGACCAAGACGATGTAGGGCTTTTCCAGATTAAAACAGAGACCAAGACGATGTAGAATAAAAGGACAAGCCACAAGATAATCACGGACGACGATCCAAA
>Ga0105044_10011413_pt1 | contig 12119 bp, 7 predicted proteins | sample MAT01_FD_78092 | JGI IMG/M metagenome (GOLD analysis project Ga0105044, IMG submission 78092) | Freshwater microbial communities from Lake Fryxell liftoff mats and glacier meltwater in Antarctica - MAT-01 | ecosystem: Environmental > Aquatic > Freshwater > Ice > Liftoff microbial mat | place...
ATATTTACTGATTTTATCTTTTGATGAACGGTAAGTATCCCAAAATCCTGACAAGTCACTTTGTTCATCATTTTTTAAATCGTTTGGATAAAAATAACGAATGAAACGGTTATCTTCTAAATATTTATTTTCTACCAAAAGAATTTTTTGCATGCGCAATTTCATATCGAAACCAGCATAAATACAGAGGGCTTCCATACATTCTTTTTTTGCACGATAATATAATCCCTGTTCAATCAATGCATCAACAATAAATTTTCTTGGTTCCAATAAATTGGGATGCATATTTTTTGCCATGGTAAAATAAACAATTGCGCTATCATAATCTTCTCGTGCCCAAAAAGAATCGCCTAAATAAAGGTAAGCTTTATAATAATTTGGTTCTGCATTTATTGCTTTGCGATAATTTAATTCTGCCAGTTCGTAATCTTCTTTTTGAAATAACTTTTCTCCCTCTGTAAAAAATTCTTTTGCTTTTTCGTTCACTAATGTATCGGGATCATAATCTACTAAGAACCTTCTCAAATAGGCATCTGCGGTATAAGACGAAGACCACATTGTACTTTGACGGCAAACATTAATGAATTTCTTTTTTGGTATGTCTCTAAACATGCTCAACAAATTAAAACTTAACGAATCTAAACCAGTTGTATCATCATCATCATCAACCGTCACTTTAATTCCACTATAAATTTCGTCCATTTGAGCATAGAGCATATATTCCATTTCAACCCATGTTTCATAAGCGGTTAACCTTGGATAATCCACTTTATTCATGTACTTCAGAAGTTTATCTATTCCTTCTGAATATCCTTTTTTGTAAAATATTTTTACCGCTTTATCAATGTGTTTATCTTTTTGAGCAAAAGAAATTTGACTCGTAAAAAATAGAGAAATTACAACGAAAAAAATCAATCGAAAATTAGTTAGTCTTTTGCTTTCCATAATTCATTTAAATAGTCAATTAATTGATGAGAAAGATAATTAAAATATTGCTTCGTTCGATATGAACCTACCCAAATTATACCTTCTATTGCATTTGTCAAAAACACTTCATCAGCCACTAATAAATTTTGAGGAGAGATGTTGCATTCGTATACCTTAATATTGTTTGCCAAAGCAAGATTAATTATTTGCATCCGCATTGTTCCGCCTAAACAACCAGAATCCAGACCTGGTGTATACAGCACACCATTGCTTACAACAAATAAATTTGCACTTCCACCTTCAATAATTCCCATACGGTCGTTTTGAATCAATAAATCATCCAAACCAAATTCTCTTGCGCGCAATTTTGCCATTATATAAATCAATCCATTCTTTGTTTTATAAGCAGAGAGTTGATTGATTTGTTTTTTAATGTCTTCGAATTGATCTACTTTAAAACCAGCTTCGTTCAATAAAAATTTATTATTTGGAAGAGAATATGCTTCGATGAAATAATCTACATCATTATTGTGTGGTAAGAAAAAACCACCTGTTCTTCTGTCTATCGATAATCTAACACGACCACCTTTTTCAATGCCGTTTTGCTCAAGCAAAGTTTGAATTTCCTTTTCAAAAAACTCAACCGTAAAACTTTGCGGAATAATCATTCGCAAAACTTTCATTCCTTCCTTAAGTCGCTTAATGTGATTTTCAAGATTGATGGCGTATCCATTCACAATACGTATAGATTCAAACAATCCATCGCCATATATATGTGCACGATTGCCTGCCTTTATTGAATATGCATCCACAGGTATCAGAACACCATTATTGTTTACATAAGCACTCATATCGCGAACTGTTTAAAAAAATCTAATAAGATATGGTAATCTAAAATGGTAACAAACAAAACGCCAAATATGGCGCCAGCAAAATGGGCGTCGTGGGCAATGTGGCTTCCACCTCTTTTTGCCATAATGTACTCAAAAATTAAGATTAATGGACCAAAAATATAAGCAGGAATTCGAAACGGAAATGGAAAAATACCTAATTCAGCTTTTGGATATAATAGGATATAAGCAAACACAACTGCTGAAACTGCGCCTGAAGCTCCCAATGAATTGTAATAAGGATTGTCTTTGTGCTTTCGAATGGACAATAACGTTGAAAATAAAATTCCACCAATATACAAGAGTGCAAAATACAAGTAACCCTTATTATCATATAAACCAACGAAAGACAATTCGGTTATTTCACCAAACATAAACAAAACATACATGTTAAAACTTAAGTGCATGATATCGGCATGAATAAAGGCATGACTAAAGCAACGATACCATTTTTTGTGATGGACAACGTCGTAAGGATTCAGCATCAATTTGCTTTTGAATCCTTCGTCACTAAAGGCTTTAACAGAAACCAGAATAGTGACCGCTAATAATAAATAGGTGATATACATTTAATAGTTTATTTTCTTAACATGCGCTTCTTTTAGTATCTTGCATATTATTTGATAAATGACCTACTTAACTCATATACTCACAATTTCTGTTTTTGTTACACTTTCAGCCTGTTCGGGGTCTGACAGTGAATTAGAACAAGAACAAGCTGCCATCAGCGAAGACCTAAAAACTAAATTTGGCAAAACCACACAATTGGTGTATTCTGGCGATACTTTATTAGCCTCTAAAGAAGTATTGGATTATTATAAATCTGTAGATTTTATTCCGGTTTGGATTCGCAAAGATTCATTGACAAAAAATGGTTCCGCCTTGTTAGGCATGATTCAAAATTCAAAAGATTATGGATTGTTGCCAGAAATGTATCACTATTCATCGTTATCTAGAATGAAAGATTCGTCTCTATTAGATACAGAGATGCTTTTGACAAATGCATTTTATTTATTTACAACACATGTTACATTAGGTTGTGTTGATCAACTGACTTATCAATATGTTTGGAAAAAAGATTCCCTCAATTTTAAATTAGAAGATGAATTAAAAAAAATAGCTGATGGCGGAAACGTTGTTGAAATAATCAATTCACATCAACCCAAATTTTGGGAATATCAGCAACTTCAAAAAGGCCTTGCATCTTTTTTAGCTATTTATCCGCTTGATACAAATCACTATTCAATTCCTGCATTTAAAGATGATTCTATAAAATGTTACATCGCTGCCAAAGAAGCGCTGATAGGACATGAGTTTTTAGATTCTACTAGTAGTCTGAATGATTCCATTTTTATTGAAAAATTAAAAGTTTTTCAGTCGTATAGTGGACTGAAAGATGATGCTGTTGTTGGTAAATGGACTGGAAGAGCTTTAGAAAAAAGTAACCTCGACCGTTTTTATCAAGCTGCATTAAGTCTTGAAAAATGGAGATGGAAATCGGCCTATCCAAAAAAATACATTCGTGTAAATGTGCCAGAATTTGCTTTATATTTCTTTGATGACGGACAAGTAAAAAGAAAACACCGCGTAGTTGTAGGTGCCTATTTAACACAGACTCCAGAGTTTCAAGCAACGATGGAACGTATGATTACAAATCCATTTTGGAGTGTTCCCTACTCTATTGCGTCCACGGAAATTCTTTATGGGGCTAGAAAAGATTCAGCTTATTTTGCAAAGCGAGGATACAAAGTCTTCTTAAATGACGGAGCAACGGTTGACCCTCAAACTGTTGATTGGACAACAGTGAAAGAAGGAAATTTTGGTTACCGCATTCGTCAAGACGGTGGTGGTGGAAATAGTTTAGGACGAATTAAATTTTTATTCCCGAACGAACATGCTGTATTTATTCATGATACGCCATCAAAAAGTTTATTTGGAAATGATGTAAGAGCTTATTCACATGGTTGTATTCGATTACATGAACCTTATGAATTGGCAAAAGAAATAATTCGCTTGGATCAAAATAAATTTCAGGCAGATTCTTTAGAAAGCACAATTACGCGTGGCTTTATGCGTACTATTGAATTGAACGATCCGTTTCAAGTTTACATTGAATATTTTACCGCATCAGGTGATAGTTCTGCTTCCATTAAATTTCATCCAGATATTTATGGACGTGATGATAAGTTCCTAAAAAACACGTTTAAAAAATTTAATCCTCAAATTTAAATTTTGGATGAAACCACCTATTGCCAAGAAAATTCCGACCTTATTAAAAAAGCACGGACACAAAAGAATTGACAACTATTTTTGGCTAAAAGAACGAGAAAATCCGGAAGTCATTGATTACCTGAAAAAGGAAAATGCATATTGTAAATCTGTTTTAAAAAGTACGGAAAAATTACAGAAAGATTTATTTGTTGAAATGAAATCAAGAATCAAAGAAGACGATTCTTCGGTGCCTTATTTCAAAAACGGTTATTGGTATTACGAGCGTTATCAAAAGGGAAAAGAGCATCCACTTTTTTGCCGCAAAAAAAATTCGCTTAAATCAAAAGAAGAACTTTTACTAGATGAAAATATAGAAGCAAAAAAACACGAGTACTATGAAGTTGTTTCCTACGCTATCAGCAAAGACAATAAATGGCTGGCATTTGCAGAAGATTTGAGCGGCAGACGGCTTTATCAAATTCGGTTTAAAAGTTTAGAAACAGGAAAATTTCTTACTGATTGCATAACCAATGTTGGGAGTGATTTAGCTTGGCATAATAACAATACATCACTTTACTTTTGTGAAAAAGATCCAAAAACACTTCGACCATTTCGCGTAAAAGAACATCAATTGGGTAAAAAAAAAGATAACTTAATTTTTGAAGAAAAAGATGATACATTTATTTGTGGTGTATCAAAATCAAAAGATGACACTTGTTTATTTATAGGTTCGTACAGCTCAACTACAACAGAATATCAGTTCAAATCAGCAAGTGATAAAAAGCCGTTTGAACTTTTTTTAAAGCGCAAAAAAAATGAAGAGTATTATCCTGAAACATCTCCCGAAGGATTTATTATCAAAACAAATCACACTGCACCAAACTTTAAGTTGGTGAAATGTTCAATTGATAAGCGCGAACCAAAAAACTGGGATATAATTCAAGAACACAACGAAACTATTTTTATTGAAGATTTTGAAGTTTTTAAAAATTATCTTGTCGTTCAAGAAAAAAAAGATGGACTAACACAACTAAGAATTTACGATACCGAAAAAAATAAAAAGTACAAACAAAAAATTCTACCACCGTTTGAAGAAACATATACACTTTATATTGGTACCAATCCTGAATTTGACAGCAATTTTGTACGAATTGGTTATAGCTCCTTAACTACTCCACACACAGTTTATGACGTTGATTTAAAAACGTTGCAGAAAAAAATAATGAAACAAACGGAAGTTATAGGCGACTTTAAATCTTCCGATTATTTATCAGAAAGACATTGGGTAAAAGCAAATGACGGAACAAAAATTCCTGTATCACTCGTTTATAAAAAGAAACTTTTTAAGAAAAATGGTTCTAATCCAATTCTCGTTTATGCTTACGGTTCTTACGGTTCAACGATAGACCCTTATTTCAGTTCGGTACGATTAAGTTTGTTAAACAGAGGTTTTGTTTTTGCAATTGCACACATAAGAGGTGGCGAAGATCTTGGTAGAAAATGGTATGATGGAGGAAAATTATTGAACAAAATAAATACGTTTACAGATTTTATAGCTTGTACAGATTATTTAATAAAACAAAAATACGCCAACAAAAATGCAGTCTTTGCAATGGGCGGAAGTGCTGGTGGTTTATTGATGGGTGTTATTGCAAATCTTCGACCAGAGCTTTGGAAAGGAATTGTTTCGCAAGTACCTTTTGTAGATGTTGTAACAACGATGCTTGATGACACGATACCATTAACTACCGGCGAATACGATGAGTGGGGAAATCCGAACAATAAAAAATATCACGATTATATGTTGTCCTATTCACCTTACGACAACATTACTTCGAAAGCATATCCTGCGATGCTTGTAACAAGTGGTCTTCACGATTCGCAAGTACAGTATTGGGAGCCTACAAAATACGTTGCAAAATTGCGTGAATTGAAAACAGACAAGAACGAAATTTTACTTCACACAAATATGAAAGCTGGGCATGGCGGTGCATCTGGCCGATTTGAGCAATTGAAAGAAGTGGCATTAGAATACGCTTTCATTTTGTTTATGAATCCAAAACAAAAAATCACTTAATTTTAAAAATTACGGTAAATACCGTAATTACTTCAGAATATTATTGTTGTTACTTTGTCATGTTAGTAAGACAAAGACTAAAGATTACAGATTGTTATGAAAGAAAATTTGTCAGGACTAGTGTTATTTTTTTTGCTGTTTATTTATACAAATTCTAAAGCGCAAGAACTGTATCAAAACGAAGAAGCCAAATTTAATATTACGCTACCGGGTGAATATCTATCAGAAAAAGAAATAAATCAAGAAGGAATTACAACGATTACGGTGACATGTGATTATGGGGGAATGACGATTGTCGTGAGTTCATACATTTATTTGGAACCTGTTTCGGAAGATAACAATATGGTAGCTGAATTGACAGAGATGATGATTGTAGCAAGTGCTTTAGGCTCAAAATTTAAACCGAAGGGTGTTGCTCTTTGGGCTGTTGGACAAGATTCAGGTTGGACAAATAAATTAAAAACATCTGGCGATTATAAAGGATACATTGGAAGTCACTATGTTATTGTGAGTGGCTTACATTACTATTCTATTTTGATTTTAGGTCATAAAAAAACATACGACCCCGGCATTGAAACAAATCTTGTCAACTCTTTTAATATGATAAAACAAAAATAAATTATAAACTTTAATCATTAAAATAAACAAAAAAATAATTATATTTGATATGTGACTTTGGGTGCAAACAACCAAACCCGTGTTGAATTTATGGTAAATGTGCTATTATAAATCGAATCTAAAAAATATGAAAAAACTTGTATCAATTCTATCCATATCTGGATTAATGTTCATCAGTAATTTTGCTTTTACAGGTGAAACATACGAAAATGAAGAAGCAAAATTCAAAATCACTTTCCCAGCTGAGTTTGAATCAGAAAAAGAAGTAGATGAAGATGGTAAAATAACTTATTCACTTAGCTGTGGCTATGGAGATATGTTGTTAATCGGAAACGCTTTTATTTTTACTGAGCCTGTTTCTGAAGATGATAATTTAGTAGCAGAAGCTGGTGAAATTTTTAGAGTAGCTGGTGCTTTTGAATCAAAAGTAAAAATTGATGACGTGCTTGCATGGAATGTTGGTGATGATACTGGATTCATTAACCCAATGAAATGTAAAGGTGATTACAAAGGTTATATTGGAAACTATTACGTTATTGTTCAAGGTTCAATCGAATATCAGTTTTTAGTTTTAGGACCAAAGAAAACATACGATTATAACTGCGAATCAAGATTTATTAATTCGTTCGAAATTCTTCCATAGTTTTCGAATAGAATAGAAACTAAAAAACCTCATCACAATTTTGATGAGGTTTTTTTTTGCCTTTAATTTTCTAAGCTTCAAGTTTACATTCGAAGACATTCAATTCTTCAATCTTTTTAAGAAATTCGTTATCAATATTTACTTTTACATTTCGTGATGGCATTTTAACAATTGCATTTGTCGCCGTATCTTTTACATGAAACTTGAGTTGAATATTTCCAACATTTGTTGACGCTAATGAATATAATTCATCTATGCTACGATCATTGATATCATTACTATTTACAGTTAATACCACAGCTTTCGTTTTTTTCTCGCGTAATTCAGCTAAGAGTTCCATTGAGTTGATTTTAAATTCCAATTCATCTCCGAATTTCTTTTTTTGAACACGACCAGAAACGTAAACAAATCTTCCTATATCAAGAATGTGTCTAAACTTTAAATACGATTCGCCAAAAACAAATTGTTTACTGGTGTCTGAATAGTCTTCTAAATCAAATGTTCCAAAAGGCTGACCATGTTTTGTTGTTCTGTGTTGAACATCTGTAACAACCCCGGCTATTCTTAATTCCTGATTTGGTAATTCATCCACGCGTGCTAAATCGCCGACAACACCTTTACAAAAAGTATCCATTTCTAATTTATAATCATCTAATGGATGACCAGAAATATAAATTCCAACAACTTCTTTTTCTTTACTTAATCTTGCTAAGGTTGGCCATTCAGGCACTTTAGCCGGCTCCGGTGAAGGTGTGTCAACAGATGAACTTCCACCAAACATAGAAAATTGTGTTGGATCATTGTTCTCCTGAATTTTTGCGCCAAATCTTAAAACATTTTCTAAAAAAACTTTTCCAGAAGCATCATCTGCAAAATATTGCGCCCGATTAATTTTTCCAAATGAATCTACACCACCGGCCAAAATTAAACTTTCAAAAACACGCTTATTACAGGTGCGTAAATTTACACGCGATGCAAAATCGAAAATTGATTTGTATTCACCATTTTTTAAACGCTCTTCTAAAATTGAATCAACCGGTTTGCTTCCAACACCTTTAATTGCACCTAGTCCAAAACGTATAGCACCCGCTTTGTTTACAGTAAATTTATATTCTGATTCGTTGACATCGGGTCCTAAAACTTGGATGTGAGCTCGCTTACACTCTTCCATAAAAAAGGAAACAGATTTAATGTCGTTCATGTTATTACTTAAAACAGACGCCATGTATTCAGCCGGATAATTTGCTTTTAAATAAGCAGTTTGATACGCGATCCAAGCATAACAAGTAGAATGAGATTTATTGAAAGCGTAGGATGCAAAGGCTTCCCAATCCGTCCACATTTTTTCTAATACTTTTTTGTCATGTCCTTTTGCTGAACCTTGTTCCAAAAATTTTGGTTTCATTTTAGCAAGCAAATCAAAACTCTTTTTTCCCATTGCTTTTCGCAATGTATCTGCTTCACCTTTTGAGAAGCCTGCAAGACTTTGAGACAACAGCATTACCTGCTCTTGATAGACAACAATTCCGTAGGTTTCTTCTAAGTATTCTTTGTTTGCTTCAAGATCATACACAATGGGTTCTGTTCCATTTTTTCTACGAATAAAACTTGGAATATATTCTAATGGCCCGGGACGATACAGGGCGTTCATCGCAATCAAATCACCAAAAACACTTGGTTTTAATTCGCGCAAATATTTTTGCATTCCAGGAGATTCGTACTGAAAAATCCCGACTGTTTCACCTCTTTGAAAAAGCTGATATGTTTTTTCGTCATCAACCGGAAAATTATCGGGATCCAATTGAATTCCATGTCGGTCTTTAATAATTTTAACGGCATCTTTGATCAGCGTCAATGTTTTTAATCCAAGAAAGTCCATCTTCAACAAACCGGCATCTTCGGCAACGGAGTTATCGAATTGAATGCAATACATTTCTGAATCTTTTGCCAAAGCAACAGGAACAAAGTTGGTGATATCATCTGGCGTAATAATTACACCGCATGCATGCGTTCCTGTATTTCGCATCGAACCTTCCAACAATACTGCTTGATTGACAACCTCACTGCGTAAATCTTTTCCTTTGGCAATTGTTCTCAACTCATTTGCTTTGCTTAAATCGTCAGGATTATTTTTAAATTTTTCAGCGAGTTCAACCGTCGTTAAATTCATGGTTTGATTCAACGAAATATCGCTGACCAACTTTGCTAATTTATCGGCTTCGTGTAAAGGCAAATCTAATACACGTGCAGTGTCGCGGATGGATGACTTTGCAGCCATTGTTCCATAAGTAATAATTTGCGCAACTTGTTTTGAACCGTATTTATTAATTACCCAATCAATTACTTTTTGGCGACCTTCATCATCAAAATCAATATCAATATCGGGCAATGAAACACGTTCGGGATTTAAAAAACGCTCAAAGAGGAGATCATACTTTATGGGGTCTACATTTGTAATTCCAGTGCAATAAGCAACGGCTGAACCAGCCGCAGATCCTCTTCCAGGACCAACTGAAACACCCATGTCTCTTGCTGCCTGACAAAAATCTTGTACAATCAAAAAATAACCTGGATATCCTGTATTTGAAATTGTCGCTAATTCAAAATCCAATCTGTCACGTAATTCTTGTGACAATGTTCCCCACCTTTTTTCGGCGCCTTTGTAAGTAAGATGTCGTAAAAAATTATTTTCTCCGCGCTTTCCCCCATCTTCTTTATCTTGAACATCTTCAAATTCTTGTGGAATAACAAATGCAGGCAAAAGTGTTTTTCTTGCCAGTGTATATGATTCGCATTTTTCAACAATTTTATTTGTGTTTTCTATCGCTTCGGGCAAGTCGGCAAAAAGTTTTTTCATTTCGTCGGGCGACTTAAAATAAAACTCTTCATTTTTTAAACCATATCTAAATCCACGCCCGCTGCCAATTGGAGTTGATTTTAATTCTCCATCTTTAATACATAAAAGAATATCGTGTGCATTAGCATCTTTTTTATCTAGGTAAAAATTTGAATTGGCTGCAACAATTTCGATGTTATGTTTTTGATGAAATTTTAAAAGAGTTTCATTCACTCTATTCTCCTCTTCAAAACCATGACGAATTATTTCGATGTATAAATCAGCACCAAATTTTTCTTTCCACCAAAGCAATGCTTCCTCTGCTTGATTTTCGCCAACGTTTAGAATTAAATTTGGAATTTCGCCTGTTAAACCACCAGTTAAAACAATCAAATCTTCTTTGTATTGTTCTATGATATTTCGATCGATACGTGGCACATAATAAAATCCAGCGGTATATGCGTAAGACGCTAACTTTGCTAAATTATGATACCCTTTTTTATTTTTTGCTAAAAAGACAACCTGATAACCATTGTCTTTATTTGATTTTTCAGTGAGGTCGCGACAAACATTAAATTCGCAACCAACTATTGCCAAAAGTTTTTTCTTTGAAAATGCTTCTCCTTTTTCTAATGCTTTTGCGACTTGCTCCTCAATTCCTTCATTGTATTTGATAACTTCTTTCACAAAAACAAATGCGGCCATCATATTGCCTGTATCTGTTAACGCCACAGCTGGACAATTCAAGTCGCCAGCACGTTTAATCAATTTTTTAATTTCAATTGTTGATTGAAGAATTGAATATTGTGAATGATTGTGCAGATGAGAAAACTCAACCTGAGCCAAGCGCTCCGAGTTGCCACTAATGTCAATTATTTTTGCTTCATTTTGAGAAGCATTGTTTTGTTTGATAGATTGACTAAGTGCTTTTAAATTCTGATGAATCAGTCCATAATTTTGAATCGTTCCGGAATTTTTAGAGATAAACTCGGAAAGATAATTTTCATCACTTTGTAACTCTTGTGGTGTGAAATGATTCGTTCGAATCAATTCGAAAAAACAACGTGTTGTTGCTTCCACATCAGCAGTGGCATTGTGTGCTTCGTCAAAACTAGCACCAAACAATTTACGATACAGTTCAGATAAAGTTGGCAATTTAAACTTACCTCCACGCCCACCCGTTAATTGGCAAAGCTCAGCCGTTTTTTCGGTGCATGTATCTAAAACAGGAAACTTAGTAAGAATATTTTCAATTCCAAGTCGATGAAATTCACAACCAACAATATTTAAATCAAATCCTAAATTTTGCCCAACAAAAAATTTTGTTTTTGCCAAGACCAAGTTAAATTCGACTATTATTTCTTGAATTGGTAAACCTTCTTGTTTTGCTAATTCTGTAGAAATACCATGAATTTTTTCTGCATCAAAGGGAATATTAAAACCTTCTGGTTTAACTAAAAAACTTCGGTGTTCAACAAGTTGACCAAAAGCATCATGAAGTTGCCAAGCTATTTGAACGCAACGTGGCCAATTGTCTGTATCCGTTGCAGGAGCATTCCAGTTCTTGGGTAATCCGGTTGTTTCGGTATCAAATATTAAGTACATAATGCGGTCGTCGTTTCAATAAAACGAATCCCCTAAATTAACTATTTGAATTTGAAAAAGCTGGTGGAAATTTTACAGAGATATGCACAAAAAAACGCCTCGTCAAAGACGAGGCGTTTTAATTTTATTTTATTAAGACAAGACTACTTTGCTGTGAGCGTAATTTTAACATCTTTCTTATAATCATCATCAGTTGTAGTTGTAGTAGAACCACCGAAAGGAGTATTACTGTTTGTTCCAGTATTGCTTTCCATCATGATCCAAACCATTTCTTTTCCTTTTAACTGGTCAATTTCATAAGTTGTCGCCCAT
>Ga0105044_10011415_pt1 | contig 12119 bp, 14 predicted proteins | sample MAT01_FD_78092 | JGI IMG/M metagenome (GOLD analysis project Ga0105044, IMG submission 78092) | Freshwater microbial communities from Lake Fryxell liftoff mats and glacier meltwater in Antarctica - MAT-01 | ecosystem: Environmental > Aquatic > Freshwater > Ice > Liftoff microbial mat | place...
CCTAACCGCATGCGTAACTTTGCCGCTCATGCTCAAGGCCTGGGGCGACTTATCGAGACGGATTACTGGAGTGTAACGACTATTGTAGAGGACGGCCACCAATACTGGCGCAGCTACTTTGCGTTTGACGGTGACCACAAGGTGGTGCCACTGTACACACCGGTGTATCAAGACGCGGTGCTGGCCGATACATACCTGCGCACTTTTAAGGTCCAGTACCTACAGCTGCGACGCTGGGCTTGGGGAGTCACCGACATCCCGTATGTCATTAAAGAGTCGATTCGCAATAAGCGCGCGCCGCTGGGAGATAAGTTAGTCCAACTTGGGCGCCTGGTAGAGGGGCACTTTAGCTGGGCCACGGCTCCCTTGATCATCACTTTTGTGGCATGGCTGCCGCTGTACCTAAATCGTGAGTTTAGTGATAACATTTTAGCTCATCAGCTACCGATTATTACCAGCCATATTATGACAGTGGCATTGATAGGTATGTTTATTACTATTACTTTGAGCTTGATTAGTCTGCCGCCTCGCCCGGCTCGCTATCGACGCACGCGCCATATTGGCATGGTCTTACAGTGGGTGTTGATTCCGTTTACCAGCATTGTTTTTAGTGCTGCTGCCGCCCTAGATTCTCAGACTCGGCTGATGTTCGGTAAGTATCTGGAGTTTTTAGTTACCGAAAAGGGAGTTCGCAAATGATCTATCTAGTGCCGTTTATCGTGGCGTTTTTAACGAGCGCGCTGCTGACGCCTCTGATTCGCAAGTGGGCTCTGGCACATAAGGTCGTGGCTATGCCCGGCGATCGAAAGATCCATACTGAGCCGGTGGCCTATCTAGGCGGCGTAGCTATCTTTTTAGGATTTTTAATCCCGGCACTGGCATTCTTGCCCACTAGTCGGCGATTTGTTTCACTCATTGTCGGCGTTACTATGTTAGTAGTAGTTGGCGTTGTTGATGATATGAAGCCGGTAAATCCTTGGATCAAACTGGGCTGGCAGGTGTTGGCGGCTTGCGTCGTGTTGGCCGGTGGCATTGGCATCCAGACGATTACTAACCCGTTTGGTGGCGTTATTGATCTAACGGCTGGCCGCTTTGCCATAGGGCCGTATCATGTGACACCAATTGGCAACCTGTTAACGGTATTATGGATTGTGGGTTTGGTGAACGTGGTTAACTTTATGGATGGACTCGATGGTTTAGCCGCTGGCGTATCGGCCATCTCGGCCTTTGTGTTGTTTTGTCTGGCAGTCGGCAGCAATGTTAATCAACCCGAAGTAGCCATCTTGGCGATTATTACCGTCGGGGCGGCGCTGGGATTCTTGCCCTATAACTTTTTCCCCGCCAAGATTTTTATGGGTGATGGAGGGGCGTATTTCTTGGGTGTAGTTTTGGCGTTATTGGCGGTTTACTCGGGAGGTAAGTTAGCTACCGCTGGCTTAGTGTTGGGTTTTGCGATTTTTGATGGCGTCTGGGCCGTGGTGCGCCGCTCGCTGGCTAAGCGCTCGCCGTTTAGCGCCGATCGTCACCACATACACCACTTATTGCTCGATGCCGGCCTGAGCCAACGAGCAGCTGTTTTGGTATTGTACGGAGTCTCGGCTAGTTTCGGGGTGTTGGCACTGTTTGGCAATACCCAAGTTAAAGCTGTTGGCTTTGTATTGTTGCTTGTGACCATGATTATTGGGACCTTTGCTCTTACTAGGATTGCCGCAAGGCGGACCTGACCGTAGCCTATCCAATCTAGTGGCCAAGCACCTCATATGGTACAATACAGGGGTAACGAGGGGCACTGTATGAGTCGAAAACAACTGCAAGAGCTAATTCGCAATTTACAAGAATTCTATGCTTGCCCATCGTGCGAAACGCCCTATAAGCCCCAGGATATTAAAGTTCTTGGCCAAGTCGACAACTACTGTTTTGTGCAGTTAGGTTGTAAAGAATGTGCCATGCCGGTGCTTGCCACCGTGGCTGCCAGCCAGGAGTTCGAAGGCATTGCTGCTAACCGACTCCAGCGCGACGTTAAGGCCAAAGAGGCCCGCCGCTTTGCTCGCAAAGGGGCCATTACGGCTTTTGAAATCGCTGACTTTCATAGCTTTATCCAGGGATACTCCGGGCGTCTAACTAATCTGCAGCACAAACAAGCTAAAAAATAAGCAAAGGGGTAATAATGGTAGACGTAATAGAACTCGCCGCGCAAACACGCGAAGCACGCGGCAAACAAGTTAAGGCCGTTCGAGCCGAGGGCAATGTTCCTGCCGTACTCTATGGTCATGGTGTTGATTCACAGTCGCTCAGCGTCGGTCAGCGCAACTTAACCAAGGTCTTTGGTGTTGCTGGCTCAAACAAGATGGTGGCCCTCAGTATTGATGACGGCAAGCCTTACAACGTAATGATCCACGATGTACAGACCGACTCTCGTAACGGCCAGATAATCCACGCCGACTTTTACAAGGTCAAGATGAACGAGAAGATAAAGGCCGAAATTCCACTACATATCGTGGGCGAAAGTACGGCCGTTTACAAGCTAGAAGGCTCATTAATGCAGTCGCTTTCAACCGTTGAGGTTGAGGCTTTACCTGCTAACCTGCCAGAGAACATCGAGGTTGATATCTCGGTCCTCGATGACTTTGATAAGGCCATCCACGTCAGTGACCTAAAAATTCCAGGTAACGTAGAGCTGCTTACCGAGGTAAGTGAGTTAATTGCCAAGGTCGAGCCACCCCGTAGCGACGAAGAAATGGAAGAACTCGAAGCGCCTGTTGTTGATGAACTTGCCGAGGGTGAAGAAGGCGAAGTTGGCGAATCAACAGACGACGAATCAAGCGATAAGCCCGAAGCCGACAAAGAATAGATTAAGCTATTCTCTAACTGGGCCCCCTCGGGGGTCTTTTTTAGTACTTTTTTAAATAGTGACGCATCGCGCCGGGGCTGTCCATATTAACGTGGTCGCTGAGGTAGCGCAAGAAGGCCGCACTGTCGAAGTGCTTAAGCGTCGATAGGACGATATCAGTAATTTGCTCAGTCGTAATGGTGTGATCCTGCAGATCGAGTAGTTTGGCTTCGATGTTGTCGGTGACGGCGTCTATGGTGCTGGGTTTGGATTTTGAACCAATAAAACTATTATAAACACTACTAAAAAGAGTAGCCCGGGAGTAGGGGGCAGTCTTTTTGCTGGTATCACCTAATATTTTCAGAAATTTAAGGTCCGGTTGTTCGTAGGTGGTAAAGCTGGCATCACAAGAGAGGCAGCGTCGTCGACGCCAGGTTTGGGTGCCAAAACGGGTAGTTCGAGTATTGTACACTTCGTTATTGATTTCACGACAAACGGGGCATTTCATGACTATATCTTGTCATATGACTATAAAAACCACAAGTGGAAAACTCACTAAAATGGGGAAAACTAATAGCCCATCTGCGCTACATCGGGGGCATTGCCAAAGCCAATATGGTCAGCTACCGGAGCAATAGTCAGGTTACGGGCGGTAGTGATGCTGCCAACGCCAAACTTCTCGGTTATCAGGTCGATAGCACTGGTGATTTGCTCGGCTCTACGCTCCTCCGGGAAGAGGCTATAGCTAGTGTCAGCCGTGGGGCGCAGGTTGATGGCACTGACGCCTACTAAGCGCACCGGACTCGTAAAAGGGAGGTGGGTAAAGCCTTGTTTTACAGATCGGAGCATGGTGGGTAGGTCATTTATATACTGGGTTTGATTCATCATCTTGCCCCAATGAGTACGATCCTGGTAGCGCACAAAGCAGACGAGGCGATGGCTACTAAAGCCGCTTTTACGCAAACGGTGGCTTACTTTGGCAACTAATTGGCTAATCGTCGGCCACAGCTCCTCAAGTGAGGTGGCCGGATTAGGGGTTAGCGTCATTTGGTGGCCAACAGACGTGCGGTGCGTTAGTTTCTGATCAACTTCGACCCCGCGCATCCGCAGATGCCAGCTCAGGCCGGTATTCTCGCCTAAGTGGTTCTGCAGGTACTTGAGCGGCGCATTGTACAGGTCGAGTGGCGTCTCTATTCCGAGAGCCTTAAAGCGCTTGGTCGAGCGATAGGAGACCCCGTAGAGGTTCATAAGTGAGAGGGTGGAGTAGAAACCCTGGAGCTCCTCGGGGAGGACCTGCACTAATCCGTTGGGCTTCATGGCGTTAGTGGCCATCTTAGCAATAAACATATTGGGGCCCAGGCCTATGGAGCAGCCCAGCCAATCGCCGACTTCGTAGATGTTGTTGCGTATCTGGGAGGCGAGCTCCAGGGAGTTTCCCCTAAGATCCTTGGGGACGGTGAGCAAGGCCTCGTCTATACTCTTGACGGTTACCTTGCAGCGGGTTTGGTCGAGCATGCCCATAACGCGGCGGTGATAGTCGCGGTACAGTGGAGCGTTCACTCGAAGTAACTTAATGCTGGGGGCCATGCGCCGAGCTTCGGCAACGTTGGTGCCAGTACTAATGCCCAGTTGCTTAGCCTCGACCGAGGCGGCAAGCACCGAGGTACTGTCGTGCAAAAAGGGTACAACGGCTACCGGACGGCCGCGCAGCTCCGGTGCAACCTGTTGTTCGACGCTCGCAAAAAAGGAGTTCATGTCGACGAACAGGGCGCGATCGGCGCTCACATGGAGCTGCTCGGCCGTATACAGCACAGCTAAGCGCTTACGGCGCGGGCAGCAACCAGCTCATCGGCTGCTCGTGCACTATGCATATCAGCTTTCTCGCGCTGTTTACCCTGCAGATACTTAATTAAGCCCCAACATTGTTTAACGACAGCCAAAAACTCCTCGCTAAGCGCTTTGGTGTCGGCCCCAAACTGCTGCTGGTACTCCTCGAGCTCTTTGATGGCTTCTTCGGCGGCGATCCGGCCATACTGTAGTGATTGAATCTTGATCGTGTAGCTGTAACGCTCGTGAGCCTCGGCAATAAAGTGCGCCGTTGCCGTAGCGGCCCGCCACAAGCTATTACCCAGGGGATAGAAATTCTCTTGGGGCATGGCAGAGGTCATCTGCAGCACCTTACCCTCGAGCTCATGGGCCAGAACATAGACCTTTAATTGTTCTATTGATGACTTTGTTGGCATAACGCCCTCCTTATGTAAAACACCCTTATCACCATATTAGCCGAACAAAAACCGAACGTCAAGACCCAAGGTCTGGTATAATTGAGCGCATGAGTTCTCGAGTATTCCAATTTGATACCAACCATGGCCAGATCACTACGCCACTCTTTATGCCGGTTGGTACCCTTGGAGCAGTTAAGGGCCTAACTCCTGACGAAGTGCGCGCCACGGGAGCTCAAATTATGCTAGCCAACACTTATCACATGCATGTGCGATTGGGTGAGAGGACCGTTAAAAAGCAGGGCGGCTTGCAGAAGTTTACTGGCTGGAACGGCCCAATGCTGACTGATAGCGGTGGCTTTCAGGTCTTTAGCCTGGCCAAAATTCGCAAGATTACCGAAGAGGGTGTGACTTTTGCCGAGCCACGTACCGGCGACAAGATTGTGTTAACTCCAGAAAAGAGCATGCAGATTCAGTTTGATCTGGGTGCGGATATCATCATGGCCTTTGACGACGTAGTTAGTTTAGATGGCAGTGAAGCTGGTCGAGAACGCGAAGCTATGGAGCGATCGATGCGCTGGCTAGAGCGTTGCGTGGCCGAGCATAAACGTCTGAGTGAGGGCATGAATAAACCGCCATTGCTGTTTGGCATTGTTCAGGGTGGTCTTGACCAGCAGTTGCGCAAAGAAAGTTTCGAATTCGTCCAGTCGCAGCCGGTGGCTGGTATCGCTATTGGTGGCCTGAGTGTTGGTGAGCCGCGCCAAGAAATGCACGCAATGCTCGAGTTCTTACAGCCACTGTATACTGATGATCGACCGCGCTACCTGATGGGCGTTGGCCACCCCATCGATATGCGCTTTGCTATTGAGCATGGCATAGATATGTTTGATTGCGTCTTGCCAACTCGTAATGGCCGTCACGGAACGGCCTGGATAAAAGGCGATCAGCAGATTAATCTTCGCGCCGAAATGTATAAAGAAGACTCCCGGGTGCTTGATCCGGGCTGTGATTGTGCTACCTGCACCGGCCCTTATTCTCGAAGTCTTATCCGACATTTACTACACGTTGGCGAAATGTTGGCCGGGCGCCTTATCTCCATTCATAATTTGCGGTACGTCCAGCGTATCTGCGACGCGAATAAAGCCTAAAACCAAAACGCCCCTCCCGAAGGAGGTACGCTTTGGCAACTCTTTTGGGAGGGGATGACGGACGGGGGTGTGGTCAGGCCTCGCGGAACTCGCCGTGATCAGCACGCTTGACGTCCATGAACTTGAGCGTGAGGTCTTCGAAGTAGCGTCGCAGAAGCGGGAAGATCTCCCAAGGGAAGTCGTACATGAAGCCGAAGCGCTTGAACTGACGGTTGGTCAGTACACCGACCGTGTAGTGGGCGTGGCTGGCTTCGTAGTTGCCCATGTCGGTGAGCTTGTCGCCGACGAGGACAAAAAGTCGGTCTTGGCTGTTCACTTGGACTGACTTCAAGAGGCGATCGATATTCCAGTCTGGACGTTCTTGCCTGATGAGGTTGACGACACGCAGTAAGAACGTGACGCTGTTCTTGTGGGCCTTGCTAATACACAGCATGCGGTTGTCATTGTCGAAGTGCACTCGGCGCATCTCCTCCAGATGAGAGTTGCTCTTACTGGCTAGGACGATGAGCCAGCCTTCCTGCATGAGTGTCCTGAGCTTGCGAACAGCCAGGGGATGCATCCGACTTAACCACATCCCTGAGCACGTCAGGTCGCAGTCGATCACGATGATTCTGAGCTGCGGATAGATCTTGCGCGGCTGGTCGAAGTCGATGATGCACATGTTGTCGCTCACGAACTGCGGAGGCAACAGGTGGCGACCATTGCTTCGTGCCTTGCTGCCGGTTTTAGCGACCCAGCCCAGGTAGATCCCGGGAATGGTAGCCATGAGCCACCAGAAGATGTTGTAGCCAGCGAACTGCCAGGCCAAGATGGTGCTATTCATTGCGGGTCCCTCCAGGGGGTTGAGTGCGAATATGCGATATATTGTGTCAGGATAGGCAATGAATTGCAAGCATAAGCGTAATTATAAATGGAGAACCCCCGGCAGGCCATCCACACTACTGGAGTGAGATCGCGCCCTGCCGGGGGCGGGGGTTCAGTCGGGAATGGAGGTGAGGCTCATGATGCGCCGCTTCTCGGCCAGGTACTTCTGCTTGGCGTCGTCCATGAAGGCGTCTTCATCGAAGCCTGACCCGTCGTGCTGGGCCTTGATCATGCAGACCGAACATGCGACCACGTCACCAGAGAGTCGATCTCGAGCAATCTTGAGCTTCCCTTCCTTGTAGAAGTCGAGAAACTCCTGGAGCGACCATTCCGCGCGCATCTGTCGCGCGACCTGCCATGGGCTCTTGAGCTGGTAGGGAACCATGCGCAGGAGCTGTGATATCTGTTGCCACGTCAGGCCGGTTCGGCGCATTGCCTCACCGTATCGGCATTCATTGAAGCCGGCAGAGAGGGCGTTGCCGAAGAAGAACACCAGGCACACTATGCCGCTAATAAGCAGCAAGGTTGCGATGAAGTTCACAGCAGCTACTTGGCTGTATGTTTCCAGATCTTTTGGTACAAAGAGCTGAATGAGTAATAGCCCGAAACTGGGCAACAACAAGTACAGGTTCGGGGCCTCGGCGGCCGCCCGGAAGACTCGCTTTAAGGGGGTACTCTCGGTTGCCATGATGGCTCCGTTTCTGTAGGGTCGGATTACACGAGTGATCTATTTATACATCGAATAATGGATTTCTACAATGGTTATAAATGGTGGACCTCATTGGATTCTCGTGGAACCAAGTTAAGGAAACTCTGCTAGATATCTTTGAGAACGAAGAAGCCCCTTTGGCTCTTCGTCGCACGAATGCGAGTTAGAGCCGCAGGGGCTTGAGGGATGATCGCCGAAGGCGGCAGTCATCCCTCAAGGGTGTAGGTCGACGCCCAGAACTTGTGGCCGCCGAGGTTGAGCCAGACGCCGATGTTCTTCCTCGTCGTGGTGTAGCGCGCGAGGCGGTTGCAGATCTGGTTGACCCGGACCTGAGCATCGGCCAGGCGCTCCTCGGTCTCGAGGGCATCCACCGTCAGGAGGATGTCGAAGCGGCTGTCCATCAGGTTGACCTCGATGCAGGTGCCGGCGACGCCGGTCAGCGGAACGAGGGGGTAGCTCTTGGTGTTGAGGCTCTCCCGTACGACGTTCTTGGCGCCGTGGAAGATGCTCTTGAGCTCTTCGACCTCGTCGTGGCCGGAGGCCGCGCGGGTCTGGAGTGCGAAGGTGGGCATGGTGCCTCCCTGGTGCGCTGTGGGTTTGCCACAGATGCGTCCGCGGTGGACGATTGAGTAATAATAGCACAAACGGTTATTAAAGTCAATGGTGGGCCTCATTGGATCTGAGTGGAACCATTTGAAGGCAAGTCTGATATATATCTTTGAAAATGAGGAAGCCCGGTCGGGTCCTCACTCGTACACGAGGTACGAACTTGGACCCGCCGGGCGGGGTAGGGCGTGAGCCGAGGTTGTGGTCAGTCGCCACCGTCATCGGCCCGGAGCAGCTCGAGGCTCGTGATATAGCCATCGGTGGCGAGACGTTCGAGGAGCTCACGAGCGCTTTCGAAGTGTCTCTGCGCCACGAACTGGTAGCGGTTGTAGCCGCCCCATGTGGTGTACCCAGTCTTGCGCCCCGCAATGGTCTGCAGGTTGTGCTCGCCGGCCTCGGATGAGACCTGACACTTGTGGAGCAACTCGCTGACCTTCAGGGTCGAGATGCGCCTGTTGTTGTCGAACTCCACACGGATCTCCTGTCCGCTACGAAGGCGGCAGAGAAGGTCGAGCTGTTCGGCCGGATCCGTGAGAGCAGGGTCTGCTGTACGCATGGGTGGTCCCCCTTGGGGTTCTGTTCCGGCGAATGCCGAAAACTAGTTGTATATTAGCATAAATAGTTATAAAAGTCAATGGTGGACCCTACAGGATTCGAACCTGTGACCTCCTCAACGTCAATGAGGCGCTCTAGCCAACTGAGCTAAGGGTCCAAAAAGAATGACGGAACAGATGTAACTATAGCTTATAACACCAACTGCGTAAAGGCTCCGTCATGAGTCTTTACAACAGAGCCTTGGCGAGAGGCTTGAATGATTAGTTGCTGGCGTGGCGCAACGAGCGAGGGATGTAGTTCCCAAGCTCGATGACGTTGTCGGTGGGGATCGGGGACCCATCGAAGTCGGCACTTTCCTGGGTTACGGGAAAGCGAATCAGAGTCGGTATTGTATCACCACAGTGCTTAATGGCCGTGAGCAATAGCTTCAGGGCAGCAGCCTGAGCCTCGTGGACGCTGGCGGCTTCTACAGCTAATCCTACTTCCATGACCATCAGGTGGCAGCGCTTGCTCATGGTTATGCTCGAGTCAAGCCAGATGTGCTATATTAGACACAAAGAGGAGTCGATATGAAGTTACGTGGTGGCGAAGGTGGAGCAGGTGAAGGACAGGGCTTTTTTGGTCGTCTCAGGGAGGCTTCGCGGTTTTCTGAACTACCAGACAACCAAGCCGATCAGAAAGCACGCCAGCATCTTCTCGATCAGGAGCAGGCTCGTAATGAGCGAATAGAGGCCCGAGGAGTTGACCCAATTAAGGTCGAGCAGCACCTTGCTAGTTTACGGCGCCTTGGCGAGGACAAGACTACCCAGGAAGTTGCACGCCAGCTTAAAACCGAAGATCCCGATGTTAAAGCAGCATATGTTGCTTGGTTAACTGAGCGAACAGAGCAGGCGGCCGAAGTTGCCCCCGATAATGTTATATCGCTAGCTAAGCATCGACCTTCGGGGAGTTCGGCTGAAGTCGAGAAGGTCACCCTGGCAGACTAGTCATAAATGGTGGTCGCTACAGGATTCGAACCTGTTAATTGTAGCCTACAATGTGCTATAATTAACCCAAGTTAATAGAGTGTTGATCCGGTCTAACCAACCGAGGAGCTCCGCTGCCAGTGGCGTACATTGGCGAGAGAGTGAGTGTGATAACCACATGAACCTGAGTGGAACCGTCCGCATTGCGCGGGCCTCAGGAGCAGGTGGTTTTTGTGTTTAAAGGAGGTAGAGAAATGGTTGAACAAGACAAGTTATATGCAATGAGGCACAGTCTAGCCCATATTATGGCTACTGCCGTTATAAAGCTGTATCCTGGCGCCAAACTCGGTGTCGGTCCAGTAGTCGATAACGGATTCTATTACGATATAGATATTGATGGCGTAACGATTAGCGAAAAGGACTTTAAGCAAATAGAAAAAGAGATGCGCGCCGTTATTAATCGCGATGAGACATTCGAGAAGAGCGAGAAGTCCGTTGACGCGGCCATTGCCTGGGCTAAAGATTCGGGTCAACCATATAAAGAAGAGCTTTTAAACGATCTTAAGCGTGCCGGAACGACTATCGCCAAGGATTTAGACGTCGATGAGCTCGGACTTGGCACCGACGGCGACAGCAAGATCGAGAATGTAAGTTTCTACACCAATGGCGACTTTACCGATCTGTGTCGCGGTCCTCACGTCGAGAATACTGGCAAGGTCGGCGCCTTTAAACTGATGCGCGTGGCTGGGGCTTACTGGCGCGGTAAAGAGGGCAATCCTCAGATGCAGCGCTTGTACGGCGTAGCTTTTGAGACCCAAGAAGAGCTTGATCATTACTTGGAGTTATTCGAGTTGGCCAAGCAACGCGACCATCGCAAGCTTGGTAAGGAGCTGGATCTGTATACCACATCAGACTTAGTCGGAACTGGTTTGCCATTATTTACCCCTAGGGGCACCGTGTTGCGTCAAAAGCTGACTGATTATGTAGAAGAGCTGCGTCGACAAGCTGGTTACGAGCGAGTGTTTGTACCGCATATTACCAAGACCGATCTCTACAAAGTGTCGGGCCACTGGGATAAGTTTGGTGATGAGTTATTTCTCGTAGAGAGCCAGAAAACCAATGATCAGTTTGCATTAAAGCCCATGAACTGCCCTCATCACAATCAGATCTTTGCGAGCTCACCCCGCAGCTACCGAGATCTGCCAATCCGTTACTTTGAGACTACTACGGTGTATCGTGACGAGAAGACCGGCGAACTTGGTGGGCTCAACCGAGTTCGAGCTCTCACCCAGGATGACAGCCACGTATACGCCCGACCAGATCAGCTAGAGAGTGAAGTTGGATCGCTAGTCCAAGATATTCAAACGCTCTATGAGATGGTTGGCATGAAGCTTCGGGCACGACTCAGCTTCCGTGATGATGGCGATCAGTATTTGGGGGATAGTAAGCTCTGGGAGCAGGCGCAAGCCACCATTGTTGAGCTCGCTAAAAAGAATAAGCTAGATTACTTTGAAGCTGAGGGCGAAGCTGCCTTTTATGGCCCAAAGATCGATTTCTTGGCCATGGACGCATTGGAGCGAGAGCACCAAGTGGCAACTGTACAGCTCGACTTTGTGCAGCCAGAGCGCTTTAAGTTGAGCTATATAGACGACAGTGGTGCTTCGCAGCAGCCAATTATGGTGCATTGTGCGCTACTTGGTTCAATCGAGCGCTTCCTCTCGGTCTACATTGAACACACCGGCGGCTGGCTGCCATTTTGGTTAGCGCCAGAACAGCTACGCATCGTAACGGTTAATGACACGGTTGGCAACTACGTTAAACAGGTTCAGGAAATTCTTTATGGCATTGTGCTGATGAGTCCGGTTAAGTATAACGAGCTACGCTATACTACCGACGATCGCAACGAGAGCCTGGGCAAGAAGATCCGCGAAGCCAGTAAGATGAAGATCCCGGTTCAGCTGGTGATCGGACCGCAAGATGCCGAAGCCGGCGAAGTCAGCGTGCGCCTCCAAAGCGGCGAGAGCAAAGTTAAGCTCGCCGAGTTGGCAGATTACCTCAAGGGGCTTAAGTAGTATGAGGCAGGGGACTAAACCGGTCCTGGCGGTTGATGTCGATGACGTGCTGACCCCTTTCGCGATAAATTTTCTGAAGCGCTTCAATGAACAGCACAATACAAATCATAAGCACGAAGATTTAAAGAGTTATTCTTTTATCAAAGAC
>Ga0105044_10011418_pt1 | contig 12118 bp, 8 predicted proteins | sample MAT01_FD_78092 | JGI IMG/M metagenome (GOLD analysis project Ga0105044, IMG submission 78092) | Freshwater microbial communities from Lake Fryxell liftoff mats and glacier meltwater in Antarctica - MAT-01 | ecosystem: Environmental > Aquatic > Freshwater > Ice > Liftoff microbial mat | place...
CCTGGGCTGATCTACGATGTGGTCGCGGTGTCGGCTGAGAGCCTCGGCACGCGCAAGGCCGAGTGGGCCAAGTTCGTCACCGTGTGGCCGAAGATCGTTGCCTACATCCAGGATCCCAAGACCAAGGATGACGCGGTGAAAATCATGGCCGCGCGCGTTAACGTCCCGGCAGCGGAGTACGGCTTGCTGCTGCCGGGCACCAAGTTCTTCGACACCGCGATGGCGAAGAAAGCGTTCATGCCGACGGAAGGTTTGGATTCGGTGTTGGGCTCCAGCAAGGTCGCCAACGCCTTCAACCTCGCCAACAAAGTCTATGAGGCGAAGATCGATCCGGCCGCGTTCCTGGACGCGTCGCTCGTCCAAGCGTTGCCCTGATGGCAGAGCGCTGGTTCGCCGTGCGCCGCGAGCTGTCGCCTCAGCGACAGACGCTGCTCACGGTCGGGGCCTTCTTGTTGCCGCTGCTGGTGTGGTGCGTGATTAGTTATGTGCCGTTCGTCTGGCACCCGCTGATCACTGTCACCAACCCAGGCGGCAGCTCGTTCCTGGCCAAGGACATGATGATCGACCGCGGGATCTTCGCCGAAGAGAACGCCAAAATCGTCGCCGAGGGAAAACCTGCGGCCGATGGCTACCGCTCCAATCCAGTGTTCCTGCCGCCACCGCACGCGGTGGGACGTGCGCTTTACACCGCGTTCTTGACGCCACCGGTGCGCAAGGGCGAACCGTGGCTGCATGAAAGCCTATGGCACAGTCTGACGATCATCTTCTGGGGCTTCACCGCCGCAGCGATCATTGGCGTGCCGATCGGCGTCCTGTGCGGCACCTTTGATTTTTTTGCCAAACTCACCGAACCATTCGTCGACTTCATCCGTTATATGCCGGCGCCGGCGTTCGGCGCGTTGATGGTGGCGGTGTGCGGCATCAACGACGGGCCGAAAATCGCAATCATTTTCATCGGCACGTTTTTCCAGCTCGTGCTGGTGGTGGCCAACACCACGCGCCAGACCGATCGTGCGTTGCTGGAAGCCGCACAGACGCTCGGCGCGAAAGGTCGACAGATGGTGCTGCACGTCGTATTGCCGGGCATCCTGCCCAATCTCTACAACGACATGCGCATCTTGCTCGGCTGGGCGTGGACCTACCTCATCGTTGCCGAACTGATCGGCGCCAGCAGCGGCATCAGCTACTTCATCAATCAACAGGGCAAGTACCGCAACTACGACAATGTTTTCGCCGGGATCATCCTGATCGGCATGATCGGATTGATCATGGATCAACTGCTAGCGATCCTGGGGCGGGTGTTGTTCCCCTGGCAGGGCGAGCCGCCTGGAAAATTGGGGAAGATTATTCTGACGTGCGTCGGGGTGTTCCAGCGGAAGAAGATCGCATGACGAGGGACAGCCGGAATTTTCACCACGAAGGCACGAAGGCACGAAGGAAAGACCGCGTGCAGGATTATTATCCCTCTTCGTGCCTTCGTGCCTTCGTGGTGAAAATTTTCTCTGAGAAGCTGTCTGGAAACCGAAGACTGACATGGAGAACCGGAGGATCGGAGGAAACGAGACTGCAAATTCTCCGCATGGATTGCACGTTCTCTGACTCGCTCTTCCTCCGGCTCTCCGGTTCTCCATGTCCAATCCTGTCTTTCCAGACAGCTTCTGAAGCCGTGTCATGACTGATGCCCCCAACGAATCCATCTCGTCGCGTCTGGCGAAATTAAAATCACAACCGGTCGTGCTTGGCATCGACAACCTGGGCAAGACCTACCCACGTCCGGATGGCGGCACTACCACGGCGTTGGCCAAGGTCAGCTTCTCCGTCCATCGCCGCGAGTTCATGACCGTCATCGGGCCGTCCGGTTGCGGTAAGTCGTCGCTCATTCGCATCCTCGCCGGACTCGAAGACGCCACGTCGGGGCGGATGCTGCTCGACGGCAAACCCGATTCCGGTCCGTGCCCGGATCGCGGCATGGTGTTCCAGGGCTACACGTTGTTCCCGTGGCTGACGGTGCTGAAGAACGTGATGTTCGGCCTCAAGATGGGCGGCATGGGATTCGACCAAGCACGCAGCGAGGCGCTGCAATGGATCGAACTCGTCGGCCTGACCAAGTTCGCCGATGTCTACCCGCACCAGTTGTCCGGTGGCATGAAACAACGCGTGGCCATCGCCCGCGCGTTGGCGAACAAACCGCGCATCCTGCTGATGGATGAACCCTTCGGCGCCCTCGACGCGCAGACTCGCGCACAGATGCAGGCCTACCTGCTGCAGATCTGGCAGAACGTCAACATCACCGTCCTCTTCATCACCCATGATCTGGATGAGGCGATCTACCTCGCGGACCGCATCGCCGTACTCGGCGCACCGACGCCGGAGATTCCGCATGGACACTTGCAGGAGATCATCGACGTGCCGCTCACCCGGCCGCGCACGCCGGAACAGTTCACCAGCGAACCGTTCCTTGCGACCAAGCGGCGCATCGAAGGGTTGATCCACAAACGCGTGGTGCCGACGACCGTCGAACCATTGCCGATGATCAAGCTGACGCAGGTGGGGGATGAGGTGGTGTAAACCGATTCCAGATCACTCCCTGATATGCAGACTGGGCCTGCGATGTTCGCCCGCCTGACATTGACGCTGATCGCACTGGCCTTTCTCTGGTCATGCACACAGACTGACCGCATGAATCCATTTGCTGATCTTGAATCCCGCTTCGGCGCTCTTCCCCCTGACTATCGTCGCTGGATCGACCGTGGTATGGAGTTGCCCGACGAAACCTTCTTCTGGGTGAGAAAGAGTGATTGGGGTTCATCCCCGGAAGTGATGTATGGAATCAGCGGGGATAGCTCCATCACGATCATGAACCTGGAACAGCGTCGCGACTATATACCCCATGACCTGGTGTTGATCGGGGACGATGGCGTCGCCGCCACCTGGATAGCGATCGGGGTTAGCGGCGCACGAAGCGGGAAGATATTTTACATCGACGCCAATGGCGCAGTTCCGGATGCGCCGCTGGGGCACAAACACATCTATGAGATCGCGCCGAGTTTCACATCCTGGCTCGCCGAGATGAACGCAAATCCGGACGAATGATTCAACGGAAGGCGCGCACCCGACCCAACGGCCCGATCGGCACCAACGGAAACCCAGGGACTTCCGCCATGTACGTCCGGTACTCATCGCCGATGAACATCGTCAGCCGGCGGTCCTTGAGCCACGAACCGAGGATGATGTAGATCGTCAGCCCGATGCTGAGCATCAGGTGCGCGGTGGTCATCACCGGGGTGATCCACGAAATCATCAGGAAGCTGAGGTAGATCGGGTGGCGCAAATACTGGTAGGCACCGCGACGGCAGAGTGAGCGCTTGGGTTCCGGTTGGCGACGCAGGAAGGCAATCAAGCCGGTGGCGCCGGTCTGATAACCAAGGCCGCCGAGCCACATGCTGTAGACCAGCGCGAGCCACGCACCGCCGGCAGCGACATCGACAGCAATCGACGTGGCACCGGTAGCATGCCACAGTTCGCCGGACAGCGGACGCCAGCCGATGAACAATGCGGCCAGCGTAACGCACGACACCAAGCAGAACCAGCATCCGAAGAGTTCGCTCGGCATCACCCGCGTGAAAACACGGCGCACCGGCGGGGCGAGGAAGATGCTGTGCGGGACGGCGAAGAAGAGGATGAGACCGACATCGATGAGCCCGTCGGTGAGTGTGGCGCTTGCAATCGGTTGCGATGCGCCCCACGCCATGAACCAGATGAGAAACGGAATGGTGGCGGCGAAGGCGACCTGCGTGGCGATGCCGAAGGTGGACCACCAAAACCAGCGTTGATCCAGCGACGGCGTGGAGCGACGGCTTCCAACCGGCACGGGGCAATCCGGTTGTCTGGTCGTGTGGTCTTCCTCCAGATCGGTTGTCGGAACATTGCAAAGAACCGTCGACGTGGATGAAAGGTAGGATTGCCCCTGGCCGGCTGGAAGCCGGCGCTCCATGACAGCCGGCGCTTCGAGGGAACATGGCACATCGCTGGACGATGCGTCTGGTTGGTTGGAGGACGAGTTCACCACATCCTCACTTGAGCGGAACGCCCATCAGCGTCAGCACCACATCACGTTCCGCGTCCTCTGCTTCGCCATCGACGATGCCGAGCACGCGATTGTCTGCACCGACCACGATCACCTGGATCGGTGCCGTCGGCAGGGCAAGACGCGTACGCAAGCTCGCGGACCAGTCGAACAATGAATTAGCCGGCGCCTTGCCCGTCCACTTCGGCCGCTTGGTCACGGCAAGCGCATCGTCCATCACCACGACAAACGGTTGACGGGCGGCCGGCAGTTTGGCAGCCAATGCCGTAACCCATTCATTGGCTTCGCTATAATTATCGGTGTCGCACACCACCACCGGTCGACCAGCAGCGAGCCCGCACTGCACACCAGCAGCATTCGGCAACACCACACCAACGATATCGCGCAGTGGCGCAGGCTTGACCGTTGCGGTCGCATCCGGCACCAGCACCAGGTCGAGGTCAACCTTGATGATCGGATCGACGGTGATGATCACCACACGCGGCACCGGGATGCTCCAGCGCCGGATGTCGAGGTCGAACGCAGCTTTCGCACGTCGAACCGGCGGCGTGCCAACCTCGCTGAAAGTCAGCGGGATGCTGATCTCACGCGTGACGCCGTGCATGGTCCAGCGACCGTGAGCGGTGCCACCGGTTGCCGTGGCGTCGAACTGCGTGAGATCGAAACGGATGCGCGGCCACGTGGTGGTGACCATGATCTCGCCGTGCAGCTTCGCATCGCGGCCTTCGCTCGCGGTGTTCATGCTGGCGGCGTCAGCTTCGATCATGCCAGCACCAGCAGCGAGATCGAACGCCCCGGCAACCAGCTTGGCCGTGCCGTCGAAGTCGTGCAGCGTGCTGGAACCGTGGAAGGTCACGGTCGACTGCGCCGGATCGGCTTTGAGCACTTCCGCCGACGGGAGCGCCGCCGCCAGCATGATGAGAATCAGCAGGGATGGGCGACGAAGCGATGGGTTCGACGGGTAGCTCATGACGACCTCCTGATGGGTATGGTGATACTGCCGTACACTGCCGCGCTCTACGGTACGTCGGTACCACCATACTCGCGAGCGATTCGCATCAGCGCTGTCCGCATGGGCGCTGATATCGTCCTGATCTTGGTAGCTCCAAGAAGGGTCGGAAGACGTTTCCTAGTGGTGTGCTGGTCGGAGGTGAGGCTTTCAGACCGGAAAAACCAGGTGGAACAACTCACTGCGACTGGCGATTCCGAGTTTTTGATACAGCGCAAACAACGCGTTCTTGACCGTCTGCTCGCTGAGGTCGAGTTGGCGCGCGACATCCCTGTTCGCCAGGCCCTTCATCACCAGCACCACCATCTCGCGCTCGCGTGGCGTCAGCGGCAGGCCAGCCAGACGGCGGACGAAGAGCTGGTCGATCTGGTTCTCATCATCATGACGCTCCGCCAATAGCCGGGTGATGACATCACCGAGCTGCTGCGCGCTGAAGGGTTTCTCCAGCAGGTAGTCCGCACCCAGGTTGAGCGCGGCGAGGACGCGGTCCTTGTCGCCAAAGCTGGTGATGACCACACAGGTGGTTCCCGGAGCGCGGGTGGAAACTTCCTTGAGCAACGTAAGGCCATCGACACGCGGCATCAGCAGGTCGGTCACCACCACGTCCCAACCGCGCGGCAGCATTTCCAATGCCGCGGCGCCATCGATCGCACCTTCGGCGGAAAAACCCTGCCGGACCAGACCGCGCACCAGCAGCTCGCGCGCATCCGCCTCGTCTTCGACCACCAGCACACGGTTATTCATGACGACAACTCCGACCACCGTGGAAGACGGACCAGCGCTTCGACCTGCTCACCGAGCTGGGTCAACACCAGGCTGCCGCCGGCACTGCGCAGCAGTTGGCGCGAGATGAACAAGCCTAGGCCAAGGCCGCCCTGCTTGGTGCTGTCCACCGGTTCTGCACTGCCATCGCCCAGCAGATCCTCGGGCAGGGTGCCGCGATTGCGGATCGCCACCTCCCACATGTCGGTGCCGCTGTCCGCGCCGCGACGCACCGCCAGATGGATTTCACCACTGACAGCAGCGGCATTGCGCAGCAGGTTGTCGAGCACAATGCGGATGGTGGCTGGGGCACAGGCGACCGGCGCGTGGGTGGTTGGCAGATCGCGTCGCACGCTCACTCCGCTGCGTGCCGCTTCGGCGGTGGCGGCTTCAGCGGCAAGAGCGACCAGATCGACACCGATATCCACCTGGGTCGCCACGCCGGTGGGCTTGGCCAACTGGTAGACCAGTTCGACCGCGCGATTGATGCGGTCCAGATTGGCCTCGACGCGTTTACACAGCGGCGCGTCCGTCGGCATGCCGCCGCTGTGGTGCATCTCGTCGATCAGCAGGCGGATGTTGTGCAGCGGATTGCGCACCTCGTGCGCGACGCCGGCAGCGATGCGGCCGAGGATCTGGAAACGTTGCTGCAACGCCTGCGCTCGTTCACGACGCAGCGCCTCGTCGGAGAGCCGCAGGTATTCGCAGATGACAAAGGCGAGCACGCCCATGCCCGGGCCCTGCAGGATGAACTCCACCACCTCGGCGACGGTGTGCAGGGAGCCGTGCACCGCTCCCTCATCCAACAAGTCATCGTAATAGAAGATCGCGAACCCCAGGGCCGTGGCGATGAGCGCGATCAACCAGGAACGACGACGAGTAGCCATGAGGTACGTCCAAGCGGCAGGGTGACCGGCGGAGTTCGTGGGAACAGGGTACTGGCGTACCCTTGCCAGCGGACCGCGCAGCCCGCTCGAAAATTGCCCGCTGGTCCCGCTAGTGCTGAATCATGGAACACTCTGGCGGATGGCTACCAGGCCTTGGTCATGGCGGTTTTTCCCTGATTTATCCAGGTTTTTATCTCATTTTTTGCAGATGCTCCACGGCCAGTCGCCAAAGTGATCGCTGCATCACGCATCCGTAAGCCTTGGCATAGCCAACGCAGGCAACCGTTACGATGTCGCACGCCGCAACTATCAAGACCGTCTGCTGCTATTGCGGCGTCGGCTGTGGCATCGAAGTCACCCGCGATGCGCGGGGTCAGCTGTCGCTTGAAGGCGACAAGTCGCATCCGGTCAACCAAGGCAAATTGTGCAGCAAGGGCCGTGCGCTGCTGCACGTCGTCGCGTCCAAGACCGACCGCCTGACGCATCCGCTGGTGCGGCTTGATCGCAGCCATGCGCCGCGCCGCGCGTCGTGGGACAACGCGCTGTCACATGCGGCGCGGGAATTCAAACGCATCCAGGCAACGTACGGCAACGATGCGGTGGCGTTCTACGGTTCGGGACAATTGCTGACCGAGGAATACTACGTCGTCAACAAACTGGTGAAGGGCGTCCTGCAGACCAATAACTTCGATACCAATTCGCGCCTGTGCATGTCGTCGGCGGTGATGGGCTACAAGCAGACGCTCGGCGTCGACGGTCCGCCGGTGGCCTATGCTGACATCGAATCGTGCGACACCTTCCTGGTCACCGGCGCCAATCCCGCGTGGTGTCATCCAATCATCTGGCGCCGCGTCGAGGCGCGCAAAGCCGCTGACCGCGACGTGCGCATCATCCTCATCGATCCACGCGCCACCGTGAGCGTGGCCTCGGCGGATCTGCACCTGCAACTCATCCCAGGCACCGACGTGGCGCTGCACTACGGTCTGGCGCGACGCTTGTGGGAGACCGGCGCAGTCGATCACGCCTATATCGCGGCGCACGTCGACGGTTGGGCGGCGTTCCAAGACGCGTTCATGCCGTTCACGCTCGAACATACCGCCGACGTCTGCGGCTTGAATCCAGCGGATATTGCGCTCGCCGCCGAATGGCTGGCGGGCAACCGGCGATTCCTATCGATGTGGACCATGGGTCTGAACCAGTCGGCGATGGGCGTGGATAAGAACACCACACTGATCGCGCTGTCGCTCATCACCGGCAAGATCGGCAAGCCCGGCTGCGGTCCGTTCAGTCTGACTGGGCAACCGAACGCTATGGGCGGACGCGAAGTCGGCGGCATGGCGACGTTGGCCTCCGGCCATCGTGATTTGGGCAACCCACAGCACCGTGCGGAGATCGCCAAACACTGGGGCGTGGCGTCCGTGCCGGACAAACCCGGCCTGACCGCAGTCGAATTGTTCACGGCCATTCACGACGGACGCGTCAAGGCGGTGTGGATCCTGGGAACCAATCCGGTGGAGTCGCTGCCGGATGCGAACCTGGTCGACGAAGCCCTCAAACGCGCGGAGCTGGTGGTGGTGCAAGACTGCTATCCTACCGCCACCACCGCGATGGCCGACATCATCCTGCCGGCGGCGACGTGGCTGGAAAAATCCGGCACCATGACCAACAGCGAACGGCGGATCAGCTTGCTGAATGCCGCGATCGCGCCGCCTGGGGACGCGCTACCGGATTACGAGATCATCTGCCGTTTCGCCGCGCACCTCGGTGCTGGTGCGGCGTTCACGTACGCTAGCTCAGCAGAAGTCTACGCCGACCACGTGGCGCTCACCGCGGGACGCGATCTGGACATGGCCGGCCTGTCGCATGCACGCCTCGCTGCCGATGGTCCGCAGCAGTGGCCGATCCCGACGCCCGATCATCCGGGTACCGAACGCCTCTATACCGATGGTCGCTTCAACACCGCCAATCAGCGGGCGCAACTCAAAGCTCCGCCCTATGCCAACCGCAGTGAAGCCGTCAGTCCGCTGCGGCCCCTGATACTGACCACCGGTCGTCTGCGCGACCAGTGGCACACCATGACCAAGACCGGTCGCGTGGCCAAGCTGAACGCCCACGCCGACCAACCGTTTTGCGAGATTCATCCGCACGACGCGCAGGCCCGCGGCATTCGTCAGGACGACGTGGTGGTGGTGACAGGTGAACGCGGCGAAGTCCAGGTGCGCGCCGAGGTCACCACCAGCATCCGGGTTGGCGTGGTCTTTTTGCCGATGCACTGGGGCAAACAACTCGCCGGTGATCGCGGTCGCGCGAACAATATCACCAGTCCGCGCCTCGATCCGGTATCCAAGGAACCAGACCTGAAGTTCGCCGCGGTGCAGGTCGCACGGTACACACCCGCACCACGCCGCATCGTCATCATTGGCGGTGGCGCCGCGGCATTCGGTTTCATCGAAGCGCACCGTGCTGCTGGCTTGACCGATCAGATCACCATTTTCGGTGAAGAACCGCAACCGCTCTACAACCGCGTGCTGCTGCCACACTACATCAGCGGTGCGAGCCCGTGGAGCGATCTGATCAAGGCCACTGCGGAAGAATTGGACGAACGCCAAATCAGCTTCCGTCCCGGCGTGCGCATCACCGCCATCGATCGGTCCGCCAAGCAGATCGTCGACGAGGCCGGCAATCGTCATCCCTACGATCTGCTGGTCCTCGCCACCGGCAGCCGTGCAGCGAAACACTACCAAGGTGCGATGCCGAAATCCGGCGTGCATTTCCTGCGCAAACGCAGCGATGCTGAAGCCATCCGCGGACTCGCCGAACCTGGAAGACGTGTGCTGGTGGTGGGCGGCGGCATCCTGGGGCTGGAACTGGCGGATGCACTGCAGCACCTGGGGGCCTCAGTCACGGTGCTGCAACGCAGTGAACAACTCATGGGTCGGCAGCTCGATCGTCAGTCCGCAAAAATGCTGGCCGATGCACTGGTCGATCGCGGCATCGCCGTGCGATTCCGCGCCGAGATCGATGAACTCCAAGGCCACAGCCACGTCCACGGCGCGAAGCTGAAGGACGGCAAGGTCCTGCCCTGTGACGCGGTGGTGTTCGCCACCGGCACCGCGCCCAATGCCGAGCTGGCGCGTACCGCACTCATCGACTGCTCGACTGGCGTGTTGGTTGACCGGCATTTCCGTACCACTGATCCCAACATCTTCGCCATCGGCGAAGTCGCCGAATGGAACGGCAAGGTCGCTGGCACCACCGCGGCCGCCGAAGCCGAAGCGCGTGAACTGGTGGAGTTCCTGCGCGGCAACTTGCACACGCCGTACCGCGGACCGTTCAACGCCAACATCCTCAAAGTCGATGGTGTGCGCTGCGCCAGCGCCGGTGAGACCGAGGACGATCAGCCCGGCACCCAGAGCGTGACCTACCACGATCCCTTCGCTGGCAGCTACCAGCGCGCCGTGGTGAAGGACGACCGCCTGATCGGCATCGTGATGTACGGCGACACCGTCGGCTTCGCCGAGTACGCCAAACTCATCGACAGCGGCACCGAACTGGACGAACGACGGGCGACGCTGCTGCGCGGTGGCGCGGCGGTGGCACCGATCGAAGGCAAGCTGGTGTGCTCCTGCAACGGCGTCGGCGAGGACACCATCACCCGCAGCGTGCGCGAGCAGAACGCCGCCGGCACCTGTTCCCTGGCGTCGGTGTGCGCTGCGACCCGCGCCGGGACCTCGTGCGGCAGTTGCCGGCCCGAGGTCGGCAAGCTCATGGCCCAGGTCCAGACGCCCTCGTCGGCCGCGCTGCCGGCGATGGCGGGATGAGCAGGATTCGATTGAACCGCCACGACGCCACGACGCCACGTAGGGGAAAGCCGATCAGCATCTCATTCTGCGCCGCGTCGTGGCGTCGTGGCGGTTCGACCTCCGTCCTTCACCCCTCCCGTTTCGCGACCTTCTACAGCTAACGACGCTCGTGACGCAGCCAGTTGCGCAAGATTGAAGCAGGCGCAGTGACTACTTTTTCATCCAACCAACGCCCTCCCACGACTTCTGCTGCGCCAAGCAGCATTTCGCCATCGGCCCGTCATGTGCAAAGCCCAGGCATGCATACTTGGCCCACCCGCGTCGGTTCCGTCCTGCAGATGCTCGATCCCTCGGTCGGTCCGCGTCTGGTGCTCGAACGCTTGTGGCTGGAGGTGATCAACTGGAACACCATCGGCGGCATCTGGCTCAACGTCCGCTCCGGTCACTTGACCCCCTCTGGCGTGTTCATGGTCGGCGACGCCATCGCGAATGCCGCTGAGGTCGCGGCCCTGGCGACGCCCAACACTGCGCCGATCGAAACCGACGGCCTGCCGGTGGTCGCGCGCCAGCTACGCGACGGCAACGTGCCGATCGCCACGCTGATGGTGTCGCACAAACACAGCGAGGACGCTGCGGCGTTCATCGTCGATGTGTTGTCGCGTTGGTGCACCGACCGCCTGCGCCTGCAACTCGAAGCCAGCGAACTGGCGGAAGAGAACCAGATCCTGCGCGGCGCGCTGTCGATCGAAGTCAAACAACACGACATCCTGACCAACAGCGGCGTGATGAACTCGCTGATCCAGTCCGCGGTGCGCGCCGCCGCATCGACCGCCACCGTGCTGGTGCAGGGCGAAACCGGCACCGGCAAGGAACTGCTGGCCAAACTGATCCACAGCCACAGCCACCGCGCGCACAAGCCGATGGTGTCGATCAACGCCGGCGCGCTCAGCCCGACGCTGCTGGAAAGCGAACTGTTTGGCCACGCCCGCGGCGCGTTCACCGGCGCCGACCACGAACGCAAAGGCCTCTTCGAAGTCGCCAACGGCGGCACGTTGTTCCTTGACGAAGTTGGGGAAATCGGCGCCGAGGCGCAAGTCCGCTTGCTGCGCGTGCTCCAGGAAAAAACCATCACTCGCGTTGGCGACCACAAACCGCTGACCGTCGACGTGCGCATCATCGCTGCCACCCACCGCGACCTGGCCAAGGACGTCGCCGATGGCCGTTTCCGCGAAGACCTGTTCTACCGCCTGAACGTGGTGAACCTGCTGGTGCCGCCGCTCAGATCCCGCCGCGAAGACATCCCGCTGCTGATAAACCACTTCCTGCAGAAGTACAACCGCCAGAATTACAAGAACGTCGACGACGTGCCGCGCCACGTACTCGAAATGCTGATCAACTACCCGTGGCCCGGCAACATCCGCGAATTGGAAAACTGCGTGCAGAAGGCCGTGGTGCTCGCCCCAGGCAATACCTTCGTCGACGACCTGATCCCGCCGACCATCCGCAGCTACACCGACAGCCAACCACGCGACAACCGTTCGCAGATGGCCGCAGCGCAGAGCGATCCTTC
>Ga0105044_10011419_pt1 | contig 12118 bp, 9 predicted proteins | sample MAT01_FD_78092 | JGI IMG/M metagenome (GOLD analysis project Ga0105044, IMG submission 78092) | Freshwater microbial communities from Lake Fryxell liftoff mats and glacier meltwater in Antarctica - MAT-01 | ecosystem: Environmental > Aquatic > Freshwater > Ice > Liftoff microbial mat | place...
GATTGGCTGATCGCTGATTGCTAATGAGCGAACGTCCAGTCGAGTTTCAGTTCGTACCAGTCTTTTGCGTGATCGATGCTGAGGTTCAACTGTCCAGCGGTTCGTAGCCAAGCTGCGAAGTCTTCGACTTGCTTCTTGGCTTCGGCGAGGCCGATGCCTTGCGTCAGGATCGTTTGCGTGATCGTCGGCTCGGGGTTCGCGAGAAGTAACTCGGCCCCGCCCGCCGCGTAGCCAGTCGCTCGCCAGACGACTGAGGAGCCATCGGCCTTCGATTCCTTTTTTAGCACGGGAATCAGCAGTTTTACGATGCCCGGCGTCGAGCCTACGATGAGATGATCGCCGACGATGGCAAAGCTCGGAGCGGCGTTGAACCGTAACTTCGTCGGGTCGTCGTACTTCGGCTCGGCATTTTCGGGGAAGCGATACGTGACGATTTTCACGCCGTCGTGCATCGTCTCGGACATCTTCCAGCCGGTCTGAAAGCTACCGAGTAATGCGGCTGCACGCAGTACGCCGTCCATCGTTCGCCCGTACTCTTTATCGCGCATCGAGCCCACATACGCGGTCGGCGGAATGCGTTGCCCCGGCTCGATGGCGTACAGTTTCTCACCCGTTTGCACCGACACGATCCGATGGTATGGCCCCGACATTTCGAGCAAGTTTCCGAACGTCGTTCCAGGCAGCACCTTGTCGATGTCCGCGATGCCTTTCTCGATGTCCTTGAGGTTCTCCGGGTTGAACATCGTCTTGCGTTCTTTCCACAAATAACCGAGGTCGAGGTAGAAGCTCTGGCTGTAGATCGTCCCCTTCGGTTGCAGCAGTGGCCGCGAGCCGGGTTCGCCGTTCATTGGGGCGTGGACGGACATTGCCTTGTCGAGTTCGGCACGCTTGGCAGGCATCCGCAATCGGAAGGCGTAACCATCTGGCGATTGATCGAGAACGAACGCGAGGAAGTCGGAACGTCGGGCGGCGTCAATACTGCTACCGACGACGACAGTTTGCAACACGTCTTTCCGCGTCGCTTCAAAGAAGTCTTTGCCTTGTGGCGTCGCTTTCACTTTGGCGAAGTCCAGCCACGCCCACGCCACGGGGTCTTTGCCTGCGATCTTGCGAGCGGCGGGTAGCGTCGACTTCGTTAGCACACTGTTCGCACCGGCTTTCGTGGCCAATTCTAATGCGGCGTGAAACCCCGCTTGATTGTTTCCAAACACGATCGCTGCACCGATTCGGGCAAGGAATACTTCCTTCCCCGCTTGCACCGTGGGGACTTCACGGTAAGTCGCTTTCACGAGTTCTTGCTTCGTGCCATCGCGGTTCGATTCATCGCGAATGCCCGCCAGAAACAGCTCGTATGCTTTCGTAGTGGCGGCTTCATCGGTTCCCTGAACGACGATTACCGTCGGGGCCGGTTCGGCACCGATCACCGCGCCCAGTGCAATTCCGCCGCCTGCCAATTTGTCGATTAACTCTGGCCACGGTGCGCCGAGTTCCGTTTCCATGTACGACACGATTTGCAAGAATCGTCGAACCTGCGTCGATTCCAGTAACTCGCGAACTTGGGGAAATTTCCGCAGACTTTGATAGGCATCGCGCTTGACGACGCCTTCGATGAATTCGCGTGGCTTCTCGATTTTAATAACGAGCGTCGCTTCACTGGGAATCCATCGAAGCGGGTCCGGCGGGGCGGCAATCAGTTGCGGGGCCGCGAGCCAAACGAAGGCGATTGCGAGCGACGATAGGCGAAGCGGCCTCATGATATGCATCTCTCGAAAGTGTCGTTTGGTTTCTGCCCGTGATTACTTCCCCTGAGCGAGTAGAGTTTCAGCTTTTTGGAAACGATCCGCGATGTAATCGAGTTGCCGCGCGAGTCCGTGGAGCATTTTGACTTCTTGCGGTGTCGGTTGTGCGCGGCCAATCATGTGTCGCACCGCGTGCATCAGCAGCTTCGCATTTTGCCCGTACAGGAACTGCATTGCCGTAAGCGAATCTTCGAGATGAACGAACGCACGATCGAGGTCGACGTACGGCGCAATGGGTCGTCGCAACACCGATGGCATATCCATCAGACGCACGACGTGATTGCGCAATTCATACAGACACAACCCGACCGATAGCGACAGATTCAGCGACGAATACGCGGGGTCGGTGGGCAGGTGCAACAGGCTATGGCAACGGCTAATTTCGTCGGTGGACAATCCGTGCGGTTCGGGGCCGAAGACGAGCGCGCACGGCCCGGTGGTAAGCGCTTCGCTAAACGCGGGCAGAAGGTCCGTCGGCGTGCCGATAACAGTTTCGCGCTTTGTGCCGAGGACTTCACCGCCCGTTGCGATCACCACGCCACAATCGGCGACGGCTTCCTCGAAGGTTGCTACGATCCGCGCGGCATCGAGGATGTCGATGCCATTTGTCGCCAGCATCCGCGCTTCGTGTGCTACCACGCTGGCAATCGGGTCGACGAGCACGAGGTCGTGCAGCCCGAAGTTCTTCATGGCACGGGCCGCCGAACCGATGTTCCCTGGATAATGCGTGCGAACGAGTACGACGCGGCAATTGGCAATCATGAGGATCAATTCGAGGATCGGAGAACAGCGTAAAGTTACGCAACCCGCACGGTCGATATTATCGCTATCGTGAGATTCGACTAACGCAGGAGAGCAGTTCTATGGTCAACAGCGATACGAATTGGGCGAGAGACGCAGCCGGTCTTCCTGGCCCCACATCATTTGCGAACATCGGCAACGCACACAACTCGATCAGTCAGATGCTTTGGCCCGAGCGCGTCCTCGTCTACTCGAGCGTATTCGGACTGCGACCGAAGCGTTGTTTGGAAATCGGCACATTTCAAGGCGGTTCGGCGTTAGTCATCGTTGCGGCGCTGGACGACGTGGGCGAAGGGAAGCTGATCTGCGTCGATCCCTTTCCCAAAGTCACTCCGGAAAACTGGGCGAAAATCTCGCATCGTGCAACGATGATTCAAGCGATGTCGCCGGAAGCGTTAGGCCTCGCGGAAACCGCAGCAGGCGGGAAATTTGATTGGGCACTCATCGATGGCGAGCACGATTACGACTCGCTCGTCCGCGACCTCGAAGGCACTATGCCCGTGTTGGAAAACCGCGCTTACATTCTCTTCCACGACGCGCACTTTATCGACGTCGAAAAGGGTTTGAAGGATATGTACTACAAACACCGGGAACTGACCGATTTGGGAATGCTCTCAATGCCGAGAGTCGCCGACGGCGCAAATCCAGGGATCTACTGGGGCGGTATTCGCGTCGCCCGTTATGACCGTCGGAGCTAACAAAATCGTTCTTGACTCTCAGAAGGTGCTAGTAAGGCAAACGCCCGAACAACCTTGCCAGCGTGTCACGAAGTGGGAAGTCAGACATACGAAATCGAATCTTTACTACCGTTCAACCTAATAACTGATGAGCTATTCTATGGTCGATCACACAGTGTCCGTCGAACGATTGGGTCTGCGAAACCGCGCGAAAGAGTTGATCGTCCAGGCCGTGCGGCCGGTATTGCTCAGCGAGCAATTTGACATCGCCGTTCGCGGGTCGGTAGCCAGCTATGTCAATGGTTCCGAATTCAAGCAAGCAATCAAGGACGCGATAACGGCCGCGCTGCCGCACGAAATCCTGGCTCGCGCCGCACAGACCGGCGTGGCCGCCGCGTTCAAAGATCCCGTTGTCACTGCGACCGATTTCCTAAGTGGCGGGGCGCGAGTCGATAAAGGCACGCAGATTCTGCTCGTCGAAAAATATCGCGAACTCGTTCGCAACGGGTCGCCACTGCCGAGTTTCGCCGACGTCGGCTTCCGCTCGTTCTCGCAATTCGACGAAGACGGCATTTTGCTGTTTCTCTTCGCCGTGATCGGTACGACGAACCGCGAAGCGATTGAAATCTGTAGCGGCGTCGGCTACGAGTGCAACTGCGCCAATCTCGCCATCCATCACGGTTGGGAAACGCTAATGATCGACGGCAGCGAATCGAACAACGCGATCGCCCGTCAGTTCTACACTCAGCGTTCCGATACGCAGATTTCCATCCCGAAATTGTTGCACGCCTGGATCGAACCCGAAACGATCGATGATCTGATTACCTCGAACGGCTTCCGCGGCGAAGTCGATCTGCTGACGATCGACCTCGATGGCGTCGATTACTGGATCTGGAAGAACATTACGAGCATTAACCCGCGGGTGGTGGTCACCGAATATCAACCGTGGTTCGGCCCGAACGAACCTTACACCGTTAAGAACATCAAGGGATATTTTTACCCGGACTATGCCGAAACCAAAATGGGGTACTGCGGCTGTTCGCTGTCCGCACACGTCAAACTCGCCCAAGAAAAGGGCTACCGCCTGATCGGTTGCAACCGCAACCAGCTCAACGCTGTGTTCTTGCGGAACGACATCGCACCGGAACTCTTCCCGGAAGTCTCCGAGCAAAGTTGCTTGAATAGTCGCCGTATCACCGAAATGACGAACTGGATTCGCCCGATGGTTCAGAAGCAGATCGACGCAGGCGATTGGGAACTCGTGTAACGGCATCTTGGTTTCCGTCGCCCGAACGTCTACAGTATTGGTGTCACGCCAGGGGTGCCGACTTCGTAGGAGTTGGCTGAGAACAAACCCTTAGAACCTGACCCGGATTCTGCCGGGTGAGGAAGGCGACTTCGGAAATGCGGAATTGGGAACTAGGAATGCAGAGTTTCCAGTCACATTTCGCTAAGGCATTTTGTAACTATCCCATGACACAACTCGAATCGGCCCGTGGGGGCACCATTACGCCAGAGATGGCATTCGTCGCCAAACGCGAAGATTTGTCGCCGGAACTTATCCGCTCCGAGGTTGCGCGCGGCCGGATGGTCATCCCCGCGAACATTAACCACCTGAAGGGCCGCCTCGAACCGATGTGCATCGGCGTGGCGTCGCTTTGTAAAATCAACGCCAACATCGGCAACAGCGCCGTCACGGGCAAAGTCGAAGACGAACTCGAGAAGTTACACACCGCCGTCCACCTCGGTTCGGACACCGTGATGGACTTGTCCACGGGCGGAAACATCGACGGTATCCGCCAGGCCCTGATCGAGGCATCGACCGTGCCGATCGGTACCGTGCCGATCTACCAGATCATTCAGAACGTCAAGGATCCGAAGGACATCACGATCCAGATGATGCTCGACATGGTCGAGCAACAAGCGAAACAGGGCGTCGATTACATGACGATCCACGCGGGGGTGTTGCTCGAACACGTGCCGCTGACGCGGGACCGGGTAACGGGGATCGTCAGCCGCGGCGGGGCGCTGATGGCGGCATGGATGATCGGCCACCACAAGCAAAACCCGTGGTACACGCACTTCGACGAAGTTTGCGAAATCATGCGGGCGTACGATGTGACGTTCAGCCTCGGCGACGGGCTTCGCCCCGGTTGCCTCGCAGATGCCAACGATGCGGCGCAGTTTGCGGAACTGAAAACGCTCGGTGAATTGACGCTCAAAGCTTGGGGACACGGCTGCCAGGTTATGGTCGAAGGGCCGGGACACATCCCGATGCACCTTGTGAAAATGAACATCGAAAAGGAACGCGAACTGTGCCACGAGGCCCCGTTCTACGTGCTCGGGCCTCTGGTGACCGACATTGCACCGGGTTACGACCATATTACGAGCGCCATCGGTGCCGCCCTCGCTGCCGAGGCGGGCGCAGCGATGCTTTGCTACGTGACACCGAAGGAACACCTCGGCCTGCCTAATAAGGATGATGTGCGCCAAGGCGTGATCGCATACAAGATCGCCGCCCACGCCGGCGACATCGCGCGAGGCCGCAAGAACGTGCGAAAACGCGACGACGCGCTGTCGAAGGCCCGCTTCGAGTTCGACTGGAATCTTCAGTTTGAACTGAGCCTCGACCCCGAAACCGCTCGCCGAATGCACGACGAAACGCTCCCGCAAGACGTCTTCAAAAGCGCGAAGTTTTGCAGTATGTGCGGGCCGAAGTTTTGCTCGATGCGGATCACCCAAGACGTGCGTAAGATGGCCGAAGACGCATCGCGCGTGTCGCTAGGCTTAGCGACCGTCGGTAACGCATCGTAACCGAAGTGCGGATTCAGCGAAGCGGAATGGGTGTAGCAGGCATTCTTGGAGTTTGCGAATCGAGTAGGCGTCACATTTGTTGGTGGGACATTTGTTCAACATGCGAGGATCCGCTCCCAGTAGGCGTCCCATTGGCCCTTCTCGCCTCGGTACAACGCTCGCACGTGGCACAGCGCGTGCGAGCCCGACTCGCTCCAGCGCATTCCCGTGCCTTTTAGCCGCGCATTCACCACCGTCTTGCACGCACTCACAATGGCACCGCTGCCTATGAACCAACCGTTGGCTTCATAACTCGGATAGTCCATCCGATGAGATTGATTCCGAAAGTAACCCAACACCTCATTCCGCACAATCGACGACGCTTTCGACGGCGGCCAGTCCCACTTCTCCCACACCGCGAGCATTGCCGCACCGCCCTCGTCCCGCAAAAATCGCGACCACGACTTCGCCTGCTCCAACGCCTTCCCCTCATCGTTCGGATGCAATGTCTTCGCCAGCTTCGACACGTACTCCGATGCATGGAAGAAATCCAGAATCACCGCGTTCACACGAGGAAAATTTACGGTCAGAAACGGTTCCAGACCCGAACCGCCATCGCTCAAGGCCACCCACACCTCGGCGTCGTCCAGGCCGACCGCCGCACCTTGTTTCCGCAGCAGCGGACCCATCTCGGCCAGCGGATACAACCCACTCACGTATCGAGCCTGCATCGTCGCGCCGGGCTTCGGAAGAGAATCGACGACGCGCTCGCGATCCGGCAATGGGTTCAGAATCATCCCCACATACGCCATCCGTCCATCCGCTTTTTCGCCTCGAATTCCCTGTTGCGGAACGCCCGTCGCATCGATTTCAATGTAGCCCACCGTCTGTCCGTTCGCGTCGCGATGCCAGTCCCACGGTTGCTTGCCGCCAAAGACGCGACCCGCCTGAAGATGCTCCGCAATCCGTTCGCCCGCCGCCTCCGTCGTGCGTTCTACCGTCGATTCGCTCAGGTGAATTCCCGACGCTTCCTGTAACAACTCCGCCGCCTCGTCGAAACTGTCCGCGTTCACGCCGCAAAGCGTGGCGAGCCGTTCGACGCCCGGTGACATCCGGCGGTCGGTCAACCCCACGCGATCGTCCCACGGGCACGATCCCTTCCCGCACACGCGGCAGTAGTAGTAAGCCCGATGGCAACGGACGTTCCCGCCGACGCTCAAGACCGCTTTTTGGCGGTAGTCGTGGAAGCCGGCGGTGCTTTTGCAGTCGGGGCAATCGATGCCGGAACCGACGTAGCCACTTTTTTTTCGAGGCGTTCTTCGAGGGCATGGCCGAGAATCGACAGGAGCCGATCCCGGAGTTGGAGTTCGGTTTTGCCGAAGAGTTTTTCGTCGGGCGTGGCCACGAGTTGTCGGGCCATCTCGAGGATGGCATCGGCGGATCGCGTACGAATGCGCGCGGCGAGTTCTTGGGCCTTCGCTTCGAGTTCGGGTGTCAGCGGTTGAGACATGGCGGGCTCCTACCAAAAGGGAATTTCCTCTCCACAGTCAAAACTACGCCGAAGTGAACAAATTTGCCACCAACAATGGCGACGCACACCCGAAATGGCACGAGGTCGGGATTCATCCTCGACGTATGCGTGAAAGCCAGCGAGAATACTCACCTGGTTTGAGACAGCCGCGATGCAGGGATGACACTACTGTCACGAACCGCAACTCACAACTAACGATTTCCCTTGATTTCTGGGGACATATCGCAAACATTGTGGTAGATCAATTCCGAGTTGCGGCACCACATGCCCATACGCACGGAATTGATCTGGGACGGTAAATACGACAACCACGGCAAGCGGGTGGCTCCGTTTCGGGCCGTTCCAGACAGTCGATCCTTCCAAGTGTCCGTCGTTAGCGCCATTTCGAGAACGTTATTCCCTACCGCGCCGGTCAGGTTGTCAATAAATAAGAATCGCGAGTGTGAACTCGCCGCCGTTTTCCTAAGAACCGGCAGCCTGCCTCTGATAAACTCGACCGCATGTCTGATGTGACGCGTCTTCTCGAAGCCGCTGCGGCGGGTGATCGCCAAGCCGCCGCCGATCTCCTTCCACTCGTCTATGACGAGCTGCGGAAGCTCGCCGCCGCACGCATGGCGGCCGAAGCCACTGGCCATACCCTCGACGCCACGGCTCTTGTCCACGAGGCGTACCTGCGGCTCGTTGGGGACCAGCAGTTCGATGGCCGCGGACACTTCTTCGCAGCGGCGGCGGAAGCGATGCGTCGCGTCCTCGTCGATGCGGCCCGGCAACGACTCACCACGAAACGCGGGGGCGAACGGGTTCGGGTGCCGTTACCCGACGACGTGGCCGCCGACTCACCCGTTTCGGACGTTCTCGCGGTCCACGAGGTGATCGATCAATTGGCCGCCCACGACCCGCGGGCGGCCGAACTCGTCAAGCTGCACATCTTCGCCGGGTTTCCCCTCGAACGAGCGGGCGAGGTGCTCGGCATCTCCCCCCGCGTCGCTTACCGCGACTGGGCGTATGCCCGCGCCTGGATGTTCCGCCAGCTCGGCGGGGCGTGAAATCCAGAAAAGCGCGGCAGTGTTCGACCGGTTATCGCGCATGATCAGGTAGACCCCGGCAGACCCTATACGGAGAGTCCCATGAGCGCAGCGGCCAACGACGTGAAATCAGTGTTCGGGCGTGCCCTCGATTTCGTCGATCTGGCGGAACGGGCGGCCTTTCTGGACGAGGCGTGCGGCGGGAACGCCACACTTAGGGCGGAGGTTGAAGGCCTCCTGGCCGCCCTCGACCGGGCAGGCAGGTTTCTCGATCATATTCCGGTTACAGATGACGGGACGAAGGCATCCCCCTCTGCGGAAGCCCCGCCGACCGCAACATTCGGCGACGCCTCCGCCACCGCTGACTACCCCGGCAAAAACGAACACGCCGGTGCGGTCATCGGCGGCAAATACACCCTCGTAGAAGTCATCGGCGAGGGCGGCATGGGCAGCGTCTGGCGGGCGAAACAGACCGAACCGGTGAAGCGGTATGTGGCGGTCAAGCTCATCAAGGCGGGGATGGACTCGAAGCAGGTGCTGGCCCGGTTCGAGGCGGAGCGCCAAGCGCTCGCGCTCATGGACCACCCGAACATCGCGAAGGTGCTCGATGGCGGGTTGCACGAACACCGCCCGTACTTCGTGATGGAACTCGTCAAAGGAACTCCGATCACTGAGTATTGCGACCAGTGCAAACTTACGCCACAGGCACGGCTGGAATTGTTCGTGCAGGTGTGTCAGGCGATCCAGCACGCGCACCAGAAGGGGATCATCCACCGCGACATTAAGCCGAGCAACGTACTCATCGCGCTCTACGACGACAAGCCGGTGGTGAAGGTCATCGACTTCGGCGTCGCGAAGGCGACCGGCGGGACGCTCACCGAGCACACGATCGACACCGGCTTCGGCGGTGTCGTCGGCACGCCGCAGTATATGTCGCCGGAGCAAGCGACATTCAACAACCTCGACATCGACACCCGCAGCGACGTGTACGCCCTCGGCGTGCTGCTGTACGAACTTCTCACCGGTTCCACTCCCTTCTCCGGTGCGGAATTGAAGAAGAAAGGGTTGCTCGAAATCCTCCGTGTCGTCCGTGAGGAAGAACCACCGCGGCCGAGTACCAAACTCAACACCGCCGATGCCCTGCCGAGTCTGAGCGCCAACCGCAGCACGGAGCAAAAGAAGCTGACCGGGCTGCTGCGAAACGAACTCGACTGGATCGTGATGAAGGCACGGGAGAAGGACCGCACCCGCCGCTACGAAACCGCCAACGGCTTCGCCGCCGACGTGCGGCGATATCTGGGCGGCGAAGCCGTGCAGGCCCACCCGCCGAGCAAATCGTATCGCGTGAAGAAGTTCGTACGGCGGAACAAGGTACAGGTGATCGCGGCAGGTTTGGTCGCCGCTACGGTTTTTCTTGGCTTTGCGGTCAGCATTTGGCAAGCGAACCGTGCCGCGAACGAAGCGGCCAGGGCAATTGCCGTGCTCAATGAACTCCGCGAAACGGCCCCGGCGTTTCTCGAACAAGCCCACTCACTCGCCGCCAGAGAGCGATTCGATGAAGCGCTTAATAAGGTCGAATATGCGGCGAAACTTCGACCAGATGCCCCCGAGTATCTCGTCTACCAGGGCGATTTGCTCCAGTGCCAATTCCGCTTCGCGGAGGCCGTGATACGTTACCGCAGTGCAATCGAGTTGCAACCGAGAGACGAGCGTATCAAGGCCAGCATCACGCTTTGCGATGAACTCATTGCAGCACCGAAAACAGCCGACGGCAAACTGACTCGCGAGAGCCTGAGCAAATTGCAGCACAGCATGGAGCAACAACAACGCCCGGCCGCCGAGATGATGCAAGTTGCCAGGTTGCTGGGCGACCAGAAAAAACTCGTCCTTGCCTACTGGCTCGAACGCCTCAAAGAGTTGCCCATCTCGCCGGAAAAGCCACTGACTCAGCGATTGACGGTGCGAGAAGATGGCTTGTTGGCCCTCGACTTGAGTAACGCGAAAATACGTGATCTCACTCCACTCGAAGGTGCACCGCTGGCGGTTTTGAATCTCAGTAACGCGAGGGAGATTTCCAGCCTTATCCCGTTGCAAGGCATGAAGCTCACCGAGTTGAACATCGCCTTCACGAAAGTCAGCGATCTATCACCGCTCACCAACATGAAGACGCTGGAAAAATTCAACGCCACACATGCACCCCTCCGGAACATCACCCCTCTTCAGGGCCATCCGCTCAAAATTGTATACCTCAACGAATGCTTGGACGTGAACGACATCAGCGCGTTGAAAAGCGCACCAATCGAAAACCTGGAAATACGATCGACTCGCGTTACAGACCTCACACCGCTTATCGGCATGCCGCTCAAGCTTCTGGATATTACGAACTTACCGGCGAACGATTTCCAACCGTTGATAAACCTGCCGTTGGAACTCGTCAATTTCTGTGGATGCAAACTCACCGACATGAGCATCCTCCGAAAGATGCCGCTGAAAGAACTCTTGCTCTGGTCATGCAGCCAGGCCCGAAACTATGCCGTTCTCAACGAAATACCCACACTCGAATTGCTCATCCTTCCCAACGATTATCGAGGACTTCCCAGAGAGGATTACGCGGCGATTCAAAAGCTGCGAACCCACCCCAAACTGCGACAACTCGGCTGCGGCAGCACGAGTGACATTGGCTGGGACCATTCCACAACCCGCTCGGCGAAAGAGTTCTGGCAATTGTTCGACGAAGAGAAAACCTTGTTTGGTAGCTTGGTGCAAGCCAAGTTGCGATACAGGGCCAGTAAACTCTCGGACGGTACCTATTTTCTTGACCTTAACAATCAGTTGTTTTCGGATCTAAATGTGATCAAAGGCAAACCCGTTTCAGAACTCCATTTATCCGGGACTCAGGTGAGTGATTTGACACCCTTGCAGGGAATGCCGATAAAAACCCTGTTTCTCTATGCGACTCCTGTGACGGACCTCAGCCCGTTACGTGGAATGCCACTGACTCACCTTAACGTGGTTTCTACCAAAGTGACCGACATCTCGGGCCTTCAGGGTGCCCCGCTCAAAACCCTTCAGCTGACAGATTGCAAACTCTTGACGGATATCACGCCGCTAAAGGACATGAAAACGCTACGCTGGGTTGTACTTCCACCGAATGCTAAAGACTTTGAATTCCTTCGCCAAATGACCGGTCTGGAGAGAATCAGTTACTTTGAAGATCCTGCCAATGCCTTCCTACCCAGCCGCACTGCAAAAGAGTTCTGGAAGGAAAGTGATGATGAAGTGATGATTAAGTCTGCTATCAACAAGTTGGGAATCACTGAGGAGTTTCTGAAACGTAACCCAAATGGCCTCGAGATCGATCTTCGGAAGGTCAAAACCCCGGACTTGATGACCATCCGTCAATTACCGATCCGACATCTCAATATCGGCGGGTGCAAAATCGACGACCTCAGTCCGCTGAGTGGTATGCCACTTCACAGCTTGTGGATTTAC
>Ga0105044_10011420_pt1 | contig 12116 bp, 7 predicted proteins | sample MAT01_FD_78092 | JGI IMG/M metagenome (GOLD analysis project Ga0105044, IMG submission 78092) | Freshwater microbial communities from Lake Fryxell liftoff mats and glacier meltwater in Antarctica - MAT-01 | ecosystem: Environmental > Aquatic > Freshwater > Ice > Liftoff microbial mat | place...
AGCGTCGGGCGATTTGTGTTCGACTTGATCCCCGAGCGTCTCGGTCGTGCGATCTGCACCGCGTGCAACATAGACGCTTCCATGCCGCTCGATCAGCTCCGTAAAGATGATCGGCGGACACTCGCCCTTGCGCTCACACGCACCGTGCTCCCCATCACCGGTGATCGCGGGTTTACCCATGCGGAAGTTACGGCGGGCGGCGTGCCGCTGGCTGAACTCCACCTCGACACCATGGAGAGCCGTACCCGCCAAGGGTTGCACCTCTGCGGCGAGATCTGTGATGTGGATGGTCGAATTGGCGGGTTCAACTTTCAATGGGCGTGGGCAAGCGGCTATCTCGCCGGGCGGGCTGCGGCACTCGCTACTTTGCCCGCCGAATCCTGATCGCGCCGCGCGCGGTCGATGGATCGACAACGCGCCCGCGTTGAGTAATCAGCACCCGACCCGCCGCAACAAGCCTGCGGGCAGCAGTGCGGACAGGCTCCATCAGCAAGGGCCAATCCCCTGGCTCATACTTGCCCAACTGGCGCGACGCGATGGCCCGCGCAACTTCCGATGGACAGATTGTGGCCGAGGCGGGGCGGGCCTGAAGCATGTGAAGCAACTCCGCCTCGAGCAGGCCATCGAGATCGCTCGGCTTTCGCCTGCGACACGCATCCGAGCAGTAGCGCACATTCTCCCAGTCACGCTCCCACTTCTTGCGCCATCGGATCTGGCGTCCGCACGCCACACAGACTTTGGTCGGCAGGTCGGGCATGGTTATAGCAGCTTCGGCCTTGCCCACGCTTTGGACGCACACCCGATCGATCACGTGGAGAGTATTATCCGTGATGCCGACCCCGCGCATCCTCCTTTCTTACTGCTTTGTTGCCCTCGCGGCCCATGCCCCCGTCATGCGGGCTTCCATCGCGCAGCCCCCACCCGGCGCGGGAGGCCCACCCCCCGCTCGCGTGACGACCGACAAGGTGCGATTGGAGACCGTTGAACGCTGGCGCGAAGTCACGGGCGAACTGCGCGCGCCGCTGCGCAGCACCCTTGCCACCCAGCGGGCCGGGCTTGTTGTTCAGCTCAATGTCGAGGCGGGCGACCGCATCGAAGCGGGTCGTGTGGTGGCCAAGCTCGATGATCGGACAGCGCGCCTGGAAGTTGAACAGGCCGAGGCCAAGCTCGCCACCAGCCAGGCCAACGCCGTCGAGCGCGAGGCATTGATGGAAAAGGCTCGGCGCGATCTTCAACGCATGGACACAAGTTTCAACAAAGCGGGCGCGACACAGAGTGAGCTTGACGATGCCCGCTCGAATCTGGCAATCGCTGAATCACGAATCGCACAATCACGCACCGAGATCGCTCACAGCCAGGCCGAGGTGCGCCTCGCGCAGAAGAGTCTTGATGACTTGACGATCAAGGCCCCGTTCTCGGGCACGATCATCGCCAAGCGCACCGAGGTCGGACAATGGGTGACCGAAGGGGGCGCGATTGCTGAGCTTATCGCGCTCGACATGATCGACGCGTGGCTCGATGTGCCCGAGGGTCTGGCCGAACGGCTTCGACCGGGCTTAGTTCCCGCACCCGAAGCAGGTTCCGCTTCGGCCGCCGAACCTGCCGCCGAACCATCGATGGTGCAAATCCGTCTTCCTTCACTCGCAAGCCTGACCGAGAACTCGCCCGACTACATCCTCGCACCGGTCGCGGGCATTGTCCCCTCAGGCGATCCGCGCTCGCGGCTCTTTCCCGTGCGTGTGCGGCTTGAAAATAAGGACAATCGTCTCAAGCCGGGCATGAGCGTTGTCGGCCTTGTCCCATCGGGCGACGCCGAACAGGCACTTACGCTGAGTAAGGATGCACTGCTGCGAAACGAGACCGGACCCTTTGTCTACTACAGCAACAACGGCGTCGCGGCCATCGCGCCCGTTACCGTCCTCTATGGAGCCTCCACAGGCGGCGCCGAGCGGCGCTTGGTCGTTCGGTCGCCGATGCTGAGTGAGGGTGTCGAAGTTGTCATTGAAGGGAACGAGCGGATCTTTCCCGGCCAACCCCTGATCAAGCTCAACACCGCTGAGCAGGATACTTCCGCCACCAAAGTACCGGCCAAAAATCCGGCCAACACCCCGGGCTGACCGCACCGCACGGTTCGACTTCCGCTTTCCTTCCAAGGACAATCGCCACGCATGGACCTTATCCGTTGGGCCATCACCAAGCCTGTCAGTGTCACGGTCGGAATGATCTTGCTGGTGATGTTCGGCCTGATCGGGCTGCGCAGCATCCCGATCCAGCTTACTCCTTCTGTTGATGCACCCGTCATCACGATCACCACATCCTGGCCGGGGAGAAGCCCTGAAGAAATCGTTGACGAGATTGCGCAGGAGCAGGAGAAGCGGCTCAAGAATGTTCCCAACCTCCGCAACATGACCAGCACTTCCAGCGAGGGTCAGTGCGAGGTCTCGCTCGAGTTTTATCTGAATGCGGACATCAACCGTGCGTTGCAGGAAGTCTCCGACTCTTTGCGCGAAGTGCCCGCCTACCCGGAAGAGGTCGATCAACCCGTCATCAAGGCCGCCGAAGGTTCTGCGCAGAACGCCATCGCGTGGATTATGGTTGACCTTGATGATGCCGGTCGTGCCGCGTTCCCGGACTTCGACATTTCAACGCTGTTCGACGCGGTGGATAAGGAAGTTCGACCAGCGGTTGAGCGAATCGAAGGCGTCGCGGAATGCAATATCTATGGTGGTCGCGAGCGAGAGGTCCGCGTCCTGCTCGACCCCATCAAGCTCGCGCAGCGCGGCCTGAGCCATCTCGACATCATCCGCGCGCTGCGTGCCGAAAACCGTAACACCTCCGCGGGAAGCATCGCCGAGGGCAAGAGAGATTATCGCATCCGCGTGCTGGGCCAGTTCACTCGCGCTGAAGATGTGCTCGACACCATCGTGGCCTATCGGGCCGCCGAGAGCACTTCGAGCAGCGCGGTCGAAACCCAACCGAGCACGATGCTGGCCGGCTCCGAGGGCACGCTGAAACCTGTCTACGTTCGCGACATCGGCGAGGTGGAGTTTGGACACGCCAAGGTTCGCGCCTTTGTCCGTTCACGCGGTGTGCCCTGCCTTGCCATGAATGTTGTCCGCAAGGGCAACGCCAACTCGATGGAGATCATGCGCGAGCTTCGGGCAAGGCTCGCTGAAATTCAGACCGACCTGATGCCCAAGCTGCATCCACTCGCCGGACCGCACCTGCGGATACGCCAGGTCTATGACGAGACGGTGTACATCCAGTCCGCCATCGATCTGGTGAAGAACAACCTGTGGGAGGGGGGCATCCTCGCCTCGATCGTGCTGCTCATCTTCCTGCGCTCGATCGTCTCAACGGGACTCGTCGCGATCGCCATTCCGCTTTCGGTCATCGGCTCATTCCTCGTCCTGCTTCTCGCCGGACGCACGCTCAACGTGATCTCGCTCGCAGGCCTCGCGTTCAGCGTCGGCATGGGCATTGACAACGCCATCGTCGTGCTTGAAAATATCGACCGCCGCAGAAAGCTCGGTGATCCGCCGATGCAGGCGGCCTATCGCGGCGCACGCGAGGTCTGGGGTGCCATCCTTGCCAGCACCCTCACAAACGTCGCCGTCTTCATCCCCATCATCACCATCCGTGAAGAGGCCGGGCAACTGTTCCGCGATATCGCCCTCGCCGCCACCGCCTCTGTCTTCATCTCACTGTTTGTGGCCATCACCGTTCTCCCATCCGCCGCCGCACGATTGCTCCGCCGCGACAACCCGCGCAACCCGCGCTCGGCCTTCGGCCGTGCCCGCACGGTCTGGCACGATCTCTTCGGTCTTGCTCGCCTCCTCGCCGCCCTCACGCGGCGATTTGCCACCTTCATGCTCTGGCTCATGACCGGCTGGCGAAGCTGGACCCTGCGCCCAGCCATCATCGCAGGCATGACCATCATCAGCCTTGTGGGTGCCATCAGGCTCATGCCCCCGCTCGATTATCTACCGGCGGGCAACCAGAACCTGGTCTTCGGGTTTCTGCTGCTTCCACCCGGCTACTCGGTTGAGCAACAACAACGGATCGCCCTTCGCGTCGAAGCCGTCGCGCGTCCTTATTGGGAGGCCGATCTCTCCAAACCCGAGACCGTCAACGCGCTCCCTCCCATTCAACGCATGAGCTTCGGCCCAAGCACGCCTTCCAATCCCTTCGACCCTGTGCCCATCGACAACATCTTTGTCGTCGGCTTCAGCGGTGCCATGTTCGCTGGTGCAACCAGCCAGGATCCCGAGCAAGTGATCCCCGTCGGCACCCTGCTCTCCAACGCCATGAACACTTCGCCGGGCGCGATGGGGTTTGCATCGCAGACCTCCATCTTCGGGCGCGGCATCGGCGGCGGAAACACCATCAACGTTGAGATCGGTGGCCCGGATCTCGATCGTGTCCGCCGCGCGGCACAGTTCATGGCGACTCAGGGCCGCCCACTCTTCGGCTTTATCCGCCCCGACCCGCAGAACTACGACCTCGGCCAGCCGGAAAATCGCATTCGCGTCAATCAGCTTGGCCGACAACTCGAACTCACACCCGAGGCCGTCGGCGTAGCGATTCGCGCCCTGTTTGATGGTGCCTTTGTTGATGACTTCCGCCTCGGTTCCGACACCGTGGACATGGTTCTGCTGCCGCGCGGCGGACGATTGGTCTCGCGAGATCAGCTTGCAAGTCTCCCCATCGCCACACCCGGCGGGCGCATCGTTCCGCTTGACAGTGTTGTTGATGTCGTCGAGTCGTCCGCGCCGCAGTCCATTCTCCGCATCGAAGAACTTCCCGCCGTTCGGCTCATCATCTCGCCGCCACCCGGCAAGCCGGTCGCTGAGGTCATGCAGGACATCCGCGATTCCATGATTAGTCCTGCAGAGAAGGCCGGTCTGCTCGATGCCTCGATGCGTGTGCGGCTCGAAGGCACGGCCGCGAAACTCGATGACGTTCGTGCCGCACTTTTCGGCAAGAAACCAGCCGATGCCGCGCCCACAGCGTTGCAGCGCGTCTCCAACTCGGTCGTTCTCGGTATCGGAATCACCGGGCTCGCGGCTGGAATCTATGCCCTTACCCGCCGCCGCTCCCGCGCTTCGGTGTACGGTGCCCTCGCAGCCGTCGCGCTCGCGGGGATGATCGCCCTGCTGTTTTACAATGCCGCCTGGCAACCCCAGTTGCTCTTCGCACGTTTCGTATGGGCGCTGGCCGTCACCTACCTGCTGATGTGCGCACTCTATGAGAGCTTCCTCTACCCGCTCGTCATCATGTTCAGTGTTCCGCTCGCGGTGGTGGGCGGCTTTCTGGGTCTCTCGATCGTTCACCACTACACCCGCGCCACGCCCACCATCCCAACGCAGAACCTCGATGTGCTCACCATGCTCGGCTTCGTGATCCTCGTCGGCATCGTTGTCAACAACGCCATCCTTCTGGTCGAACAGGCCATCAACCTCATGCACCCCGAGCGACTCGGTGACATCGCCAAAGATGAAAAACCGCTCCCACCCCTTGAGGCCATCGCTGAGTCCATCCGCACCCGTGTCCGTCCAATCTTCATGAGCACCCTGACCAGCGTTTGCGGCACCATTCCGCTGGCGGCCTATCCCGGCGCAGGCTCAGAGATGTACCGTGGAATGGGCGCCGTTCTCATCGGGGGCCAGTTGGTCTCCACCCTGTTCACCCTGATCCTTGTTCCCCTGGCGTTCAGCCTGCTGGTCGATCTTCAGGCCGGTTTCCGATCGACCTTCTTGCCCTCGGCCGGGAAGCAAGCCCTGTCACTGAACGCGTTTCCCGCCCCCGCAACGCTTCCAGGGGCATGATAACTCCGCGTACGGATCTCTCAGCCCCACTTCTGCGAACCATCCATGGGAACCTTTCCGATAGCCGTGCGTCTGACCTGTGCAAAGAATCAGCCTTTCCGACCCCCAGACCGAGGGACCACACCATGATCGACCGTTCAACATCGCCCATGATCGCCGCTCTCGGAGTTACCGTCGGAGTAGCTGTCGGGCTCGCGTCAACCGCGTCCGCGCAGTCGAACCCGACACCCCCGGCAGTCGTCACGCCCACAACGGCCGCGCCGACCTCGACCTTTCGCACAACCGGCGATGCTCGACGAGACAATCTCGCCAAACTCAGCCGGCGTATTACGCTCGAAGTCACCGATCAGAAACTCGAAGATGTCATCACGTTCATCCGCGAGTTTACAACCGCCGACATCGAGCCGGTCTGGCAGGGTGAGGCGGGCACGACCGCCGGCTTGGACAAAGCCAAAAAGATCACCCTCAGCATCAAGAATCGCCCAGCGCTTGAAGCCCTCGAAGCGGTGCTTGCCAAAGCTAAGCCCGATTTTGGTGCAGACAACGCCTGGCAGATGGCCCCGCACGGCACGATCGAGATCGGCCCGAAAGATACGCTCAACAAAGAACGCCGCGTCGTGATCTACGACATCCACGATCTGCTCTTCACCATCAACACCTACAACGAAGTGCCGCAGATTGATCTCAACTCCGTCTTGCAACAAAGCCAGGGCGGCGGCGGCGGACAAAGCCCCTTCAACGATACGAACGACAACGCCCAGCAGAATGTGAAGAGCCGTGAAGAGCGCGCCCGCGAAGTGCAAGACCTTCTCACCTCCATCGTTGAGCCCGAGCAGTGGCGCGACAACGGCGGCGATGGCGGCTCAATCTCATACTACAACGGCACATTGATCGTCAACGCACCCGACTACATGCACCGCCAGATCAACGGCTACCCCTACTGGGGCTCATACACCGCCAGCAAGACCAACGGCCGCCGCTACGTCTCACTCAACATGGATACCGGTATCAGCAAGGTCGATGGCTTCGGAACCCAGCCGATCTCCGGGGTGGTCCCGGGTGCTGGTGCTGGTGGTGGTGGTGGTGGTGGTGGTGGTGGTGGTGGAGGCGGAGGCGGTGGAGGCACGAAGGCCCCGAAGTAGTCCGCCGTCTCGAGTTTACCTTCTCACAAGTGTTGCACACTGGCCGCGCCGCAGAATGGTGCGGCCACTTTCATATCACTTCACATCACGCCCATGCACACCGTCACGGGTGCAAATCGAGCTTGGCCTCAGAAACTCACCCGGGCCGCCATAGGTGTACGCCTCGCCGATTCCGGTTGCTCAGGATGTCCGATGATCCCGGTTCGTATTCGCGCCAACTCTTCTGCCACGAGAACGTATTTATCTGTTTCGGTCCATCGGATGGAGACTCCGCTCTCTGCAGGGCGTGCCGCGGCGACTCGCCACATGTCCCGAAGCCACTCAGGAAATTCGCTTCAGCAACCTTCACGAGCCGTGTCGTGGTGGTTGCCAGAATTGCTTGTAGAACCCAACCGCGCGGCATCTTTTGCCCTAAGAATAAAAGATACACGTATTGTATTTTGCCATCACTGCCAAACATAATGTACCTCATCTAATTACGAGAGAAAAGCCTCGTATACGTGACCGATCTGCTCCCCACCTTCGGCCACACAAACATCACCGCCCAAGGCTAGACTTGGGCACATGCTTAACGAATACCTCGCGCTCTACCTCATCATCACAACCAGCCTCCTGCTGGCCGTAGCCTACCTGCACCTTCTCCCAAGGCTTGGTTCGTTCGGTCGCAAAGTTGCCAACACCCTCTGCCAAGCGCCCGCCCTCGACCTCGTCATCACCTACTTCACCATCGCCCCCGCCCTCGCTGGCTACCTCTGGCTCGGCTGGAAGGGCCTCCTCCTCGGCATCGCGGCCCAAATCACCGCCGTAATGATCTGGACACCCCTTCACGAACTCGCGCACCCCGCCGCCCGCAAAGGCCCGCGCATCGTCCACACCATGAATCGCGTCGTCGGTCGCTGGCGCAACCACACCGCGGTCTGGATCACGGCCCTCGCCATCCCGGTTTTCTGGATCGTCCGCCTCGCCGAATGGATCGTCTACCCCCCGCTCATCGTCCTCATCAAGTTTCCCCGCTATCGCAGCGCCGATTGGGTCAACGTCTCACGTCAGAAGTTCGAGGGCCTTGTCGGTCACGACCTCATCTGGTGCCTCTATTGCGACTGGATGACCGGCGTCTGGTCCCTCGGGTCCGAGATGCTCCGCAACGTCGAGAGCTTCTGGTGCCCCATCCGATTCTACAGCGACAAAAAGTGCGACAACTGCAAGATCGATTTCCCCGATATCAACGGCGGCTGGGCCGCGGCGGGCAGCGGCATGGCCAGCGTGACAGCCGCGCTCGACAAGCACTACAAGCCCGACAACACCGAAAACTCTTGGTTCGGCCACCCCACACGACTCACCATCAACGGAAAAGACGCCTCGCCCAAGTCTTGACGAGCACAGCGTCTCTCCCAAGCCCGTCTCAACACCACAGACCCAGCTCTTTCACGTCCCACAGACCCCCATCGCCGCCTTATCACGCGCCGCCACCGCCATCTGGTCGCACCGCTCGTTCTCCGGGTGCTCGTTGTGGCCGCGCACCCAGTGAAAGGTAATCGTGTGTGTGGCCTTCAAGTCATCAAGCTTCTGCCAGAGGTCAATGTTCTTTACCGGCTGCTTGTTCGCCGTCTTCCAGCCCTTCGACTTCCACCCCGCCAGCCATTGTTCCAGCCCCTTCAATACGTATTGGCTATCCGACCACAACTCAACGTGCGATTCGCGTGACAGCGCTTCAAGCCCGCTGATGACCGCGAGCAACTCCATGCGGTTGTTGGTCGTCATCCGCTCCCCCCCACTCCCCACGCGCTCCCTGCCGCTCGTCGGATGCCGCAGAATATACGCCCACCCCCCCGGCCCGGGGTTCCCCGAGCAGGCCCCATCCGTGAACAACTGAACCTTCGGTCTTTCTGTAGCGTCCGTGCTCATACGCCGGAAGTGTATCGGCATCATCGCTTATCATCCGGCCATGTCGCCCGCTCCTACCACCGTGCATCGCATCGAAGTCTCGCCCGCGCCCGGCCATGCCGACCCGATCGCCGAGGCGCTCAAACGCGAGGCCGCCGCGCTGGGCCTTCCCCTCTCCAGAGCATCCTCCGCGCACGTCTACCTTCTCCAGCCCGATCCCGTTTCGCCACTCTCTGGCCAGCAACTCGACCGCATCCGCCTCTCGCTGCTTGCCGATCCGCTCACCGAGTCCGCCCGGCTCGGCGCGGCACCAATTCACGCCAGTTCGCTCATCGAGATCCATCCTCTGCCCGGGGTCATGGATCCTGTTGCGATTTCGGTTCGACAGGCCATCGGCGAGTTGCTGAAGCTCCGTGTTGCGCCGCTGGTCTCAACCGGCTGGCGATATGACCTCCACGGAATCACCGCTGATCAGGCCCGCACGCTCGCATCAAAGGTTCTGGCCAATCCCGTCATTCAGCGCATCCATTCCGAGCCATATCACCCCGCCCACTTCCCCGAAGCGCAAGCCCACATGGGCGAAGTACGCTCCATCCCACTCCTCAAACTCACCGATCCCGAGCTTGAGCGGCTCTCGCGCGATGCCCACCTCTTTCTCTCGCTTGATGAGATGCAGGCTATTCAGGCCCACTATCGCTCGATCAGCCGCGACCCCCGCGAGATCGAGCTCGAGACCCTTGCCCAGACTTGGTCTGAGCATTGCGTACACAAAACTCTCAAGAGCACCATCCGATACCGCGCCGCGCCCTCATCCACGCCCGATCCCATCAACTGGTCCAACCGCCCTCACCACACGCTCAACGCCGACGGCTCGGTCACCATCCACAACCTGCTCAAGGCCACGGTCGCCGCCGCGACCTATCAGCTCATCGCCGATGGGCTTGATTGGACCCTCAGCGTCTTTGCCGATAACGCCGGCGTCATCGCCTTTGATGATCAGCACGCCATCAATATCAAGGTCGAGACCCACAACCACCCCTCCGCCATCGAGCCCTACGGCGGCGCCGCCACAGGCATCGGCGGCTGCATCCGCGATGTCATCGCCACCGGTCTGGGCGCACGCCCCATCGCCAACACCAACGTCTTCTGCGTGGCCTTTCCCGATGTGCCATCACTCCCCACCGGCTGCCTTCACCCTCGCCGCATCCTGACCCAGGTTGTTGCCGGTGTTCGAGACTACGGCAACCGAATGGGCATTCCCACCGTCTCGGGCGCGGTCGCTTTCGATAACCGCTACATCGGCAACCCACTCGTCTATTGCGGGTGCATCGGCCTGATGGCGCGTGATCGTGTTCATGGCAACGTGCAGGTCGGCGACCTGATCGTCGCGCTCGGCGGGCGCACCGGACGCGATGGCATTCACGGGGCAACGTTCTCAAGCGCGGAGCTTGAGCATTCCGCCGCCGATGAGTTCAGCCACGCCGTGCAAATCGGCAACGCCATCACCGAGAAGCAGACACTCGACGCAATCATGCGAGCCTCGGTTCTTCCGCTCTTCTCCGCACTCACCGACTGCGGCGCGGGGGGCTTCTCCTCCGCGGTCGGAGAACTCGGCAAGACCACCGGCGCAGCGGTCAATCTTGAGCGTGCCCCGCTCAAATACTCCGGCCTCACACCCACCGAGATCTGGATAAGCGAAGCGCAGGAGCGCTTCATCCTCGCTGTTCCCGCTCAGAATCTCGCTGCTCTGCAGGCCATTTGTGATGAAGAGTCCGTCGAGCTTGCGGTTCTCGGCGAGTTCGCGCCCCCCGAAGGTTCATCCATTGCCAGTCCCGATCTTCGCCTCCTCTTCAACGGGCAGGAAGTCGGCCGCCTCTCGATGCACCTCATGCACGAGGGCATCCCCACCCCTCATCGCGAAGCAACCTGGTCGCCATCGATGCGCCCCGCTGCCCAGACCCGCGCAACCGCATCACCCGATCTTTCCGAACGTCTCCTCGCGCTCCTCGCCCATCCCGATATCGCCAGCAAGCACTGGATCATCCGCCAATACGACCACGAAGTCCGCGGCGCAACCGTCATCAAGCCTCTCGGCGGCCCGCTCGCACGTGGACCCATGGATGCCGCCGTCATCAAACCCGTCCCCGCCTCAAAGCGCGGGCTCGCCATCTCGTGCGGCCTGCAAACGGCCATGGGCGACCCCGCTCCCACGATCGGCGGCGATCCATACCTCATGACCCTCGCCGCGATCGATGAGTGCATCCGCAACCTGGTCTGCGCCGGGGCCGATCCTGGCCGTATAGCCATCCTTGATAACTTCTGCTGGCCCAGTTGTAAGAAACCTGAAAATCTTGGTTCGCTTGTTCGCGCCGCAGAGGGCTGCTACGACGCCGCCATCGCCTACCGATGCCCCTTCGTCAGCGGCAAGGATTCCCTCAACAACCAGTTCACCACCGAAGACGGCCGAACGATCGAGATTCCCCCCACGCTCCTCATCACCGGCATCGGCATCGTCGATGATGTTGCCCGCTGCATTTCGATGGATGCTAAGAAATCGGGCAATCTATTTTTGCTGGTCGGTCCCCACTCCCGCGAACTCGGCGGCTCGCACCACCAGCAGCTCTTCGGCCTTCCCCCGTCCGCATCAGCCGCCATTCCCCGCACCGATCTCGTTCGCGGCCCCGCCACTGCGGCCGCCATCGCCCGCCTCATTCAGTCCGGCCTTGTCGCCTCCGCGCACGATGTCTCCGACGGCGGCTTCCTCTGCGCTATCGCCGAAATGCTCATCGCCGGCTCAACTCCAGCAAAGCCCATCGGCGTATCGCTCAACGATCTCGACCCTGCCGAAGCCTTTTCTGAAGCTCCCTCACGCTACATTCTCGAAGTTGCTGAGCACGATCTCGCCGCAATCGCCAAGTCTCTGGGCACCATTCCTCACCAGGTGCTTGGCACACTCGACAGTTCCGGCACACTGCACTTCAGCGGCAAATCGCTCGGCGTAGAACAGCTCGCCAGCGCGTGGCTCAAGCCACTAGACTGGTAATCAGGCCGCGATTCCCGCGCCGCCAATGTTGAACGTGAACGACCCACCATTCACCGTGTCGATCCTCACCACCGCGACACTCGACCCCGGCGAATCCGGATCGAACCTCACCTTGAAGGTTGCCGACTGCCCAACACCAATCATGCGCGGCGGCCGACGAACAACCTCAAAGTCACTCTGCCCGAACCCGATGATGCTCACGCGCGTCGAGGCCGAGAG
>Ga0105044_10011422_pt1 | contig 12116 bp, 3 predicted proteins | sample MAT01_FD_78092 | JGI IMG/M metagenome (GOLD analysis project Ga0105044, IMG submission 78092) | Freshwater microbial communities from Lake Fryxell liftoff mats and glacier meltwater in Antarctica - MAT-01 | ecosystem: Environmental > Aquatic > Freshwater > Ice > Liftoff microbial mat | place...
ACTACCGCCAGGCCCACGAACCTGCCGACCCGCCCGCTTCACCCTGAGACCCCGGCGGCAGGACCCGCTCCTGCGGAAAAGTTACCCGTCCGACCGGCAGCGCACCCTTGCCGAAGGGACACCCTGATCCGGCTCTTGATCGTGGCGTTCATCTCCCCTTCCTTGGCTGAAGCTGCGCAATCAGTCGCACCCTCCACCAACACGGTTACGGATAAGAATTTGCTTTTAGGCTTTGCGGAAGATGAGTTTTGTCCAGGACAAACTCCACAAGGTAGGCACCGTAGAGCCAGTTTCGGTAGATCAGGTGGCGGTCCACGGTGCGCACCGCGCTGGCCTGGGCAGCGAGATGAATATCGCCAAGCGAGGTGAGCAGGTCTTAGTAGTTCATGACGGCTCTGTGGCGAGTTGGGAGGCGCGAAGGTCCGCCGACCGGAAGAGGTGCTCGAAGAAGACGAGGCGGTGAGTCCAGCCGGATCGACGGAGGTGGATCCGGTTCCACAGCCAGGCGACGACGGCGGCGGTTTTGCCCAGGCCGGTGGGGATGGAGATGAGGCGCGATTCGGGCCGAGTACCACTGCTCACCCGCGACGTCTCGCCTTCGCGGCTGGCCAACCTTCGCTGGTAGTCGTACGGTCTTTTGCCGATCCCTTTCTCAAAAAATGCGTCGCAGGTCATCGAATTCACGGGTGAGGTTTACATGGGGGGTCGGACAATGGTGGACCGAGACAGCCTCGCTTTTGGAGGGGGGCAGGGGCCATGACTGATGGGCGATAGGCGATAGGCGATAGCCAATAGCCAGCAGCCAATAGCTAATGGGAGGTCATCCACCCGGGCTGAAACGTCGGTAAAAAATGCTGGACCTGTGTTCCGATGCGGCAGGAAATGTGCTACTTCTGCAGTATTCTTATGCCGTTTCTCAGCCGAAAGGGGTTTCTGGATTCATGGGTAAGCCTCTCAAAAAGACATGGTTGTGCTTTTTTGGATGGGAGAACCCTGCTGGGAGTGCTCGTCGGGTGCGTCCTCTTCACGCATCGGGGAGCGGCGCAGCCGGCGACAGGGTTACTGCGGGAGGTGTACCAGGGGATCGGCGGCGTTTCGGTGAGCGACCTGACGGCGGCGGCCATTTTTCCGGACGCCCCGACGTCCACCGGGTACCTCACCGACCTCTTTGAGGCGCCCGCCGACGTGCTGGACGACTATGGACAGCGCCTACGCGGATTCGTCGTACCGCCGGTTTCTGGAGATTACACCTTCTGGATTGCCTCCGATGACGGCAGTCAGTTGTGGCTGAGCACGGACGATTCCCCGGCGCGCAAGCGGATGATTTCCTCAGTCAATTCTTGGACGCCGTCGCGGGCCTGGGATCAGGAGCCCAATCAGCGGTCGGCCGCCATTCGCCTCAATTCGGGCCAGATCTACTATGTGGAGGCGCTGATGAAGGAGGGCGGGGGCGGGGATAATCTCGCCGTGCGCTGGCTGCGTCCTGACGGAGTGGATGAGGCGCCCATCCCGGGATCGCGGCTGATTCCCTGGGGCGCATCGCTCAAGGCGCCCACGGTCCTTCGCCAACCGCAGAGCACCAATGCGGTGGAAGGGTTGACGGCGCGGTTCGACGTAGTTCTGGATCCGCTGGGCCCCGCGCGTTTCCAGTGGCGACGCAACGGGGTCAACATCCCCGGAGCCACCAACAGCGCGCTGGAGTTTTCGCCCGTCGCGTTGACCGACAACAACGCCCGCTTCTCGGTCGCCCTCACCAATCAATACGGGTCGGCGATCTCGGGGGAGGGGACGCTGACCGTGCTGCCTGACACGACGCGCCCTACGCTGGTACAGGTGGAAAGCCGTTCGGATCGAACGCTACGGGTGGTCTTCAGTGAATCGGTGGCGGCTGCCGGGGCGCAACTTTCCGCCAATTACCGTCTCAACGGCGGCGCCACGGTCAGCGCCGCCGTCGCGGAACCCGATGGGCGCACCGTGCTGCTCACCGTGTCGCCGCTGATCTTCGGGCAATCCTACACGCTCACGGTGAACAATGTGACCGACCGCGCCGGCACGCCGAATCCGATTCAGGCTAACAGCACGCGGTCCTTTGTTGTCTTGGAATACACGCCGACGGATGTGGGATTCCCAGCGCTGCCGGGCAGTGTGACGCGGGTGGGCCCGGGACAGTTCGATGTGACCGGGGGAGGCGCCAATCTCGGGGCGGGAAGTGACCAGTTTCAGTTTGCGACCGAACAGCGGACCGGTGATTTCGACATTCAGGTACGCGTGGAGGGGGTGGCCGTTTCCAATCCGTTTCTTCACGCCGGCCTGATGGCCCGGGAGTCGATGGCGGAGAATTCCCGCTTTGCGGCGGTGTTTGCCTCCTCCGTCCAGCTCGGATGCTTCTTCGAGTCCCGGACGGCGATCGGGTCCACAACGACACCGGTGGCCCCGCGGGGAGGCTTCCCGGCGAACTATCCGCAAACCTGGCTGCGTCTGCGTCGGGCCGGCAACAGCTTCACGGGTTTTGCGGGCGTGGACGGCATGGCCTGGACGCCGTTGGGCACGACGACTCTGGCGTCCGCCCCGGCCACGCTGTATTTCGGCTTCGCCGTCGCCAGCCAGGATGGGGACCGCACGACTACGGCACGGTTCCGGAACCTGGGACCGGTGACCAGCACCGTGGAGCGCAGTTTGGTAAACACCCGGGAGCCACTCGGTCCGTTCGTCCGTTCCACGGGCTTGGTGGCGTCCGAACTTATGTATCATCCCCGTGCGGATGCCGCTGGGCGGGATCTCGAATTCATTGAGCTCTACAACGCCGGCTCGATTTTTGAAGATCTGTCCGGATTCCAACTGACCGGGGAGGTGGAGTTTACCTTTCCCGACGATTTTCAACTTCAGGCGGGTGAATTCGTGGTGGTCGCCGCCAATCCGGTGGACCTTCAGGCCGCCTACGGAATTTCCGGCGTGCTCGGTCCCTTCGTCCATCGCCTGCCCAATGAGGGCGGGGTGATTCACCTTCGGGCGAAGCAGGGAGACACGCTCTTTACGGTGGAGTACGGCACCAAGTACCCGTGGCCGGTGGCTCCCGACGGCACGGGGCATTCCCTCACGCTGTCGCGTCCCAGCTACGGTCCCTCGGACGCCCGGGCGTGGGCGGCCAGCGGACGAATGGGCGGCACTCCCGGTGGTCCGGAGTTGCTCGGCGGGGATCCGCTCTCGGGTCTCCTGATCAATGAGCTGTTGGCGCACACCGATGAGCCGCAGGTGGACTTCGTGGAACTGCTCAACGCCAGCCCGACCGAACTGGACCTCTCGGGCTGCGTGCTCACGGATGACATCCGCACCAACCGTTTCCGCTTTCCGAATGGAACTCGGCTGGCGGCCCGGGAGCGGTTGGTGATGGATCAGACGCAACTGGGCTTCCGCCTCAAGGCGGCGGGCGAGACCCTGTATCTGGTGAATCCTTCCGGCACCCGCGTGCTGGATGTGGTCCGCTTCGGCCCGCAGGAGAATGGAGTGAGTTTCGGGCGTCAGCCCGACGGAGCCCCCGTGTTCCGCCGACTCAGCCAACCCACTCCCGGTGCGGCGAATGCGGCGTGGCGCCCGGAGGACATCGTCATCAGTGAGCTGATGTATCATCCGATCAGCGAGTCCGACGACGACGAGTATCTGGAACTGTTCAACCGCAGTGGGGGTCCGGTGGACCTCGGCGGCTGGCGCTTCACCAGCGGCATCGATTATCGCATCCCGGCCGGAGTGACCCTGGCTTCGGGCGGCTATCTGGTGGTGGCCAAGAATCCCACCAGCCTGCAAGCGACCCATCCCGGATTGACCGCGGCCATCACGCTGGGCGGATATCAGGGAACCCTTTCCGACCGGGGAGAACGCGTGGCGCTGGCCCGTCCGGACGACGTACTGTCCACCAACGAACTCGGTGCGGTGACCTCCACCCGCATCTTCATCGACGTGGCTGAGGTGACCTATGTGGACGGTGGGGCCTGGGGACTCTGGTCGGATGGCGGAGGTTCCAGCCTGGAGTTGACCGATGTGAATGCCGATCCCTGGCGTGGGGCAAACTGGGCGGATTCGGACGAATCCGCCAAGGGTGAGTGGACGTCGGTGTCGGTCACCGGGCGTCTGGACAACGGTAATGACGGTTTCCCGCCCGGTCAGTTGCAGATCACCCTGCAGGGCGGGGGCGAGGCGCTGGTGGATGACGTGGAAGTGGTGCGCCAGGGAACCACGGCCAATCTGGTGGCCAACCCCGGATTCGAAACCGGGGCCGGCGCGGCTGCCACCGGCTGGACCCTGCAGGGCAACCACACGGAGTCCTTCGCGCAGAACACCGGTGCCGCCTTGGGGAACCGCTGCCTGCACGTGAAATCGCAGGCCCGTGGAGACACCGGATACAACCGAATTCGTACCCCGTTGCGGACGGGACTGGCGGAGGGGAACACCGCGACCATCCGCGCGCAGGTGCGCTGGGTGCGCGGTTGGCCCGAGGTGCTGTTTCGGATTCGCGGCAACTGGCTCGAACTGCCGGCGGCGCTGTCCGTTCCCCGCCACCTCGGCACTCCCGGACAACCCAACAGCCGCCGGGTGGACAATGCCGGGCCGGCGATCTTTGAGGTCACGCACACGCCGCCGCTTCCCGCGGTCAACCAGTCGGTGACGGTTACCGCCCGGGTGTCCGATCCGGATGGCATCACCGCGGTCACTCTGGTGGGTCGCTTGGACGGCAACAATACGGCGGTGAACGTGGTGCTCCGGGACGATGGAACCTTGGGCGACACGGTGCCGGGGGACGGGGTCTACAGCGGGACGATTTCCGGTCGCAGCAGTGGAACGTTGCTCGCCTTCCGGGTGGAGGCTTCGGATGGGGCTTCAACGCCGGTGACCTCTAGGTTTCCCGCCGATGCCCCCGTTCACCAGTGCCTGGTGAAGTGGGGTGATGCCATTCCCTGGGGTACGCTCGGCCACTACCACCTGTGGAACACGGCGGCCGTGGAGAGCGCGCGTAGCGCTTCGTCAGCGCTGAACAATCTCTTTCGCGACTTCACCTTCGTGTACGGCAATTCGCGGGTCATCTACGGCGGCGGATTCAAGGACAAGGGCAGTCCGTTCAAGGGCGGGGCGGGGGACTGGTACGTGGCGCTGCCGGCGGGAGAACCGGTGCTGGGAACCGATGAGCTGGCCCTCACCTCGACCGGCAACAACGGCAGCGACAACACCAACCTGCGCGAGCAGTTGTGCTTCTCCGTTGCCCGGGGCATCGGAGCCGGATACCTGCACCGGCGCTACATCCGCCTGTACCGGAACGGTGACCTTTTCCATGACGTGATGGAGGATTCCGAGGAGCCGAATGGCGACTACGCCGAGCGATTCTTCAGCGAGGGGACGCGGCCGGATTTGTACAAGATTGAGGACTGGTTCGAGTTCCAGGACGACGGCACCAGCTTCAGCAATGTGGACGCGACCCTGCAGCGGTTCACCACCCCTCCGGGTTCGACCGGCGCGCCTCTGAAACCGGCCCGCTACCGGTGGAACTGGCGCAAGCGTGCGGTGGGGGATTCCGCCAACAACTTCACCAACCTGCTCAATCTGGTGGAGGCGGTGAACACTTCGGGAAGCGCCTATGTCCCGCGGGTGTTTTCCACGGTGGATGTGGACCAGTGGATGCGGAACTTTGCCTTCGAACGGATCGTGGGGAACTGGGATTCCTACGGCATGGGCCGAGGCAAGAACATGTACGCCTACAAGCGCGATGGCCTCACGTGGAAGCTCTTTCCCTGGGACGTGGATTTCGCCCTCGACGGGGGAGGCAACGGTCCTACAGACGCACTCTGGGGGGCGGGGGACCCGGTGATCGACCGCATGTTCAATGATTTCACCATTCGCAGGCGGTTGTGGCAGGCGTACCTGGATGCCGTGAACGGTCCGTTGCTGCCCGAGCGGGTGGCCGCCGCGGCCAATTCCCGCGCCGATACCCTGCGGAACAATGGCGTCCCGACAGCGCCCAATACCGGTGCGCAGAACTACCTGGCCGTCCGGCGCCAGACCATCGTCAACGCCTACAATGCGGCGGACGTTCCGGCGCTGGAGATCACCACCAATGGCGGGAATGAACTGACGGCCGCCGGACCGAGCGTCGTGCTGGTGGGCCGCGCACCGCTGGCCCTAGCGGATCTCACCGTGAACGGTGTGCCGTATCCGGTCACCTGGACTGGCTACACCGCGTGGCGTCTCACGGTGCCGCTGCTGCAGCGCACCAATACCCTGGTAATTGCCGGAACGGACCGGTTCGGAAACCCTATCCCTGGAATTTCGGACACCCTCCAGGTCATCAACAATGGGCAACTGCCGCAGCCGCAGGATTTCCTGGTGATCAATGAGATCCAGTACAATGCTGCGCTGCCCAACGCGTCCTTTCTGGAATTGCACAACACCTCAGCCACCACCCCCTTTGACCTGAGCGGATACCGCCTCGACGGGGTGGGATACACCTTTCCGCCCGGGGCGATCCTGTCCGCCGGGGGATTTCTGGTGCTGGCAAAGGATGCCGCCGGATTCTCCGCCGCCTACGGGTTGACGCTGCCTGTATTCGGGGTGTTTCCCGGCAATCTGGACAACGACGGGGAGCGCCTGGCCCTGGTCCAGCCGGATCCCGCGGGCGGTACGCAGGAGTTGGTGCTGGATGAAGTCCGCTACAGCGATCGCGCGCCATGGCCGAGCAATGCCGCCGGCTTCGGCCCGTCGCTGCAGTTGGTGGATCCGCTGCAGGATAACCGGCGTCCCGGTAACTGGATGTCCACCGCCACCAACGCCCCCAACCGCGTGACGCCGGGCGCGGTCAATGCCGGGCGGGCCACGCTGGAGCCCTTCCCGCTGGTGTGGCTCAACGAAGTGCTGCCGCTGAACACCTCCGGGCCCCTGGACAATGCGGGGCAGCGCGACCCCTACATCGAACTGCACAACAGCGGCACCAACACGGTGGATCTGTCGGGATTCTTCCTCACAGATTCCTATGCGGACCCCACTCGCTGGGCCTTTCCCCAGGGAACGGTGATCGCGGCGAACGGTTTCCTGGTGGTCTGGGCCGATGGGGAGCCGGCGCAGTCCGCAGCGCTGGCGCCGCATACCAGCTTCCGGTTGGCGGCAACCAACGGTTCGGTGGCCTTGGTCCGACCGCAGGGCACGCTGCCCGGCCCGGCGGTCATCGACCATCTGGACTACGGGGCGATCAGCCCCAACCGCAGCTACGGATCGTATCCGGACGGAAATCCCCTGGCGCGCCGCTACTTCCAGTTCGTGACCCCCGGGGCGGTGAACAATCCGGCCGTGCCCGAACTGCGGGTCACCCTCAACGAGTTCATGGCGGCCAATGCCTCGGCGGTGACCGATCCTGCAGATGGCGACTACGACGACTGGTTCGAACTGCACAACGCCGGCACGGCGGTGGTGGATCTGTCCGGATACTACCTCACTGACAATCTGACCAACTGGAACCAGTTCCGGATTCCGCCGGGCCACGTCCTGCCGCCGGGGGGATTTCTGTTGGTATGGGCGGACAATGAGACTGAGCAGAACGCGATCCTGAACGGGAATCTGCACGTCAACTTCCGGTTGGCTGCTGCTGCGGAGCAACTGGGGTTGTTTGATCCCAACGGTCAGATGGTGGATGGCTTCAGTTATGGAAGCCAGGCGGACAACGTCTCCACGGGACGCTTCCCGGATGGTGCGGCTGGTGCGCTGCTGGGGCTCGACCAGCCCACTCCCGGGGAGCCGAATGTGATTGCCGGCGGCAACCTTCCACCGGTGCTCCAGCCCATTGGTAACCGGACGGTTGACGAGGGCACGCTGCTGCAGTTCAGCGTTCAGGCATCCGATGTCGATGCCATCCAAGTGCTGTCCTTCAGCCTGGGTATGGACGCGCCTCCTGGAGTCGTCCTTGATCCGCGGACGGGAGCGTTCAACTGGACGCCGTCCGAGGCCCAGGGTCCCGGCTCCTATGGGATCACCATCCGGGTAAGCGACAATGGCACCCCGCCGCGTTCGGCGGCAGAGCGCATCACGATCACCGTGGGCGAGGTCAATCGGGCTCCGGTGCTGGAGCCGCTGACTGCTCAGAGCGTCAATGAGGGTTCGCTTCTGACGTTCACTGCCCAGGCTTCCGATCCGGATCGGCCTGCGCAGGGGCTGGTCTTCTCGCTGGTGAATCCGCCCCCCGGTGCCTCGGTAGATCCGTTGACCGGCGTGTTCGAATGGACTCCGGTTGAGGCCCAAGGCCCGGGAGTCGTGCAGGTCACCCTCCGGGTATTCGACGATGGGATCCCGTCGCTCAGGGACGAGAAGACCTTCATGGTAACCATCAACGAGGTGGACAACCCGCCGGTAATCGTCCAGTTGCCCCCCATCTCGGTCGTGGAAGGCGGCACACTGGTGGTGACCAACCGGGCGACGGATCCGGACAATCCGCCCGTGGCGCTTCGTTACAGTCTGCCGGCAGGGGCGCCTGCGGGCATCCGGTTGGACGCCAACACCGGGGTGCTCACCTGGAACACCACCGAGGACGATGGACCGGCAAGCCATCTCATCGTGATCCGTGTCACGCAGTCCGGCGCGGCGGCCCTGAGTGACCAGTACACGCTGGGAGTCACGATCGAGGAGGAGAACCAGTCTCCGTTCCTGGCGCCGATCGCCGATGTGGCCGTGGAGGAGGGGGAGACCGTGAGGTTTACGGCTGAGGGTTCGGATCCTGACCGGCCGGCACAGGCGCTGAGCTATTCGCTGGGACCGGACGCACCGGCGGGGGCTGAAGTGGAGGCGGTCTCCGGTGTCTTCCGTTGGACGACCGACGCGGACGCCGGGGCGATGACCAACCGGGTGACCCTGGTGGTGGCCGACAACGGTCCGGGAAGTCGTTCCGCATCCAGAAACTTCCGGCTGATTACCCGTCCACGATTCCGTGTGGTGATCCAGGAGGTCATGACCCACCCGGCGACGGCCGGGGCCGAGTACGTGGAACTGGCCAACACGTCGACCTCCACGCCGTGGGCGCTGGACGGACTGCGTCTGGTCGGCCGTTCCCTGAACTACGCCTTTCCGGCGGGATCAACCCTGCCACCGGGCGGGGTGGTTTGCGTGGTCGGGAGCGTCCCGTCCTTCCGAGGCGCCTATGGCGCGCTGCCGACGGTGGCTGGGGCGTGGACTGGGACGCTCAACCGCGACGGCGAGATCCTGCGATTGATCCGACCCGGCTCGGGTGGCTTGGCCGACATCGTTCTGGACGAGGTCCGCTTTGAATCCGACGACCCCTGGCCGGTGGCGTCCCGCGGGGGAGGGGCGGCGCTGCAACTGGTGGATTCGCGACGGGACAACACCCGCGTGGGGAATTGGTCGGCCGCCGCCAGCTACTCAGGGCCGCGCGATCTGGTCACGCTGACCAATGAGTGGCGCTATTATCAGTCGGGTCCGCTGGACGCCGGATGGAAGTCTCCGGGATTCGCCGACGCCGCCTGGCCAGTGGGGCGGGGGTTGCTGTTTGTGGAGACGGCCTCCCTTCCTGCCCCCAAGAACACGGCACTGACCCTGGGGCAGAACACCTACTATTTCCGCACCTCCTTTGTGCTGCCCTCGGTGCCGTCCGGTGCCCAGTTGATCCTGACCAACGTGCTGGACGACGGGGCCGTCTTCTACCTTAACGGAAAGGAGCTGTTCCGGGAGAACATGGATCCGGTGGTGGTGGTGGACTTCAACACCGCTGCGGGATTGGTTGGTGACGCCGTGTTGACCGGACCCTACCTCGTGCCGGCCTCCGATCTGGTAATCGGGACCAATGTCCTGGCCGTGGAGGTCCACCAGGTCAACGCCGGTAGTTCGGACATTGTCTTCGGATGCGCCCTTTGGTTGGAGGGCGGCGACGTGGCGGCTTTCACACCGGGCGAGGCGAACAATGTCCGCCTCAACCTTCCGGAATTCCCGCCGGTGTGGGTGAGTGAACTGCTCGCCCGCAACTCGACGGGAATCACCGATGCCACGGGCGAGTGGGAGCCGTGGATCGAGTTGGCGAACCACGGGGATGCACCGGTGAGTCTCGACGGGTGGTTCCTCAGCGATGCGGCGTCCGATACCGGGCGCTGGCCCTTCCCGGCGGGTGCGGTTCTGCCACCGCGGAGTTACACCGTGCTGATTGCCGATGGCCAGCCCGGACAAACCACACCGATTGAATGGCACACCTCCTTCCGCCTGTCCCCCTCTGCGGGCGCGGTGCTGTTGAGCCGGACCCAGCCGGGAGGTGTCGCGGTGGTGGACTACCTGCGCTATTCCGGTGCCACACTCAATCGATCGGCGGTGCCCGATCCCAACGGGGTGGCGGGCGCCAGTCAGACGGCCGCGCCGTCGCCGGGTGCTGAGGGCAGCCCGAATCTAAAGCCGACGCTGGATCCGGTCGTGGACCGTTTCGTGATGGCCGGCGAGGCGGTCCGTTTCCTACTCACAGCGACGGATCCCAACCTCGGACAATCCCTCACCTTCAGTCTCGTTTCCGGCCCGCCGTCACTCACCGTGAATGCTGCCGGACAGGTGGATTGGACGCCGACGGCGGCGCAGGCGGGGGCCAACGCGGTTCGAGTTCGCGTCCTGGATTCTGGGATTCCCGTGCTGGCGGACGAGCAGACCTTCACTCTCCACGTCTCCGTGCCGGCACCGTTGGTGCTCGGCTATCGCCTCGAAGGGGATCGTCTTGATCTCCTGCTGCCGACGGAATCCGGCCGCGCCTACCGGGTAGAGGTGTCCGATGAACTTTCGAGTTCCGGATGGACGACTCTGCAGGACGTTAGCGGCACCGGCGGCACGGTGGTGATTCGGGATCCTGCGCATCCCACGTCTCCGTCGAGGTACTATCGGGCGATTGTGCCTTAGAATACCCCTTCCCGGAGGACCAGGATTTGCATGCCGCCACCGGGTTCGAACCTGCAGATCCATGCATGCGCGGTCCCCGAGGGCAGAAAGCGCGGCGGTTGCCACCCGGCAAGAAAAAGGGGCTCCGATTTCTCGGAGCCCCTCTGGTCGCCAGGTCAGGGGACGTCCCCCAAAGTCAGGCGGTTACTGATACTTGATCACCAAGTTGGCGGCGCTGGTGGTGATTGAGATGCCCGTCCCACCCTCCACGCGGTAGTAGGTGGAGGCGGACGGGGCGGGAACCGTGATGGTCTTCGCCGCAGCGTCCACGGCCGTGCCGGAGACGGCGGTGTAGGGGCCGGCCAGGGTCGCCGCCGGGAGGCCGCGGATGATCATCCCGCTGATGCCGCCCGATTTGTCCTCCATTTCAGCGAACCAGAGGTACTGGCCTGCGGCGAGGTCCACGGTCACTGTCCGCGGATTGCCCACCGGGGTCGCAACGCCGCCGACGTCGAGATTCACGCCGGAGTAGTTGCCGGTGTTCTCTGCCGCCGGCTCCTTGCTGCCGGTGATGTCGTCCACCCAGACCTTGCCGTAGCGTCCGTTGCTGTCGGTCGTGCGACCCTCGAACACCGTGACGTTGTATTTTCCGGGGGTAAGGCCGGCGAAGCGCATCAGCACTTCGCTGCCGGCGGCGTCTGCAAGGCGATACAGATAGTCGTCCTTGACGATGGCCGGCACCGCGACGCCGTCATATACGGCATCGTAAGCTTCCTTGGTCGGGTTGTTGCCCGTCTGGCCCAGCATCGGCTCGATCCCCAGCGTGGCGGTGAGGGCCGCGTTGTCGAGCATGGTCACGGTGACGGTCTTGTTGGCCTCGCTGGAGTAATCCGTCAGCTTCCAGGTGACCTCGGTTCCGTCCGCATTGGCCGTGCCTTCGAGGGTGGCAGTGTCCGGGAGCACGTTCGCATTGGGCTCTGCAAAGGTCCAAGTGGCGATCACGTTCCAGTCGGTCAATTTGGCCGGCGCATCCCCAGTCGGGTTGCCTTCACCATCGACCGGCACCCGCTCGTTCTCGATGTTGCTGAAATCGAGCTTGTAGAGGCCCGAACGGTGTCTGCGGTTTTAATTGAATGGGGTGACCCAGTGTAATGCTAACGAGCGAGGATAGCTTAGGAGGTGATTTCGGAGGGAAATGGAAATTGGAAATGGGGTAAGAGCTCTGAGAG
>Ga0105044_10011423_pt1 | contig 12116 bp, 8 predicted proteins | sample MAT01_FD_78092 | JGI IMG/M metagenome (GOLD analysis project Ga0105044, IMG submission 78092) | Freshwater microbial communities from Lake Fryxell liftoff mats and glacier meltwater in Antarctica - MAT-01 | ecosystem: Environmental > Aquatic > Freshwater > Ice > Liftoff microbial mat | place...
AAAAGACATAAGAAATACAGAAACCCTAATCCCAAAACCTAATAAACTACTAAAAACATATTACGAATCTAATCATTCAGACATAGGAACATTAAAGCATTTAATATTTAACTTTACAAACTCCTCAAATTGACACTATCCTGCGCTGTGTGAGCATGAAAATCAATCCGCCATAACGGAATCAAATAAATTTATTTCTGAAAATACATTATGGTGCAAAGATATGCTTTTGGGAAAACTTTGATTAAAAAAACTATGGAATTCTATTTTCCACCTTTTTATTTTCTGATCTCAAAAGTATTATTACTTTTACAAAATGAATTTTAAAGTCATTTTGGTAACGGGAGTATCAGGTAGTGGAAAGACCACAATTGGTAGAGCCATTGCACAAAGCTTAGACCTACCATTTTACGATGCGGATGAATTTCACTCCGTAAACAATGTTGAAAAAATGGCGTCGGGTATTCCTCTTACAGATGATGATCGGTGGCCATGGCTGATGAACATAAATACATTTTTTAGCAAAGAATTGGCTTCACAGAGTTTTGTTTTTGCATGTTCAGCTTTAAAAGAATCTTATCGGGATGTACTTTCAAAAGGCTTGTACCGATCGCAGATACAATGGATCAATTTATTTGGTGACTTTGATACCATATTTGAAAGGATATCTTCAAGGCAAGACCATTATATGGTTCCTGAAATGCTACAATCTCAATTTGATATATACCAAAAACCTTCAGAAGGATTGTTTATAAATATTGCTCATAATCAAGGCAAAATAGTTGAAAATATTATGGCATACTTAAATACCCCAAAATCAGAAATTGGTCTAATTGGACTAGGAGTTATGGGTACTAGTCTAGCAAGGAATATCTCAAGTAAAGGTTATCAAATTTCGCTTTTCAATAGATATGTTCTTGATAAAGAAGAAGATGTCGCTCTCAAGGCAGTTGGAAATTTTCGGGAGTTAACAGATGCCCTCCCTTTTGATGATTTGTCTTTGTTTGTCGATTCATTGGCATCTCCCAAAAAAGTTTTGTTGATGGTCAATGCTGGTGACCCTGTAGATGAGATAATAGCCCAACTGCTGCCTTTACTTTCTGATGGGGATGTCATCTTAGATGGTGGCAATTCTTACTTCAAAGATACCGCTAGGAGACAAAAACTGTGTCAAGGTTTTGGTATTCATTTTATGGGCTGTGGTGTGTCTGGTGGCGAAGAAGGTGCACTAAAAGGACCGTCTATTATGCCTGGAGGTAGTAGGCAAGGTTTTGAGTTGGTAAAGGATATTTTATATGCTATAGCAGCAAAAAATGAATCGGGTGAAATTTGTTGTGACTATATTGGTGAGGGTGGGTCTGGCCACTTTGTAAAAATGATCCATAATGGTATAGAATATGCTGAGATGCAACTCATTGCTGAAGTCTACAGCCACCTTAGATTTGATCGGCGGAAGTCATTAGATGACATTGCAGATATTTTTGAATCTTGGAATGCAGACGAAGAAGCAAGTTATTTATTAGAAATCACTATTGATATTTTGAGATTTAAAGATGTTGATGGACTACCATTATTGGATAAAATATCAGATGCTGCAGGCAATAAAGGTACAGGAAGTTGGACAACTATAATAGCATGTGAAATGGGTGTGGCCATACCAGGTATCTCTTCCGCATTATTTGCTAGATACCTTTCTTCTTTTAAGGCTGATAGGGTGAAATACAGCTCTCTTTTTGCTCCAGAAAATGTAGAAATTATCGTGGATATAAATGATATAAAAAATACATATACCATGGCAAGAATACTCAATCACTATCAAGGTGTACGTCTGATCACCGAAGCTTCTGAAAAAAATAAATGGGCTATAGATTTAGCTGCTTTATTCAGAACATGGTCAGGTGGATGTATCATCAGGTCTAAGTTGCTACAAAGGTTGCGACAAGATATCAATTCATGTGATAATGATCTTTTATTAATACCTTTTGTGGCTACATTTATAGAATCCAATTTGAAAAATATTAAAAAGACCATGTCATTATTTGCTTTGAGTGATCAGCCATATCCTACTTTGAATAGTAATTTGGATTATCTGAAATATTTGACACAAGCTAGTAGTAATGCAAATCTTCTACAAGCCCAAAGGGACTATTTCGGGGCACATACTTACCAAAGAATAGATGATGAATCAAGGGCTTCTTTTCATACTATTTGGTCGTAGCCTCATCAATTAATTTAATGATATGTATACGATGCTTGTCTTTGCTGTTTTAGGTGGAATTATTTTGTTGTTGTTAATGATATTACGACTCAAGATTCCTGCTTTTATTGCATTACTCATTACCAGTATTATGACCGCGCTGATGGCTGGTATGGATCCGGTGTCCATCATTGATACTGTCAAAAATGGTATGGCTTCTACCTTGGGTTTTGTGGCAACAATTATCGGATTGGGAGCCATTTTTGGTGGTATACTTGAGCATTCAGGTGGCGCAACGACTTTGGCCAATTGGTTATTAGCCAAAACAGGTGAAAAACAAGCACCTTTAGCATTAACGATCACAGGATTTATAGTAGCAATTCCCATTTTTTTTGATGTAGGTTTTATTATTTTATTCCCGATTATAGTAGCACTTCACCATAAAACTGGAAAGTCACTCATTCATTACGCCATTCCATTACTTGCAGGATTGGCAGTGAGTCATGCTTTTATACCGCCCACACCTGGGCCACTCGCTGTAGCTGAGATCATCGGCGCTCCACTTGGGATGATCATGTTGGTAGGTGCATTGGTAGGATTACCTACTGCTTATATTAGTGGTATTTTATATGGCAAATACCTTGGTGAAAAACTATATGTAGGCGCACCAATGAGCGGAATTCCGACGATAGAGCCAAGCCTTATACTTAGTATAAACAAGGTGCTCCCTATTATGCTTTTGCCGGTATTTTTGATCGTGTTTAATACTTTGATTTCTACGAAAATAGTAAGTTCAGGAAATATTGAAGTAGATAAAATACTGCTGTTGATATGCCATCCTTTTTCAGCATTAATAATTGCAAATTTACTAGCTTGGTACGTACTCGGCAAAGGCGCAGGATTTACCAATAAGCAACTCGCCGATATATCCACCAAATCTTTGTCTCCTGCGGGCGTTATTATTTTAGTGACTGGTGCAGGAGGTGTGTTCAAACAAGTACTGATAGATACAGGTGCCGGCGAGATGATTGCTACATCTATGCAAGCCGCTGGTCTGAGTATTATTGTTTTTGCATTTATTGCAGCTACTTTGATAAGGGTTTTGCAAGGATCTGCTACTGTGGCGATGATCACAGGTGCTGGACTTGTTGCTCCTTTGCTTGTTTCTTATCAACTGAGTGATGTGCAGCTTGCCGCAATAGTCATAAGTATTGCATCTGGGGCAACGATGGCTTCGCATCTCAATGATAGTGGTTTTTGGATGGTAAAAGAATTTATGGGTTTATCCGAAAAGGATGGTATGCGAACTTGGACAGTTGCTTCTAGCATCTTGGGGATTTGCGGTTTTATATGCTCATCCATTGTGTTTTATTTGCTTGGATAAGTTAAAAATCTGCGGTATTCATTATACTTTTAAACAAGGTTTAGGTCATCAACTTGAATATCATATATGAAAAGAAGAAGAATATTTATTGGGTCAATTTTAGTTTTTATTGGATGCCTATATTTTATTGGGTCAAAGGTTAGAAACTAAATTCTACTTTGTTCGTTGGGCAACAACTTTAAGCATAATTGGATTAATAGTCCAAATGATAGGCTTATAGCGCTGGACATTTTGTTGTCCCTATAATAGCGAATAATTTTATATCCGTGAATGAAATAACCAAAGAAGTAAGCAAAGTTGCTTTGCAAATAGTTCATCAATACGGAGGAGTTGTTTTGGGAGAACACATAGGACAAATTTTTACCATTGCTTGGACAATTATGATGACTTCTGTTTTTTCAAAGTGGTTTATTGCACTTGGGTATCTTTCTTCCTTGATTTATTTGATAGCCCAAACAGAATTATTTGAAACAGTAATTCCATCTTTTCCCGTTTGGAATTTAGCAGGTTTTTTAGGAAGTACCCTTTGGCTAATTTGGCTATTAACATTAGGTATTAAATTGCAGAAGGTTCAAATTGCTTGACAGGAAAGCAAGATATAACAATTAAGTTCTCGTCCTGGTAAACCCGCTACTCCGATGTATTAAAAAATCAAGGACAAAGAAGATTGTACGCAGCACTTTTTCTTTAGATCAGTCGGCAATACAAAGAAATATATCCATTTTTTTCAGCTTGAATCAATAAATAATTACTCAGGCTAGGAAGGAATGAATTGTGGATATTCATAAAAATTATAAAACATAACAAATAAATCGATTTGAAAGACCAACATAAACTAATTGCAGACTGCACAAAACAACACCTCCGTATTGATGAATTGAAAAAGTAGAAACTAATACAATTTCTCTTTGTTACTGCCAGAAATACTAAATCATCAAAATGGTTCCTTCTAAATTTTTTGAGACCCTTTATCAAAAACTTCTTTCAGACAAAACCAAAGAGAGAAGCGAAAGGGCTATTTTATCAATAGCTATTGCAAGTTTCATTATTCACCTTGCGATTATTTACTTGGTGGATTTTGGCATTATTTCTCTAAATGAATCTTCAGACCTACTCAACAATCCTATTGCGGCTATTTATACGCCTTTTTCGTTTATACTGCTCTATGAAGTATATCTTTTGATATATTATTTGCCAAAATCATTTACCACCTATATTAGTAAGCAATATGAAATTATGACACTGATTATAATTAGAAGATTGTTTAAGGACCTTTCTAATTTAACACTCACTACTGACTGGTTTGATATAAAATATGACTTGCAATTTACTTACGATTTGGCCACATCGATACTGATGTTTTTTCTTATCTACCTATTCTACCTACAAAGTAAAATTAGATATCATATCGTAGGGTTGAATAAAATCCAAATAGTCGCTACTTCAAGATTTGTAAAAATTAAAAAAGGCCTGGCCACATCTCTAGTACCTGTATTTATTTTACTTGCAGTTTATTCCTTTGTAAGCTGGTTTATAACGATTATTGATCCCGGAGAAAATACCATTAATTCATTTGCGGATATCAATAATATCTTTTTTGAGCAATTTTTTACTATTTTGATTTTTGCAGATGTTTTTTTATTATTGTTTTCCTTTTTTCTGACTGATGAATTCCACAAAGTGATAAGAAATTCAGGCTTTATCATCTCTACTATCCTGATCAGGATGTCCTTTTCAACAAGTGGATTGTTAAATAATTTATTGATTTTATGTGCTATTATTTTTGGTCTCTTAATCATCATTGTTCATAATAAATTTGAAAAGCAAATTGCATTAGAAAAAAATGAAGCCAAAATAACAGAGAATCAATATACCGCAAAGAAATGATTGCGGAGTACCTAAACACCGATTTGAAAGAAGGTAATAACGTAGAAGCAAATATTGCAATTGGACATATTACCAAAGCAATAAGAATGACTCAAATATGCTAAGAAAAGAAATTAAGATGACCAAGTTTATATAAAACTTTGTCGCATGGAGTCGATCTCCAATTTGCAACTATAATGAAAGTTATAAAAACAATTGTATGACAAATTCAAGTGAATCCAATATCTTCTTAAATAAATGACGCAATTATTTCTTAAATATTTCCTTGCATAAAGATCTTTTTTGTAAAAAAAAAGCTATACCAGAATAAATATTTATAAGGATTGTAGCTTTTTCCTGATTTCATACTTTTCAAAATAATAAGCCAAAATACATATCATCACCAAAGATGGTAATAAATTTTCCAAACTAATTTCGCCCAGCTTTAGCAAAAGAATGGAGATTCCTATTATAAGCACACCACCTACAGCACTGACACTATCCTGAACATTTTGACTGAAAATATGCTTTAGTCTGAATGCCAGCATTGTCAGCCCTCCCTGAAATATCAGCATAGGTATAATAGAAAACAATACTCCGATACCGTAGGTGGATGCCAATGCAATAGATGAAAAACCATCCAGCATAGATTTTACGTAGAGCAGCTCCCTTTTGTTTTGAAGACCTTCTTCCAATGCACCTACTATGGTCATGGATCCCACACAAAATAGTAGAAATGCGGTGATCAACCCTTCAGAAAATTGCGAATCACCATTGCCAATCCAAAGTTTCAAACCATCTGATACATCATTAAATATCAAATCTACTCTTACCAATTGACCTATAATGGCACCTATGATCAGACTAAACATAAATACAAGCAAATATCCATCAGGCAGGCGAAGTGCCATTTTGATGCCAATCAACAGCGTACCTAATCCTACCGCCTGAAATACAATGGCCTGAATATCCTCTGAGAAAAATTGTTTCAACCATAACCCAATCAGGCTTCCGATTGTTACTGTTAGCATATTGACTAATGTTGCTTTGGGCCAGTTCATGTTTTGGATGATTAGATGGTACAATAATAAGTGATTTTGGCCAATTGACCAATAAAATACATTTATGTTCAGAAGAATCATTATAAGAGTTTTATTATCTCCGTTTGCACTGCTATATGGATTTATCATATCCTTTGTAAATCTTTCATACGATATTGGATTACTGAAAGCATCAAAATTTAGTGTGCCTGTCATTGGGATCGGAAATTTAAGTATAGGCGGTGCCGGAAAAACCCCGCATATCGAATATCTGATAGAAATGCTCAAAGATTATATAGATATTGCAACACTGAGCCGGGGATACAAAAGACAAACCAAAGGATTCAGATATGTACAGCACCATGATACCGCCTTGACCGCAGGTGATGAACCACTCCAATACAGAAGAAAGTATCCGGACATAGTAGTATCCGTATCCGAAAGCAGAGCATATGCGATACCTCAGATACTACAGCAATATCCAAAAACGCAGGCTATTCTTCTGGATGATGCCTTTCAGCATAGGAGTGTAAAACCTGGACTCAATATATTACTTACTCCATATGATATGTTGTTTACAGATGATTATTTGCTGCCGGCGGGAAGACTTAGAGAATGGAGATCCGGATATAAGCGGGCAGATATTATCATTGTTTCAAAATGTCCCGCTGTCATGGATATTTCAGAAAAAGAAAGTATAATTAATGCCATACGTCCCGCAAAATATCAGCGTACATATTTTTCGTATTATGAATATGGATATCCTTATAATTTTTTTCAAACTTCACAAAGGATTTCAATAGATAAGGAACTGGATGTCATTTTGCTTAGCGCTATAGCAAATACTGACTATCTGCTGCAATATCTGGATGCCAATGTAAAGTCTGTCAGTGAAATAGAGTATGAAGATCATCATCTGTTTGATCATCACGACATTGAAAAAATATTAAAGGTATTTCATAATCATAACAGTCAGAGGAAGCTGATACTTACGACTGAGAAAGATGCTATGAGGCTTGAAATACACAAAGAAACCCTTTTGGCCAACAAAGTTCCTGTCTATGTTTTGCCCGCAAAGGTAAAGTTTCACTATGGTGAAGGAAAGGTTTTTGAAGATGATGTCAGAAAGTTTCTTTTGGATTTTGAAGTATAAGATATATTTAATTTTACTTTGTTAACTTACCTTTTCTTTAGATATCAAATCTCAAATTTGCCGATTTTGTTTTGAAATTTTAATTTATAGGGACGGACTTAGTCCTGAAATCTTTGTAAAACAGTATGCTAAATCACGTTTATAAGGGGCGTAGCCCTGTGATCTTTAGATGTCAGAGCTAGGTCCCTTGAGAATTTGATGTTAATTTTTATTACAAAGATGTCAGAGCTACGCTCCTTTTTGTTGGATTTTTATACTTAACAAAGTAGAATTAATATACAAATTGAATGAATACTGTTACTTTTGCATCAGACTGCAATAAATGTTAACGCTGAAGTAAATCAATTCATGGAATTCGGGTTTTTAAATGTGATGCAAATTGCCGGAGCTGTAGGTATTTTTATTTATGGCATGAAGCTCATGAGTGAGGGAATCCAAAGGGCCGCCGGAAACCAACTGAGAAATACGCTCAGCAATCTGACCAATAATAAATGGCTGGGATTTTTGACCGGATTTATAGTCACAGGACTGATACAATCTTCTTCCGCTACCACCGTAATGATCGTTAGTTTTGTAAATGCCGGCTTGCTTTCCGTGGTACAATCTGCCGGTCTTATCATGGGTGCAAATGTCGGTACAACAGTGACGGGGTGGTTGGTTTCCTTATTTGGTTTCAAAGTGAGTCTTATTGAATATTCAGTACCGCTTTTTGCCATCGGAGTACCTATGCTTTTTGTGTACAAAGCAAAAATGAAATATTGGGGTGAATGTATCATTGGATTTTCACTTATATTTTTAGCTCTTGGGTTTTTAAGGGATGCCGTTCCTGAGTTTACGGAACAATCATTACTTTTTGAATGGTTAAAAGATTTTACCCAAAACGGGATCTGGTCCAGGTTGTTTTTTGTTTTGGTGGGCATTGTCATTGCTTTTTTTGTGCAATCTTCCAGTGTGGCGATGGCTATTACCTTGACCATGTGTGCTCAAGGATGGCTGCCGTTAGAGATCGCAGCTTCTCTTATTTTGGGAGAGAATATTGGTACCACTTCTACTGCCATGATTGCATCTTTAATCGCAAATAAAGAAGCCAAAACAACGTCCCGAGTTCATTTTTTATTTAATTTGATCGGGGTGATATGGATGGTATTGATATTGCCATGGTTCTTACCTTTGTTGTCATCCTTCCTTAATTTTGCGTTTGGGACAGTTGACATTTACAATAATCACCTTGACATGACCATAGGATTGTCTGCTTTTCACACTGCATTTAATCTGATAAATTCATTGATACTCATCAATTTTATAGTTCCATTGTCAAAATTGGCTTCGATCGGTTTGCAAACTGAAGAGACTTATTCCATCGTAAAAGACAAAACAAGAATAAAATTTTTAGAAAATACCGGAAATATGCCCGAAATGGCTACGATCCAGTTGCAAAAAGAAACTAAAAAATTTGGGGAAATAATTGCTGCTATGTCAACTTCGTTTAAAGAAATTATCAATACCACAGATATTAAAAAACAGCAAAAACTAATTAAAAAAACCAAACAGTATGAAGAACTCACAGACCAACTCGAAGTTGAGATCACGGAGTATATCACACTTTTATCCAAGGAGGAAATGACTTCTCAGACAAGCTTGATTCTAAGGTGTATTTTAAATGTTTGTAATGATCTGGAAAGAATTGCAGATATTTACTTACAATTATCCATTGTCTTGCAGAAAAAAATAGAAGAAAACATATATTTTATACCTGAGCAGAGAGAAAAAATTAATGAGCTGGCATCGTTAGTGGAAGAAGCCATCAGAATAATGAACGAAAATCTGTCTGTTTCAGATTACAGAAGTGTTAAAAAGTTTCAGGCGGTAAAATTTGAAAAATTGATCAATCAGTGCAGGGATAATATGCGGGAAGAACATCTTAATCGAATGGGGCAGCCTGATTACAATATAAAATCGGCTATGGTGTATAATAATGTATTTCAGTCTTTGGAACGAATCGGTGATCATGTCATAAATGTAACGGAAGCCGTAGTAGGTGAAATTTAGTTTTAATAATATTGGCTTTCTAAAATTTTTAATTTAATCTTCGAGCGACAACACACCACTTGTCTGATTGGTAAAACTTGAACCTGGGGCAATGATAATTTCATTTCCTGATATATTTCTTATGGTGACATTTCCTGCATTAATCATACTACCAAAATTATAAAATCCGGTACTTAGGCCATTATTTACGTTACTATCAATGATAAGTATTCCGGTATTTGACAATAAACCGGCTACATTGTTTGAAAGTGATCTTACTCCTGAATACGCAATAGAAACAGTACCTATGCTATTATTATAGATAGTGCCGGAGTTACTTATACCAAATAAGGCATTGTCAAGTATATTTTGGATGGAAATAGTTCCGTTATTTGTTATGCTTCCGGAGTTTATAAGGTTCAACCCGTGATGTATGGTCATGAAGGCATTGGACCGTACTTCAAGATTTATACTTGGCTGAATATTGACAGACCTGGCTACCGCTGTTTGTCCTGATTCAATAATAATACGGATGCCGTTTGCACCTGAAAGTATCACATTCTGACATCTTTGTGGAACCACACCTAGACTCCAGTTTGATGATGTATGCCAGAATCCCGTATTTGCTATCCAGGTATTCGTCACAGGATTTGTGATGTCATCTATCAGCCCATTGCAATTATTGTCCTTTGTATCGCAGAATTCAGGATTGCCGGGAAAAATGGAGTTGTCATCATCATTACAATCGCCCAAACCCTGACAAAAACTATCATTGTCTTCATCACCACCATCACCTGTAATACAATAAGTACTAAAAGAAATATTTCCGGCAAGATTTGGATTATTGGAAAAATTAAATGATTTTTGACAAAATACTCCATAACCAGATGGTATACATCCACTTAGGTTATTATTATTGACATAAATCAAACTTAGATTTATAGCAGTAAGTGATACAGGCAATGGTCCGGTCAGAAGATTGCCATCCAGATACAAGTTTTTTAATGTCGGAATACTGCCCAAATTGGTAGGTATGGGTCCGGTAAAATCATTATTGCCCAGATCAACCGTGTTTAAAAAGCCAAACGAATTAAAAAAAGTAGGAATATTGCCAGTAAGGTTATTGCCGTATAGTCTGAGCGTATGCAAATAGCTAATATTGGACAATGAACCCGCTATATTATTGGCGGTAAGATTATTGGAAGAAAGATTTATAGTACTTACCCTTCCCAGCTCATTGCAGGATATACCGTACCAGCTACAAACGTTACAATTAGTGCCGGCTGCACCATTTTGCCAGCCAGTCTTATTGATCCAGGAAGGACCCGCAGTGGCATTGTAAAATCCTACTAATGCAGCGAAATCCGGATGGCACGATACAGACGCATGATAAGCACAAATATTAAAAGTACCTTCGTTGTTACTGCCATAATCCACCAGCCTGACAAAAACTACTTCACCAGGCGGCCGACCTGTAAGGGTAAGCAATGCATGACTTTGTGCTCCCGTATTATCATCACATCCAAGATAAGACAAAGAAGTACAAATACCTGAATAAGCCTGAATAATTACATCCGTCAATCCTCCCGATGTCTGTGATGTTTCGATGGTAACACTACCCGAAGGTGGTATAATAACCTTAAACCATACATCATTGCTGGCCCCTGAACTGCCGCAAGTAAATGTTGGCAATCCACTGGGCGTTGCATTTTGATTTGTAAAAGTGTAATTGCTGCAGCTATTGGTTACCGGCAGATTTATAGCATCTACACAGTTGTCATTGATGTTTGAAAGACCATTGCAAGAAGTGCCTGTGCTACAATTGGCATAAATAAATTTTTCATACAATACCTGTCCTGCAATTGCTCCAAATCCGTGATTGAGATTAATACCAACGCCCCCGATCAAATTGCATTTACTCATAATGGTGCCTCCTCCTGATGGTAAAATAGGATTTGCAACATTATAGCAAGCTGTCCCTTCCGGAGTTTCTTGATTATTGGTAGCATGCACATTCCCACAATCGTCGATTTGTACCAGAGTATTATTCCACACACATGCATGAGTATGCCTCAGACCAAGTACATGGCCCATTTCATGGGCTACTACATAAGCATTATAAGAGTAATTTTGTTGGATGGTATTGTTTGCTGAAAGGCTCGTGCTGACACATTGCGGCCCGGGATATGAAGGATAGGTGTTACAAAAACCACCTATTCCATTTGCAATTCCTCCGCCCAATGGTCTGGTCGTAAGGAGGTGTGCTATACGTCCATTATAATTATTTTGGAGTGTATTTACAAATTGATCTTTGATTGCGACAATATCATTGGATGAAGCATAAGGATCCGGTAAAGTATTCCTGATAAAAATCTGACTCAATACCAAAGGAACATCATGAACAGCATAGATTGTCGAAACATTCAGAAATAAAGCATTTACCCAATT
>Ga0105044_10011424_pt1 | contig 12115 bp, 9 predicted proteins | sample MAT01_FD_78092 | JGI IMG/M metagenome (GOLD analysis project Ga0105044, IMG submission 78092) | Freshwater microbial communities from Lake Fryxell liftoff mats and glacier meltwater in Antarctica - MAT-01 | ecosystem: Environmental > Aquatic > Freshwater > Ice > Liftoff microbial mat | place...
CACTGGCCCCTGGTGACAGTGCTCCGCTTCCAGACGCCCGCCGCATACTTATTGGCTTCGGCCAGTGTCGGGTAGGTGTGAATGGTGCCGAGGATCTGGTCGGTACCAGGCTTCGTGAGCACCTTGACGAAGCCGTGCGCGTCCTCGTCGACGATCGCGCGGTCCAGTTCCTCGATCGGGTAGACCGAGACGACATGCGGCACCTGCGTAGCGCGGGCCTCCCCCTCGTTGAGGCCGACGCGCGCCACTACGTCCCCGCAGGCGAAGATGTTCGGGTAGATCGTCTGGAGATAGTCGTCGGTCTGCACCGTGCGGGCCGTGGTGGTGGCGATCCCCAGCTCCTCCAGACCGTAGCCGCTCGTGTTGGCGACGCGACCGGCGGCGACGAGCACGGCATCGAACGGGATGCGCACCTCCTGGCCGTGGTGTTCGGCGTAGAGCACCTTCTCCCCCTGCTCGATCACCAGGCGAGCGGCCTTGTGCTCGACCAGGATACGGACGCCGTCCGCCTCGAACCGCCGTTGGACCAGCGCCGACACGTCCGGTTCTTCGCGCGAGAGGATGGTGGCCGCATCTCGACCTGCGTGACCCGGCTGCCGAGCCGGGCCTTGATCGCGTCGAGGCCACGCTTGGCGACCAAGGGGAAGACCCCCAGCAGCGTGAACGCGGCGACGAGGCCAGGCGACACGGCGAACTGCCCGAGCTGCGTGCCGGCATATACGTAGAAGGCCGTGCCGGCGAGCATCCCCAGCTGGCTGACGCCATAGAACGTCGCCGTCCGAAGGGTCGTCAGGCCCATCGCGAGGTTGATGAGCCAGAACGGGAAGAGGGGCACGGGCCGCAGGGCGAACAGGTAGAACGCGCCTTCCCGGGCGATGCCGGCGTTCAGGGCGCCGAGCCGCTCGCCGAAGCGGCGCTGCACCCAGTCGCGCAGCAGGAACCGGGCGGTCAGGAAGGCCAGTGTGGCCCCGATGGACGACGCGAACGACACCAGCACGGTGCCGGTGACGAAGCCGAAGACCGCGCCGCCGGCCAACGTCATGATCGCCACGCCCGGCAGCGACAGGCCGGTGACCGCCAGATGGCCTGGTGCGCGCGTAACGCCATGGCGTCCACGTGAGACGGTAGTGGCAGCGCGGCGGGCCTCCCAGGCGCTGGTGCGTCCGGTGGTTCGCGCCAGCACACCGTCGAGACCGTCGCCGATACGGCTCACCAGCCAGAAGACGACAGCCGTCCACCGCCAACCGGCGAAGGCGGCCGCTGCCGCGGCCAGCCCCAGACCGAGCGTTGCGACGGTGACCACCGAGGGCGAGACGCCTCGTCGGCCGAGCCATCGAGCGCCCGGCAGGAGCAGGGGCGCCAGTCGCGCGCGCGCGAGTTCATCGAACACCGGGCGCCGCTAGGCCGGCAGGGGCTTCAGGTCCTGCAGCATCGTCGGAATGAGTTCGCTGATCGTCGGGTGCACGTGCACCGCGCGGGAGATGGTCGTGTAGGGGGCGTTCGCGTACATGACGTCCAGGAGCGAATGGAGGATCTCGTCACCGCCGACGGCGAAGACGACGGCCCCGAGCAACTGCTTCGTGTCGGCGTCGACCAGCGCTCGCATGAATCCTTGTGTCTCGCTCATCTCCCGGGCCCGGCTCACCTTGGTCATCGGCCGGTAGCCGACCAGCACCCGACGTCCGGACGCTCGGGCCTCGCGGATCGTCATCCCGACGCGGCCGACGGGCGGATCGGTGTACAAGGCGTAGCAGAGGATCCGGTCGGTGATGCGCCGCTCATCGCCGTCCAGCAACGCGCCCGCGACGATCTCGAAGTCGTGGTACGCCGTGTGCGTGAAGGCGCCGCGGCCGTTGCACTCGCCCAGCGCCCAGATGCCCGGCACGGACGTGCGGCAGTGATCGTCGACGACGACGAAGCCGCGGGCATCGGTGGCGACGCCGGCGGCCTCGAGTCCCAGGTCGTCGGTGTTGGGGCGCCGGCCGACGGCCATCAGCACGTGGGAACCCTCGACGACCGCCGGGCCCTGCGCGCAGTCCGCCGTGACCGCCACGCCTGGCGATGCCGGCGCCAGGGCCAGACACGTGGCCGACAGTCGAACGTCGATGCCCTCGGCCTGCAGTATGCTCAGCAGGGTCTCGGAGACGTCGTCGTCTTCGCGGGGGATGATGCGGTCCCCACGCTCGATGACCGTGACACGGCTCCCGAACCGCCGGTACATCTGCGCGAATTCCAGACCGACATAGCTGCCGCCCACGACGATCAGATGCTCGGGGAGCGTGTCGAGCTCGATGATGCCGCGGTTCGTGAGGAGCGGCACGGCGGCCGCGCCCGGGATATCAGGCACGACGGCCCGCGCGCCGACGTTCAAGAAGATCTCGCCGGCCTCGAGTTCCGCGCCGTTCACGTCGACGCTGCGTGGCCCGGTGAGGCGCGCGTGACCCTCGTACACCGTCACCCCTGGCGTCTGCTTCATCCATCGCTCGACGCCGGTACTCGACTGTCCGGCGATCGCGTGCATGCGCGCCTTGACCCGTGCCATGTCCACGTGCACCGGTCCGCCGGTGGTGAAGCCGAACTCGTCACCACGACGCGCCATGTGAATCGCGCGTGCGCTGGCGACAAGCGTCTTGGTCGGAATGCACCCCGTGTTGACACACGTGCCGCCGAATCGGCCGCGTTCGACGACCGCGGTGGTGCGGCCGGCCTTGGCGAGCCGCGCGGCGAGGGACGGGCCGGCCTGGCCGGTGCCAATGACGATGGAGTCGTAGCGCGTGGGCATGGGGACACCATACTGGATTGTGCGAGTACGCAGCACGGGCGATCGTGTCAGCGATCGTGCTGGATGCGCCTCGGATCCCCAGCATCTGGAGCGATTGGCGGAGATTCCGGGCGAGCGTCGCTGTGTGAAAACGTAATGCGGTCACCGTCCCGGGACCGTGAGAGGGGCACCCAGCACCCGGGCGTTTCGTTGTAGAGCAGCCGAAACAACTCGGCCACGTGTCGTCTCAGTTCTCGAAAGGTCATGGTCTGGGGCCTCGCGCCGCCGCTGCGGCTGTCGCCGTCGGATCCGCGCCCGCCCACGTGACGTCGGCCGTCGGGCCGTACACCGATGGCACGGGTTTGCCGAGCAGCCGCAGGTAGACCGTGAGCTGCGTCCGGTGATGCGCGCTGTGCAGTAGTCGGCGCCAGAAGATCCAGACGCGTTCTCGCTCGACATCGAAGAACGGCCGCGTGTCGAGCCACCACTCGGTCGGCCGCGTCGCCAGGAAGGCGAGACGCGGGAGGGCAAGCGCCCGTGAGCCGCCGTGCACAGGCCTCGATCGTGAGCGAATCGGGCACCACGTGGTCGGTGGGCGGTTCCGGCTCGCCCAGGAATTCACCGAGAAACCGGCGCTCTGACAGCAGCTGATGGCGCAGGAGACGATAGTAACTATGAGCGCTGGGTTACGGAAGCCGCATTATCGGACGTGGACGCACCGCCGCTCCCTCTCGCGCGTCGGACGAGCCCACAGCAGGCGTACTGGACCTGGTGTCCGGAGAGACGCTGGCGCGGGTGGAAGTGCAGAGCAGTCCAGACGGCGTCACCTACTCGCCCGTTCAGCGGTCGATGGGCTTACCGGCCGTCGGCCGCGAACTCGACGGCCCAGTAGGTGCCGTAGCGGGAACCGGCAATGCGCACCAGGCCGACGCCGACGCGGTCGTACTCTTCCTCGAGCACGGCGCGGCGGTGCGAGCGGCTGTCGAGCCACTTGTCCAGCTGACGGCGCGGTGTCGCGCTCGTGCCGATCACCTCGGCCAGGCGATGCCAATCGGAGAGCGACCCGTCGTTGACAAGCTTCAGGCGGTCTTGCAGACGCATCCGTTCGGGATTGCGGTGGTCGAAGTAGTCGCGGCACGCCATGTCGGCAGCGTGCGCCAGGGCCATGCGGTCGAGCACGGACAGCCGCCTGAGCGGCGGCCGGGCGGCATCGGCGCGCACCAGGTTGAGCAAGCCGAGCATCTGAACCTGCTCGCCGATCGACGTGGTCCAGACGCGGCCGTCACGGCACCGGCCGCTGACGGCATCGGCATCGGCCGCGACAGTTCCTGTCGTGAAGCCCACAGCCGCCGCGAAGATGGCTATCCAGCTCATATGCGGTGAAGATGTCAGGCTAGCAGCACTCGTGCCAAAGTGCGAGCACGGCCGGACGTTCGGCCCCCTTTTCTGGCCGGGACTACGGGGTGAAGTGGCGTTCGATGTCCACGCGGGCGTCGGCGACCTATTCAGCCGACCTACACGGCTGATCTACACTGCACGGCATGTCTCACTTGGCCGTCACTTCCCGTCGCGCGCGGCGCGCCGCGGCACTCGCACTCGTGCTCGCGCTCGTGTCCCTGGCTCCGCTGGCCGCGCAAGGCCCGTATCCCGACCCGGCCCAGCGCGTGCTCACGCATCGGGAGCAGGCCCCGATCCAGCGCAGCTGGGTCGTGAAGCGGTTCGACACCGTGCTGCCCATGCTGATGACGCGCGAAGCCATCGACATGTGGATCGTGGTGTCGCGCGAGTATAACGACGACCCGGTGTTCCACTCGATGGCGCCGGTGACCACCTACTCGTCGCGGCGCCGCACGATTCTGGTGTTCGTGAATCCCGGCGGCGGCAAGCCAGTGGAGCGGTATTCGATCGGGCGCGACTACGACAAGCTCTACACCGTCGTGGCCACCACCAACGACGGCCAGTGGCAGGGCCTGCGCACGCTGGTCGAGCAGAAAGACCCGAAGGTGATTGGCGTGAACGAGTCGGAAGCGTGGAATCACGCCGACGGCCTCACCGCCAACGAGAAGAAGCAGTTGCTGCTGGCGCTCGGCGACAAGTACAGCGCGCGCGTGAAGACCGCCGAGATGCTGGCCGTGGGCTGGCTCGAACACAAGCTGCCCGAAGAGCTCGAGGCCTATCGCCACGTGATGCAGGTGGCGCACCTGGTGATCGGGGAAGCCTTCTCGCACACGGTCATCACGCCGGGCAAGACGACGACCGAAGATGTCGTGTGGTGGATGCGTCAACGCGTGGTGGAGATGGGCCTCGGCAAGTGGTTCCATCCGTCGGTGACGATCTGGCGCCAGGGCGGCACGAACGGCGATCTCGTCATCAAGCCGGGCGACATGCTGCACACCGACTTCGGCCTCGTCTACCTTGGCCTCTCGACCGACACGCAGCACCTCGCCTACGTGTTGAAGCCCGGCGAGGCCGACGCGCCGCAGGGCCTGCGCGACGGGTTGAAGGCCGCCAACCGGCTGCAGGATCTGACGATGCAGTACGCCAGGGTGGGCCGCACCGGCAACCAGGCGCTGCGCGACGCGCGCATGCAGGCCGTGAAGGAAGGGCTGGTGCCGTCGATCTACTGCCACGCCATCGGCTATCACGGCCATGCCGCCGGGCCGCCGATCGGCATGACCGACTATCAAGAGGGCGTGCCGGTGCGCGGCGACTACCAGTTCCGCCCGAGCACGTGGCACTCGATCGAGCTGAACGCCACCCACAAGGTGCCCGAGTGGGGCGGCCAGGAGGTGCGCTTCGCGCTCGAGGAAGACGCCGCGCTCCTGCCCGACGGCTCATGGAGCTGGGTGCTCACGCGGCAGGACCAGTTCCACCTGATCGAGCCCGGCCCGAAGATGTAACGGCGCCTCGCCCCCCGGTATGATGGGGGTTCGCGGGGGACTGGTTCCCCGCTTGGTGCCAGGAGCCCACTCATGACGTTGACCCGTAGACAGGCGCTGTCCACTCTGGGACTTAGCACGCTGATGGCGGCGCGAGCCACGACGACCTTCGCGCAGGCCCCCGCCGCCAGCGGCCCCTACTCGCTTCCGCCGCTCGCCTATCCGCCGGCGGCCCTCGAGCCGCATATCGACGCGATGACCATGACGATTCATCACGATCGGCATCATCAGGCGTATGTGACGAATCTCAACAACGCGCTGGCCAAGACTCCCGAGCTGGCGAAGCTCTCGATCGACGACCTCGTGAAGGGCCTCGCGAACGTGCCCGAAGGCATCCGCACCGCGGTTCGGAACAACGGCGGCGGTCACGCCAACCACATCCAGTTCTGGACGCTGATGGCGCCGAACGCGGGCGGCGCGCCCACCGGCGCCATCGCCGACGCAATCAAAGGCACGTTCGGCGACTTCGACAAGTTCAAGACGGCGTTCGGCGCGGCAGCCGCGGGCCGCTTCGGCAGCGGCTGGGCGTGGCTCAGCGACGAGAACGGCAAGCTGGTCATCCACAGCACCGCCAACCAGGACACGCCGTCGATGGAAGGCAAACGCGGCATCTTCGGCCTCGACGTGTGGGAACACGCCTACTACCTGAAGTATCAGAACCGCCGGCCCGACTACGTGGCGGCGTTCTGGAACGTGATCAACTGGGCGGAAGTGAACCGCCGTCTCAAGGGTTAGTGGACTGGCGCCCGTTCCGGACGCCGATCCGCCGCGTTTGACACCCGCGCCAGCCGCGGTCATCATCCCCCGGTTGCGCGCCGCTCAGGCTCGCACCAGGGGGATGACTCGTTTATGGTCCGACGGAACGCCTTCGCTCTCTCGTTCGTGTTCGCCGTCGCCGCCTCCGCCTGCAAGCCGTCCCCGCCTTTTCCGCCGCCAGCCCCCAAGTCACTCGACGCGCTGGCCCAGCAGTCGATCGCGCGGATCGATGGCGAGCTGAAGGTGCCCGGCCTCAAGGCCGCAGTCGAGATCGTGCGCGACCAGCAGGGCATTCCGCACATCTACGCGCAGAACGACGGCGACATGTTCTTTGCGCAGGGCTACGTGATGGCACAAGACCGCCTGTGGCAGCTCGAGATGTGGCGGCGCTGGCGCGAAGGCCGCCTCGCCGAGATCTTCGGACCGCGGGCCTACGACTACGACGCGCGCACGCGCCTGATGATGTTTCGCGGGCCCTACGACGACACCGAGTGGCAGAGTTACCACCCCGACGCCGAGCGTCTCTTCACGGCCTGGGCCAACGGCTTGAACGCCTTCGTGGCGCAGCACCAGGACCGCCTGCCGGTGGAGTTCCAGCTCACGGGCATCGTGCCGGAGCCATGGACCGCTCGCACCGTCACGCTACGCTGGGCGCAGGTCGGCCTCGACAGCGCCAGCGGCACGCCGGCCGAGGAACTGCTTCTGGCGCTCGAGGTGGCCAAGCTGGGCGTGAAGGCGGCCAACCAGAATGCCGCGCCGGATCCCTGGGACGACCTGGTAGTGCCCGACGGGCTCGACGTGAAGGCCATCCCCGCCGGCATCATCGATGCGGTGCGCAAGGGCGATCGCAATCCGTTCGAACCCGGTGTCCTGCCGGCGCTCGACATCGTGCCGCAGTTCCGCCACCTCATGCAGCCGCCGAAGGTGGCGCGCCTCATGCCCGAACCGCAGGACATGGACGGCAGCAACAACTGGGTCGTGAGCGGCAAGCTCACCACGACCGGCGTGCCGATCGTAGCCAACGACCCGCACCGCACGATTGAGATGCCCTCGCTCCGCTACTTCGTGCACCTCGTGTCGCCGGGCTGGAATGTGATCGGCGGGTCGGAGCCGCCGTTTGTCGGCGTGGACGCCGGCAGCAACGACAAGGTGGCGTGGGCCTTCACCTTCGCCGGCATCGACATGGTCGACACGGTGGTGGAAACGACCAATCCCGCCGACGCCACCCAGACGCAGTTCAAGGGCGCCTGGGAGCCGATGAAGGTTGTCCGCGAAGAGATCAAGGTGAAGGGCGAGGCGGCGCCGCGCACCGTCGAACTGAAGTTCACGCGGCACGGCCCCGTGTTCTTCGAAGACCCGGCGCAACACCGCGCCTACGTGGCCAAGTCGGTGAACCAGGAGCAGGGCACGGCGCCCTTCAAGGGCAGCTTGAAGCTGGCGCAGGCCGCAAGTTGCGACGACTTCTTCGACCGCGCGATGTCGTGGAAGGTGCCGACCCACAACCTGATCTGCGGCGATACCAAGGGCAACATCGCCCTGCAGGTGAGCGGCCTCACGCCCGACCGCAAGGGCTGGAACGGCCGCCTGCCGGTGCCCGGCACCGGCCACTACGAGTGGCAGGGCTTCAGGAGCGACCTGCCGCGCGAGTTCAACCCGGAGCGCGGCTACATCGCCACGGCCAACGACAACTCGCATCCACCGGACTACAAGGGCCGGCCGGTGTTGTACCGCACGACGGACGGCGTGGAGGTGTCGCGCATCGCGCGCATCCACCAGATGCTCGGCACCGGCCAGAAGTTCTCGGTCGCCGACCTGGGCCGCATGCAGCACGACGCCTACTCACTGCGCGCCGAGCGCGACCTGCCGCTCTTTCAGGGCTGGACCAGCACCGACGCCGACGTGGAGAAGGCCCGCGTGGCGATCGCCGAGTGGGACCAGGTGCTGTCGGCTAACACGCGCGCCGGCGCCATCTACGTGCGCTGGAGCTCGACCGACGCCGCGCGCGTGCTCGACTCAGGCACGGTCGCAGCGCCGAAGCAACGGGCGCTCGTCGAAGCGGGTCTGCGGCAGGCGCTAGATCGTCTGACGAAGGATTGGGGCGCCGACTGGGGTCAGTGGCGCTACGGCCGCATCAACACGAGCGCGCTGCCGCACATGTTCATCCCGCAGTTCGGCCTGCCGCCGGTGGAACGGCCAGGCGGATTCAACACGGTGAACGCCACTGGCGCCAACTTCCGCCGGATCATCGACCTGTCGAACGTGGACAACTCCGTGGCCACCAACGCGCCGGGGCAATCGGCGCAGCCGGGCAGCCAGTACTACGGCAACGCCCGCGAGCGTCTTGGCAACGGCCAGTACTTTCCACTGCCCTACACGCGCGGGGCGGTCGACAAGCAGACCGCGCACACGCTGAAGTTGACGCCATGAGCGGCGGGCACGGCACCACGAGCCCCGGCACTGGCGGAACGGGCCCCACGACCGCGGCCGACGCTGCCCTGCCCGAGTCCGTGCGCCTCGGCTACGCGAAGGGCCAGCACCTGTTGATGCTGGCGTTCTTCGTGGGCTGCGCGGTGTTCGGCCTGGCACTGCTGCGCGGCGACGGCGTCGTTCCCGGGCTCTTCCTCCTGCTCTCCGGCCTCGGCATGGGCCTGATGATGGTGAAGCGCCTCTCGAACTCCGCCCCGCGGCTCGTCATCGGCCGCGACGGCCTGCGCACGGCCGACACGGACCTCATCCGCTGGGCGGAGGTGCGCGACGAACAGATCACGCATTTCAAGAAGCGCGCGTACCTGGAGTTCGACCACCCGCGCGGGCACGAGCGCTTCAACATCGACTACCTGGATCGTGACGAAGAAGCCATTCGCGCGCTGCTCGAGGCCTACCGCAACGCGTTCGACCACTCGCCCGGCCGTGTCCGACATCGCGTTCTACAACGCGGCTCCGGCAGCGTCTAGGGGGCGGCGTCGAGGCGCATGCCCTTGCGCCCGCCGCACACCAGTGCACGTGGGCCTTCCACCGCAGCCACGAGCGTTCGTTGTTCTCCATGTCTCCGGCCGACCAGCCGCGCGAGTGGGCAATGTAGGGGAATTGGGAAAACTGCAGCCACGGCCTGCACGTTGTCCTGCCGCCGGTGATGATGAAGCGCGCCACCTTGTGACGCAGCAAGAGTTCGACAGTGGAACTTCCAGTAGTGCCAAGGGCACACGACGTAGTCCCCGTCGAGCGTCCGATCGCGACCTCTTGCACCGATCGGTGCGACAGGCCCCTGGCGACCACGCTCACGCGGATCTCTTGCCGTTGCTCGGCGGTCACGAACTCGAACGGCCCGGCTCCGAGCGGTGCCCCGGCAGGCCGACGCCGGGGGCCCGGGGGCCGGCAGGTCAGTCAGCGGAGTGGGCACACTGGAGACCATAGGCGGGTTGACATGAAACATCTGGTTGAATAACCTAGTTGAATGGATGTCACCGACATCGGCGCCTTCGAAGCCAAGACTCGACTCTCGGAGCTGCTCGAGCAGGTCTCGAAGGGCCGCGTCTTTCGGATCACGCGGCGCGGGAAGCCGGTGGCCGAACTTCGGCCTGTCAGCACCGCTGGCACGCGACCCACGTTCGGCTCCGATCGCGGGCGCGTCGTGATGGGCCGCGACTTCGACGCCCCATTGCCCGAGTTCGACCCATACACCCGGTGAACCTGCTCATCGACACGCACGCGCTGATTTGGTTCGTGGCTGGGGACCGCCGCCTCGGGCGGGCGGCGCGGACGGCAATGGAGCAGGAGCAGGCCCGCCTGTTCATCAGCGCCGCGAGTGTGTGGGAGATGGCGATCAAGGCGACCCGAGGAAGGCTTGCCCTTCCCTATCCCGTCGCGAGATATCTTGCGAACCGGATTGAGGAGGGGTACGAGGTACTGCGGGTCGACGGAACGCACGCGGCGGCCGTCGAACATCTGCCCCCTCACCATCGCGACCCGTTCGACCGGCTCCTGATCGCTCAAGCGTTGTCCGAGCGCCTTCCGGTCGTCACCCGCGATCGAATGTTCAAGAAATACGACGTCGAGGTGATCTGGTGAATGAGGGACTGGGTGTCGTGTCGTGCCGGACGATGGCAGTGGCGGTGTTCAGTAGCCGGACCGACCCAATCGCCGCGGCTCGACCGACAGCGGGGCCATGCGGACGGCATGCGACACCGGCGCTGCCCTACTCGTAGCGCAGCGCCAGATTCGGATCGATGCGGCTGGCGCGGTGCGCGGGAATGAACCCGGCGGGCGTCGATCTGACGGTTCCCGACGCCGGGCTTCGGGTGTTGCTGTGGCTGCCAGCCGGTCGTGATGCGCGTCGAGTGGCACGCGCGGCAGCGGCGGTCGGCGTGGACGCCTACCCGCTCGCCGACTACGCGCGACGCCGAATGCGGCCGGGGCTGATTCTCGGTTTCGCTGCTGTCGACGAACGGCTGATTCGGACTGGGGTACGGCGCCTGGCAGCGGTGCTGTGAATGGCACTCCCACGACGTCCAGCGATCGCCGCAGCGCGATCAGCGCGCTGGAGCAACTGGCGAGTCACGACCGTATGAAAGGGAACGCCTCGTGCCGAGCCACGCCCGTCTGACACGACGACTCGAGGCACTCTCAGGGGGCGGGTCACTCCGTGACTAGATCCAGGATCGCCGTGGTGACGCTGCTCGCCCTTGCCCTGTGGGTGACGGCGATCGTGGGTGGCGCCTTGTTCGGGTGGTGGCGCCGGCCGGTGGCGCCCGGGGGTGATGCGCCGGCGTTCATACGCGCGGCCATCGGCATGATTGAGCAAGGCAACCGCGGCAATGCCGCCCTGGTCCTGATCGAAGGGGGCGCGGTCGGGGGTGAGTACTACTCGACCACGTCGGACCCAGTCGATCGCAACACCGTCTTCGCGACTGCCTCGATGAGCAAATGGCTGACCGCGTGGGGCGTCATGAAGCTCGTGGAAGAGGGAAAACTGGACCTGGACCGTCCGGTCGAAGACTACCTGACCCGCTGGCACCTGCCGCCCAGCCAGTACGACCATCGTGAGGTCACCGTTCGACGCCTGCTCAGTCACACCGCCGGGCTGACCGATGGACTGGGATTCGCGGACTACCGACTCGACGAGGCGCTGCCGACGTTGGAGCAGTCGTTGTCGAATCCACGGGCGTCGTCGGGCCAGCCGGTAGCCATCGCCGTCGGCATCGAACCCGGGAGCGCGTGGCGCTACTCCGGGGGCGGCCATCTGATGCTCGAGTTGTTGGTCGAGGAAGTCTCCGGGCAACCCTTCGAGGCCTTCATGCAGCAGGCCATCTTTCAGCCTCTACGCATGACCCGCTCCGGCTATGGCGACGCCGGCGTGAAGAACGCTGCGAAATCCTACGACCAGGAGGGCCGCCCGGCTCCCGTCTACCGCTATGCCTCGAAGGCGGCAAGCTCATTCACGACGTCTGCAGGCGACATGGTGGGATTCGCGCTGGCGCAGTTGCCCGCGGTAACCGACAAGCCGCTGGCGCAGGTCACAATCGACGCCGTGCGCACGCCCCAGGCGAAATCGCAGGGCATCGACATCTGGGGGTTGGGAACCATGCTGTATGCGCCGGCGGCGAGCGGCGCCTTCGTCTTCGGCCACGACGGCACGAATGAGCCGGCCATCAGCGCCGCG
>Ga0105044_10011425_pt1 | contig 12113 bp, 12 predicted proteins | sample MAT01_FD_78092 | JGI IMG/M metagenome (GOLD analysis project Ga0105044, IMG submission 78092) | Freshwater microbial communities from Lake Fryxell liftoff mats and glacier meltwater in Antarctica - MAT-01 | ecosystem: Environmental > Aquatic > Freshwater > Ice > Liftoff microbial mat | place...
GCGGAGCTGGCCTGCGTGAGGCTCTCCACCTCACCGCCGTAGGCCTTCACCGAGGTGCTGGTGCTGCGAGCGACGTAGGCCTCCACCTGTTCACCCGCGCCCGCCATCTCGGCGATGCGAACCGCAACGGCGAGCAGCTCCGGATGGTCCAACGGCATCAGGCAGTGCCGCCAATGGTGAGCGCGGGCACGCGCATGGTGGGGATGCCGTCGCCCACCGGCACGCCCTGGCCGTCCTTTCCGCACATGCCAGGGCTGCCCATGGCGAAGTCGTCCCCCACCGCGTCGATGCTGGCGAGCACGGCGGGGCCGTTGCCGATGAGGTTGCCCTCACGGATCGGCTCGGTGATCTTGCCGTCCTCGATCAGGTAGGCCTCGGTCATGCCGAACACGAAATCGCCGGTGGCGGTGTTCACCTGGCCGCCCCCGAGGTGGGCCACGTACACGCCGGTGGGCGTGTCGGCCACGATCTGCGCCGGATCATCCGGGCCCGCCAGGACATAGGTGTTGGTCATGCGCACCATCGGGAGGTGCTTGTAGCTCTGGCGGCGACCGTTACCCGAACGAGGCCGGCCCTCCTTGCGCGAGCGCAGCAGATCCCACATGTAGTCGGTGAGGATGCCGTCCTCGATGAGGACGTTGCGAGAGGCGAGCGAGCCTTCGTCGTCGATGGCCAGCGCTCCCCACTCCTCCGCCATCGTGCCGTCGTCGACGAGCGTGATGCGCGGGTCGGCCACCCGCTCGCCGATCCGCCCCGCGAACACCGAGGCACCCTTGGCCACGAGGTCGGCCTCCAGGCCGTGACCGCAAGCCTCGTGGAACAGCACGCCACCACCGCCGGGACCGATCACGACCGGCATGGTGCCCGACGGGGCCGGCCGGGCCGCCAGCTTGAGCAAGGCGCGATCGGCGGCTTCGCGGGCGAGGTCCTCCACGTCGTAGGAGTCGAACAGCTCGAAGCCGATCGTGCGACCGAGTGACTGGTAGCCGGTCTGCATCCCCGTGTCGGCCGACGCCACCGCCATCACCGTGAACAGCGTGCGCACCTGGTCGTCCTCGGTGAGCAGCCCATCGCTGTTGGCGACGAGGATGCGGCGGCGGCTGTCGCCGTAGCGAGCGGTGACCTGCGTGATCGCGCTCCCCGCCCCGCGCGCCGCCTCATCGGCGCGGCGGAGCAGCGCGACCTTGCGGGCCTTCGCCACCTCCTCCGGGAGGATCGCGATGTCGTTGGGACGCGGCGCGTCCTGGCGGGTGAGGGCGATCTCCTGCACGCCCCCTCCCCCCGATCGAGCCGCCGCGCCCGCCGCCTCGGCCGCCTCGGCGAGACCGGCCTCGGACAGATCAGCCGTGTGGGCGAAGCCCGTGGTGTCCCCCACGATGACGCGAATCCCGGCCCCCCGATCGCGGCCTGAGCTCAGGTTCTCGACCTTCCCGTCGTCGAAGATGGCGTTGGACGACGCCTTGTCCTCCACGAAGATCTCCGCCAGTTCGCCTCCCGTGTGCAGCGCGATGCTCAGGGTGCGGCGAATGAGGTCGTGATCGAGCACATCGGCTCCTCTTGGCTGGGCGGTCGGGGTGCGGCGTATCGTACCCAGGTGCCTCTGAGTCCCGGCCTCCATGGCAGCGCCAAGCTGGTGGTCACCCTCGCCGACACCGCGCTCGCGCTGAAGTCCGGCGAGGTGGAGGTGCTGGGAACACCCCGTGTCATCGCCCTGGCTGAGGAAGCCGCCGTCGCCGCGCTCGCCGACCGCCTCCCGGCCGGCCAGACGACCGTGGGCATGCGGGTGCAGATCGACCACCTCGCCCCCACCAACGTGGGCTCGTCCGTGGCCGCCGAAGCCACCCTCGAGAAGGTGGAAGGCCGCCGCCTCACCTTCACGGTGTCGGTGAGCGATCACTGCGGCCTGGTGGCGGCGGGCAAGTTCACGCGGGTGATCGTGGAGACCGACCGCTTCCTCGAAAACGCCCGGTAGCCGTCAGGCGGGTTCGTCGGTGAACGAGTCGGCGAGCGAACCGAGGACCTCGTCGAACGCCGTGACGTCGGCCGGCGCCGGCACCGCGATCTGCACCGGCTCCCCGTAGTCGAAGAGCTCCAGCGTCATCGTGAGCTGGCCGTCACCCTCGGCGATCCCGAGGGCACCGCTGTCGAGCTCGATCTGGACCCTCCGGGCCAGGCCCTCGGCGTCGATCCACACACTCACCGGAAGGTCCTCGAGCGTGGCCCCGAGCTCGTCGAGCTGGGCCTCGATGCGGCCGCGTTCGTCGGCCGGCGCCTCGTCGAGGGCGGTCGCAAGGTCGATCGTGGCGTCGTACCGGGTGGTGGCGACGCCGCGCACGTCCTGCGGGCCAACCTCCTCGACTGCGCCCGCCCCCCGGAGCGCTTCGAGGATCTGCGTGGGATCGGTGCCCCCGCCCGGCAGCCCGATGGCTCCACCAGCCTGGTCGAGGTCGTCGGCGGTGACGGACAGCCATCCGGCCTCCCCCGTCAGCGAAGCGAGCATCGGCAGTCGGAGATAGGTGACGTCACCGTCTACGACGATCTCGAGCGGTTCGTCGAGGCCTTCGTCCACGGCCCCGAGGTCGAGCAGGAGCGTGGTCCGCCTGGCCTGGGTGTCGAAGGCGCCGACGCCGCCGAAGGCGACCTCACCGTCCGTCCCGCCGATCGTGAAGGTCATCTCGATTCGGCCGGTGAACGCGTCGGCCGCGTTGTCGGGCACGGCTCGCAGTGCGGCGATGGGCGAGGCCGCCTCGACGCGCGTGGCGGCGGGGTCGGCCTCCGTCGCGCAAGCGGCGACCAAGAGGAGCGGCGCAAGGAGCGCCAGGATGATCGAGCGGGACATGGTGTCTCCCAGGGTGCAGTCCGCAGGTGGGGGCGGGGTCCGCGCGGTGATCGCCCCGCCGAGCGATCGGCCTCCGGAGCGTACCCAGACGTCGTCGTCGGCGGAAGAGGGGCCTACGATGCACGGGCGGACGACGAGAGGGGACGGGTGAATCGCAAGCAGACCATCTCCCTGGTCATCCGCCTCACCTTCAGCGGCGTGATGCTCGCCGTGCTGATCTGGCGGGTGCCGGATGTCGACGTCAGCGAGGTGCTCCCGGAGCTGACCCTGCGCACCGGGCTGTGGTTGACGGTGGCCGCCGCCCTCACGCTGGGGGCGATCGTGCTGTCCGCCCTGCGCTGGCAGCGCGTGCTCGATGTGCTCGGTCTGCAGGCGGGATTGCGGCGCCTGGTGTCGCACTACCTCGCCGGCCAGTTCGTCTCGAACGTGCTGCCCACCACCATCGGCGGTGATGTGCTGCGGGTGAGCCGGCTGTCCAAGGAGACTGGCGAGTCACCGAAGACGTTCGCCTCGGTCGTGCTCGAACGCCTCACCGGGTGGCTCGTGCTCCCGATCATCAGCGTGGTGGGGTTCCTCGTGAACCCGCCGCTCCAACACCTCGGACGGGCCACGCAGGTGGCCCTGGGCCTCGCCTTCGTCACCCTGTTGGCCCTGGGCATCCTCCTCTACGCCGTGGCCGACCAACGCATCGGCGGCCGCTTCGAAGCGCGCGACGGCTGGCGCCGGTTCGCGGCCGCGGTGCACCTCGGCCTCGACCGGCTCCGGCACCAGCCTGCGGCGGCAGCCAACGTGCTCCTGGTCGGCTTCGCCTATCAGCTCGTGCTCGTGCTCGCCGCCGTGGCGGCCGCCCAAGCGCTCGGAGTGCGCCCCGCCGGCCTCACGGCCCTCCTGGCGTTCTTTCCCGCTGTGGCCATCGCTCAGGTGCTGCCGATCGGCATCTCCGGGCTCGGTGTGCGCGAAGGTGCCTTCGTGCTGTTTCTCGGCCCTCTCGGGGTGGCGTCGCAGGACGCCATCGCCCTCGGGTTGCTGCTCTACCTCCTCAACCTCGGTGTGAGCCTCCTCGGCGCACCCGCCTTTGCCATCGGTGGCCGTGTCCCTCCACCGGACGCTCTCGCTCCCGTGTGAGCCCTCCCGCCTGCTAACCCTTGCTGCGTGAGTGAGCCGGGCACGTCGGAGCTAGCACCCGAGCGCGGGCCCAACGAGGACCGAGCGGGGCTGCGGTGGTGGAAGGAGCTGCTCTTCGCGTGCGCCGTCTACGTCGTCTACTCGTTCGTGCGGAACCAGTTCGGCTCCGCGAGCGGCGAGCCCGGTCCCGCCTTCGGGCACGCCGAGGACATCATCGCCATCGAGAAGGCCCTGCACCTCTACTTCGAGCCGCAGCTGCAGCAGTGGTACCTCCGGCTGCCCGGCAACGGCCTGATCCGCGCGTGGAACGTGTACTACGGCATCGCCCACTTCCTGGTCACCTTCATCGCGTTCGTCTGGCTGTTCCGACGCGATCCCGCCCGCCACCGCCTCCTGCGCAACACCCTCGCGTTCACCACGGGCCTGGCCGTGATCGGGTTCGCCGCCTACTCGCTCATGCCGCCTCGCCTCCTCGACGACCCTGGGACGTTCGGCGGATGCCAGGTGTACGCGCCCGCGGCATCTGCGGCGGCACCCCCCGGCGCTCTCACCGCGCCAGGATGCGATCGCTTCGGCTATGTGGACACGGTCGCCCGCTACGGCGGGTGGATCTCCTTCGGCAACGAGGGGATGAAAGAGATCTCGAACCAGTACGCCGCCATGCCGAGCATGCACATCGGTTGGGCGACCTGGGCGGCGTTCGTGTTGATGCCGCTCGTGCGCCGTCGCGGGGCCAAGGTGCTGGTGGCCCTCTATCCGGTGATCACGTTGGTATGCATCATGGTCACCGCCAACCACTTCTGGATCGACGGAGTGGGCGGACTCGTCTGCCTCGCGGCGGGCTACGGCCTGGCCCGAGCCGTCACGAAGCGACGTCCCGTGGTGGCCACCACTCCCCGTTCGTCAGGCTGAGTCGGGGTCGCCCCACCACACCGGACGGCCGTGGTAACCCGCGGTGGCGAGCACGCGCTCCTCGCCATGCGGCCAGGTGGTGAGGCGGAGCTCGGCTCGTTCGCCTGCAGGCTCCATGCGCAACCAGGCCAACGGGGCGGCGGCGCTGGCCCGGGCGCCGGCGACATCCAATGCGCTCCGGAGGCGCCGGCGTCCCTCCGGCGTGAGGTACTGCAGGACGATCGAGTGGGCCACGACGGTGGCCAGTCCGGGCGTCGGCGTGGCCAGCCGTGCCTCGACCCACTCCGATGCGTCCGCCTGGTCAATGGTGGCCGGCACCCGGCGAGCCACCTCGATGGCCGCCTCGAGCCGAGCGATGCGCTCGGGCTGGTCGGGCCAGACGAACGAGAGCAGCGACAAGCGCCCGTCCGCCGTGGTGGGGTCGATGGGGTTGCGATCGCAGCCCCGCCGCTCGGCCACGTCGAACGAGGTCGGCAGGTCAGGCTCCCGGCCCTCCCACACCCCCTCGAAGCGCACCGGGCTGTCGGCAACACCGGATACCGACCCGTCGCCGCCGACGTAGCTGTAGTGGTCCCAGCGCAGGTTCAGCCCGGCGCTGCTCCCGATCTCGAGCACCCGAAGCGGGAGCGCAGTGCCCCGCGCCACCGTGGCGTAGCCGCCGACGAGCACAGCCGCTCGGCCCACCTCGTTCGTTTGCACGCCGTCGTCGATCCGACGCGACACCTCCTCGCGATGCCGTCGCAGGGCGACGAGGAACGCCGGGACCGGATCACCGTCGTGGGTGCCGCCCACGGACGGGTAGAAGGCCGCCAGCTCCGGAGCGCGACCGTCGAGGACGATGCGATGCACGCCTCCGAGGAAGCGGAGGGGCAACGCGGAACCGAGCGGGTCGTCTCCACGATCGCCCAGCAGGTCAGCGCTGATCCCGCCGGCCGCGAGATCAGCCAGCACACCATCGAGGATCCGGCCGTACAGCGGCGACCCCGACTGCGTGCACGCCTGGGCCTGAATCGCGACGACGTCAGTGACCGCAGCCAGCGTCACGGTTCAGCCAGCACGCGTCACTGCGCACACGCTCACGGGGTGCTCCACGCCCTTGAAGCTGCGGCGGCGTGCCCGTGTGAAGACAACGCCGCGCACATCGCCCACCTCGTCGCGCACGGCGATGGTGGCGAGCACCTGCCCACCCTTGGCGGCGGCCGCCACGCGTGCGGCCACGTTGACGTCGTGTCCGATCAGGTCGTCGGCGGTGACCACCGCCTCGCCGGTGTGCACCCCGGCACGCAGGCGCAGGTCCTCGGGGGGCGCATCGATGAGCTCGAGAGCGGCGAGCAGCGCTGACTCAGCGGACGGGAACGTGAGCATCAGCCCGTCGCCGAGGCGCTTCACCACCTTGCCACCGCGACCCCGAACGATGGGCCCGATCACCTTGTGATGTTCCTCGAGCAGCGCCAACGCTGCCTCGTCGCCCGCACGGGCGGTGAAGCGAGTGAAGCCTTCGAGGTCGGTGAAGACGATCGAAGCCGGCGTGAGACGCGTCTCGGACTTGCCGTCGATCGGATGCTCGTAGGCGAGGAGCTGGAGCGCGTTGAGGCCGATGGAGCCGAGCGCCGAAGGCCGTCGCTCCACGGAGCGCTCCAGGAATCGCTGCACGACGTCGAGGGCCGGGGCGGTGCGGATCGGATGGCGGCCTGGTTCCTCCAGCCACGCTCGGTCCACCAAGCCCACCTCCACGGCGGTGTCCTTCAGGCCGGGATCCCGGCGGAGCAGCTCAGCAGCCCGCTCGGCCAGGCCGACCAGCGCCGCGTCGACCGCGGATTCCCCCTTGGCGCGGGCATCGTCGAGTCCGGCCATGCGGGCCAACCTAGTTGGCTGCATGGTTCGGGAAGGGGCCGTGGCGGGTACCGTGGGAACCCAGCGGCCGCCCCTGGTGGCCACCCCCACCGCCTCGGAGCCCACTCAGCCAATGCTCCTCGAATCCATCACCGGCCCCGCCGACCTGCGTGGCCTGTCCCCGGCCCAGCTCGACACCCTGGCCGGCGAGATCCGCGAGCACATCGTCGCCGCCGTGGAGCAAGCCGGCAGCGGCCACCTCGGCTCCAACCTCGGGGTCGTCGAGCTCACGCTGGCGCTGCACCGAGTCTTCGACTCCCCGCGCGACATCCTCCTGTGGGACACGGGGCACCAGGCCTACGTCCACAAGATGCTCACCGGCCGGGCGGCCGACTTCCAGAACCTGCGCAAGGCCGGCGGGATGTCCGGCTATCCCTCGCGCTCCGAGTCGGAGCACGACTGGATCGAGAACAGCCACGCCTCGACCGTCATCAGCTACGCCCACGGACTGGCCGTCGCGCAGGAGCACGAGCTCGGCGACCAGCGTCGCATCGTCGCCGTGATCGGCGACGGCTCCCTCACCGGCGGCATGGCCTTCGAGGGCCTCAACAACCTCGGGCACTCCGGCAAGAAGGCGATCCTCGTCCTCAACGACAACGGCCGGTCCTACGCCCCCACGGTCTCCAAGCTCGGCGACAGCCTGGCGCGGCTGCGTCTCCACCCCACCTACCTCCGCAACCGCGGGCGCCTCGATCGCATCCTCCACGACATGCCCATCGTCGGCCACCAGCTCGAGAAGAGCCTGGACGGGTTTGTGGCGGCCATGCGCGAGATGTTCGAGCCGCCGGCGTTCTTCGAGAACCTCGGGGTGCGCTACACGGGCCCGTTCGACGGCCACGACATCGAGGGCATGGAGAAGGCGCTGCGCCACGCCGCCGAGTACGACGGCCCCATCGTCGTGCACGTGCTGACCGAGAAGGGTCGGGGCTACGCGCCGGCGGAGAACGACCCGATCAAGCGCCTCCACGACATGGGGCCGGGCGCCCCGAAGCCGGGCAGCTACACCGCCGCCTTCACCGAGGCCATGATCAAGGAAGCCGAGACCCGGCCTGAGCTCGTGGCGATCACCGCCGCCATGCCCGACTCCACCGGCCTCCTCCCCTTCGGCGAGCGCTACCCCGATCGGCTGATCGACGTCGGCATCGCTGAGCAGCACGCAGTGACGTCGGCCGCGGGCATGGCCATGGGCGGCCTGCGTCCTGTCGTCGCGCTCTACGCCACGTTCCTCACCCGCGCCATCGACCAGGTCACCTACGACGTCGGCCTCCATGGCCAGCCCGTCGTGTTCTGCCTCGATCGGGCGGGCATCACGGGCGACGACGGTGCCTCCCACCACGGCGTGCTCGACATGGCCCTCGTCACCAAGGTGCCCGGCATGACGCTCTTCGCGCCGTCGTCCTACCAGGAGCTCGGGGTGATGCTGCACGACGCCCTCGACCTGTGCACCGGTCCCGCCACGATCCGCTGGTCGAAGACGGCGGCGCCGTCTGTCGGGTCCGAAGACGTCGGGTCCGGCCTGCACGGCCGTCGGGTTCGCCAAGGCCGCGACCTCTGCATCCTCGCCGTCGGCAAGATGCTGGCCGCCGCCGAGGCCGCCGCCGAGGCGCTGGCCGCGGATGGCATCGAGGCCACCGTCTGGGACGTACGCGTGGTGCCCCTCGACCTCGCCATGCTCGACGACGCCGCCGACCACCCGGTGGTGCTCACCGCCGAGGACGGCGTGCGCGAAGGCGGGGTCGGCTCGATGGTGGCCGATGCGATCTCCCGTCGCTCCAGCGGCACGCCCCCCCGCGTGCGCGTGCTCGGCACGCCGATGGAGTTCATCCAGCACGGCAAGCCCGATCAGATCCACGCCGACCTCGGCCTCGATGCCGCCGGCCTCGAAGCCGAAGCCCGAGCCCTCGTCGCCAGCCTCAAGTCCTAGCGGCGCCAGGCCGGCAGCCCGACCTCGCCGCCCGTCCTACGTGTAGAACGGGTTTTCGCCGGCGTTGTGGTCGGTGGTGTCGATGACCTCGGTGACCTCGGGGATCGACTCCTGGATGGAGCGAGCGATGCCATCGCGCAAGGTCATGGCGGACACGGCACAGCCCTGGCAACCGCCGCCCATCGTGACGTAGACGACCGTGTCGTCCACGCCCTTCAGCTCGGCGAACCCGCCGTGGGAGGCGAGCGACGGGTTGATCTGCTCCTTGAGGAGCATCTCGACCTGCTCGGCGATCGAGCCGGTGAGCTCGAGGTGCTTGCCGGAGAGCGGATCGGGCCGGTTCGGGTTCCGAAGCACGAGGCCAAGGCCGCCGCCCGCCGGGATGTCGAGGGTGGCGCCGGTGAGCTGCTCGATGGAGCCAGCCGGCACGATCACCGGGAGCCCGGCCTGGTGGTACTGCACGTCGGCGTCGTCGGCCTCGGCGATCGGATCGAACGTGAGGTCGTAGGCATACTCCACGCCGCTGGTGCCGGTGATCTCCACCCGGAGGGCGAGCCCCGCGGGATCGTCCTCCGCGTCACGGAGCTCGAGGATGCGCTCGATCGCGTTCGGGGTGACGGTGAAGACCACCAGATCGGTAGGAGCGGTGGCGTCGACCATGAGATCAGGCTAACGAGTGGTCCCGTGACCGACACCACCACTGCCCCGGCCGACGAACCGAACCAGGGCCACGGCCCTGAGGTCCTCTACGAGGTAGCCGACCACGTCGCCACCATCACCCTCAATCGCCCGCACCGCCGAAATGCCATCTCCGTGCGGATGCTGAACCTGCTGAGCGAGCACTTCAGCCAGGCCGACACCGACCCGCAGGTGCGCGCCGTGATCCTCACCGGCGCGGGCAAGGGGTTCTGCGCCGGGCTCGACATCAAGGACGCCATGGCCGGCTCCGGCATCGGCGGCACCGGCGGGGGCGGGGGCGCGCTACAGACCCGCAACCTGCCCACCGTGATCCTCCAGGAGATGGACACGCCGGTCATCGCCGCGCTGAACGGCGCCGCCGCTGGCTACGGCCTCGACCTCGCCCTCGGCGCCGACCTCCGACTCATCGCGAACAGCGCCCAGCTCCTCCCGGGGTTCGCCAAGCGCGGCGTCGTGCCCGAGTCTGGCGGCACGTGGTACCTCCCGCGCCTGCTGGGGTGGGCCAAGGCGGCCGAGATCTCCTACCTCGGCCGCGACCTGGATGCCGCCGAGGCCGAACGGATCGGCCTCGTGAACCGGGCCGTCCCCGACGATGAGCTGCTGCCGTTGGCCCGAGAGTGGGCCACCGAGATCGCCGCCAACGCCCCGCTCGCCATCCAGGCCATGAAGCGACTGTTCCGTCACGGCCAGACCGAGGACTTCGCCAGCCACAGCCACCACGTGCTGCTCCAGACGATGCTGCTCTTCGGCACCAAGGACTTCCAGGAAGGCATGAGCAGCTTCATCGAGCAGCGCCCGCCGGAGTTCACGGGCCGCTGAGCCGTAGCCTCCTCGGCATGCAGCTGCCCGACTGGCACTCGCCCCGCGAGATCCTCGACTTCATCCTCCACTCCACGAAGCGCATCGTGGTGCTGGTGGTCGGGGTGGCATTGGTGGTGCTCGGCATCGCGCTGATCCCGCTCCCCGGCCCGTTCAGCATCCCCTTGATGGTGGCGGGGCTGGCCGTGCTGGCCACGGAGTACGTGTGGGCGCAGCGCGCCCTCGACACGGTCAAGGACAAGGCCCAGAAGGCCACCAACGTCGTGAAGCGCTCCGTCTTCCGGCCCAAGACGAAGGACCCGGTCGACTAGGTCGGCGAGCTGCGCCTAACCCTGTCCGCCGCCGTGCACCTGAATGCGCTGGTCGGTGAGGTAGGCCGCCGCATCCGACACGAGGAAGCGCACAGCGCTGGCCACGTCTTCGGGCTGGCACACGCGACCGAACGGCATCGTGGCGTCGAGGGTGCGGATGTCGGTGACGCCCACCGCACCCACCAGCCGCTTGCCCATCTCCGTCTCCACCAGGCCGGGAGCCACCACGTTCACGTGGATGTTGTGGCGCCGCTCCTCCTTGGCCAGGGTGGAGGCCAGCGCTTCCATGGCCGCCTTCGCCATGTTGTACGGCCCGCCGTTGGCGGCGTGGTGATCGGTGGCCACCGACGAGATGAAGATCACGTCGCCGCGCTCCTGCTCACGCATCGCGGGCATGGTGAGCCGGCAGAGGTGATGGGGCCCGACGGCGTGGGCGGCCAACAGCCGGTCGACCTCGCCGGGATCGGTATGGGCCACGGTCTGGCCGCGCGAGGCGATCCCGGCGTTGTTCACGAGGATGTCGATGCGCCCGAAGTCGGCCAGCATGCTGGCGACCATCCGTTCGTCGTCCTCGAGCCGGTCGACCGACGCCGGGTAGGCCACCGCTCGCCGCCCGAGGGCCTCGATGGCGCGCACCGTGTCGGCGGCCGCCTCCGCGTCCCGGCGGTAGTTGACGGCGATGTCGCAGCCGTCAGCGGCCAGGCCCAGGCTGATGGCTCGGCCGATCCCCCGGCCACCCCCCGTTACGAGGGCAACCCTGTCCTGTCGGTTCGATGTCATGGACGGTTCCTAGCGGTCCGTCTCCGACTCTGCTGAATTGAGTCGATCGACTCTGGCGGCGGCGTCGTAGAAGGGGGATCCTGTCCTCCACAGACGAGCTCCTCGGAGGGAGTCATCAGGTGCGGCGCCTCACGGCGACCACCTCCGGTTTCGGTCGAGTCCCGGCGGGCGGGGCTCGACCGCTTCCTGTTTTCGGGCCTGGTGGCTACCGAGACTCGAGCTCCTCGCTCACCGCGAGCCAGCGCTCCTCCGCCGCCGCCACGTCCGTCTGCACGACGGAGCGCTCCGCACCGAGAGGAGCGAGGGCGGCGTGGTCGTTCGCGGTGGCGGCGCTGGCCACGGCCCCCTCCAGGCGGGCCCGAGCCCGATCGAGACGAGCGAGGTCCTTCTCGGTGTCCTTGAGCAGCGCACGCAGCGTGGCGTGAGAACGGCCGGCCTTGGTCTTCGGCGGGCGCACGGTGGACGAGCCCACCGCCGAGGGCCGAGCGGCCGCCGCGGTCACCGATGGGGCCGCGCGTCCCGACCCCCGGGCGCGACGCTCGGCGTCCCACGCTCCGTACCCGCCGGGCCGGCGACCGGCTCCCCCTGCGCCATCCAGCACAAGGACGTCGGCGACCGTGCGCTCCAGGAACGCCCGATCGTGGCTGATCACGACCAGGGCTCCCGGCCAGTCGTCCAGGAAGTCTTCGAGGGCACGCAGCGTGTCCAGGTCCAGGTCGTTGGTGGGTTCGTCCAGCACGAGCACGTTCGGCTTCTGGGCCAGCGCGAGGAGGAGCTGAACGCGACGCCGTTCGCCGCCGGAGAGGAGACC
>Ga0105044_10011428_pt1 | contig 12112 bp, 12 predicted proteins | sample MAT01_FD_78092 | JGI IMG/M metagenome (GOLD analysis project Ga0105044, IMG submission 78092) | Freshwater microbial communities from Lake Fryxell liftoff mats and glacier meltwater in Antarctica - MAT-01 | ecosystem: Environmental > Aquatic > Freshwater > Ice > Liftoff microbial mat | place...
TATTGGCACAAGCAGATATCATTACGCAGGACATGCGATTACTAGAACGGTTTTACTATAATTTAATAAAGCAAATTAGCAGGTAATGGTTGGGCGGAAGCAATGTGTGCTTGCTTAAACGGTTTTAAATAAGAATCATATTTTTTATGATTGTGTAAAAAATCTATTTTCAACTTAAAAAGAAATAAAAATGCTGCACATAAAGTCTTTGATCGTTTTGCTTTTTTTAAATACAACTGTTTACTGCCAGGCTGATATTCCATTTGACTTATTAAAGATTCAAAACAGTATCGGGAAGAAATTTGTATTTCCAATTTGCACCAGTACGATGGGAAATCACTACAATAGCAAAAGTAACATTGGCAAATTAACCCTGATTAATTTTTGGTTTGAAAATTGCGAACCTTGTGTCGCCGAAATCGGAGCTATGAAGAGGCTGTATGAAAAGTATAAAAACAATAAAAAAATTGCGATCATTTCGTTTACATTTGAGTCGCCCCAAAATGCGTTGCGTTTTGCGAAAAAACATTTGATAGCATATCCGGTTATCTGTGTCAGCAGACGTAAATGTCAGGAGCTAAATTTTCAAAATGGATTTCCAACTACTTTAATTACAAGTAGCCTTGGAATAGTTGCTTTTATTACTTCCGGTGGTTCCATCGATCCAAGAGAGGTGGATAAGGAGTTTAACAACATCCTTATTCCAAAAATTGAGGAGCTGTTAAAAAATAAACGTTAGATGATGGATTTATTGTTAATGGGCGAGTTCCAATTTAAAGATCCTTCAAAAAGAAAAGTCCAAAAGAGCAAAAGTAATGTAGCGCTTGGGCGGCTAAGGTCTACTGTACTAAAAATAATATGCACAATCAATCATTATTAATTTATAAAACTGGCATAAAGGGTAAAATTTAAAACCTTCCATTTTAATTTATATGTGCAATGAATAAAATATGCTTTTATATTAAAAATGGTAATTGTATGGAATAATTTAACAATTGAATCTTACAACAAAAAACAACGTGAAAATATTTTTAATTTCTTTCTTACTCATTTTTTTAATAACTGTACAACTCTGTGGGCAACATATCCCCGTTCCTATAAATTTAAAATACCAGGTTACTTCTACCAAACTTGAAACGTTAACAATTCAAAGGTTAGGATTAAAGGTTAACCTTAAATATGAACCCGACTTTGAATTTAAATTTAAAAATAAAACACCTGGCACTTCGAAACTATACATTGAAAGCAATGGACTATATAAAATTGCTGATGGTTACAACGGTCATATTATTTTTTTGGAAGAAGGAGACAGTGTATTTATTCAACTGAATGAAATTCCTAATATCGAAAAGCTGCTTGAAAAAAAGTACTACCCGTCATTTAATAGATTAACTGCATTGGGCAAATATGCATGGCATTATAGATTTTTTGATGAACTATATAAGCGTACCGAAAGCCTGTATTCATTTGATCTTTACGTTCATTTAAATGACCCGATGTTATTTAAAAAAAACTGCGACCAGGCATTATTTATTGGCCAGCAGATGGCTGACTCACTTTACAAAAAAAATAAAATCTCGAATAATTTCAGATTGGTAGCATTAGAAGAATTGAATGCGATTTATGTAGCCAACATGTGTAGGATACCGTCCAATATGCAACGGGATAATATCAATCCTGCATTCTTCGAAAGGCTTAACTCGATGTACTTTAACGATTCGGCTTTTGCAGTACAATGCAATGATTATTTGCAAGCCGGAGCATTGTACACTTATTATATCCACAACAGCTACAATTATTTACACCCATATTCAAATCTTAGCAACGAATTCAATTCCATTACGAAAAATTATTCAGGTATAATAAGAGATAAATTGCTTGGATGGCAGATACAGGATTATATTGGTAAAGATTATGCGGCTTTCGATTCCTGCTACAAAGCTTTTTTACTGGTATGTAAAAATGAGAAAATAAAAGATGGCGTTATTAAAAAAGTTAACAGCTATGTAAAACCTATTAAAAGTATCAGCACCATTTTATTAAGCAATCTATTAGAACGTTCAATGGTCTTATCGTCTGATAATAAAACACTGCCGTTAGCCAATATTTTAAATGATAGTCTTGTTACATTGGTAGATTGTTGGGCAAGCTGGTGTTCGCCCTGCAAAGCACAAATGCCTTTTGTGCATGACCTTGAAAAAAAACATAAAGGCAAAATAAAAGTAATCTATCTCTCATTTGACAAGGATGAAAACAGATGGAGCTCATTTTTGAATAATAATAAATTAACCACCAACCAATATTTAATAGCCAACGATTTTAGTTCGGAGTTTTCGCAATACTTCAACCTACAGACAATTCCACGTTATATACTATTATCAAAATCAGGTAAAAAAGTACTGAATGCAACGATGCCGTTGCCTTCTATGAAAGAGGAGTTTGAAAAAGAAATTGAAAAATTAATTGCTGAATGATATAAAATAAGTACCGAATTAAAGTGGATGGCTTGTTATATTTCAAAAGTTATGGAACAAAAATGCAACCCGGGTTAAACTATAAAATAATCTTAAAAAGGAAAATAAGATAGGCATAATCATTTACCTATAAATATCCAGCAATCCATCCGGCAGCGTCACGTATACCTTCCGGTTTTTCTGGTCTATCTTATCCAGCGATTCGCCATGAATGGGTATCAGGGCTTCTTTTCCATCCAGCAAAATAGCACACAAAATCTGGTGAGGTTGTTCGATCACTTCAATGATTTCGCCGAGGTCTTCATCTTCGTTGATCAAATGAAAACCGAGCATGGCAATGGGTGCAGCTTTGGCGGCGAATTTTTTAAAATCTTCTTCGGTGATCCATACTTCTTTGGGAGTCAATTTACGGGCCGTCTCTTTGCTATCGATGCCTTCTAATTTTACATATACTTCTGCATCATTTTTTATGGCGGTAGTGGCAATAAAGTAGGGCATCATATTATCCTTCCCTTCTTCCAGGAAAATGGTTTCCAGCCCGTTTAAGCTTGTTTTTTTGCCCAGGCTATGCAACAATACCAACTCGCCCTTTAAACCAAAGCTAGCGGCTAATTTTCCTATTTTAAAATATTGACTCATGGTAGGTGCAAGATAATACTTTGATTGAAACGCTTATTTAAAACAACAGTCCCCGTTAAAGCATCCAAACAAGAAGAACTGCATTTATTCCCCTTCAGGGGATAGGGGTAAAAAAAAGTCCCGATAAAAAACCGGGACTTAAAAGAATTAACGGAACAGAGATCATTATTCTGCTGTTTTAGTTTCTTCAGGCGCTTCTGCAGGAGGAGCAGTTTCAACGGCTACTGCAGCCGGGGCTTCAGCAACTTTGCGAACAACTGGTTGATTGCGGCTATCCGTACGAGCCTTTTTATGGGCTCCCTGGCGCTTCGCAATGTGAGCATCGTGCTCAGCACTCCATGCAGTAAACTTTTGCATTGCAACTGCCTCATCAAACAATCCAAGGCCCACACCTCTTAACAAATGCTTCAGGAACAATACGCCTTTAAAGGAAAGGATACGACGTACAGTGTCAGTCGGCTGAGCACCTTTGTGTAACCAGTCCAATGCCTTTTGACGGTCGATCTGCACGGTTGCAGGAACTGTCAATGGGTTGTACGTACCTAATTTCTGAATAAATTTGCCATCACGTGGGCTTCTTCCGTCTGCTACTACGATGAAGTAGAAAGGTCTTTTTTTAGACCCGTGGCGTTGCAGTCTCATTTTTACAGCCATAAAAAATAGAAATTTTTTTGGGTTGTGAATAAATATGGTTTCTTAATCTCCCTTAAAAAAGGAGAGCGAAGATACTAAGCTCCCTTACAAATACCAAATTCTATTAAATTAAGTCTTCGTTAAACCTAAAAGGTCTTGCGGCGCTGCACGACCGGGCGTACCTAAACCTATAAGGTATTGCGGCACTGCAAGACCGGGCGTACCAAAACCTATAAGGTCTTCCGGCGCTGCAAAGCCAGGCAGGCAGACCTTATAGGTTTTAGCAAACGACACTGCAAGGCCAGGCAGACAGACCTTCTGGATTTTGGCTTGATGAAGCTGCAACGCCGGGGAGATTGAGTGTCTTCGCTAAACCTATAAGGTCTTGCGGCGCTGCAAGACCGGGCGTACCCAAACCTATAAGGTCTTGCGGCGCTGCAAGATTGGGCGTACCCAAACCTATAAGGTCTTTCGGCGCTGCAAGACCGGGCGTACCCAAACCTATAAGGTATTGCGGCGCTGCAAGATTGGGCGTACCCAAACCTATAAGGTCTTGCGGCGCTGCAAGGCCGGGCGGGCAGACCTTATAGGTTTTGGCTGAATGGCGCTGCAAGGCCGGGCGGGCAGACCTTATAGGTTTTGGCTGAATGGCGCTTCAAGGCCGGGCGGGCAGACCTTATAGGTTTTGGCTTGATGGCGCTGCAAAGCCGGGCGGGCAGACCCTACAAATTTTGGGAACTTAGGTTTTATCCGTCATGATTTCAAAATAGTGGACTGGCCTATAGGATTCATGCAACTTGCAAAGTATATTTATGAAAACGATTGTATCCAGGATTACCATATACCACTTACACCAGATGGCACCTATCACATTTTAAGTCGTGCCGTAGGAAATGAACTGCTGTTTAGAAACAAAGAAAACTATCGTTTCTTCCTAAAAAAATATGTTGCGTACATCACGCCCATTGCAGACACCCATGCCTTTGCATTACTACCCAATCATTTTCATTTTTTGATACAGATTAAAAATGAAAAGAGCATCGAAGCGCACTTTAAAAAAAAGAAAATCAACAAAGATTTTGCGACCACTACAGCTCCTGATTTTATCATGCAATGTTTTTCGAATTTCCTGAACAGCTACGCTAAATCATACAACAATTTATATGGAAGAAAGGGAGCATTATTTATTGATTATCTACGCCGGGTGGAAGTAAAAAGCGATGGACAGTTTGGAAGTACTATTTTTTATATCCATAAAAATCCGGTACACCACGGTTATTGCAAAAACCTTACAGACTGGCACTGGACCTCCTACAAAATATTTTTAAGTAAAGCACCCACAATAATTTTAAGAGATGAAACACTGGATTGGTTTGGTGGTGTACAACAATTTATTGACTACCACAACCAGCCAATTAATTTGGAAGGGGCAGCGGGGTTGGAGTCGTATTATAACCTATAAGGTCTTGCGGCACTGCAAAGTCGGAGTGTTCCCAAACCTATAAGGTCTTGCGGCGCTGCAACGCCGGAGTGTTCCCAAACCTATAAGGTCTTGCGGCGCTGCAACGCCGGGCGGGCAGACCTTATAGGTTTTTGCACGAGCGCTGCAACGCCGGGCGGGCAGACCTTATAGGTTTTTGCACGAGCGCTGCAACGCCGGGCGGGCAAACCTTATAGGTTTTAGCGTAACCAACCACTTCACAATAGCCCATTCAATTTCAAATACTGAAGCAACATAATTGTCTTGCCATCTTTTATCAAGCCATTTGTAACCATTGCCATTGCTTCGTCGATATTTATTTCCAATACTTCAATATTTTCTTCTTCGTGCTCAACCCCACCGCCGTCATTTACTTTCATGGATGCCTCGTACGCTGCAATAAAAAAATAAAGCAATTCTGTGACTGATCCCGGAGACATATAGGCTTCGTACACCTTACGCACATCCTTAATTTGATATCCTGTTTCTTCCTCCGTTTCCCGCCTTATACAGTCCTCGGGATTATCTTTATCCAACAAACCTGCACAGCTTTCAATCAACATGCCTGTTTCATTTCCGTTTACATAGGTTGGTATCCTGAATTGCCTTGTGAGAATAACGGTCCGCTGTTGTTGGTTGTACAATAAAATAGTGGCCCCATTTCCCCTGTCGTAGGCTTCCCTGCTTTGCGTTTGTACACTGCCATCTTTTTTTCTATATTCGTAGGTAACCTTATTTAAAATGTACCAATTGTTGGATAGAATTTCTGTATTTATAATTTTTACCTGATCTATCATACCCGCTTATTGATTTTTATGTGAAGATTTATTTGGAAACAAATGGATCAAATATACTATAAGTATTTTTTCGGCTTGAAATTGTATGCGCCCTTTTTATAAAACTAAAGTAACGTAATTATAATAAAAGTGAAGTAAGCTATTACTGGACGGCGACTGCTATTTATTATCCGGCTAAATACTTAAAAGCCAGGGCCAAATTGCACCAAGGATAGCGTTAAAAAAAAGCGGTGCCATCATTGCACCGCTCTTTTCAAACGACTATTTTTTATGCACTTTTAAAAAACTTTGTTACGTGTTTCAATGTGGCCAACTGTACCAACTGATGCTTTCAGACATCTGCACAATTAAATAATTTCGGATTATTTTCTACCCAACTTAAATATCCGTGACAGGTTAAAGCCAAAACGAATATCACCCTTAAAAAAATCACCGGTGGCTTGTGTAATGTAAGCCCTTTCATTCATGCCGGTAGCATTGGAAAACTGCAATTGAAATACATGACCGCCGGTTTCAATGTCTACTCCAAGCGATAATGGGTCTGTAGTCACATCATTCAATGTTCCAAATGGATGATGATAATCCAACGTGATGGCCATTCTTTTACTCACTTTTAAACGGGCGCCGCCGCCCATTGCAAAAATTGTTTCATCATCACCGGTATTGGCTGGCATACCGCTATGTACAAGGATGGGACTAAGCTGAAAAGAAAACACCGGGCTGAATTTACGACCGGCAATCAGTTGAACATAATAAGAAGTACGATCAGAAAAAATGGGCTTAACTGCTGCAAAAGATTCCTCTGTCCAAACCAAACCACCTGCCGCAACTACCAATGAGAAAGGAATGGCTTTTTGCCCTGTTGATTGCTGGAATAATCTTGTTTTTACAAAAAGATCCAATTCCTTTCTGAAAGTACTTCTTCCAAAACCGATGGTTGTATTGTCTGTAATACCATAATCAAAACTCAACCGCATGGACGCATTGTCGAGACCATATAATTGTTTGATGCCTGAACTGATGAATCCAAAGCGATGCATTATCCTGAAATCTAAATTGCGCTTGTGCAACATTTCAACAGAGTGGGCATTGATTACCCTGGTTGATTTAAATGCGCCGCTCACTTTCTGATTGGGAGGAATACTATCTGCTACATCCTGTAAAAGTGATTGTGCATTTATTTGAACGAAAGAGAGAAAAATCAATAAAAGAAGTACACTAATATTTTTTTTCATACAATTTTTTTGATGTGTCGGAGAACCAGAATTTATTTTTTTACTACCAACTGATAGTCTGGAATGTTTACATTGATAGTGATTTTTTTATTGACCTTATCAGCAACTAAAGACGGGATACTGATTTTATAATCGGCCAAAACAATGGAGAAACTTGCGGCAGCAGTTATCAATTTATTCTTTACCGTTATTACCGCCGTTGCTGTTACCGGCCGGGTTACACCATGCATGGTGAGATTGCCATTTACTTTAACTGCTGCCGAACGATCAACTGCTAAACCCAGCAAATTGCTGCTTTCAATAATACCTTTAAAAATAGCTTTGGGATACTTATCACTCTCTACATAATTCTCATTAAAGTGCTCTTGCATAAGGGCCTTTTCAAATTCAAACCCTTTCATCAATACACTGAATTCAATTTGACCTGAATTTACATCCCATATGCTCACTACTTTGTTATTGACAGCTTCAATATTCTCCAGGGGTGACCTGGAGTAAAAAGTTATTCTACCGCTTTTTGTAAAATACCTCGTTTGCGCCAGTCCGGTAACTGACGCCATGGTAGACAGAACGATCGCAAAGACAATTCGCATTTTATTAATTTTACTTTTTTTCTATTATTACACATCTGTTCATTTCAACATCCATCAAATAACCAGTACATATCCCCCTGATAATAATTTGCTGACCAACACGATAGTTCCTGATCAATGCTAAATAGCGAATGTCTAACAGGCAACTCACTTTGTGCATCGAACTACTTTCTCCAATCAACACATTTACCAGCGTATCCTGTAGATTATTTATCTCAGCAATGACACCTGTTGCCTGTATTGTTTTCCCAAGGTATTGCTGATTGGCTTTGGCTTCATCATTTTCATACAACTCAACCAACGCAGTTGCATTCGCAGATACATCGGGTTCAATATTGGAGATGTCTGCTGGCTTGCGATTGTATTCTTTATTGAAATAACCACCTCCGCATAATAAAATAAAAGAGGCAATTAGAAATATATTTTTCTTTGAACGTCGCACCTGATTTACTGGTTGGTTTCTTAGTTTGTGAATGCCCCCCCTGCTGTTATCCAGGCTGAAATAATATCTTTTTCGGCCTGTGTTAATGGACCTGTTTGCGGCATTGTGCCTTCATCAACAGCTCTTACTTTTATCCGGGTTCTGTTGGTAACAATATTACATTCTACCTGAAAGTTTGCCCCGCCATTTGCAACAGCGTTATTGTGACACGACTGGCATTTTGATGCGATTAGATTTTTCACTGCGGTGAACTTAGCCCCGGCTGGACCGCTGGAAGCAACGGCAACCACAGCAGATTTTTCGCAGCCTGTACCATCTTTTGCGAAAATGGTATAATCGCCTGCTGCCAAATTTGAAAATGTTCCGGAAGCCTGATAAACACCCACACTATTGAGCTTATACGTAAAATTAGTACTACCTGTTGCACTTGCCACAATGCTGCCAGCACTTGCACAGGCGGTGGAGGCAGTTGGCGTTGTGTTCACTACAATTATTTTCCCTGCGCAAGGATCAACAGGCCCTGCAGGAGGAGCTGGTGATGGATCACTTTTACTACAGGCTACAAAATTAACGCATACAAAAAACAGCGCAGTTAGGGCAATGAAGTTTACAGTTGCTTTGTTCATAAATGATTTTTTAAAAGAATCGTATCCACAGTTAAATGGGTTGCCTGTTTCAAAAAAAAGACTTCATTATTTTACATAAAAAAAAGCCGCTATTCGGCGGCTCTCATAAATAGGATACTTACCCGATGATTATTTTTTTCTTTTAGAAGGCTTATATTTTATTCCAACTTGCAACGCTGTAGAATATAATTTTACACTACCATCTCCAATACCTGCCAACGGTATAGCTATGGATGGTTCTACCAATAATGCAAAAACCGAAGTAACACTTTTTTCAACACCAGCAGATAAATTAAAAACAGAAAGAAATGATTTGTTACCGGTGTATGATTTCTGTGCTTGATAATACATACCATTACGGGTATAATGATAATTATAATCTTCCTGCTTCATGATAAAGGAAGAAAGACCAGCAGTTACAAAATAATTAGTGGATGGTTTTTGAATAAAATCGTACCGGATCGTCAAAGGGATGTCATACACGAGGCATGCTGCATCTACCTTTATCATTTTTACCGTAGTCCAGTAAGAGCCGGCTTTATAATTATAATCTCTGGGACCTGCAATATATTTTTTCCAGCTTGCGTAAAACCCTGTTTGTACGCTCAACCTTTTATTGATTTGGTATCCAATTCCAATTCCATATTTTGGGGTAATCTCGTTATTTTTAAACGACAACAATTTAACACTGCCAGCATCTGCGCCAAGAACAGCCAGCAAATAAAAACGGGATGCTTTCCGACTATTCTTTTCTCCAGACTTGCTAACAGTGGAATCATTATTCGCTTTTACTATTTTGCTATCTACCATTTGCAAACTATCCCTTTTAATATCACTGGCAATTTTCCTGTTATCTATCCGCTCCTCTATTTCAACAGGATCAAGGGTTTCAGGCTCTGTAATATTGACCAGCTCATTATCTGTGTCCATTTTCGGTACGATCGTTTTTGTAGATAATTTACCTTTTTGAGCAACACGTAATCCCTTTTTAGGCTTGCTCAATTGGGAGGCGTTATTTGCAGTATGATGGCTGAGCAAAGGTTGCTTACCTGCTGCTATTGCTCCTGAATTATTTAATTGATCTTGGCCTGATTTCGACAAGCCAGTTGCAATCAAACTACTATCCGGAACCTTTGAAACATTCTTGCTGCTGCGCTGATCAGGCATCGGATTAGCCGTGACCTGCTGTTCGTTTTTCTCTATAAATTCTTTGTTGCCATTTCCAATCCACCAATAGACCCCTCCAGCAGTTATGCAAAGTAACAGCAATGCAAAAACCCATAATAAAAAAACAGGCTTTCTATTATCCTCTTTATTTAACCGGGCCTCCATCAATCCCCAGGCATGCTCATCATAGTCTGGCTCGCTGTTTTCAGCGGCCTCCCTGATGCGGTTTTCTATATGATCAAACTGCTTTTCGCTCATAACATTTTATTGCTTCCTCTCTAAGCATTTTTTGAATATTCGCTTTTGCTTTAAAGAGATTTGATTTTGATGTGCCGACCGAAATATTTAAATGGCTGGCAATTTCTTCATGTTTAAATCCATCAATAACAAATAAATTGAAAATAGTTTTATACACTGGCGAAAGCTGGCTAACTATGTCCATGATTTCTTTATAAGACATTTTATCGATTGCGTTATCTCCGCCCTGCTCCATATCAAAATGAGATTCTTCCAAATCCTTTACCAAATAGTTTTTATTATTTTTTCGAAAATTGTCAATGGCTGTATTGACCAATATGCTTTTCATCCAGCCTTTTAGTGAGGCTTCATAATTATCGTATCTCGGATTAAATCTCGGCAATTCTCTATAAATTTTCATGAACCCATCATTCACTACTTCCATTGAGTCATCTTTATTTTTACAATAACGCACGCATATCGCCATAGCAAAGCCGTAATAAAGCTGGTAAAAAGCTTTCTGGCTTTCCCTGTGTGCCTTCACACACCCCTGGATAATATGTTCAAGTTCCTGTTTCGTTGGTGTAATTTTAAGGTTGCCTATTATTCGTCTAGGTCTTAAAAATGGTTGCCCGGGGCCAAAAAATAGTTTTTACGCCTGTATATTCCTTATCCAGGTAACCGCTCAAATGCCAAATATAACCAGCATTTTAAATTTATTTTTTAAATCCCCGGTGCTGAAGCAATATTTTCCTGAAAACGAAAATATGCCCGATGAGAATATGGTGCAACTTACCAGAGTTTGTTTATTCTAAAAGTAAGCATAAACACAATAAATAACAGAAGTGCAACGAAGTGGATACCAAAGAACACGCACTGCGCTACAATCGTTAGAGAGGTCTGCCTGCTAGCAGCAAGTGAGTAAATAGCAGAGGCTATCAAAATGACTTCAAACCCAAGACACAGCATTTCCCTCATATCAATATAGTGCTGGGTAATGCGCAATTGATTTTGTATCCAGTATATTATTACAGAAAGCCCCAAAACCAGGTTAAGAACGGTGGCTGCATAAAAAAAAAATTTAGTAATTAAACCAATTACTAAAACGGCTAAATGAACTGCAATCAAAGATGCAACGGAAAAAATAATCCAATTATCTGGTTTGCTTATTTTAATTATTTAAGTCTGTTTGCTTTTTAAATATAACGCCATCGATAGGGAATATATAGTTTATTAGGGGAGAAACAATTTTATCTCCTGCAATTATAAAAATAAAATCTTTAAAACTCACCTGGGTTAATGATGGATTTAATGCGAGTACAAACCGGTTGTTATTATTTCCCTCATCCTTTACCAGGGTGACCATGTCGGGAAATAGTTGATGAAAAACAAAAATTTTATCGCAGTGATCAAGGTCAATATCAATCACACCTTCCATATCTGTAAATTCATCCCGGCGTTGATCGCCTGTGAAAAAACTACAACGGATATTGCTTAGCAAATATTTGTCGGCACCTTCAAACTGAATATGGTATCCGGCTCCGGATTTAGATTCACTTTTTATTGTAAAATCTTTGCCAGGTTCTTTATCACTTTTAATATGTAATGTATCACCAGTTATTGAAAAGGTACCCGTAGCTGTGCGATCCATTGCACCATAGGAATAAAAGAAATCAAATTTATTACCTGGTGAAAATTTAAATGATGCTACGAGTTCCTGCTGGTGAAATTGATATACGCCCTGTACAATTTTTTGTGCCATCATATTAAGATTTGAGATTAACATAAA
>Ga0105044_10011430_pt1 | contig 12109 bp, 10 predicted proteins | sample MAT01_FD_78092 | JGI IMG/M metagenome (GOLD analysis project Ga0105044, IMG submission 78092) | Freshwater microbial communities from Lake Fryxell liftoff mats and glacier meltwater in Antarctica - MAT-01 | ecosystem: Environmental > Aquatic > Freshwater > Ice > Liftoff microbial mat | place...
CAGAAGATCTACGAAGTGTTCGCAGAGGCTTCGGCTCAGGTCATCCCAGACTTCGTGTGGGGCCCGAGCATGACGCAGACATACACCGACGTCTCTGACGGCTTCGGTGCTGTGATCGGTGGCACCGGTACACTGGCGGATGCGCTGGCGACCGGCACAGAGAAGACGATCGCGGCCCTCACGGCGCTGTCAATTCCTGTCGCTGAGTAACGGAAAGCTACAGATACAAAGAGTCATCTACCTCCGCGCCCCGGGCTCCAGTGTTGTACTGGCGGCCCGGGGTGCGGGGGTACCTCCTTTTATCCAGACGCATTCGACGCGGTGCCTGCTCAGCTCTGTGCACTCCTCGATGAATGTCAGGTTCCCGGCGAGCGAGATTGAATCCTGCTCGTCTGGAGATGGGCACACCGACCTCGGGTTCCGACTCCCGACCGCGTTCTTCTGCTCTGCGGGTATCGAGTGGGACATCACTGAGGCCAATCAGGACGAACTCGTCGCGGTCCAGACGTGGACTGCGGCTTACAAATGGAACCGCGACCTGCTGCACTCTGGCATTACCGTGGATCCCGAGAGCGCGTATCGAGTCGCCCCGGTCGACCTCGGGGCGCCAGTTGAGTACTTCCGGGCCGTGCAACCGTGGCTCATTGGGGGGTGGGGTGACACTTCCGGGCCTGCCGCTTTCCGAGACCGGAATAGCCTGGCCACCGCTGCAAGCGCAGCGAGCACTGGTCTTGCGAGCGGTTCGGGTGGAGCCGTTCCGCGGCTGGCAGATCGGCGCTAGCGCACGTCCTCGTGAAGCACGCGCACTGCGCCGGCTGGCACCGCGAGCGTTCCCGCGACGGACTCGCCGGTCGTCAGCTCGTTCCCGGTCCCGGCGATCGATACGTTGTCGGCGGAGTAATTGATCACGAATACGAATCGATCATGCCCGCTGGAGCGAACGACGACCTCGACGTCGGGTCCAAGCCTTGATGCTCCGGTGATCCCGGCCGCAGAAACCTCGCGAGCCACAAGGGATCGGAATGCCTCTTCGTCGAGCGCTGTCGCGATGTACACCGCCCGTCCAGATCCGAACGCATTCGACACGATGGCCGGATGCCCCGGGAGCTGTCCGTCGGCAAATCGGGCGAGGACTGTCGCTGTCGTCACTCGTACGACCTCGCTCCATATCGAGCCATGCGAGCCATCGTCGAGAACGACGGATTCATTCGCGTTGAGGGGGAAGAACTCCTCAGTCCATGCTCCGAGCAGCTCGGCGAAGGCCCCGGGAGGCGTGGCGCGGCTCACGTCCATGCGCAAGCGGAGTTCTTCGTCCGCAAGCCCGGAGAAGAATGTGACGATCACGTGGCCGCCTACTGCAACAAAGTCGCTGATCGCGGTCGCCTCCGCGTTGCTCAATGAGTACAGCGCAGGCACAACAACAAGGGAGTACGCCGCAAGGTCAGCACCCGGTGGAACGATATCGGTCGTCACTCCGTTGGCGCGGAGGGCCGCGTATGCGCGATATGCCTCACGGAGATGGTCAACGTCTTGAGAGGGGTGCGAGTCCGCGTTGAGCGCCCACCACGACTCCCAGCTGAACATCACTGCCGCGCGCGCCTCGACTCGACTCCCAGCCACCGGCGCCAGTCGTTCAAGGAGTGAGCCGAGCTCTACGGACTCGCGCCAGATCTTGGAGTCGGTTCCGGCATGGGGCAGGAGCGCAGAGTGGAACTTCTCTGCGCCTTGCCGCGATGCCCGCCATTGGAAAAAACAGATGCCGTCGGCCCCACGCGCAATGTGCGATGCCACAGTTCGAGTGAGCTCGCCGGGCGTCTTCGCGATGTTGCGTGGCTGCCAGCTCACCGCGCTGGCGGCTGTCTCCATGAGCAGCCATGGATTGCCGTTGGCGAGACCGCGGGTCAGATCTGCCGAGAATGAAAGTTCTCGCTCGGGATGTTCGAGTCGGTGGTCGAGATAGTGGTCGTTGGCGATGAGGTCCATCTCTGGGGCCCAGCGCCAGTAATCCTGAGTGCGGATGTGTGAGGTGACCATGAAGTTCGTCGTGACCGGGATTGCACTCGCGGCACGAATCACGGCCAGCTCTTGGGCGTAATAGTCGAGCAGCTCGGCTGAACTGAAGCGCTCGAAGTCATGGATGTGGGCAGGATTTCCTGCGGCGAGGGTCGCGCGCGGCGGGAGGATCTCGTCCCAGGTGCCGTACCGCTGACTCCAAAAGCTGGTTCCCCAGGCGTCATTGAGACGTTCGATTGTGCCGTACCTCGACTGCAGCCACCGCCTGAACGATGCAGCAGACACATCGCAGTAGCACAGCGCATTGTGGCATCCGAGTTCGTTCGAGACGTGCCAAAGCGAAACAGCCGGGTGAGAGCCGTATCGCTCGGCAACCTTGCCAACGAGTCGCATCGCGTGCTCGCGGAAGACCGGTGAACTTGGGCACCATGCCTGGCGACCGCCTGTCCACCTGGTCGTGCCGTCAGCCATGACCGGGAGGATTTCGGGATGTTTCGTCGAGAGCCATGGCGGAGGAGACGACGTTCCGGTGCCGAGATTGATGCGGATGCCGTTCTCGTGCAGCAGCGCGACGATGGTATCGAGGCCCGAAAAGTCGTACTCTGCGTCGCGCGGCTCGACCGTGGCCCAGCCGAAAATGTTGATCGCTACCATGCCGATCCCGGCTTCGACCATGAGCGCGACGTCGTCATTCCACACCTCAGCTGGCCACTGTTCTGGGTTGTAGTCGCAACCGAAAACGATCGAGTCGCCCTGCCAGTTGCGGGCTACAGGGGCTGGCTGATGTCGCTTCACAGCAGCCTCCTTTAGCTTGCCTGTGAGCGTGCACAGACCATCACGAAAAATAAACCCGCTGTCAAAAGGGGGTCGAAAAATAGCGTAGACCGATCGCAATATCGGTGTCAATTGGGAACGCTCCCGCAAACCCTGCTTAGGCGCCTGAACGCCGATAACATGACAACCATGTCCCCGCACGTCGAACGGCCGAAGCGAGCGACGATCTTCGACGTTGCCAACGAGGCCAAGGTCTCTCGAGGCACCGTATCGAGAGTCCTCAACGGCGAACGCTATGTGTCAGCATCCGCCCGCGAAGCGATCGAGTTGGCAATCGCAAAAGTCGGATACGTGCGCAACATGGCCGCCCGAAATCTCGCTGCCAGAAGCACACGGGCTGTTGGCCTTATCGTGCACGAGCCACACTCCGTGTTTCTCGAGGATCCGAACATCGGAGCAATTCTGCTCGGCACGAACGAGCGTCTTTCCGAAGATGACTACCAACTCGTTTGCCTCATCATTGGCTCAGATCGAGACTCAGCGAGAGTTGCTGACTTCTTGCGCGGCGGCTTTGTTGATGGTGCCATTCTCGTCTCCGCAAGAGAGCACGATCCGATCGCGCTCGCGATTGCGCAGATCGGATTGCCCGCTGTCACGGTCGGCCGCCCATCTGATGTGCCAGCGATCCCGTTTGTGGGGATCGACAATCAGACCGCTGCGCGCGACGTAACGGCTCGCTTGCTTGCGACAGGCAGATCGAAAGTCGGCATGATCGCAGCGGCGCTCGACCGTGATTCTGGCGCTGACCGATTGGCTGGGTTCCGTGAAGCACTCGGTGATCGCTTCGATGAGCGACTCGTCGTGAATTACCCGCTGTACTCGAGGCAGACTGGAGTTGATGGCATCCGCGAGCTCCTCGCCCGCGAGCCGGCGCTCGACGGTGTATTTGCCGCCTCAGACGCGATCGCAGCCGGTGCAATCGACGCGCTCCGCTTGAGCGGCCATCGAATTCCCGAGGACATTGGCATCGTCGGGTTTGATGACAGCGACTGGGCGCTACGCTGCCAGCCGCAACTGTCAACCGTGCGCCAGCCAGCCGACCTGCTCGGGCGGGAGGCGGCATCCATTGTGCTCGACCTGGTCAGCGGCAACGCCCCTGAGCACACCGGAACGTTGCTCCCGACTGAGATCGTCTGGCGAGACTCGGCCTAAGCCGCAGGCCCCAGAGGCATGCTCGCGCAGGCCGCTCACCGGCGAGCGGGCGGTTACAGTCTGGCTCGATACTGCGCTCGGATGATCGGCCGCGTGTCGACCGGCGGCTCGGCGTGCACGGCCATCGCCCACACCGGTCGCTCGCCGGTCAGCGCCCACGCTGCCTGAACGGCGGCACCGAGCGCCACGTACTCGGCAGGCTGTGGAACAACGACGGGCGCAGCGAACACCTGTGCAGCGATCGCCGCGACAGCGGGATTCTGCGCTGCACCGCCGATGAGCATGATGCGGTTCGCGACGACGCCGTTCGCAATGAGGGCGTCCAGGCCGTCTGCCAGTCCGCACAGCAACCCTTCGATCGCGGCGCGCGCGAGATTTTCGCGGGACGTCGAAGCGAGGGTCATGCCGAACAAGGTCGCCGTGGCATCCGGTCGGTTGGGAGTTCGCTCCCCCTCGAAGAACGGTTGAAGCACGAGGCCAGAACAGCCCGGCTCGGCACTGAGCGCGAGCGTGCCAAGTTCGTCGAGAGTGACGCCGAGGAGGTCAGCGACGGAATCGAGCACTCTCCCCGCGTTCAGGGTCGCGACGAGCGGGAGATAGTTTCCGCTTGCATCGGCGAACCCGGCGATCGTGCCGGTTGGCTCGCGCGACGGCTGCTCGGTGACCGCGAAGACCGTGCCGCTCGTGCCGATCGACACAACGACATCGCCCGGGCGCGCCCCAAGCCCGAGTGCAGCACCGGCATTGTCACCGGCACCGGCCGCCATGATCGGACCGCCAAGCGCGACGGTGCCGGGAGATTCACCGGGACCGAGTACGCGCGGCACGATCGTGCCTGCGTGACCGACACTCGCCGCTAACAGCTGCTCGTCATAGTCGCCGGTGGCGGGATTCCAATAGCCGGTGCCGCTTGCATCAGAACGGTCTGTCGTGAGCTCGTTCAATTGCGGTCCGTCCGCCGCGGAAGCCGCCGGCCCGAAGCCGCGCATGCGCCAGGTCAGCCAGTCGTGGGGGAGTGCGACGGCGGCAACCCGGCCCGCGTTCTCGGGCTCAGCGTCCCGTAACCAGCGCAGCTTCGTACTCGTGAACGAGGCCACCGGAAGTGAACCAGTGCGCTCGACAATATCCGGAAACTCGGCCGTAAGGTCGCGCGCAGCCTGTGCGGAGCGTGTGTCATTCCAGAGCAGGGCGGGGCGGATTACACGACCCTCCTCGTCGAGCACGACCATACCGTGCTGCTGCGCGCCGATCGAGATCGCGGCAACATCGTCGAGTCCGCCCGCCTGCGTGGTCGCCGTTTGGAGAGCGACCCACCACGCATCCGGGTCAACCTCGGTACCGCCGGGGTGCGGCGCGCGACCCTCGCGAACGGTGGCGCCAGTCGCGGCATCCACCACAACCACCTTGCAGTTCTGGGTCGAAGAGTCGACCCCCGCAACCAGCGTCACGGGTTAGCGGGCCCCGAGCAGGTGCTCGGTCGCAAGCTGCTGCAGCCGCACAAAGCCAAAGCCTTTGCCGTTGAAGTACGGCTCTGGGTCGAACGCTTCGTATGAGTCACGGTCCGCCAGCAGGTCGTCGTAGGTCTCGCCGTCGGCAAGCGTCTGCACTGCAAGCTCTGGAACGCGCGCGGCGGTTAGCGCCTCCTGAACCTCCGGGTCGGCCCGGAACGCTGCTGCGCGCTCCTTCAGCAGCAAGTAGGTGCGCATGTTCGCCGCGGCCGAGTCCCAGACTCCAGTCTCATCCTCAGTGCGCGAAGGCTTGTAGTCGAAGTGCCGAGGCCCGGTGTATGTCTGCGTGCCGCCGGGCCCACCGTTCTCCAGCAGGTCGACGAGCGCGAAGGCGTTGTGCAGATCGCCGTGCCCGAACACGAGGTCTTGGTCGTACTTGATTCCGCGTTGGCCGTTGAGATCGATGTGGAACAGCTTGTCGTGATAGAGAGCCTGGGCGACACCGGCGGCGAAATTGAGGCCGGCCATCTGCTCGTGCCCGACCTCTGGATTAATGCCGACGAGCTCGGGGCGTTCAAGCGAGTTGATGAACGCAAGGGCGTGACCGAGGGTTGGAAGCAGGATATCGCCGCGCGGCTCGTTCGGCTTCGGCTCGATTGCAAACCGGATGTCGTAGCCCTTGTCAGTCACATAGTCGCCGAGCAGATTGACGGCTTCGCGGTACCGCTCAAGAGCCTGACGAATGTCTTTGGCTGCGTCATACTCAGCCCCCTCGCGTCCGCCCCACATCACGAAGGTCTTCGCGCCGAGCTCAGCCGCAAGGTCGAGGTTGCGCAGGACCTTACGCAGCGCAAAGCGGCGAACAGCACGGTCGTTGGATGTGAACCCGCCGTCTTTGAAGACGGGCTGGCTGAACAGGTTGGTCGTGATCATCGGGACGATGACCCCGGTGTCCGAGAGCGCTTGCTTGAGCCGATCAATCTCGTGCTGACGCGCGGCATCGGTTGAGCCGAACGCGAAGAGGTCGTCGTCGTGGAAGGTAAGTCCGTACGCGCCGAGTTCCGCCAGCTTCTCGACGGCGTGAACCACGTCGAGGGGCGCGCGAGTCGGGCCGCCAAATGGGTCGGCACCGTTGTAACCGATTGTCCAGAGGCCGAACGAGAACTTGTCGGCCGGGGTTGGGGTGAGTGTGGTCACGGGACATCCTTGTCGTTGGGTTTGGGTCGTTGGCGCTGGATCGTTGGGTTTAGGTCGGCGGCGTAGAGTTGCGCTTCCGTCCATTCAAGCGCTAAATGTTGTACAGTACAACATATTATCGGGATGCCACGCCACAATCTCTCATTGCTTCTTGCACGAGTGCACGAGCTTGGTGCCGTCTCGCGGTCGCAACTCACGAAGGAGACCGGCCTCAACCGCTCGACCGTCGGGGCATTGGTCACAGAACTGGTCGATCTTGGTCTCGTCGTCGAAACCGAGCCAGACCCGACCCGGCTCGTCGGACGGCCGAGTCCGGTGATCGTGCCGAGCAAGCAGGTCGTGGCAATCGCCGTGAACCCGGAACTTGATGCGGTCGAGGTCGCGATCGTTGCGCTCGGCGGCGTCGTGCTCGCACGTTCGCGGCGGCCGACCAAGTCGACACCGACCGTGCAGGCTGCGGTCGCCCTCGCTGTGCAACAAATTCACGACCTGCTCTCGGCCCCCGAGGCCGCCTACCGAGTCGCCGGTATCGGTCTCGCTGTGCCCGGCCTCGTGCGCGCGGACGACGGCGTTGTCGCACTCGCGCCAGATCTCGATTGGCGCGATGCGCCGATCGCGGCACTCATTGGTGAGGCCGTTGGTATTACTGCACTCGCCGCCAACGATGCGACGCTTGGGGCAATTGCTGAACACGTGCGCGGGGCCGGTCGCGGCCATGACGACGTGATCTACGTCAACGGTGGGGCAAGTGGCATCGGCGGGGGGATCATCGTCGGTGGCACGGTGCTCGGCGGTGTCTCCGGCTTTGCTGGGGAACTTGGCCACACGCTCGTCAACAGCGACGGGATGCTGTGTCATTGCGGGTCAACCGGATGCCTCGAAACCGAGGTCAGTCGCGAGACACTCCTCGAGGCGCTCAAGCTCGACACGGCGCAAGCGAAGCGGGTGATCGAGAGTCAGCGCGGTTACCTCGCGCGTGCTCTCGCGAATGCCGTCAACTTGTTCAATCCAAAGCTGATCGTGCTCGGAGGGTTCTTGGCAACGCTGCTTGAGACTGATCCGGCCCGCCTCAGCGAACTTGTTTCTGCCTCAGCGTTACGCGGACCCCGCGACGATGTGCACTTCAGCAGCGCACAGCTCGGCGGCGACACGCTCATGATCGGCGCCGCCGAGTCGGTCTTTGCCAAGCTCATTGCCGACCCGGCAGGCACGGTGGTCGAGGGGTCACACAGCCCTCGCCCCACGTAGGGTTTAACCGTCGCTGCAGGGTTGCCGACGCCCCACCGCCAACTGCTCGCCCTCAACTCCTGGGATACCCGTTCGTGACAACAGTCCTCCACCCCGGCGATTCACTGAGCGTTCGACAGCGGCTCGTCTACATCCTCGTGCTCGGGGCCCTCACGGCGCTTGGCCCGTTCACGATCGACCTGTACCTGCCAGCCTTTCCGACTATCGAAGCCGACCTCGGCGTCTCGACCGCCGTCATCCAGCTGACACTCACCGCTACAACGCTCGGCTTCGCCCTCGGCCAATTGCTCGTCGGCCCGTGGAGCGATCGAGTCGGCAGACGGATGCCGCTCATCATTGCCACGACGCTGCATGTGTTTGCGAGTCTCGGCGTTGCAATAGCGCCGAGCGTGGAGCTACTCATGCTGTTCCGGGTGCTGCAGGGAGTTGGCACTGCCGCCGGAGCGGTCGTTGCGATGGCGATCGTGCGAGATCTGTTCGGGGGATTGCCGCTGGTGCGCATGCTTTCACGGTTGTCTCTGGTCAATGGGCTCGCGCCGATCCTCGCCCCGCTGATCGGCTCGCAACTGCTGCTCATCATGCCGTGGCGGGGGATCTTCTGGATTCTTGCTGCCTACGGCATCGTGGTTCTTCTCGCCGCGATCTTCTTCATCGTCGAGACACTGCCGCCAGCTCGTCGGGCCGACCTCGGGCACAGTACGACTCGGCAGCGCTACCGCGCGCTGCTCTCCGACCGGGTGTTTGTCGGCGTCGCCATCGTTGGCGGTATGACCTTCACCGGCCTCTTCGCCTACCTCTCGGCCTCCTCCTTTTTGTTTCAAGGCGTCTATGGCCTCGACCCGCAGCAGTACGGTCTGGTGTTCGCTGTCAACTCAATCGGCATCGTCTCGGGGGTGCAGGCGAGTGCATATCTCGCGCGCTTCGTCGGCCCGCAGTGGATTCTGCTCGGTGCCGTGGTTGCACTCATCATCTCGGCATCCGCCATCATCGTGTCGGATGCAAACGGAGCTGGCCTCGTCGGAATCCTCGTCCCCCTGTTCTTCTTCATCACGGCGTGCGGGTTTACATTCCCGGCGACCCAAGTGCTCGCGTTGGCGAACCACGGCGGGGAGGCTGCGACGGCGGCATCCGTGCTCGGCGCATTGAACTTCGGGCTGGCTGGCCTCATCTCGCCGATCGTCGGCGTCTTCGGGATCGACAACGCGATACCGATGGCCAGTGTGATGGGATGCACGGCAGTCGTGTCACTGATCGTGCTCGTTTTTGTCGTCCGACCGCGCACGGTACCCGCACTCAGCCGCTAGCGTTGGGGCATGAGAATTCTCCTGATTGGTGCCGGTGGCGTTGGCGATGCCTTCGCCAAAATTGCTGCTCGACGCGATTTTTTCGAGTCCATCATTGTGAGCGACTACGACCTGAGTCGCGCTGAGCGAACGATCGCCTGGATCGAAGCGAAGCACGGGCCGCAGGGAGATCGTTTTGTTGCGGCTCAGATCGACGCGTCGAACCCGGAGATCGTGGCATCCGTCGCGAAGGAGCATGGCGCAACCCACGTCATGAACGCGGTCGAGCCGAAGTTCGTACCGACTATTTTCGCCGGGGCGCTCGCGGCCGGAGCCGACTACGTCGACATGGCGATGAGCCTGTCAGAGCCGCACCCAACGAACCCGCACGAAGAGACCGGCGTCAAGCTCGGTGACGATCAGTTTGCGCAGGCCCCCGATTGGGAAACCGCCGGTCGCCTCGCGCTCGTCGGAATGGGCGTCGAGCCTGGCCTGAGCGACGTGTTCGCGCGCTACGCCGCCGACCACTTGTTCAGCGAGATCGATGAACTCGGAACGCGCGACGGGGCGAACCTCGTGGTGCGCGACGAAGCAGGCAACGAGATCTTCGCGCCGTCGTTCTCGATCTGGACCACAATCGAAGAGTGCCTCAACCCACCCGTGATATGGGAGAAGGATCGCGGCTGGTTCACGACCCCGCCGTTCAGCGAGCCTGAGATCTTCGTGTTCCCGGAAGGAATCGGCCCCGTTGAGTGTGTCAACGTCGAGCACGAAGAAGTGCTTTTGATGCCGCGCTGGATCGACGCCAAGCGCGTCACCTTCAAGTACGGACTCGGAGATGAGTTCATCGGCATCCTGAAGACACTGAACCAGCTCGGCCTTGACAAGACCGAACCGGTCCGGGTGCGCTCGGCGGATGGCCCTGTCATGGTTGCTCCGCGCGACGTCGTTGCGGCCGGCTTGCCTGATCCAGCCACCTTGGGGCCCCGGATGACCGGCAAGACCTGCGCTGGCCTGTGGGTGACGGGTGCTGGCACCGATGGCGCACCGCGCGAGGTGTACCTGTACCACGTCAGCGACAACGAGTGGACGATGGCGGAGTACGAGAGCCAGTGCGTGGTGTGGCAGACCGCGTTGAACCCGGTGATTGCTCTCGAACTGCTCGCCAAAGGCATCTGGACTGGCTCAGGAGTGCTTGGCCCGGAGGCCTTCGACGCGAAGCCGTTCCTCGACCTGATGGCACTGCCGGAGGCCGACGGCGGCTACGGTCAGGCTTGGGGCCTCGAGGATCGACTGGCCGAGGCCTCCCGAACCGCCTGAGCCGGCCGACCCGCCATAACCGACCTACGCGCAGAGGGTTCAGATGGACAAAGTAGTGGCGTCGGCGGCGCTCGCCGTCGCCGATATCCCGAATGGCGCCACCGTCGCAGCGGGAGGGTTTGGGCTCTGCGGGGTGCCGTTCGCGCTCATTCACGCGCTGGTTGAGGCCGGAGCATCCGATCTCGAAGTCGTGTCGAACAACTGCGGAGTCGACGGTGTGGGCTTGGGCGAACTGCTGAGCGCTGGGCGCATCCGTCGCATTATCGCTTCGTACATCGGTGAGAACCGGGAGTTTGCACGCCAGTACCTCGGCGGGGAGGTCGAGGTCGAACTGACCCCGCAGGGAACGCTCGCTGAACGACTCCGGGCCGGCGGGGCGGGCATCCCCGCCTTCTTCACGCCGACCGGCGTCGGGACCGCGGTCTCTGACGGTGGGTTGCCGTGGCGGTACGCCGCCGATGGCGCTGTGCTTGTCGTATCCCCGGCCAAGGAGGTGCGGGAGTTCGGCTCGCTTGGCACCCGGAGGCACTATGTGCTCGAGGAGGCGATTCGCGCTGACTTCGCGCTGGTGCGCGCACTTCGCGGCGACCGGCACGGCAATCTCGTCTTCGAGAAGTCAGCCCGCAACTTCAACCCGCTCGCGGCAATGGCCGGCCGGATCACGATCGCCGAGGTCGCGGAACTCGTTGAGCCGGGCGAGATAGATCCCGAAGACGTGCACTTGGCTGGCATTTACGTCGATCGCGTTGTGCTGCTCAGCGAAGCCGAGGCAGCTGATCGGCCGATCGAGAAGACGACCGTTCGAAGCCGGGCGGTCTGAGATGGCGGGCGGTCTGACATGGCGGGCGGTTTGACATGGCGCTGACCCGAAACGAACTCGCCGCGCGCGCAGCCCTCGAATTGCGCGACGGCACCTACGTCAATCTCGGCATCGGACTGCCGACCCTCATTCCCAACTATGTGCCGGATGGCGTCACGGTCGTCTTGCACTCCGAGAACGGGGTGCTCGGCGTCGGTCCATATCCATTCGAAGGTGACGAGGATGCCGCGCTCATCAACGCTGGCAAAGAGACCGTGACGGTCTTGCCGGGCGCGTCCTACTTCGACTCTGCTGCGAGCTTCGGCATGATCCGAAGTGGCCGCATCGCTACGGCCGTGCTTGGCGCCATGCAAGTGTCTGTCGCCGGTGACATCGCCAACTGGGCAGTTCCGGGCAAACTCATCAAGGGCATGGGCGGCGCGATGGACCTCGTCTCCGGCGCCGACCGCGTCATCGTCGTCATGGAGCATGTTGCGAAAGACGGCTCGGCCAAGATCGTCGAAGAATGCACCCTGCCATTGACCGGGCGCGCCTGCGTCGACCGCATCATTACCGACCTCGCGGTCATTGACGTGACGCCACGCGGCCTCGTGCTGCGCGAGCTCGCGCCGGGGGTGACTGTGGCCGATGTAATCGCAGCAACGTCGGCACCGCTCGCGATCGACCCAGCACTCGACCCCACCGTCCGCTGACGCCGAGTGCGAACCAATCGAGTCAATAGGCTAGCCACATGACGGATGCCGCGGCGCAAGTTGAATCAGCGAAGAAAGCCCTCGCCGAAGCGGAGGCGGCAC
>Ga0105044_10011431_pt1 | contig 12109 bp, 9 predicted proteins | sample MAT01_FD_78092 | JGI IMG/M metagenome (GOLD analysis project Ga0105044, IMG submission 78092) | Freshwater microbial communities from Lake Fryxell liftoff mats and glacier meltwater in Antarctica - MAT-01 | ecosystem: Environmental > Aquatic > Freshwater > Ice > Liftoff microbial mat | place...
CGGGGATTCACCCGCAACGATAACGAGGTGGAGCGCGTTGGCCCCAACGCGCTGGTTCGCGCACTCTGGGCACACACTCGCGCGCCTGCGACCACCACCCCGCCGGTCAAAGAAAGCCCGATACGAACCTACCGCTCGGCCCCGTAGAGATTCCGCAGTCGCGCTACGGTCCGCCGCACGCTCGCGCGCAACTCCGCCGGGCCGATCACTTCGGCCGCCGCGCCCCAACCCAGCACCCACTGCTCGACCTCCAGCAGCGCGCCCAGCCGCAGCCGCAACTCCAGCGCGCCGCCCGCCAGCTCGCGCATCTCCTGCGACTCGTGCCACTCCCGCTCCCGCACCCGCTCGGCCACCGTCGCGTCGAAACGGATCACCACCCGGTGGTCGCCCTCGCCGCCGAGCACACCGAGCGCGTTGGCAAAAAATTTCTCCGGAGAAAAGTCCTCCGGCCGCGTAAACTCCGCCGCCGTCGTCTCCACCGCGCCGATGCGCGGCAGCGCAAACGTCCGCAACGCCGCCCGCTCCGCGTCGTGCGCGACCAGATACCAAGAGTTCTCCCGGTTCGCCAAGTGGTAGGGCCGCACCCGCCGCGGCGTCGCCGCCTGCTCTCCGGGCTTGCGGTAGGCGAGGACCACTTCCCGATGCTTGAGCACCGCCGCGCTCAGGGCGTTGAACACCGTGAGGTCCGTCTTCCCGAGGCCGATGTTCTTGAACGACACCGCGCGCAACTCGTCCGCCGGTGAAAACGAAATCTTGTCCCGCAGCCCGCCCGCCAGTTTGCCGAACGCGACCTCGAGCTGACGGTGAAACGGCGTCCCGCGATACTGCTCCAGCGCCCGCTGCGCCACGAGCAGCGCGAGCAGTTCCCCCTCGGTCACGTTGACCGTGGGAAACGCGCTCACCTTCTCGGTGTAGCGGTAGGCCTGGATGCCCGCGTCGAACTCGATCGGCAGCTCCAGCCGGTCGCGCATAAACGCGATGTCGCGGACGACGGTCTTCCGCGAAACCTCGAGCGCGTGCATCAGCATCGTGCAGTTCACCAGCGCCCCGCGCCGCAGCTCCTCGTGGATCCGCAGCATCCGCTCGAGCGGAGGACGGGACGTTTGGGTGCGCGCGCTCATGGTTTCGGCCGGGGCCGCTCCTACGAATCAACGCCCGCACGCCCACGGCAACGCCAGAATTCGCCCGCATCCCGTTTCCGCCGCCCCCGCCGCGACCGAAAAATAATCCATCTGTTTCGATGCCTGGGCCAGCCAATGTCCCACCCCCTGCGCTAAAGTGGGCGCATGATCTCACTTCCATCTCCCCTCCGCCGCTCCTCCGTCGCCCGCGCCTCCTCCCGCTCCGCCTCCGTCGCCCGTCGCCCCCGCCGGGTCCTCTGCTCCGTGCCCCTCGCCCTCACGTGGTCGCATGGCGGCATCCTCTTCCGCGTCACCCATTGGCCCGAAGTCCAATTCGAGCGCCTTTACGGCACAGAGTGGATCGCCCTTGCGCCGGCCGCCGAATCCCTCGCCACCGCCGCCAAAACCCTCACCCCGCACGACTGGCAACCCTACCTCGAATTCGTCCCCGTCGCCGTGCGCGAATTCATCGCCCAATTCTCCTTCTCCCGGCTCGAGGCCCTCCAGGTCGCCGCGCGCTGTCCCGCCCTCCTCGCCGAACTCGCCGAGACGCCCGCGCTCACCGCCTTCGTTTCGGCCCACGTCGAACTCCGCGGCACCGCCGCCCCGCGCTGGTCCGAGATCAACGCCGTCCACGACCGCAACGGCCTCCACGGCGTCCTTGAGTGGCTAGGCCTCCCTGCCTCACGTTCGACCCTCGCGATCCTGAAAAACGTCGTGCAGCCCAACCTCCCCCGCCGCTTCCTTGAGCCGCTCCGCCAAATGTTCTGGCAACCGCAGGCTCTCGCCTCGCTCCAAAGCGCCCCCGCCCTCACCGACCGCCAACTCTCCCGCTACCTCCACGTCCTCGCGGCGTGAGTTCCGGTCACCGCTCCGTCCGTCGCACCGCCCGCCGGTCGGTCTCCGAAAATCCGCCGCAGGAGCGAGCTTGCTCGCGATGTTCCGCCTCGGAGATCGCGAACCAAACTGCGCCGCCTTCTCGCTACTCCCGTCCCTTCACCCCCGCCGCCACCTCCCGTTCGCGCGCCTGCACGCTTTCGCGCAACCTCTCGATTTCCCCGCGCAGCCGCACCACCGCCGCGTGATCCGCCCGCAGCCGCGCCAATTCCTCCGGCACTACCTGCTCCGCCGCCCGGCGCCGGTTCTCCTCCCCCATCTGCTGCCACTCCCCTCGCTCCTCCCGCAACAGCGCAATCTGGCCCCGCAACACTTCCGCCTCCCGGCGTTGCAGCCCGAGCGCAGCCCCGCTCACCGACGCCAGCACCACCAAGACTCCCGCGATCCACCGGCTCGTTGTCATCGTCGTGTTCTCCCTCAACGCGCCGGCTCTTTCGACAGGGCGAACACGATGGGAACCTGCAAAACCGTATTCACCGTCCGCCCGCCTTTTTGGCCCGCCTCAAACCTCCACTTTCTCACCGCCGCGACCGCCGCCGCCTCCGGCCGCTGTGTATCCTCCGCCGAATTCCCGCCGCTGCCAGACGGCGCGCCCGGTCCCGCCACCACAAACTCCGCCATCCGCACCGCGCCCCCCGCGCCCTTGGGTTCCGGCGCGCCTTTAAGCTTCGCCTTCACCGCCCGCGCGTCGCGCACCTCCCCGTTCGCGTCGACGACAAACTCCACGACCACCTCTCCTTTCACGGCCGCGCTGCGCAACTCCGCCGGATACTCCGGTCGCGCTTGGAACGTCGGGCGCGGCTGCCGATACAGCGTCGCCCGCTCTACCACCGCCGCCCGCGCCGCCGCCTGACGCGCGACCTGCTGCATCCGCCCTTTAAGCGCCACCGTCTCCTCATCGAGCCGATCAAGCTGCACCCCCTCGTCGCGCAACGCCGCGACCTCGGCCGCCGTGCGCCGCAGCGCGACGTTCTCCGCCCGCGCCACCGCCAAGGTTTGATTTTCCTGCCGCAAGCCCGCGATTTCATCGCTTAGCCCGGCATTGTTCTGTGCCTGCAACACCAAGGCTGTCACACCCGCTACCGCGAGTGCGCCGCTGATCCCGACATGTAGTTTGGTCATACTCATAAAAGTCACCCACGCGCCCGCCCCCGCACCCGCTGCCACGGCTCCACCCCCGGCCAGCGCCGCCCCCGTCACCGTTGCCGCCAGACCCGCCGGCGCCGCCACTACCGCCTGCCCGCCGAGCGCCACCGCCAGCGCCGCCGTCGAAGATTTCACCCCGCGCCGATCCAGCGACGAGCGCAATTTATCCACCGCGCGCTCGACGCGCATCCGCGCCGCGTTCTCCCCCAGCCCTAGCCGCGCACCCACGCCCGCATAGTCGCGTCCCTCGAAAAACCGCAGCAACACCGCCTCCCGATCCGCGTCGCCCAACTCCGCCAGCGCCTCGTCGAGCACCGGCCGCACGCGGCTCCAGTCGAGCGCGTCGCCTCCGTCTTCGTGAAGAATTTCCCGCATAAGTTCCGCCTCCGTCTCGCGCAAGCGCCGCCGACGCTCCCCGCGCACGAGCTTCGCCGCCGCGTAGCGCGTGCTCGTAAACAGCCATCCCGCCAGCACGCGATGCCGCGCGAGCGCCGCCGCCTTCCGCGCCAGATCGGCAAACACGAGTTGCGTCACGTCCTGCGCGAGATGCGCGTCGCCGTTCATCTGCCGCAGCGCCGCCGAGTAGACGAAATCCACGTGCCGCCGCACGATCTCGGCAAACGCCGCCTCCGCGTGATCCTCGGCGTAGCTGCGGAGCAATTCGGGGTCTTCGGTTGTCATGACGGTTCACCCAATAGCACCCGCCGCCGCACAAATCGGACAAAAAAGTTCCCGCCCCGGACACCCGCCCTTGCGCGCCGCGCCGCCATCGCCAGAGTCCGACCACCTCCCGCAATCGAGAATCAAAAATCCTCAATCGAAAATTCCTTCGCCCATGCCCCGCCCCATCCGCTTCGAGATTCAGGCCGGCGAACCGCTCCGCGCCGTTGCGTTCTACACCGCCGTCTTCGGTTGGGAGTTCACCCGGCTCCGCGGCTCCATGCCCTACTGGCTGATCAAGACCGGACCGGCCACCGAGCCCGGCATCGATGGCGGCCTCCACCCTCGCGTCGGTCCGCCGCCCGAGCCCGACCAAGCGGTGACCGCCTTCCTTTGCACCGTCGACGTCCCGTCGCTCGACGCCGCCGTCGCCCTCGTCAACCGCCACGGCGGAGCGATCCTCTCGTCCAAGATCCCCGTCCCCGCCGTCGGCTGGCTCGCCTACGCCCGCGACACCGAGGGAAACGTTCTCGGCCTGATGGAGGCCGACCCCACCGTCCAAGAGCCACCGACGCGGAATTATCCGGAGCCCTGAAATCCGCCCGCTTGCCGCCGATTTCGCCGCCGCCCGCAAAAACCCGACCAAAGCGGATGGCCGAGGGTTCACCCGCACGGCCTAGATCCACAGAGTTTTGACAGGAAATTTCCCTTGCTTTTGCCAGCCGATTGCACCCGACTGGAGACCTGTTTATGCGTTGGAGAAATATCCTTTTATTCGGTCTGGTGATCGCAGGGGTGTTCACCGTCCGATCACAGACCGTCACTTGGTCGCCCGACGCGGCGAACGGAGTGTTCAATTTGGGCACGGGCGTTAACTGGGTCGGCGGGAATGTGCCAGCGCCGGATTCGGATTTGGTCTTCGGCGCGGTGAATACCGGCACCACCTCCACGATCAGGCTGCTGGCCGCGTTTTCGGCAAAGTCGATCACGTTCTCGGGTGCCTATCCCGCCTATACGTTTTCATCGAACAACGGGTCGCAACTAAGCGTGGGCAGCGGCGGCATCACCGTGGGGGCCGGAACCAACTCCATCGTGTTTGACTCGCAACTGTCACTCGCCCTGACCGCCAATCAAACGTGGACCGTCGGGGGGGCCACATCCGTGGCGGGCGCGATTTCCGGCGCTTTCGGCATTACCAAAACCGGCTCCTCCCGCCTCACGCTCAGCGGCACCAACACCTACACCGGCACGACCTCGATCAACGCCGGCACGCTCGTCATCGGTGCCGACCTGAACCTCGGGGCCGCCCCGGGCGCTCCGACCCCGGGCAGCCTCACCTTCAACGGCGGCACCCTCAACACCACGGGCCAGTTCACCCTCGCCGCCAATCGCGGTATCGCCCTCGCCGGCGCCGGCACCATCGAGACCGATGCCTCCACCATCCTCACCTACGACGGTCTCATCGCCGGCACCGGAACCCTCACCAAATCCGGCGACGGCTCCCTCTTCCTCACCGGCGCGAACACCTTTTCCGGCGGCGTCGACTTCTTCGATGGCAATTTGAAACTCGGCGTTTCCTCGGTGCTCAGCGGCCCCATTGTTTCCGGCCCGGTCGGCACCGGCACGCTGCGTGTCACCGCTTCCGGCAACACCCTCATCGCCACGGCCGCAGGCCTTATCCTTCACAACCCCGTCAACCTCCAAGCTTTCTCGCTCTCTGCGTCGGCCGCCAGCGGCAACACCCTGAATCTTGCCGGTCTCATCGCCGGCACCGGAAGCCTGGCCAAGAACGGAGACAGCACCCTCACCCTGAGCGGAGCCAATACCTTCTCCGGTGGCTTCGATCTAAACGACGGCACGCTTCTCCTCGGCGCCTCCTCGATCAAGTCCGGCAGCAGCATCACGTCCGGCCCGCTCGGCACCGGCACGCTCAAGTTCACCGATTCCGGCGCCACCCTCGGCGTCACCGGCGCAACCGCCACGCTCCACAATCCCGTCACGATCAACAGCGCGACAAATCCCACCGTCGCCACCGCCGGCACCAACCGCCTTACCCTCGCTGGTCTGATCTCCGGCTCGGGCTCGTTCACCAAGACCGGCTCCGGAACTCTGACTCTCTCCGGCGCCAACCTCTTCACCGGCGGAGCCACCGTCAGCGCGGGCTCATTGCTCTTGGGCGTCAGCAGCACCGTGCTCTATCAGGTCGACGCATGGGTTATCACCTCGGGCGCCTTCGGCACCGGCCAGCTCAGCCTCGCGGCCGGCACCACCCTCGCACCCGTCGCCGGCGCCGGCACCATCACCCTCTACAACCGCGTTGTGCTCACGGGCAACGCCACCCTCGGCACCCCCGGCTCCACCGACCAACTCCGCTTCGATACCAAACCCGACTTGGCCAGCGGCCTGCGCGGCTCCGCCTCGGGCCGCACCGCCACCATCGCCGGCGGCGTCGTCACGCTTGCGGCCAGCCCCGGCACCGGCTCCCTCGACACCGCCAACATCGACACCTACGTCGTGAACACCGGCGCCGGCCTCGTCTTCGCCTTCCAGAGCGCCCTGCCCGTCACCGGCATCACCGCCAACACCGGCAGCTACGTCGGCGTCGCCAACGGCATCCTCGACACCGTTCCGCAGGGTTTCCTCTCCAGCGCCTACTCGCTCATCGCCAAGCTCACCCCCTCCGCCTCCGCCTTCGCCGGCACCTTCGGCTTCGACAGCGAGGACCCGCTGTCGCCCGCCACCTACACCGGCATCCTCGATTTCTCCGGCTTCAGCAACTCCGGCTTTGACGGCATCAGCACCCTAGGCTCCGCCATCATCGGGACCGGAGCCACGCTCTTCGCCCCAAGTTCCGGACCCAACGCCAACAAGCTCGCGTTTTCCGCATCCAACGGCGGCACCCTGATCGTCGACACCGCGCTCCTCACGGCCCGCAACTTCACCGGCGTCCTTATCGGCCGCGAGGATGGCCGCGCCGACACGGGCTCGGTCGTCCTCTCCAACGCCTCCAACAACTACGTCGGCGGCACCACCCTCAAGAGCGGCACGCTCGTCGTCCGCTCCGCCACCGCTCTCGGCACCGGCGCCCTCACCGCCACCAATTCACCCACCGCGCCCACCAGCCCGGCAAACGCCCCCAAACTCACCACCACCCTCGCCGGCAACAGTGCCCTCGGCCTCACCCTCGCCAACGCCCTTGTCGTCAACACCAGCTACGCTTCCGGTGCCTACGGCCTCGGCATCGGCGGCATCGACAATTTCACCCTTTCCGGTGCCCTCACCGGCACCGGCGTGATCGATAAATACGGTGCCGGCACGCTTACGATCACCGGCGACGGCTCCGCTTTCACCGGCAAAACCAACATCCTCGCCGGCACTCTCCAGATCGGCAACGGCGGCACCGCCGGCTCCCTATCCGGCAACATCGCCAACGCCGCCGCCCTCGCCTTCAACCGCTCCGACGCCCTTACCTACTCCGGCGTGATCTCCGGCTCCGGCAGCCTCCTCAAACAGAGCGCGGGCAAGCTCACCCTCACCGGGCAGAGCACCTACACCGGCAACACCACCGTCACCGGCGGCATCCTCGAAATCCTCACCGCCAACGCCCTCCCCACCACCACCCTGCTCTCTCTCGCCTCCGGCACCACCCTCGACGTCGATGCCAACCAGACCATCGCCGGATTCTTCGGCGCGAGCGGTGCGGGTGCTACCATCGCCCTCGACGCCGGCAAGACCTTCACCGTCGCGATGCCGACAGCCAACACCTCCACCACCTTCGCCGGCACCGTGAATGGCGCGGGCGCCTTCGCCGTCGGCGGCGCCGGCAGCAACGTCGTCAACCTCACCGGCACCGTCAGCCACACCGGGGGCACCGTCGTCGGCAGCGGTGCCTCCCTCGTGATCGGCTCCGGCGGTTTCCTCACCGGACCCATCACCACCACCGGCACCCTCGGCTTCGGCGCCACCGGCACCCAGACGCTCTCCAACCTCATCTCCGGCAGCGGCGGTCTCTCCGTCACCGCCGGCACCACCACCCTCACCGCCAACAATACCTTCACCGGCCCCAGCACCATCACCGGCGGCAAGCTCTTCATCACCGGCACCAACACCGGCGGCGGCTCCGTCACCATCGGCTCCGGCGGCACCTTCGGCGGCACCGGCACATTCTCCGGCCCGCTCTTCGTCAACTCCGGCGGATCTGTCGCACCGGGATCCAGTCCCGGCACGCTCAGCGTCGGCGCCACGACGTTCGCCGGTGCCGGCCGCTTCACTTTCGACATCAACAGCGTGACCGGCACCGTCGGCACCAACTGGGATCTGCTCAGCATCAGCGGCGCCCTCACCATCACCGCCACCTCCGGCAACCCTTTCATCGTCGACCTCACCTCGCTCGATTTGAGCAACACCGCCGCCCTCGTTTCAAACTTCAACGCCGCGAGTCCCTACTCGTGGAAATTCGTGCAGACCACCGGCGGCATCACCGGCTTCTCCGCCGGCGCGTTTCAATACAACGCCAGCGCGTTCCAAAACAGTCTTGGCGGAGGCTCCTTCTTCGTCTCCAACGTCGGCAACGATCTCTTCCTGAATTTCACCCCCGTCCCCGAGCCCTCGACCTACGCCCTCATGGCCCTCGGCCTCGGTGTGATCGTCGTCCTCGCCCGTCGTCGTCGCTTGTAGGAGCAAATTTATTTGCGATCCCGGCCCACGTCCCGCCGCCCGCTGCCCCGTAGGAGCAAATTTATTTGCGATCCCTGCCCGCCGCCCGCCGCCCGCCGCCCGCCGCCCGCCGCCCGCCGCCCTCATCGCAAATAAATTTGCTCCTACCCCCGCATCGTTCCCGCCGCCCGCATCATTCCGGCACCCCCGCGCCGTTTCCCGCTACCGCGCCCCGTCCGCCGCGCGTGCCAACTCGACGAACTCCCCGCGCCAACCACCCCGATCATCCCCCGCACCCGCCTCCGCCCAATTCACCACCTCGCCGAGCGTCGCCGTCCCCTTGTGCGGCGAATCCCGCAGCACCATCCCAAACGCCGCCACCGCACTCGCGAACTTAAAGTCTCCGCTCGCATCCGCGAAACGCGCGCCCGCGTCCGAAAGGGCAAATTCCAGCTTCTTGCTCACCTCACCTGCCGGCTCCTTGTAGCGCACCTTCACCGTCAGCAGCTTCGCGCTGCCCTCCGCCAACGCCACCCGCACCGGCGACCGCGAACACTTCGGCGCGTCCACCTCCGTCTCTCCCGCCTCCCGACTCCGAAGTCGGCACGACTTCATAAAGCGCCGTCATCGTGTGCCCCGCGCCGACTTAACCTGCGTCCACCTGGTCGTTGTTGAAATCTGGGTTCGCCAGCAGCCGGTTCTCGTAGCCGATCAACCGGTAGCTCGCCACGCGCGCCGGGTTAAACTCGACCTGCAATTTCACGTCCTTCGCCACCGTCGTGAGCGTGCCGTTCACCTGCGCGCCGAGCAGCTTCTCCGCCTCGCGCCGCGAATCGATACAGCCGCAGCTCCCGTTGCCCTTGTCGGCGATCGCCTCCAGCCGCCCGTCCTGCAGGTTGCCCATGCCGAAACCCAGCACGGTCAGAAACACCCCCGACTTCGCCTTCTCCTGCACGAGCCGCACGAGCTCGCCCTCGCCGGTCACGCCCACATTGAAGTCCCGTCCGTGCATAGAATCACGCGGTTCACGCCACCCGCCACGAAGTTCGCCTTCGCGATATCGTAGGCGAGCTGGATGCCCAAGCCGCCGTTGGTCGCACCGCCCGGCGTCATCACGTCGATGGCTTCGACGATCTCGCGCGACTGCGCCACCGGCGTCGAGGCCAGGGCCAGCCCGGAATTCCCGGCATACGTGACGATGGCCACACGGTCGTCGGGCCGCAGCCGGTTCACGAGCAAACGCAGCGATTCCTTCACCAGCGGCAACCGCGTGGGCCCGCTCATCGAGCCCGAGACATCCACGAGGAAAACCAGATTCGCCGCCCCGCGCTCGTTCGCCGACACCTCGCGCGCCTTAAGCCCGATGCGCACCAACCGGTGCCCCGCCGCCCACGGCGCGTCCGCCACCTCGAGCGCCGCGGCAAACGCCTCGTTCTTCGGCGCCGCATACCGATACGGAAAATAATTCACCAGCTCCTCCACCCGCACCGCATCCGTCGGCGGCTTCTTCCCCGCGCGCAACATCCGCCGCACATTCGCATAGCCCGCCGTGTCCGCATCTGCGGAGAACGTCGAAAGCGGATTCTCCGCCACGCTCAGAAATTCGCCGTCCTTGCGGTAGGCGTAATTTTCCGTGCGCCCCGGCTCGTCCGCCACCCGCGCCCGCTCGGCGGCGACGGCGAAAGGGTGAATTTTAGCACCGTCCGCTCGTGGCTCCGACGCACCGCCGAGGGATTTTTTAAAAACCACCGCCGCGCGCCACCGTTTTCTCCGGCATCATTGCCGGCAAGTTTCCGCATCGGTTGCGTCTCGAGCGTGGTCGCTTTCTCCCGGAGAAAAGTCCCGGGGGTCGTTCCTGTTCCTTCTTTGGCCGCATCCAACGCCGACGGCGTTGGAGGGATCGAATTTCCCGCCTGCCCGAGCAGCGACTCGTCCTTCCGGCTCGCCTCCGGCGAAGGCGCCGCGTCCTGCGAAAAGTCCGGCACCTGAAGCATCACCGTCTTCGGCGGCACCGCTACCAAATCCGGTGCCTCCGGCTCGCTGGCCGCCACCGCCGATTCCGCCGGCGGCAAATTCAACACCGTGTAAACCTTCCCCTCGGTCACCGCCGCCACCGGCCTCGCGTCCGGATCGCGCACCATCACAAACACCATGAAGCACGCCGCAGCCAAGCCCGACACGACGAAATACGCCTGCGGAAACCGCAGCAGCACGCCACGAACTGGCCGCGCCAAGGCCTTCACGTCCGCCGCCGGCTTCATCCCCGGAGCCGCCGGCAAAGCCTCCGTCGCCAGCGCACACTCGAGTTGCGCCGCCGCCGCGCGGATATCCTCCACCGCCGCCCGCAACGCCGCATCCCCTCGCAGCGCCGCCTCGACGGCCGCCCGCTCGTCACCCTCGATCTCGCCGAGCGCGTAAGCGGTCAGCCGGGGGTCATCGGGTAAATCTTTTGATTGTCGGAATTCATGATCGTCGTTCCTCGTTTCTTCAGGGCCGCTGTGCGGCAAATTCGCTCTTCAATTTCGCGACCGCCGTGCGGATCAAAAACCCCATATTGGTCACCGATAGTTCCGTAATCCGCGCGATCTCCTTATAGGAAAATCCGCTCTGAAATTTAAGCCGCACCACCTCCTGCTGATTCGGCGGCAACTTCCCTATAAGCGCCAGCAGCGCTGCCTGCGTCTCCGCCGCCTCCAGCTCGCGCCCGGCCGTGCCTCCGCTGCCGCCACGCGCTCGGCCTGTCCTTCCGCAAAACGGCTCACGCGTCCCTCCTTGCGCAACACTCCAAGCGCGCGGTGACGGAACACGGTAAAAAGCCACTCGACCACATGCCCGTCCACCGCCGCGACGGGCTGACCCACGAACCTGACGAACGTATCCTGCACCACATCCCGCGCCCGGTCAGCATCGCCGAGCAACCGCGCCGCATACCGCGTGAGCGGGGCGGCGTGCTCCGCGAAGGTGCGTTCCGGAAAACCGGCGTTGTCATGTGGGTGAGCCCGAGGATTCGGGGTTTCGGTAGCCATGAGGATTCTCCGGTTAAACGCGCCTCCGCGTGCTTTCTTGGAAAACAATTTTGCGCCCGCCGCGAGCCGCGCCTTCATAGCGCCATGCGCCCCGGCCTCCCCGCCCTCTGCCTCGTCCTTTCCGCCCTCGCGTTCACCGCCTGCACCAAGCGCGAGACGCCCGTCGAAGAGGGCATCCGCACCCAGACGCTCCTCCTCGGCAATCAGAACGAACCCGCCTCCTTCGACCCGCACCTCTACGACTCGTCGACCGAGTTTAACATCATCGGCGCCCTCTTCGAGGGCCTCACGGCTTTCGACGAGAAAACCGCGACGCCCGTGCCCGGCGTCGCCGAGCGGTGGGACATCTCGGCGGACGGCCTGACCTACACCTTTCACCTGCGCGTCAACGCCCGCTGGTCCAACGGCGACCGCGTCACCGCGCGCGATTTCGCCTGGTCGTTCGAGCGCTACCTATCACCCGCGCTCGCCTCAGCCTACGCCTACATGCTGTGGCCGGTTCGCGGGGCGGAGGCGTTCAACACCGGGAAAACAAAAACTTTCTCCGACGTCGGCGTCGAGGTCCTCGACGACGCCACGCTGCGCCTCACGCTCGCGCGACCG
>Ga0105044_10011434_pt1 | contig 12107 bp, 16 predicted proteins | sample MAT01_FD_78092 | JGI IMG/M metagenome (GOLD analysis project Ga0105044, IMG submission 78092) | Freshwater microbial communities from Lake Fryxell liftoff mats and glacier meltwater in Antarctica - MAT-01 | ecosystem: Environmental > Aquatic > Freshwater > Ice > Liftoff microbial mat | place...
AACCCTAACCCTAACCCTAACCCTAACCCTAACCCTAACCCTAACCCTAACCCTAACCCTAACCCTAACCCTAACCCTAACCCTAACCCTAACCCTAACCCTAAATGCCCAACTAATAAATTCAACCAAAAGTTATTTTCAAATTTATCGAGTTATTTTGAAATTCATTAATAATCTTTAAACTTAATCTAAATACCAAAAACCTCACAAACAAATACCAAGTCCCCATCTTCCATCAAGTCACCCTCCAGTTACACCCCAATCACTCCCCTCAACCAACTGAGCTCTTTCATTTGAGCCTCCCTCTTACTTTTCGAGTTTCCTCCACCTTCTGTTCAGCATGGTGTCCTTCACGATCAATTCTCTCTATTCCTTAATCGAAGCTTTAAACACTCCCAACAATTTTCGTTTCTTTAATTCTCATTTCTTAATGATTTAGATATTCTCTCCACTTTTCATCGCCTTCCATCAAACCACCATCCTATAATCACGCCAGAATCTCCCCTGAATCAACTATGCGCTTTCTTCTGACCCCAACTTCAAAAATTCCACTTCCTCCACCTTCTGTTCACCATGGTATGCTTCTTCGTCCTCTGCTCTCCCTTTTTCTCTGAAATCAAGCCTTTAACACTCCCAACAATTTTCCTTTTCTTTAATTCTCACTAATCTCTATATGAATCCGACACTTTCTCCACCTTGCCTCCCCTCACATCGCGTCACCTTCCACCAACACACGCATCACCCCTCATAACCAACTGAGCGCTTTCTCCTGAGCTTGTCTCCTACTTTTCGAGTTTTTTGAACCTTCTGTTCACCATGGTGTGCTTCTCTTCATCCTTTCCTCTCTCTGTCTCTCAATTAAACCTTTAAACACTCTCAACAATTTTCCTTTTCTTTAATCCCCATTCCTCAATCCACTCAATCAGACATTGTCCCCGCATTTGATCCCTTCCCATAATGTCAAGCTCCTCTGAGATTGCTCTTATCCCCCTCAACCAGCTGAGCGCTTTCAACTGATGCTCTCTTTATGCTTTTCAATTTTCCAAACATCTTCACTCTATACTGTCCACGCTCCTCAACATTTTCGTCCAAGTCAAATTTATCATGTTATTTTATAATTCATTTTCCTTTCTTTAAATGATTAATGAATCTTTCTATTCAACACGAGAAGCCCATTTCATTCACTTTCACGTTCACTCTCTCGCGGTTAATCCTTACGAACCCTCTACAACCTGCTTCTTTTTCTCGAATCAACGCAACTGAAAACACACACATCATTCAACAGTTCTACTTGATTCATTGACTTTGAAAATTCTCTCCACCTACTGTTCATTCCTCACTGATTGAATCTAATCATGACTCCATATTCATTCTGTCGACTGTTTCGATACCACTCTTTACCCTGCCAACTGCATTTACATAAATCACACTCTGTATGCGTTTCAATCACCAATCCTCGCGCAACCATGACGAAATGCTTCTATTGTTTCATTGAATCAATGCAATCCTCTATCATTTGATCCATGCCTTTGGAATTCAACTCCCCGATGGCACTCGCGGAGCGATTCATACTATTCGACAAATGTCCCTGATTGATGAGCAGTTGCGTACTTCATGAATTGAATCTTCATTAATCGAGATACAATCTCTCCAATCTACTTTTTCAGCATCCATCCATTCATGATGCACTCTCGCTTTGAATCACCTCTATCGTTCAGCGATTAAATCACGCTCTCTCAATCAACTCATCCATGCTGTTCTCATCTCGATCCCAAAGCTGTAATGCAATGCTACTGCTCTGTCGCATCAATTGCTCTACTATCAAATCAAAATCCCTTTTGCCACTCATCCTTTCAAACACTTTCACCATCCAATTCAAATCTCTCTTGAATACTCTCCTCAAAAATTCATTCATTCTGGCACTCACAAATTCAGATATGCTGCAAATGTCCACACTCTCAATGACTTTTGCACAAACATTCTCAAATGCTCTTGACGCTGTTTATTCAATTGAACACCTCAGTCCGAATTGAGCCCTTCACAAAAACATCTTCAGTTCAGTCAAACGCTCTCATGAATCACCTTTTCCCGTCCGGTCGCCAGATACTATGATCACGAAGCATTCTCTCTTTCGCATCCTGGCACTCTCTTGACTTGATGAGACAATCTCTATCGAATCGAGACATCCACACATTACTCATGACCATTCGATACCGCCTTAACGGTCACTTTTCCATCCAAACACTGCTTCGGTCCATCGAGAACTTCTATCTTGATGTTGTTGCAATGGAATCTACAATTCTACCTTATCATTGCCTGAACCATTCTAACATACATTCATTGAAACTCTCACTGATGCACCATTAAATCACCGCTCAAATATTCATTCCCATCGTGGTTGAATTCCTTGACTTTTGATCACCGAGACTAACATGCATACTTCTCTCATGAAAACGCGACCACTGAACAATCTCTCTCTCTGATCCTTTCTCATCCTATATCATCAATTGTATATCTTCTGAATCAGATCTTCATATCGAGACACGCTGTCGTTGTTCATTGATTGCTTCATCCGCTTGACACTTCCATGACTGGATACTCTTTCATTTCTCGTCAGTTGAGCCTTTCATCAAACAGTATATTTTATTGCATAATCGCTTGAGATGACTTGCTAATTCCTCTTTACACTGCCAATGGAGATGTGTTCTTTTCACGTTATCTGAGATCTACTGATTCAAGCAATTTTATGCTCTCTCTATTAAACAACTTGAACAACGCTATGCTCTCTCGTTTCGATGAATGAAACCATGCTCTCTCTATTTGATGACTGAAACCATAATCTGCTCCCTATTCAATGCCATGATATGCTCTCTCTACCTGTTATCTTTAGACATTTATTCACTTGATCAAGCAATTCACTTGGCATTTTAGACATACCCTCTGAACCATACTTTCCCCAGACAATTACTCTCATGTAATCACATCACATCAAGACTCACTGCCGTGTCCATTTTCGAGCTTCTATACTTCCTTATCATACTATTGAATTCACTTACAATCCCTCTTATCCAAACATATCCCTCACGAAGCACTGTAATCAACTTATTGAATTGAACCATACATACTCCGTTGTCCAAGTATCGCCTTGGCTAGATCTTCATTTTTTCATTCATTCATCAACATTCCCACACTCTTTCATCTCAATCAACTGGACAAACCACAAAATCTCGACTGACTAGCTAATCTGTTCATTCAATCAAATACCTCAATCAAAATGCAGCCCTTTACAAAGCATCTTTTGTTCGACCGAACTCTCCTATCGCTCTCCCATCCTGTCGTCAGACACTTTGATCGCCAAGCATTCCCACTCTCATCCTGACACTCTCTTGATTCGATGAGACAATATTGATCAAGTCGAGACATCTACACATTACTCATGACCATTCGAGACTGGCTTAACGCCCACTTGTCCAAACACTCCTGTGGTCAATCGAAAAATACTACCTTGATCTGATGCACTATCATTGAAATGAGCCCTTGATGCTGATGCCATAAAATCCATAATCAGACATCTTCTCCATCTGAAACATTCCATAGTATTCATTCACAATGAGACTCCCGTTGATTTCATTGAAACTCTCACTGATGCATCATTGAATCACAGTTCAATTACTCCCATCATGGTTCAACATTTTGATTCTTGAGCAGCCAAGACTGTCATGAATAATTTCCTCTCAATACAGCCCCATGACCACTGGACAATTCCCCTTTCATCCCTCAACGAGACATTGCATACCTTCTGAATTAGATTTTCATCAGATGCTCTTACAATCAATTAATTCGCTCGCTCGCTCACTCATCCATTTATTTACTGTCGCTTCCTTCGATGATGATGCACTAACCTTCCGGTGGAATCTCTACAACATCCTCTCTCCTCTCATGGAGCATTATTCTCTTGGTTCTTCACATTCTTTCCATCGTTAATTACAGTCTTAAAAATACCCATCTAATGTGGCTCTCGCCCATCTCAATAAATTCCATCTCTCTTGTCAAGATCCAATGTAAACTCTGATGAATGATGTGCTATCATGAAGCTGACTCATCCATTCCCTCGATCAGTTCCTTTGATTTGTATTCATTGCGCTAAAGCAGCCTCTTCATCATATCAAAACTTGCTCTTTCACTTGACACCATATCAAAACTTCTCAATTTTCTTTCGTATGCTCTCATCGAGTCACTGCTCCCTTTACCAGGCACACTCGCTCCTTTACTTTTAACTCTGTTAATGATGTGATTAATCTACGCTCATGTTGAGTTAAATTGTGCCTTCACCTCCATTTCATCATCACAATTGAGCCTGTAACTTCAAGATTCCTCCCCCCCAGTAGAATTCATCATTTCCTTGACCCATTCTCATTGTACTAAAACTCAATGCCATCCATGCTCTATATACTTGCTGTTTCAACACTCTCTCACCAGACACTTGATATGCTCAAAACTACATCATCCACGCACTTTTTCTTTCTTTGCTTGATGCTCTATCAACTCAACAGTCAAGATTCCCTTCTCCATCGGACACAGCGCTACAATTACTCTTCGTAATGTTACACGAAATACACTTTGAATTACACCTTAGTCCCTCTCCGCTGACCAGAGCTCGCTCTACGTCAAATCAGACCAGTCCAAACCATTCTCCCTTTATCATCCTGTGGACTCTGCACTTTCCCATGTGATCATCATTCAGCCCGTGCTCATGATGACCTTGCATCACCAAACTCACTCAACGATCTCTTTGATAAACTCGTTCAATGTACACAATATTGCAGATTCTACCTTGCACATCAAGACCAACGACCCTATGAGCACTCAAATTGCCACCTAAATTCTTGGTCAAAATTGAATCTTCCCAATTTGCCATTGTCTCTACCAGTTGCTTCTATCGCAATATTTTCAGCTTTTGCTTACTGAATCCAATTGAATGGATTAATATTACTTCCGATTATTGCTGTTTGATCTCTGAACATCTGAACATTTACCATGACATACTTCACCAGATATTCATGTAAAACCAGATACCTACATTCATTGACTGGCACCACACTCTCGTCCCATCTTCACCCCCTCTTCCCATCTTCACTCCCTCTTCACATCTTCCCTCCCTCTTCACATCTTCCCTCCCTCTTCACATCTTCACTCCCTCTTCACATCTTCACTCGAACTCCACAATCAGCTATCCTCTCGATTCGACATATTCTCCCATTTTTAGTTACGTTGAAGCCCAAACATCATGTCCAGTCGAATGGAGCCACACTCATCTCACTTGACGTTCCCCTTGCTCAGACACTGCACGATTTACCACAAATTCTTACCATCAGCTTGAATGCATTCCATGATCAATTCAAATAATTTAATTCATTCAAACATACTTCCATGACCAATCTCTCTATCATTACATTGCTGCATGCTCTTGACCAATTTACCCATGATCTCTTTATCTAAACTTCCTCATCTAATCGAGACACATTCATCTCATCCCACCATGTCCTTGGCCAGATCATTCATCAGTCCTCATTTCCTGATTTCTAAAAACATATCTCATCGATCAGTCATACGTGCAATCAAGCTCCTAGCCAAATGTCTCTTATCATGACACTTCCCGAATCAGACACACTTTGACAATCTCTCAACATGAAACTCTTCTTGCAATTGAATCAATCAAGACCGATCCCATTCACCAAGTATCATTCATTCACTATCTTAAACATTCACTCTCAGCCTTGAAGAAACACTCATCCAACCCATTGAGATTCACTCACTTTACCAAATTCTTGAATTTGCATAATATCTCATTCATTCCGTTAATATTCTCATATAGATGCTAATCTATACCCGCTCTTATTAATCAGCGGCTCAATTGTTGAAGAATCTCAGCTTTCCACATGTTCCTCTAATAAAGAACAGCTCCCTCTTCATAAAAATCTTTGCTCAACCAGACCAGATTAGTTCCTTATGAAAACCGTTCTCACAACAAGTCTCTCTCCATTGCCAAACACATTGACTTATTCACTCAATTACTGACTAATTCACCCAACTACTGACTAATTCACCCAACTACTGACTAATTCACCCAGCTACTGACTAATTCACTCACTCGCTAACTATACTCCTTCCCAAACGCCTTGACTTTTGATCCACTACTCTGCTGGCTATCCTTTCTTTCTTCCTTTGATTGTTCATCCTTTTGATAATTAACCAACTTTCTTTCTAAAAGATTCACATGAGTCCTGTGTTCTTCAATGAAACAATGATTGATTACCTGATGCATTCCCTCAACAACGCCCACCAATAAATCCACTCCAATTGTCTTTGTAATGTCCATTGCCTTTTGATGCATGACATGGAGCAACGAAATGATCGAACTGTCCATTTAAATGCATCCATTGAGCCTCTTTTAGTATCTGAATTACCTGTGTTCTGAGCAATGTGCTATCCGTTGCAGTCATCAGCGATCTTTTTCCTTTGAGATCTCTTCTCCTTCATGGCTCTTCGAAAAACCTTCTTTCGACACTGTCATACATCTGGTCCTCCTCTTGCAAATGCTTCTTTTATTTAATTCTAGCCCATGTTCATCTCTCCACAAACCAATCGGTTTCAACGCATCCATGGCTAGACTACTTCATCGCTTCTCGCGACACCCTCTCTGAACAAAACGTTTGCTTCATGAGACATTCTCATTAGAAAATTTGATTCATGTTCAAGTTGGGCTAGCATACTTGTAATCATATGTTGCTCATGCCGTTCAAAGCTTCGCACAAGACACTTTGATAACTTCAGTATTAGATACTACCAAATACTGTCTTGAGATCACATTGCGTGCATGCATACTTAATCATCTCGATTAAATCTGTCAACTGCGATGCTCTTCAGTCTTTAAAGATTCGATTACAGCAATAACCACCCAGAAAACTGGATCTCAGATGATGTTTCTCCATGCTTCTGTTCTGCGATTCCACCTCGAATGTTATGCATCTTCAATGTTGTTTTATTACAAAGCAAGCCTCAAGTGCTGTGGCTCCTGACCAACTCGTAACTAGAAGGTTTCATCTTCGATCGATCGGTCAACTAGATCCTCACTCTATTAGTTACTGTCGTACTTTAATGGCCAAACAGTTGATCCCTGAACAACATTCGAGAACCAAGACAGACTCTTCCAGACACTTAGATCCTCACCATATATATATCCTTCATACACCTTGCGCATTGGGACACACTTCCTTCATCGAAAATGTCTCAACTTGAACATCTTTATTCATCAGCATCATCTCCAACCAGACATTCCTACGATTAAACATCTTGATCCCTTTCTATTAAACATTACAAGCTCAAACACTTAATCGAATCGTATGAAACATTTTGATTCACTTGGCATTCCCTTGCTCAGACACTTTGCGATTCATCACAAACTCAGACCTTTATCTTAATCCATTCTCTGATCAATCAAGAAAAATTCTCTTGTCTAAGCGCTCCCATGAATAGCTTTTGCATCACTACATTACATTACTGTATTCGTGCTTTCTCACACGACGCCATTCTTCTTGATCAACTGACACGTGATCTCCATCTAAACACTCTCATCAAATCGAGACAAATTCATCACATCACATCACATCGCATCATATCCCATTCTCTTTCTAAACTCAACCATGTCTTTGACCAGATGCTTTCTCAACCCTTATTTCCTAAATCTTAAAAATCTGCCTCAATGATCATTCATATGATCAGCAAGTCGAGCATCCTTTGATGCATACAATATCTCCAATACCAGATTCACTCCTCTTGACAAGATTCTCTTCGTCAGATTGAATCACTAGAGACCAACATCCGAAAACTGGACGCTTGAAGCCCAATCACTAGAGACCAACTAGCTTCTTGTATAATTCTCTAGTCGAGAAGACACACTCGTTCTGGCTTCGATGACCTATGTGCTCTAAAGTTCGCCGCATCACTTGAAACAATTTCGAGCTATGAAATCATTGAATCAATGCTTGTTCAATTCATCCAACTAAGATGACTGAATGAATTGAACGACAATGAAAACAGAAACACTCATGCATGAATGAATAAGATCATCTATAAAACTCTATTATAAGCTACTGCTTCAGCCTTTCTGATTGCATAAACTCATCAAAACGGTTATTAGCATCGGCCCGCTTCAGTTAACTCAAACATCTCAAGACCATGTTCAGACTTTGCTTGAAACTCCAGCAGCGCTGCCGCATCAGCCGTAGTCTCCAACTCTTCAAGGTGATCTCTGACCGAATCAAGATCACGCAGAGGTTCAGAATCTACTTGATTACAAAGCTCAGTCGCATCAACAAGCTGCTCACAAATCAAATCAAGCATAGGCTCAGGATCCACTTGAAAATTTAGTAACTCTGCTTCCTCAGCCATGGTTAGAGTCACTTCAGCTTGAACGACAGATGTGTCGGTTGCAGTTATAGAATGTAGAACACTTTGGGACTTTTTGCTTCGGCCCTTTAGTCGAAGAGCGCCACCAGCTGGAAGCTCGGGCTCCAAGACAATCACGTTTGCCAAAGCTAGATAATGCGAGGATGCTGCTGTCAAGGGCGAGGTGAATCTCGAAATACTTGCAGACGGCATCGCAGACGTTCCCTCCAGCACTGCAAAGTTGCCTTGTCTCCTCTATTTCAAAATAAAGAATAAGATCAGCATAGAGTACCCATCCGTAAAGACTCCTTTGGCATGGAAATTCCATGGACACTCTCACGAATGACTCCCAAGAATGACTCCTAAGCAAGAAGGTTGCTACCAGTCGAGGAATCACACCCGGGCCAAAGAGTCACTCCACAGGCTTTCCTGCATCTAGGGCCTCCTTGAGCTTTCCAAATAGAGGTATGGAATATCCGTGATTCTTGACGTGAGCCAAAAATGATTTACGTGCCATGGCACCTAGAGGAAGGCAAAGAGGACATAGATCTTTGTTTCATTATGGAGTTGTTAAGAGAAATTAATTGACTTTTATTTCAATTAGAAATGATTGATTGGACTACCATCGACAAGAGATGCACCTGGAATCAAATTACTCTGAAGTTAAATAACTGAGACAACACTTGAAACAGCCCATCATCATGTAAAGCAGCCCATCATCTGAACCTGCTCCTTGAGCAGCACTAAAAGCATCTGCAACTGCATCAAGTTCATCTCAAACAGCACAGCGTCTATACTTCAACAAGCTGATCTACATTCTTAGCATCCTACCATTCATCAGTTTCTCATTCCAATTCCCACTAACGCTTAACAATCAAAGCAAGCATCAATAATCAATCTGTGTTCTTAAGCAAGAGTTGGCCGAATATAACCGATAGTGGGCGACTATCTCTTTGAAGACAGGGAAGACCAGCTTACCAAATCCCCTCCTGTCTTGTGCGTCATCCCGCGATGGATGGAGTTTCATTTTCGCTGCCCTGCCGCTCTAATAGCTTCAGGCTTCAGGCTTCCATCATCCACTATTAGCTGGATTATAGATTCTACAGGCAATGAAACAGCTCCAAGATGCTCATGGAATTGATCACGGATGAGACCCGTGTCAATGGCCAGCAACTGTAACTCACATTACCACCAATGATCATCCATGGTATCATATCATTCTTAAGCCAGATCATCCTCAAGATTCTTATGTACTTTGATCATTATCATCCAGGATTCCCCAAAACGAAACACCATCAAAGGCAAGCAGCACTGGCACTTCAGACACCTGCCCCACAGGATCAATCATTTCAGGCACTCACCCATCTGCACAAACAGCAGTAAATCATTCTTTGAGAACATAAAGCATTCATCATAATATCCATCCAGGGATTGGGCTACTATCATTCGATGGAAGCCCATCACCTGGCTGGCGAGCAACAACACGATCAGGATCCACTCCATAGTCGACTAACTCCATAGTCCACTCTATAATCCACTCCATAATCAACTCCACCTTGATGATGCTTGGCTTTGATGCACGCTCTTTCATCCCACAGTCGCTAGCAGGCATCGCCCAGGACACTTTCTCCTTCCATCTCAAAAGCATTCTCAAATAACCAATTTAAGCATCATTACTCAATCAAAATTCATCCCCATTTCAATGCACTTTCACTTGCTTTTCCTCACTATCAAATGCCTTTGATGAACGCACGCCCATCCCAATCTACTTCTCCCTGCTCAATTAGTCGATCGCCATCACTCAATCGCGTCAATTCGAAATTCAAGTTTTCGAGGACTTGTTTGGACACAGTGTGCTTCTCTCTGTTCTCTTGCTGAATCAGCTCACAGCTTAAAGCATAAATTTAGTTTCTTTAACTTCATTGAGATCCTTCAAGAACAAACTCTCTCCTAGAGAACAATGCCCATCTTCCAAGATTGAGCGTTACTTTCTTAGTACCAACCCCTCGTGAATACTATAAGCATCACATCACCCACTTTTTTCATCTATAGCGACCCCACCTATCGCCATGCTTCATTGCTCTTTGAAACTTCCTATTACTACCGAGTATTCTTCCTTTTGAATCGCTCACATACATCTCAACCTCATATACCGCATCGCTAGCTGACACCATCAAGTACTCACTCACTCACTCACTCACTCACTCACTCACTCACTCACTCACTCACTCACTCACTCACTCACTCACTGGGTTCTTTTCGACGACACTTCTCAAGCTTCCAGTTAAAGACATTATCGCTCAGACTAATTCCTTCCTTTCCCTTCACCCTACCCATAGCAAACAGTTGATTCTATACTCCCTCCCGTTGAGCCATGACTGAGCGTATTACATCAACAACTGTCCAATACTGCAATCGCACAAAAGTCGTTCAATGTTCATCGTGTTTTGAAGCTTAACTCTCTAGCATGAAGCAATGGAATGATCAAATCAAAAGCATCAATTGAGCTACTGCTCGAGTCTTAATCATACCAGTTCAAAGCATGGGACCTTCTCCATCAATAGCGACCTTGAATCACCCCTATGCTTGCAAGGCCATTTCATTGCACTTTCATTCGCGTTTTTCTCACTATTGAATCACTTTTATGAACACACACCCATCCCAACCTGCTTCTTTCCACTTAATTAATCGATTACCATCATTCAACCATCCCAATTCAAACTTTACTTTTCGATTACTCTTCTCTGGACACAGGGCCTTTCCCTCTCATCCCATCTTGATCCATTAAGCATTAATTCAGTTTTTTTAACTTCAAAGATCCTTCAACAACAAACTCTCTCTTAGAGAGCAATGCCCATCTCCCGAGATTGAACATTAGTTTCTCCACTCAATACCATGTCAATTGCTCTTTTTATCCATGGCATCGTTGCTTATTGCCATGCTCCATTGCTCTTTCAATCTTCTTATCAATGTCCATGACCGATGATTCTTCCTTTCAACTCGCTAGTATCATCTCAACATCATATACCGCATGGCTCACCAACTCCATCAAGTGCTCACCCACTCGGTTCCTTTCAACGCCACTTCTCAAATCTCCCAAATCTATCCTTACTCAATCAATCAAAGTCACTCCTTTCCAATTGAATCTGTAATATAAACAACTGAGCTCTTCCCTTCCATGGACTCGTGATTAAACCTCTCGTTCCCTTCCTTGGAAATGTCTCCTCAATGGGCCAAGTCTAGTGGTCTTTCAATAAAATCGATCGTCATTTGAAGCTTGACTCTTATGCACTAAGCAATAGATTGATTGAGCTATCATTCATCAACTCAATTAAGTTTTTGTTCGTACTCAAGTCTCCTCTATTCAACGCATTGAGTTCTCTCCTATGCATAGCGTCTTTCAATTATCTATCCTCTGCAAGATTGTTTCAAGTTTCACTCGCATTCCCTCATTATCAAATGACTTTGATGAACGCGTACCCATCCCACACTACTTCTCTCCACTTAATTAATCGATCGCCACCGTTTAATTGCGTGAATTCAAACATGACTTTTCGATGATTCTTCTCTGGGCATGGTATGCTTCTCTCTCCTTTCCTTCTGAATGATACCTTTAAGCATTAATTAAGTTTCTTAACTTCCTTGAGATCCTTCAAGAG
>Ga0105044_10011435_pt1 | contig 12107 bp, 8 predicted proteins | sample MAT01_FD_78092 | JGI IMG/M metagenome (GOLD analysis project Ga0105044, IMG submission 78092) | Freshwater microbial communities from Lake Fryxell liftoff mats and glacier meltwater in Antarctica - MAT-01 | ecosystem: Environmental > Aquatic > Freshwater > Ice > Liftoff microbial mat | place...
GAGTTCGGAACTGGTGAGGCATCCCGAAGTGCCTATGTATTCGTCTCTAACGGAGCCTTTTCAGGCCAAGTCTGGTAAGCATTGGGGCTAAAAGCCCCTCCCTTTAGGGATGGGGATGCTTACGGCTTTCTTTGTGTCCGTGTATAATATCTGAAAATATGGCATTGTATCTCCATACCGTCAGTTTGCCCTGGGATCACCCTGTCCAGGCTGAACTACGGCAGCCCCTATCCCGTTGCCAGAGGCGTTCGGGACTACTTTGATCTCGCGGTGAATATTTTATGCTGGCAACGCTTTTTGCCAGCAACGCGCTCTATTCCGCTCTTAAGGTATCACATTTCGCATTTCTTTTGAAAATGGAAATTCCTGATGATGATGCGCGGATTTCGTGGTATATTTAACATAATTTTACGAAAAGCATTAGGATAGATGCTAACACACGCTGTTATTTTCTGGCAAAGATGGGATTGAATCAGGAGGTGGTGTGTGACAGCGAAGTTGAAGCAAATCGATTTGAAAGGGCCGTATGTCCTGAAATTGCTGGCAGGGCATCCGCCGCCACGACAGGGAGTGCAGCATGATGAATAAATCGCGCATTCTGGTGGTGAGTCCTGAATATCAGACTCGCCATTTTTTACGTGTGAATCTCGAATTGCTGGGATACGACATACAAGAAATGGAAACAGGCCAAGAATCTCTCCTCAATATCACTCATCTGCAACCGGATCTCATTATCCTGGATCGAAATCTACCTGATATGGATGGCTTAGATGTTCTTCAGCGCCTCCATCAGAGGGTGAGATCGCCGATTTTGGTGCTTCTCTCCCACGATTGCTCGGAAGACAAAATTGCTGTGGCCGAGGCCGGAGCTGATGATTATTACGTCAAGCCCTTCCCCATCAATGAGATGATTGCACGGATGAACGTGCTTTTTCAACACATGTATCCGCAGGCTCAGGAAACCATTTTCACAACAGGTGAGCTTGAGGTTGATCTGTCGAATCGCCGCGTGAGTGTGCAGGGTCAACCCGTCAAACTGACGGGTACAGAATATGCTCTGCTGCGCTTTATGGTTCGTCATGCGGGCAAAGCTCTGACACATCGCCAGATCTTAAAATCGTTATGGGGGGAGCGTTCGGCTGACAAAACCCATTACCTGCGCGTGTATATGGCCCGTCTAAGACAAAAACTCGAGCGCGATCCCAACAAACCCCGTGTTCTGCTGACCGAAAATGGGGTCGGATATCGGCTCCTGTTGAAAGGGCTTATTCTTTTCCTTATCCTCTATCATCAGTTCTCGGATTACCTGGAACCCCTCATAACGATCTCAACGGATGTGCTGAGATGAAAGATATCCCAGCCTCTGCGAAGTATCTTACGAAGCCGCGTAGGCTTCTTCCTCTGCGCTCACAACGTCGTTCACGGCCATCGCCCGCTTGCGCGTCATCGGCACCCCATGTCGATGGGCCGCTGCCGCAATCGCGTGCGTGCTCACAGGCAGCGTGAGGATGGCAAAAATAGCCAGGGCCAGAGCTTTGAAAGCGATGGCGGGCATCATCAGGACAGCGCCAACCAGAAGGCCACAAAGCCCAACGGTGGCTACTTTGCCCGATGCATGCAAACGACAGTAAAGATCCGGCATACGAATGATGCCCAGAACGCCCACCGCACAAAAGCCCACGCCCAACCACAAAACGATTAAGCCAATCAAGTTGACGAGTTCCATTTTAAAATGCCTTTCCACCTGAGATATAACGGGCCAGGGCCAGCGTGCCAATAAAGGCGAAAGCCGCGAGAGCGAGTGCCACATCGATGAACATGCTGATGCCCTGGAGCAGGGCCAGCACAATGATGATGCCTATCATCAGCGTCGTAATCGCATCAATCGCCTGTAAACGATCTGCGCCGCTTGGCCCGGCCCAGGCGCGATATGCACAGGGGATGATCAGCACCAGCAGAGTCAGGAGCGCCAATTGAAGCCCCGCTTGAATCAGAGGTGTCATAACGAGGTTTTTCCTTCAATGCGGCGCAGCAGGTTGAGGCGTTTGGTTTGTGCGCCATCGGCGCTTTGTCCTGAGGCTTCAATATCCAGGCAGTGAACATACATGGTGTGGTTGCCTTCAAAATCAACGACGAGTTCGCCGGGGGTGATGGTAATGCCGTGTGCGCTGAAGGCGGCGATAAAATCGCTCTCGCTATCATCCTGTGTTTTCACAGCAATCATGCCGGGGTTCAGGGGTAAATTGGGGTCAATCACCCGTTTAAACACGTCGAGACTCGAGTACCAGATGTCGCGCAGCAGTGTGGCGATGTAAACGCAAAAGGCGGCGATCTGATCTGGCAGTTTTCGCCAATGTATCTGGATGTTTTCTGTCTTCATAAGATAAAGGACAGCAAATGCCAGACCATAGCCCACAAAGAAGCCGCCGAGAGACATGCTGCCTGAGATAATCATCCATAAAAGAGCCGTTGGAATGGCAAGTAACGCTGTAACCATTAAATCTCCTGCGCCACGAACAACGGTGTTTTAAGCCAGAGTGCTGCTCAATCAGCAGAGATGTCACAGCCTTATACCAATATAAACATAAAAGACCGTCAGATGATTTGGCAGTTTTCGCCAATGAATCCTGACGTTTTCTGTTTTTATGCGCTAGAATCAACGATGCTACCAGAGCAGCATGACGAAACTGTGTGTCTTAGACACCTCCTAAGACACTGCGAATGTACAGTTGCGGATCCTTCAAACGACTCACGGCCAATGTCGCCGCTTCCACCAGCGGCATCGCAAACAGCCCCAGAATCACGCACAGCCCCACCAGCAGCGCCGGCGCAAGGATGCTGTCGCCCACAGGCTTGAGGATCAGGGCCTCAGCGGGCATACGCTGGAAGATGTGCTGCCACGTCCGCATCATATACAGCAGCGTGATCAGACCCGCGCCCACCGCCAGCCCCAGGACAAGCCAGCTCTGCGCTTCAATACCGCCCTGAATGATGGTCACTTTGCTGATGAAGCCGTTGAAGGGCGGAAAGCCTGACAGGGCCAGACCACCAATAAAGTACAGCACGCTGATCGTGCCTAAGTGCCGTCCTGCCCCACCAATATCAGTGAGTTTGGCGCTTTTGTTGGGCATACGGCTGGCAATCGCGCCTGTGATCATGAGCAGCGCGGACTTGATGAAGGCATGATTGAAGGCATACACAATCGCGCCCACCAGGGCCAGTGGTGTTCCCCACCCGATCCCCAACAGGATGAAACCGATCTGCCCAAAGGTTGAGTAGGCCAGCATACGTTTGGCGTCGTAAGTCCGCAGTGCGCCCAGGCTGCCAAAGAAAATGCCAATCACGCCCAGAATCAGCAGGAGGAGTCGCACCAGCGGCGCTTCGGCAATGAACAGCAGCGTCGTGAGACGGAACAGGCCGTACACGCCTACTTTGACGACGACAGACGAGAGCACGGCATGAACCGGGGTCGGTGCGGCGGTGTGAAAGTCCGGTTGCCAGAAGTGAAACGGAAACACTGCGCTTTTGAGCAGGAAGGAGCACATGAGCGTGACGGCCGCCGCCTGTGCCAGCAAGGGGCGTTCGCCACTTTCGAGGATGCGTGCAATATCGGCCAATGTGAGCGTGCCAAACGTCGCGTAAATGGCAGCGATGCCCATGAGCAAAAACAGCGATCCCATCGCGCTGATGAGCAGATATTTGATGGCCGCTTCAACGCCGAGGCGATTATCGGAAATGGCTACCAGCACCACCGACGATATAATCATCAGCTCTTGAAACACGAACAACGTGAAAATATCGCCCGTATAAAACGCGCCGTTCAGCCCTGCCGACATACACAGGAACAGCGGCATAAAGGCGGGGTAGCTGATGCATTTGTCGCGGCAGCCCAGGATATACAGCGTGCCGCACCACACAACCGTTGTCGCCATGACTTCAAACAGCGCCGAGAGCATATCGGGCGCGAGGACGATGCCATAAGGCGGGGCATAGCCTCCAAGACGATAGAGTTGTAGACCATCCTGCCAGTTGAGCAGCAGAATCATGATGCTGGCCATCCATGCCAGCGTGCTCGCGGTCATGCCGAGGCCATGCTGAATGCGATGATAACGCGCAAACAAAATGCACAGTGCCGCGCCAAGCAGCGGCGCAAAAATCGGCACAAGGACGAGCGGGTTGTTCGGTATCATCATCAGCCCTTCAGGTGATCCAGTGTGTCAAGATCGGCCGTTTTATAACGCCGCGCCGAGGTCGCAATGAGGCCAAGCAAAATGGCATACATGCCAAAGCTGATGACAATCGCCGTTAGAATCAGCGCCTGCACCAGCGGATCGCTGACCTGGGTGTGCTCCGCCCTATCCGCATAGGCAGGCCCTTTGCCATTGAAAGCCCCCACCGCAAAAAAGAGCAGATTGATGGCTGTAAACAGGATGTAGAAGCCCATTGCCGATTTCACCATGTCACGGCGCAGCAGTTGAAACGCGCCCAGGCCAAACATGATGCCTGTCGCCAGCGCAAAGATCACATTCACAGCTTTTCAACCTCTCGTGGATAGGTGATAGATTCCATAACGATCACCACACTGCCCATGACCGTGAGAAAAATTCCGGTTTCATAGGCCAGTGTCGATGAGATGTGCAAATTGGCGGGCAGAACCACATCTAAGGACAGATGCGCCAGAAAGGGCTTGCCGATCAGCAGCGGGAAAATCGCATTCCCGATCACCAGCAGCAGGCCGCCGCTCATCAGGCGGCGTGCATTGATCCAGGCCAGGCGTTTACGTGCGCCATAATAGCCAAACACGACATACCACAGCGCCACCCCCAGGCCGCTGATGACACCTGCCGTAAAGCCATCGCCTGGGGCATCGCCGCCGTAAAGAAGCTGCGACAGCGCCACCATAAAGGCAAAGGGCAGCACCAACTGTGCCATAATGCGCGTGAGAGGCGTTGAGAACATGGCCTCCAATTTAAAATCTTCTTCATCGAGGACGTCTGATAGATCGGCATGGATACGCAGTTCATCATCAGCAATGGCACGGCGGCGCAAAACTGTGTTCCAGATGCCATGCAGCGATTTGAGCGCACTTTGATGAATCCGTTTTTCACGGGCTGGCCGCGTGATGATCGTCAGGACGCCAAGCGCCGCCACGCTGAAGACTGTGATTTCAATGATGGTGTCCATACCGCGAAAATCGGTCACAATCGCGCCCACGACATCATTGATGCCTGTATCGGGCAGGGCATGTTCAATATGCCATGTGGCAATCGTTGTGATGTTGGCGTCCTGGCGGCTGGTGATGGCGGCCAGCGTAAACATCCCCACGCCAACACCGATCACACTGGCGATCACAACATCACGCACAAGGCCAAAGCGCGACTGCTTCCACAAGGCATCCATCGCCTCCTGACGTTTGCCCGCGTCAATACGGGACAGCATGATCACCAGCAGGATGGTTCCGAGCGTTTCGACCATGAACTGCACCAGGGCGACATCAGGCGCGGGTTCGATCAGGAACAGGCCGCCGACGCAGTACCCCGATAAGCCAAGCAGGAGGGCGGCAATAAAGTGGTTGCGATACAAAATGCTGGTGAACATCGCCGCCAGAGTCACCACGAGCAGCAGGACACGCAGCAGATCAATCGTGCCATCGAAGCGAAAATCGAGATTCGTCAATTGCAGATGCCTGAATCCGGCGGCTCCTTGCAGGATGCTCACGCTCACGATGATGCTCAACAGGTAATACCGCAGCTTGCCGCCCTGTGTATACAGAACAAGATCGCCCAGACGCTCGACAACTTGGACAACGCCCTGATAGATATCTGTGCCGCGCAGCACGATGGGCAGTGTCCAGGCCTGCCATGTGCTGCGAACCGCAAACAATACAGCCCCACTCGCCAGCGCAAAAAGACTCAGCGCAAACGGTATGTTGAATCCGGCAAATAGATGCACATGGAATTTATCGTTGACGGTGTGCAGCAGCGGCGTCAGGAGGGGTTCAACCAGCAGGCCGACAATCAGCGACAGCCCCACAAGTACCGCAGGGCCAGCAATCATCAGGCGTGAAGGGACATGAAAATGATGCTGCTCTTTGGCCGCCCCCCAGAAGACATCCCAGACCAGGATGAGCGCCATTGTGACCGTCAGGGCCGCACTCAGCACGACAATCGCCAGGGCCAGCGGATTGTCTAAAAGTACTTCCAGCAAACTTTCTTTGGCAATAAAGCCCAACAGCGGCGGCACACCCGCCATTGAAAGCCCTGCAATAACCGCGACAGCCGCCCACCCCGGCAGCTTATGGGCAAGACCACCAAGCTTATTCAGATCGCGTGTCCCTGTGGCATGATCCAGCGCGCCCGCCACGAGAAACAAACTCGCTTTGTACAGGCTGTGCGCCAGAATGCCAATCAGCGCGGCCTTCACGCCCTCTTGATGCGGCAGGCCAATCAGCGCGACCAATGCCCCAAGCTGGCTGATGGTGGAATATGCCAGCGCCGCCTTGAGATCACGCTGACGCAGGGCGAAAACAGCCCCCATCAACAGCGTCACCAGACCAATACTAATGAGCGCCGTTTGCCACAGCGGTGTATCCCCCAGAGCAGGCGACAGACGCAGCAGCAGATAAATCCCGGCCTTGACCATCGTCGCGGAATGCAAATACGCGCTGGCCGGGGTTGGAGCACTCATCGCCCCTGGAAGCCAGAAATGAAAGGGAAATTGTGCGCTTTTGCTAAAACATCCGATGAGGATCAAAAGTGTGAAGGCACTGTACCAGGGGTGTGTTTGCAGCGATGGACTGCTCAAAATCTGGCTGATTTGCATCGAACCGGAGGCTGTGCCAAGCAGGATCAGCCCGACCAGCAGCGCCAGGCCACCGCCCGCCGTGATGATTAGGGCTTGCAGCGCACCCTTGCGGGCGTCTTCCCGCGTGCCATGAAATCCAATGAGGCAAAACGAGAGAATACTGGTCAGCTCCCACGCGATAAAGAGTGTGAGAACGTTGCCCGCCAGCACCAGCGCCAGCATCGCGCTCATGAAGGGCAGCAGCAGCGTCAAAAAGCGGCTGAGTTCGTCCCCATCGTCAAAATAGCAGGTGGCATAACCCACAATGACCGCCCCCACGCCGAGCACAATCAGGCTCATCAGGAGCGACAGGCCATCCAGAGTGAGTGAGAGCGACAGGCCAATTTGCGGCACCCAGGGCACAATCACTTCGATGGCATGAGTCTCGATAATGCGCGGGAGAAAACTGAGCATTGCCACAAAAAGCAGGCTGATAAGACCTGTCAGCATCCACCCGTAAACATCTTTCGAGATCAATTTACGCACAAGCGGCGCAAACAGGGCTGTGACTGTGGGTGTTACGCTGATAATCCCAATACCAAGCAACGGAGCCTCCAAAAAAGGGCAGGGCGAAGACGTTTTCGTCTCCGCCCTGTATTGATTATAAAGTAACCTGACGTAAGTTAGTCACCCACAGCAGCCGTAGTGCTTCCAACTTTGCCTGCAACGGAGACAGGAGCATCACCGGGGAGCGGGAGAATGTCCGGCCAGATGGTCTGACCATGCTCGTAGTTGTCGATGAAGTTGCCATCCATTTCGGCTTTCGGATTGACACGCAGACGACCCACAGCCTTAAGACCCGCAAACATAATGGCGGATGTGATACCGCACCACGCGATTGTCGCAATGGAGCCGATAATCTGTGTGATGAGCAAATCTGCGCCACCACCTGAGACCAGCAGGCCGCCCCATGTGGCATTCGCCGGGTTCGCCGCAAAGAAAATGAGAGAGGGTTCGGCGAAGAGACCGATGGCGATAATGCCCCAGACACCGCAGGCGAGATGAACGGACGATGCGCCAACCGCATCATCAATCTTGATACGTTCCAGCACATCACCCCAGAGAATAAGAACGATCCCTGCCACGCCGCCAATGATGATCGCTGCTACCGGGCTTATAAACGCACATCCGCCTGTGACAGCGACCAGACCTGCCAGCGATCCATTCAAGGAAGCGGGAAGATCCCATTTGCCTGTGCGGAAATACTGAAAGAACATCGCTGACAATGAACCAACGCCGCCCCCCAGTGTCGTATTGAGCACGACAATGCCAACGGTGCCGGCGGCCCCAACCATCGCCAGTGTCGAGCCAGGATTGAAGCCGTACCAGCCCACCCACAGAATGAGCGTCCCGATCAATGCGAGGCCGAGATTGTGAGCAGGAATAGCCTGACCCCAGACCTTGCCTTTACGCGGCCCAAGGAAGAATGCACCAGTAAGCGCGATCACGCCGCCGACGGTGTGAACCACGTTGCTGCCGGCGAAGTCGATGAAGCCGCGTGAAAACAGCCAGCCGCCGCCCCACACCCAGTGAACGATGATCGGGTAGATGAAGATGGTCACAATGACTGTATAAATCAGATTGCCGATGAAGTCTGTGCGCTCTGCCATTGCGCCTGTCGTGATCGTGCTGGCAGTCGCGGCGAAGGCAAACTGAAAGAAGAACATTGTCAGAACACTGATGTTGAGTGTGCCAAACAAGACGTTTGCCTGATCAATCCCAGGCATAAATAGGGTCGTGCCGAAGAGACCGCTGCCATTATCGACACCAAAGGCCAGACCAAAGCCGATGAACCACCAGCATAAAGCACCAACGCCTGCTTCAAGGAAGTTCTCCAGCAGCGCGTTAACGGCGCTTGTCTGGCGGATCATGCCTGTTTCGAGGATCGCAAAGCCCAGTTGCATGAAGAACACAAGAAACCCTGTGATCATCACCCATGCAGTATCAATACCAATCTTGATCGACGTGATGTCCGCAGCAGTCGGCGCATCTTGCGCGGAGACGATTCCCGTACCAAATACGGCCAAAATGATTGTGGCAAGTGCCATGATGAGGATCTGACGCCACATACGGGTGCTACGACTGCGTTTCTTCATTACACTGTCCTCCGGTGGGGGGGGTATGTCGGATAGGAACAGTGTACAAATTTCACAAACATCGTATCACCGCAATCGCCAACGAAATCTGTCTCAGGATTTTATAAAGATTGTACTAAAAGCGGCACTTTATACAAAAATATATTGATATTTGGGCGTCTTAGGCTTACCAAAACTAACCGAAAGATTATTCTTCTGTGAATAGTGTATAAATGCGGTTCATGTCGTACTGATTCAAAATGTCTAAAAATATCAATTTATTTGGTTATGGTCACCAAAAATGACCGAAAAGCCGAGAAGATAGAGAAAATCATGCTCAGATGCTTCTCAAATTTGAAAATAGACACAAACGAGTTGGGGCATGAAGCGAAGGATAAAGGCATACCAAAAGGAGCCATTTCGACGTGTGTCACAGCGAGCGGTGAAAGAGCCTATCGGCGTTTTGTAATAAAAAGTTTGCCCCAAGGTCAACCACACAAACCATGTCGGCGTGTTAACATCCGCTGTATCTGGCGCAGCAAGACGCAAATATTTGTTATAATGACTCTAAGATTGATCGTTCTGGGAAAGCCTGTGTATGCCTCTTGATATTGCGGCCTATATCGCTGTTCTTCAATCCAAATTCGACACAAAAATCGCCAGTGAACACACCTATCGCAGCGCCCTGGAAAAACTGCTCGAAGAGGCGGCCCGTGAGCATCATATACAGGTGGCGAATGATCCCAAGAAGATCAAGGAAATTGGCAAACCAGACTTTATCCTGGTGCATAATGAGATGCCAATGGCCTATGTCGAGACCAAAGACCTCGGCAAAGGACTGGATGCCAGAGAAGATAAAGAACAGTTTGACCGCTACATCAAGGGTCTTTCCAATCTCATCATCACCAACTATCTTGAATTTCGCTGGTACTTCGGGGGCGAGCATCGTCAGACCGTCACGCTTGGCGAATTCAAACACGGCAAGCTCATCGCCAGGCGGGAAAACGATACCAGCTTCATTCAACTCTTACAAAACTTCGTCGCAGCAGGCTATCCCGACGTCAAGAACGCGGAAAACCTTGCTATTCAGTTGGCCCGTAAGACCAAACTGATTGCGGCAATTGTGCAGACGAGTTTGCTGGAGGATGACTCACAGGCCAATCCCCTCGCCCAACAGAAGAAAGTCTTTCAGGAATCGCTCCTGCCCGATCTCTCGACAGCCGATTTTGCCGACTTTTACGCGCAAACCCTGTCCTACGGCCTCTTCGTCGCCCGTGTGAACTTCGCGGGAAAAACCGGCACATTCCGGCGCAAAGGTGTCGCCGAGGACATCCCCCAGACCAATCCCTTTTTGCGTAAGATGTTCGAGATCGTCCTGCCAGAAATTTCCTCGCGGCTGGGCTGGGTGATCGATGATCTGGTGACGATGCTGGCCCCGTCCCAGATTGACGTGGTCTTGAGCGACTTTGGCAAACAAACCCGCACCACCGATCCTGTGCTGCATTTCTACGAGACGTTTCTGCAAGCCTATAACCCCAGAATGCGCGAGACACGCGGCGTCTATTACACGCCCGAACCCGTCGTCCATGCGATTGTACGCCTTGTCGATGATCTGCTCATCAAGAGTTTTCAACGCCCTGAAGGATTGAATGATAAAAATACCCTCATCCTTGATCCGGCGACAGGCACAGGCACATTCCTCTATCGCATTATTCAGCACATTCACGAGACCAACGGCTATAACGCCGGGCAAAAAGGGGCATGGCCGAGCCATGTGCGGAACAATCTGCTGCCGCGTCTGTTTGGCTTTGAACTGCTCGTTGCCCCCTACACCGTCGCCCATACCAAAATCGGGGTGCTGCTCAAAGAGACGGGCTATATCTTCTCAAAGGATCAGCGTCTTAATATCTATCTGACGAATACGTTGGAAAACACCGTCACGAACACGGCGCTGCTCGGCTTTGCCCAGGATATCAAACACGAATCCGTCATGGCGGCTGAGATCAAAAACAAGACCCCGATTGAAGTGGTCATTGGCAACCCACCCTACAGCGGCCACAGCGCCAATAAGGGCCAGTGGATTAATGAGCAAATTGACGACTATTTTATGGTGGATGGGGAGAGAATCCGTGAGAAAAATTCTAAATGGATTCGCAACGACTACGTTAAATTCTTGCGCTTCGGCCAGTGGCGCATCGAGAAGACGGGCAGCGGCATCATGGCCTATATCACTGACAACGGCTATCTCGATAATGTGACCTTTCGCGGTGTGCGTCAGCAGCTTCTCAATGCCTTCAGCGAGATTTATATCATCAATTTGCATGGCAGCAGCAAGAAGAAAGAGACAACGCCCGACGGTGGCAAAGACGAAAATGTCTTCGATATTCAGCAGGGCGTGGCAATTGGTATCTTTGTGAAACGAGCGGGTGTCACTGGAACGGCAATCGTCAAGTCAATTGACTTATGGGGCGGGCGCAAGGAGAAATATGCCGCGCTCAATGCCGCTGCGCTGACTGATTTGGACTGGCAGACACTCGCACCGCAAAGCCCCTCGTATCTCTTCATCCCACAAGAAATAGAACTGCGCGATGAGTATGAGCGCGGATGGAAGATCACGGATATTTTCTCTGTGAATAGTGTTGGTTTTGTAAGTTCGAGAGACCATTTTGCTGTTGACTTTGAGCGCAAAGTGCTTGAGCAAAGAATCGAAGATTTACATGAAACATCGCTGACAGATGATACTTTGAAGCAAAATTACAACTTGCGCGATAATCGAGATTGGAATCTAGCTGAAGCGCGAATCACTGTGCGTGGATTAGATGATATCGAAAAACCCCTTATTTCTATAGCATATCGTCCTTTTGATATGCGGTATGCATATTTCAGTAATGTAGCAATGGACTTTCCGCGCCGTGAGCAAATACAGCATATAGCTCATCAAGAAAATTTATGTCTCAACACAGTGCGTCAGACAAAAGCACATATCTGGCACCATGCTATTGTGACAGAAACACCAACGCCTGCTGCTTTTGTCGAAATTAAAGATGCATCATCCATTTTCCCGCTCTATCTGTATCCTGGCCCAACCCGCAAAAGCGAGATGTTTGACCATCAATGGCCGCAGGGCAAAGATGGGCGCACGCCGAATCTCAGCGGTGGGTTTGTGCAGGCATTAGAGGCGTGTATAAC
>Ga0105044_10011437_pt1 | contig 12105 bp, 13 predicted proteins | sample MAT01_FD_78092 | JGI IMG/M metagenome (GOLD analysis project Ga0105044, IMG submission 78092) | Freshwater microbial communities from Lake Fryxell liftoff mats and glacier meltwater in Antarctica - MAT-01 | ecosystem: Environmental > Aquatic > Freshwater > Ice > Liftoff microbial mat | place...
GCAAAAAGACCGGCCTACTAACTGTCTTTGCGCCCCATGCCATTGAGCGTCTGGACCTAGGTGGTTACGACCTAATAATTTCATCGTCAAACTCCTTTGCAAAGGGTGTGCGCGTGCCACAATCGGCCACCCATATATGTTATTGTTACTCGCCGATGCGCTATGTTTGGGATTACTGGCCACAATGGCTGAATGAGCGCGCTCATAACCCAGTTAGCCGAGCCTACATTAGCTGGCTTACGCACCGCTTACGTCTCTGGGATTGGTATAGCTCGCGAGGCGTCGATCGCTGGATAGCCATCTCGGGCACCGTCGCTCAGCGAATTAAAAAGTACTATCGCGCCGATAGCGTGGTGGTATACCCGGGTGTGATTAATACGGCCGCCTTCTGGAAGCCCGATGTAAAGCGCCATAACTACTACATTACTCTATCGACGCTTACGGGCTATAAAAAGGTCGATCTAGCGATCAGGGCCTGCATACGTTCGAAACGTCAGCTTATGGTGGTGGGCGAGGGTCCAGAGTGGGCGAGACTCCATAAGTTAGCCGAGGGACACGATACCATCGTCTTTATGGGCCGAGTAAGTACAGCCGAGAAGATTCAGTACCTCCAGGAGGCTCGCGGGCTTATCTTTGCCAACGAAGAAGATTTTGGCATTGCGCCGCTCGAGGCGGTTGCTGCCGGTACTCCAGTAATTGCCTACAGTAAGGGCGGACTGACCGAAACTATTGTTGAGGGCAAGAGTGGGCTGTTCTTTAATAAGCAAACAGTCAAAAGCCTGAACGAAGCTCTGGCCAGGTTTGAGTCCAGAGCTTGGAGTGCCGAGCTCTGCCACTCCCAGGCCAGTAAATTCGACCTTAAGCGTTTTGATGTGGCCATTGTTGCGGAGATCAATCGTGGCAAGTAGCTATACGTTTTTAGATGTTCGCGTCGATAATGTGACTATGAACCAAACGGTAGCTGGCATATCGGATGCAATCAAACAGAAGCGGCCATACAGCGTAGTAACCGTTAATCCTGAACTAGTTATGGCGGCTCGGGACAATGCTACATTTAAACAGTTTATTAAAGATGCCGATGTGGTCACGCCCGACGGTATAGGATTAATCATTATCGGTCGACTAACTGGTCGCCGTCTCTATGAGCGCGTTACCGGCGTCGATCTGTGTAGCCGCCTGGCCAAAGAAGCAGCTATGCATGGCTGGAGCATCTATTTGTTGGGCGCCGGTGCAGGCATTGCCAAGCAAGCAGCAAAGAACCTCCGCGATACGCGCCCAGATCTAGTAATTGTTGGGGCCAACAGCGCAGACCCTGATGACCTTTTGGCAAATGATATCATTATAGATATAAAAAAGATGAAACCCGACATCCTATTGGTTGCATACGGAAGCCCCACCCAAGAACTATGGATTAAAAAACATCGCAAACAGATAGGCAACATTGTTACCATAGGGGTTGGAGGCAGCTTCGACTTTATTGCGGGGAGTGCCAAACGAGCCCCAAAATTGGTTCAAAAAATCGGCTTAGAGTGGCTATGGCGACTCATCATGCAGCCAAGCCGCTTGAGACGGATGCTAGCATTGCCAAAGTTTGCTATCCTGTCGCTTTTTGAGTAGTATTATAACCATAAGTCAAATCAAGGTGAGGGTGCTGTGGCCTGTAAAAGCTGCCAACAAGACAACTGGGTAACGATTGGGTCAAAAAAATACTGCACGAACTGCGGTAGCTTGGCCAACCCGGTAGCAATTGTTGCTGCAATCAACGCCATTGGCGGTCCCTCCGAGATATTTAAATCACAGCCTAGACCAGCTGTTGTCGCTAAGCCGGTATCGGCCCAAAGTTTGCACGGAACCTCAGCTCTAGCTAGTGGCGGAGTACTAGATTTACGCAAGCCAATCGCTAAACCTGTAGCTGCAACACCCGCCGTAACCAGGCCAGCCTCATTTACCGACATCGCGCCTCGCCCGCAACCACAGCCCGCTCCAGCTGTAGCTGCTGTAGCCGCACCTCTGCCTGAGCCAGTACGTGCTCCAGCCCCTGCGCCGCAACCCACACTCAGCGAGATGGCTGCGCAGCTTAGTAGCCCAGCAGAGATTAAAGACAACAGTGAAAAAAAGCAGGCCCTTAAGCGACCCGTAAGTATCGGTGCTGCAGCGCTAGTCGTCATCGTTATGGGCGGCTATATCTGGGCGAGCAACTATAATAACTTGAGCATCCGCACCGCCAGCCAACGTGCCGGTATCGTAGCCAGCTTGCCGCAGTACACGCCGAACAGCTACAAGCTGAATGGACCAATCAGCTACGGCACAGGTTTTGTAAGTTTCAACCTTAAAAGCAAAACACAGGGCGATAAAAATGTAGCTATTATCCAGCGAAAAAGCGATTGGGACTCAGCCTCGTTACTGGAGTTATATGTTGCACCTAAATCTAAAGACTACGCAGCCGTCGACAGCCAGGGCCTCAAAATCTACCTCTACGGTGACGGACAAGCAACTTGGGTAAACAAAGGCCTGCAGTACGTAGTGCAAGCCAATAGTAGCCTCAGTCGCGATCAGCTCGTCAGGATGGCGGAAAGTCTATGAATGACGGCGCCTGGGAACGACTAAGTGACGCGATAGACGCTCGTTTTGGAGTAGATAGCTTTAAAAAGCGGACTGAACCGTTGCCCGATAAACCCGAGCTAACTCAAGATGTCGTTGAACTCTTTTTTGAGCGGGCAGAGAACGAATACCGCTTAAGCCGCACCACTCATCCTGCTATACTTGAGCGCAAAGCAATCTTTAGTAAAACCAGCATGGCCAATGGCTACCACACTACCTACGACCCAAAAGAACTACAACACACCGTCAAACTTGATAAAAAAGTTGGTGGCGAGTGGGTGGAGCAAGACGTCAACGATCTTGCTGCCTAATCTGTAAAATGGTACAGTAGAGGTAATGAGCACTACTGTAAAACTAGTACGAACCCGCTTTGCGCCCAGCCCTACGGGCTTTTTGCATATTGGCGCCATACGTTCATCATTATTTAATTATCTCTTTGCCAAAAAACACGGCGGAACATTCGTCCTGCGGCTAGAAGACACCGATCGTGAACGCTTTGTGCCTGAGGCCGAGACCCACTTGATTGAATCACTCGAGTGGCTGGGCATTGGTCCTGATGAAGGAATTGGCGGCAAAGATGAAGGCTTTGGGCCCTATGTACAATCTGAACGCCTCAAACTATATGCCGAACATGCCGCCAGACTGGTCGAAAAAGGCGATCTCTATCCCTGCTGGTGTTCACCAGAGCGACTAACGCAGCTACGCGAAAAAGCTCAAGCCGAAAAGCAGGCCTTTAAATACGATCGCCACTGCCTGACCAACCCTGATGACATCCACAAACCACACGTCTTACGATTTAAAATTCCGACTAACCAGATAGTTACGTTAAATGACATTGTTCGAGGCAAGATCGAGTTTAACTCCAATGAGCTGGATGACTTTGTGGTCGTAAAATCAGATGGCTACCCAACCTACCAGTTTGCCAACGTTGTCGACGACCACCTGATGGAGATTAGTCATGTACTGCGAGCTGACGAGTGGATCCCGAGCACCCCCAAGCACATCCTTTTATACCAAGCCTTTGGCTGGGAAGCGCCGCTTTTTGCTCACTTGCCAGCAGTAACCGCTCCAGGCGGCGGCAAGAAGCTCAGTAAGCGCCATGGCGCAAAGTCTGCCCTAGAACTGCGCGACGAGGGCTACCTGCCAGGCGCAATCCTAAACTTCCTGGCAGCTCTTGGCTGGAACGAGGGCAACGGCAGCACCCAAGAGATCTACACATTAGAAGAACTGATTGCCAAATTCTCGCTAGAACGAGTGCAAAAGAGCTCGGCTGTCTTTGATGCCGAGCGCCTCGTCTGGCTCAATGGCGTTTACATTCGCAACATGAGCCTCGATGCACTATATGCCGAGACTACTAATTTCTGGTCAGCTAGCGCCAAAAGCTATGATGACAGCTACAAGAAAGAAGTTCTTGGTCTCATCCACGAGCGCCTTAAGTTTATGGCTGAGATTCCCGAACTGACTAAATTTTTCTTTACCCGACCACTAACTAATAAAAATTTCATTATCGATAAACTTGATCTAGAAAATGCTCAAGACTGGTTAGTAGCAATTATTACAAAGCTTACCGATAACGACTTTAAGCATGACTCGCTCGAATCAACACTCCGTGGGCTCGTCGAAGAACTCGGTGGCCAAACAGGCAAAGTGTTTAGCCTCGTTCGCCGTAGCGTCACCGGCAGCCCGGTCGCACCTGGTCTATTCGAAACCCTCGCCACACTTGGCAAAGAGGAATCACTTGCCAGGCTCGAAGAAGCTTATGCTATAATAAGGGCACATTAAAAAAGGCACTCGCATGCCCAAAAACACAAACGATCAATCAGATTCAGAGCTTATAACTATCCAGGAAGTAGGCGAGAAGCAACCCAGCAAGTTTTTTCATTGGGTTAAACGACATAAAAAAGCGGTTGTTATTGGCACACTTGCGGTAGTTGTTATTGGCGGAGGAACGGCCATGGCTTTTGGTGTTTTTGGCGCCAAATCTCAAGCTACTGTCATAAAGATTGTTAGAAAAGATCCGCCCAGACCAACCACTGTTGCTTCGCCGCTGTCGGGCGTACAAGTTGCCCCAGAACTAGCCGAGCGACCAATTACCGGTGTAGTAATCGAGAACCATACTAACGCCCGCCCGCAAAGTGGGCTACAAGATGCAGGTGTAGTTTATGAGGCTCTGGCAGAAGGAGGAATCACAAGATTTTTGGCATTCTTTTTGGATCAAAAACCTAAAGAGATTGGACCTATCCGCAGCATCAGGACCTACTTCGTAGATTGGGCGCTCGAATTTAATGCTCCAATAGCCCACGTTGGCGGCAATATTGATGCCCTGGATCTTATTGGGCCGCTGCGAATGAAAGATATCGATCAATTTAAGAACGCTAACGCCTTTTACCGCACCAGTGATCGGTATGCGCCGCATAATATGTACAGCACCACAGACAAGCTTGATGCCCTCCAGAAAAAACTTGGCTACCATAAAAAGTCAGACTTTACCGCGACCCCTCGTGTAAAAAAAGAAGCTGCCGCCACGGCGCCAAATCATACCGCCATCCGAATCAATTACTCGTATAATGGCTATCAAGTTAATTACGCCTATACGGCAGCAACCAACGACTACGCGCGCTCACTGGCCGGCACACCACACATCGATCGCAATACCAATCAACAGATAAGAGTAAAAAACGTCGTAATCCAATACATGGCAACAAGCTATGGCACCACCAGGATAGGTGAACAAACCGTTATAATGGGAACGCCAGGATCAGGTAAAGCCGTAGTTTTGCGAGATGGTACCGCCATTGAGGGCACCTGGAGCAAGACCGTCCGCAGTAGTAGAACAGTGTTCAAAGATGCCCAAGGGATCGAAATTCCCCTCAATCCAGGCAACACTTGGTATAGCATCGTCCCAGCCGGCAATCTTGTTACCTATTAATACTAAATAATATCTAAATGGGCATCACGCACCTATACAATACATTACCGCCATGTCGCAGGATCATCGCCCTCTTCTAATTGTTTTCTTCGGTGCGCATATCTGGAGTCTCCCGGCGATTGTAAATGGATTGGACGATTGTAGCTAAAAGCGATTTTTGCGGCGCTTGAGGTCGGCGACTTTTAGTCGGGCCGCACTGTGTTCAATCATGGCTTCAGCCTCGCTAATCGAGATCTGGTCATCGGCACTAGCACGCATAGCCTGGGCGCGCTGTAGTGCCTCCTTGGCCTTCATCTCATCTACATTATCTGCTCGCTCAATCTCATCGGCCAGAAGACGAATCACGCCGTCCTGGACCTCGATAATACCGCCGTTAGTAGCAAAATGCTCCATGGCAGCATCTTTGTCGGTTTCGCGCATACGAATACTCACTACTCCGGGAGCAGCAATCGACACGATGTCCATATGGTGCGGCAGCACCGAAATCTGCCCAGCTATCGTAGGTAACTGAACCTCGTAGACATCCTCGCTGAACTCTTGCCCAGCGGGTGTTACCAGCTCAAAGGTAAGCTGTTGTGCCATCTGCTTTAAGCCTTTACGTCGGCAATTACGCCCTTCATGTAGAAGGCTTGCTCTGATTTGTCATCGTGCTTGCCGTCCAGTATCTCGGCAAAACCCTCAATGGTATCTTCGAGGCTTACATAGGTGCCAGGAATACCACTAAAAACTTCGGCAACGTGTACTGGCTGAGTTAGGAAGCGCTGGATTTTACGAGCACGACCCACCAGCTGTTTATCGGCTTCGCTAAGCTCCTCCATACCAAGAATCGCAATAATATCTTGGAGGTCCTTGTAGCGCTGCAAAATGCGCTGTACTTCGCGGGCTACGGTGTAGTGACGCTCGCCAACGATTTCTGGATCAAGCATGGTACTGCTAGAATCAAGCGGATCAACGGCAGGGTAAAGCCCCTGTTGAGTAAGGGCGCGGTTCAATACGATAGTTGAGTCTAGGTGAGCAAAGGTTGTAGCAGGAGCTGGGTCAGTGTTATCGTCAGCTGGCACGTAGACGGCCTGTACGGAGGTAATAGAACCCTTGGTAGTAGAGGTAATGCGCTCTTGCATAGCACCCATTTCTTGCGCCAGGTTAGGTTGGTAACCTACGGCTGACGGCATGCGACCAAGCAAAGCAGATACTTCTGAACCAGCCTGGGTAAAGCGAAAGATGTTATCTACAAAAAAGAGTACGTCTTGACCTTCGTCACGGAAGCCTTCTGCCAAACTGAGGCCAGAGAGGGCAACACGCAGGCGAGCTCCAGGTGGCTCATTCATCTGGCCAAACACCAGAGCAGTCTTATCCAGAACGCCTGATTCTTCCATTTCGTAGTACAGGTCGTTACCTTCACGGGTACGTTCACCAACCCCAGCAAATACCGAGGTACCACCGTGCTCTTTAGCAATGTTATGAATCAGCTCGGTAATCAGAACGGTTTTACCAACACCAGCGCCACCAAACAGCCCAACCTTACCGCCCTTAGACATGGGGGCGATCAAATCAATACATTTAATGCCGGTCTCAAATATCTCGGCCTTAGTAGAAAGGTCTTTCAAGGCAGGAGGGGCCTTATGGATCGGAGCATACTCTTTCAACTTATTAGGTTTGCCGTCGATTGGCTCACCAACCACGTTAAACATACGACCGAGCGTATCTTTACCGATTGGCACACTAATAGGAGCGCCGGTATCGACAACTTCCATGTTACGGCGCAGACCATCTGTAGAACCTAGTGAAATAGCACGAACTCCTTTACTACTAAGATGCTGGGCGACCTCTAGCACAATCTTGGTGCCGTCGTTTTTAGGAATCTCTAGTGCGGTGTAAATTGCTGGGACGCCGCTATCAAATTCGACGTCGATGACCACACCCACGATCTGGGTAATGCGGCCGGTATTGGTCTTTGATTTAGTTTGGGTTGCCATCGTATTCTCCTTATATCTTCTCTATCAGTTAACTGCCGCAGCGCCGGCGCTGATTTCGGCCAGTTCCTGGGTAATTCCAGCTTGGCGGGCGCCGTTATAGGCGAGGGTGAAATCATCAATCAGGTCGTTAGCATTATCACTGGCGTTCTTCATGGCCATCATGCGCATGCTCTGCTCACTAGCGCTAGCTTCGTAGGCGCTCTGCATCAGGCGAGCCTCAATCAAACGGGGGACAATGGCGTCTAAGACCGCCTGCGGGCTTGGCTCAAAACCCAAGACATCCTGCGTAGCGTCTTCTGCTGACTTTTCTTGTGCCAACGGCAGGAGTTTGGATGTCTGCACCACTTGCTTGATCATCGAGTAAAACTCGGTGTAGAGCACCACAACCTCATCATATTGGGCCTGGGTAAAGCCAGCCTTAGCTTGAGCTAAAATCGGCATGATATCAGCCGTGGTCGGGTTAGCTGGCCAGTTTTCATATACGCCGATTAGTTCAACATTCTCGAGTCGAGCCACAAATTGTGCACCCTTGCGTCCGATGACGATAAGCTTTGGTGTGCGGCCGGCCTGTTGCTCAGTCTCGATCTGATTAAGCAGCTCCTTGGTCAGGTTGGCGTTGTAGGCTCCGGCAAGGCCCTGATCACTGGTAAAGACAATAAACAAGCGATTAGCCACTGGGCGGACTGTAAATAACGGATTTTTATCAACATTTACTTTTCCCGCTAGGCGCTCATTAATTTCGGCGATGCGCTTGGCATACATGCGTGAACGGATAGTAGCTTCTTGAGCGCGACGCATCTTACTCGCTGCCACCATCTCCATAGCCTTGGTGATCTGGCGAGTATTCTGGACCGACTTAATGCGGCGCTTAATTGCCTGTAGGCTTGCCATCTATTTTACGTCCTTTTCTTTGTTCGTATCTCTGGCAACGCCCTCACCAAGCTTCTTTATGGCAGCAGTATCATCCTCGGTAACTTTCTTGCCGGTGTTGAGGCGCTTGACCAGATCAGCGTGCTCGCTATGGGCACGTCGCAGCAGCTCGGTTGCAGCATCTTTAATATGATCGACACCAATGGCGTCAAATGAACCATCAGTTGCCGCCGTCAGCATCAATACCTGCTCGGCAACAGTGTACGGAGTGTATTGTGGTTGCTTAAGGATTTCGGTCAGGCGCATACCGCGATCAATACGGGCTTTAGTCTCAGGATCAAGATCAGTTGATAGCTGAGCAAAGGCGGCTAGCTCACGGTATTGAGCCAGTTCTAGGCGCAGCGCACCGGCTACATCTTTAACTGCCTTGGTCTGGGCAGCACCACCTACACGAGAGACTGATGAACCAACCGAAATAGCTGGGCGAATTCCCTGATAGAACAAGTCAGTCTCGAGGAAGATCTGGCCATCGGTAATACTAATTACGTTAGTTGGGATGTAGGCCGAAAGGTCGCCGGCCTGAGTCTCAATAATGGGTAGGGCCGTAAGACTGCCGCCGCCAAGCTTGTCGCTAAGCTTTGCAGCCCGCTCTAGCAAACGACTATGGAGAAAGAAGACGTCACCTGGGTAGGCTTCGCGGCCCGGTGGGCGTCGGAGCAATAATGACATCTGGCGATAAGCCCAAGCATGCTTACTAAGATCATCGTAAATGATCAGCGCATGACCACCGTTATCGCGGAAGTACTCACCAATAGCGGCGCCGGCGTAGGGGGCCAGAAACTGCAAACTGGCGGCATCACTGGCGCTGGTAGCAATTACAATCGACTTATCCATGGCACCTTCGGCTTTGAGGCGGTTAACCAAACGGGCAACCTTGCTCATCTTTTGTCCAATAGCTACGTAGATACTAATAATATCTGATCCAGATTTTGCCTGACTCAAGATAGTGTCTAGAGCAATAGCGGTCTTGCCAGTTTGGCGGTCACCAATAATCAGCTCACGTTGACCACGACCAACTGGCACCATGGTATCAATGGCCATAATACCGGTCATCATTGGCTCATCGACACTTTTACGGTCCAAAACGCCAGGAGCAGGGCGCTCTACGAGGCCGGTGTGCTTAGTAACAATTTTTGGGCCACCATCCAGCGGGTTGCCCAGCGGGTCAATAACGCGACCAATCAGCTCCGGGCCAACTGGAACCTCAACGACCTTACCGGTCAGTTTAACCTTGGCGCCAGCTTTAACTTCTGAGTCTTCGGCCAACAACACGGCGCCAACCTCGTCTTCCAGTAAGTTCAATACAAAGGCGCGAACATTTTGACCGTCGGCACCCTCTATATCAATCAACTCATTAAAACCACAGTTAGTGAGGCCATAAATCCAGGCTACGCCATCACCGACACGGGTGACCACACCAGTCTGCTCAACTTTTCCGCTTACATCTAGGTTGGCAATAGCCGCACGCAGCTCGGCCGAAATTGCCTCTATCGAAATCTTGTCACTCATGCGACCTCCAACTTATCTAACATTGTTATAACTGACGAATCGACGTTACCTGCTGGCGTTTCGGCTACAAATCCACCGATCAGACTCTCGTCTAAAATGATATCCAAATAGATATCATTTGTCTTAAGAGAGCTAACCAAGGCCTTCCTGATAGAAACGACCTGGGAATCAGTTGGCCTATGAGCGACCGATAAAGTTCCGGTTAAGACATCCTTTTTAAGCAAAATCTCGGCACCGATATCCTTTGCTAGCAGATCAACGTCCACCTTGTTGCTAGCCAGCACATCAGCCATGGCCGCCGACAAATCTGCGATAGGATAATCATCCATTAACGATACATAGGCTTTTGCCAATCCGCGGCGGCTCATCATTAGGCTAGCTCCTTGGTAGCTTGCTCTACGAGCTTAGCATCAGTTTTGTCGTCGAGCTTGGTACGAAGCACCTTTTCGGTAGCAATGCGCACCAGGCTAGCCAGCTGCTTATGCAGCCCTTTTTGGGCTTCGGCAACGTCATCGGTCATCTTGGCTTTAGCATCGGCAACAATCTGATCGGCCTTGGCCTGTGCCTTTGTCTCTGCCGCTATAATCATATCGGCACTTTCTTTTTTACCTTCGGACACAATCCTGGCAGCCTCTTTACGAGCCTCGGTCAGCACTTTTTGCTTATGCTCTTCGAGCTCCTGCTTAACCTGCTCCATAGAAGCAGCCGTTTCTAAACCTTCTTCGATAGTAATGCGTCGGTCTTCGAGCGTTTTTACAATTGGGCCAAAGGCAAATTTTTTGAGCACCAAAAACACAACCACATAGGTTGCGATTTGCAGCACCAGGGCACCGGGGTTTAGGCCAAGTACCGCTACACCGCCTTCGCCAGCAGCCTCTGCCGCAAACAAAACTGGAAGAGCATCAAAAGCTATCATTATCGTATTAGAAATCGCCTTAAGAAATAGTAAAGGCGATAACCAGGACGTAAATAGCAATAGCTTCGACCAAAGCTGAACTAATCAGCAAAATAGGCAGAATCTTGTTAGCTACTTCTGGGTTGCGACCAATGGCCTTCATTACGTTAGAACCTATCAGGCCAAGGCTTAAAGCTGGCATGACGGTACCAAAAACAATAACTGCACCTTTAATCATATTTGGATCTACTTCTGACATGTGTGAACTCCTTATTTTATTACTACTTAATGTACTATTATATCAGGACGCGGCCGACTCCGCTAGTGCAGGGGCTTTGCCATGATCACTGCTATGTTCCTCTTCGTCCTCGTGATGCGTAGCAACACTGAGGAACACAATAGTGAGCATGGTAAATACAAATGCCTGAATAAAGCCAACAAAGAGCTCCATGAATATAAATGGTGTGGTGGCCAGTGGAGAGCCATAGCTACTGATCTTGGCAATAACCACCAGTAGTACTTCGCCGGCAAATACATTACCGAACAGACGTAGGCTCAAACTTAGCATGCGCGTAAACTCGCCGATAACTTCTAGCAAGCCGACAAACAGGTTGATGGGGTTCCAGGGCTGGTTACTAAAGTAGTGCTTAAGATGGCCCATAATCCCCAGCTCACGAATGGCGTACACCTGAATCAGTACAATGGTTACAATAGCCAGCGCTAGGGTACCATTAATATCCGAGGTAAAGGGGCGGAGCAATGGTGCCGACACCCCGTTACTTCGGCCTAAGATCGTGCCAATACCTGGCAACAGGCCGGCCCAGTTATTCAGCAGAATAAAAAAGAATAACGTCAACAACATTGGCGCGTAGCGCACCGCTTTGGCTCGACTATGAAAGATCCCCTCGGCGGTACCAATCACAAACTCACAACCAGCTTCCACGATTTGAGAAAAAAGATTACCAGGTTTTACGCTAGTAGCCTTAGCGGCTTTAATAAGAAAGTAACACATTGTACTAGCCACAATGGCGCCCAGAATGGTTGAGTTGGTAACAATAAATGGGCCGATCGAAAAGATCTCTTCGGCCTTTAAGACAATATGAAAACCACTCTCCGCAGAGGCAAAACGGAACATATCAAATAGCGCTGTAAAATTCATACCCATATAGTGTAGCGATTCTATCGAGAAACGTCAACAGATAGTTAGACAAAATAACTTAAATATACCGATTGGCACCTACTATCGAATAGGAACCATATCTGGA
>Ga0105044_10011440_pt1 | contig 12103 bp, 11 predicted proteins | sample MAT01_FD_78092 | JGI IMG/M metagenome (GOLD analysis project Ga0105044, IMG submission 78092) | Freshwater microbial communities from Lake Fryxell liftoff mats and glacier meltwater in Antarctica - MAT-01 | ecosystem: Environmental > Aquatic > Freshwater > Ice > Liftoff microbial mat | place...
GGCGGTGCGTGTAGCGGACAACTCGGGCGACCACTATGTCGTCAACGGCACCAAGATCTGGACCACCCATGCGCAATGGGCCAACCGCATCTTCTGCCTGGTGCGCACCAGCAGCACCGGCAAGCCGCAGCAGGGCATCAGCTTCCTGCTGTTCGACATGGACCTGCCGGGCATCACCGTGCGGCCGATCGTCGGCATCTCGGGCGACCATGAGCTGAACCAGGTGTTCTTCGACGATGTGCGGGTGCCGGCATCGGCCCTGCTGGGCCAGGAGAACCAGGGCTGGACGATCGCCAAGTACCTGCTGGTGCATGAGCGCGGCGGCACCTACACCCCGGCCCTGCGTGCCCGCCTGGCCCGCATGCAGACCATGGCGGCGGCGGCCTTTGCCGAGCGCCCGGCCGACGATGCCGAGCGCCAGGCGGTGGCCACCGCGCTGGCCGACGCGGCATGCCGGCTCGACGCGCTGCATGCGCTGGAGCAGCAGGTGCTGGCCGACCGCATCCGCGGCGTGGAATCCCCTGTGGCACCGTCCGTCGGCAAGCTGTTGGGCACCGAGCTGCGCCAGCACCTCACCGAGCTGGCGGTCACCATCGCCGGGCCGTATGCCGCAGCGCGGCTGCCGATCGGCGCGGCCGGCGCCCATGCGCTGGCCCTGCCGGAAGACGCCCTGTGGGCGATGGGCACCTACCTGAACGACCGCGCCGCCAGCATCTATGCCGGCACCAACGAGGTGCAGCGCAACCTGATCGCACAGCATCTGCTGTCGACGCAATGAGGCCAAGGCACTGAACCATGGACCCGATCTTCCCGCTCGACGACACCCAGGCGCTGCTGCAGAGCAGCCTGCAACGCTGGCTGCACGACAACGCGCCGTTTGAGCGCCGTGCCGCGCTGCTGGCCACGCCCACCGCCTTCCAGCCGCTGTGGGCCGGCCTGGCGCAGCAACTGGGGCTGCTGGGCGCGGCCCTGCCGGAAGCGGTGGGCGGGCAGGGCGGCAGCCTGGCCGACCATCTGGTGGTCCTGCAGGCGCTGGGCCAGGCCCTGCTGCCCGAGCCCTACAGCGCCTGCCTGGTCACCGGTGCCGGCCTGCTGCAAGGCCTGCCCGGCGCGGGCCCCGCCCGCCTGCTGGCCGGCGTTGCCGACGGCGCTGTGCGCCCGGTGCTGGCGGCGCTGGAGCCGGGCGGCCGGCATGACCTGGCCCAGGTGGCCAGCTGCCTTCATGCCGATGGCAGCCTCAGCGGCCGCAAGGCCCTGGTGCGCGCCGCACCGCAGGCCACCCACTGGCTGGTGAGCGCACGCGATGGCGCCGGCACGCTGCGCCTGGCCCAGGTGCGGCCCGACGCGGCCGGCATCACCCGGCGTGATCTGCCGCTGGCCGACGGCAGCTGGGCCAGCGAGATCGCCTTCGACCGCACGCCCGCCGAGGCCCTGCTCGGCGAGCCCGGCACCGACCTGCTGCCGCTGCTGCAGCAGGTGGCCGACGCGGCCCTGCTGGCCACCGGCGCCGAGGCGGTGGGCGTGATGCAGCGGCTGCTGCACGACACGCTGGGCTATGTGCGCCAGCGCAAGCAGTTCGGCGTGGCCATCGCCAGTTTCCAGGCCACCCAGCACCGGCTGGCCGACATGCACACGGCCCTGCTGCAGGCGCGCGCCCTGGTGGCCGCCACGCTGGCTGCAATGGACGAGCCCGCGGCCGAGCGCGGCCGCGCTGTCGCCGCCTGCCAGGTGGCCGTGGCCCGCGCGGCGCGCACCGTCGGCCAGGGTGCGGTGCAACTGCATGGCGGCATGGGCGTGACCGAAGAGCTGGCCGTGGGCCATGCCTTCAAGCGCCTGACATTGATCGAACACCACCAGGGCGGCCTGGCCGTGCACTTGCAGCGTGTGGCACGCTGGCAGGCGGCGCAGCCGGTTTTGGCCTGATTCCCCCTTTCTGGAGACCCCGATGCCTTTGAATTTCACCCGCAGCTGGATGGACGACGACCTGAACCAGTGGCGCGACACCTGCGCCCGCTTCGTCGAGAAAGAGCTGGTGGCCGACGACGCCGCCGCCCGCCAGCGCGGCAACGTCGGCCGCGGCCTGTGGACCAAGGCGGGCGAACTGGGCCTGCTGTGCACCGACATCCCCGAGGCCTACGGCGGTGCCGGCGGTGACTTCCGCCATGAGGCGGTGTTGTACGAGGAATGCGCGCGCCGCGGCATCAGCGGCTGGGGCAACTCGGTGCACACCATCGTGGCGCACTACTTCAAGAACCACGGCACGCCCGCACAGAAGGACCGCTACCTGCCGCGCATGGCCCGCGGCGAGCTGGTCGGCGCCATCGCCATGACCGAACCCGGCGCCGGCAGCGACCTGCAGGGCATCCGCACCCGTGCCGAGAAGCGTGGCGACAGCTATGTCATCAACGGCAGCAAGACCTTCATCACCAACGGCTACTTGGCCGACGTGGTGTTGGTGGTGTGCAAGACCGACCCGACGCAGGGTGCGCGGGGCACCTCGATCCTGGTCGTCGAAACCAAGGATTGCGCAGGTTTCCGTGTCGGCCGCGTGCTCGACAAGCTGGGCATGAAGAGCCAGGACACCTCCGAGCTGTTCTTCGACGATGCCACCGTACCGGCGGCCAACCTGCTGGGCGGCCAGGAGGGCCAGGGCTTCTACCAGCTGATGGGCGACCTGCCCTATGAGCGGCTGATCATCGGCGTGACCGCGCTCGCCACGATGGAGGGCGCCTACGAAGCCACGCTGGCCTATGTGCGTGACCGCAAGGCCTTCGGCAAGCCGATCGCCGACCTGCAGAACACCCGCTTCAAGCTGGCCGAGGTGGCCACCACCATCCAGGTGGGCCGCGCCTTCATCGACCGCTGCGTCGAGCAACTGGTGGCCGGCCAGCTCGACACCGCCACCGCCAGCATGGCCAAGCTGTGGGGCAGCGAGGCCCAGGGCAAGGTACTCGACGAATGCCTGCAGTTGTTCGGCGGCTACGGCTTCATGAATGAATACGTGATCGCCCGCATGTATGCCGACGCCCGAGTGCAGCGCATCTACGGCGGCACCAGCGAGATCATGAAAGAAGTCATCTCCAGGGCCCTGTGATGAGCGACCAGGAACAGCCCCTGCTGATCGACGAGCGCCAGGGCGTCGCCTGGCTGACGATGAACCGGCCCGAGCGGCTGAACGCGCTGAACCCCGGCCTGACCGACGCGCTGCGCGGCTACTTCCAGGCGCTGCAAGACCGGCCCGACATCCGCGTGGTGGTGCTGCAGGGCGCCGGCCGGGCCTACTGCGCCGGGCTCGACCTGAAAGACCGCACCGGCGCCGCGCCGCGCGACGTGCAGGCCGGGCTGGCCGGGCAGAAGGCCATCCGCGACATCATGGTCGCGATGCGCGAGTGCCCGCAGCCGATCATCAGCGTCGTGCAGGGTGCGGCCAGCGGCGGCGGGCTGGGCATCGCGCTTTCCAGCGACATCCGGCTGTGCACGCCCGAGGCGCGCTTCAACGCCGCCTTCATCAAGATCGGCGTGTCGGGTTGCGACATGGGCAGCAGCTACTTTCTGCCGCGCATGCTGGGTGCTTCAGTGGCCGCCGAGATGATGCTGACCGGCCGCTTCCTGCATGCCGACCGGGCCTACAGCCTGGGCTTCGTCAGCAAGGTGGGGCCGTTGGCCGACATCGAGGCCGAGGCCCGGCAACTGGCCGACGAGATGCTGGCCGCCACGCCGCTGGCGCTGCGCCTGACCAAAGATTGCATGAACCACAACATCGACGCACCCGGCCTGCGGGCGGCCATCGCGATGGAAGACCGCAACCAGATCCTGTGCACCCGCGGGGGTGATTTCAACGAAGGCATCAGCGCCTTCCTGGAGAAGCGCAAGCCGGTCTACGGCCAGTCTTGAGGTATGGCCTGCTCAGACTGTCAGGCCTGACCCAGGGGTGCGAGGCCGCTGCGCGGCAGGTTCTTGCTTGCGGCGAAGCGGTAGACACCGCTGAACAGGTGGTCGAAGTTGCCGGCGTCCAGTTGGTCGATCAGCGCGTCGCAATGCAATGGCAGGCTGACGAAACAGCCGCGCCACCACACCGGCACGCCGGCCAGCCGCCACACCCGGATGCGGAACTCACGCTGTTGCGGGTAGGCCTGCAGGTCACCGGGCAGACTGCAGACCCGCGCCTTGCGGCGCAGTTCAACCCGCCACCAGCCCTTGCCGCTGCTGCGCAGCAGCGCATGTGCGGCGGCGTGGTGCTGCAGGGCCAGCGCACGGCCGGCCAGGCCAACAATCAGCACGGTGATCAACATCCAGGTCATCACGTTCTCCCCAACACCGAGGTACCGGTTGCATTGAAGCGAGCTTCGTGCCAACCGGCCACTCTCATTGAGAGGATAAGCACGGGGATCTCCCCCAGTATCTTCCCCACTTGCGGGGTCATCGCGTGCAGCTTTTCACCGGCCGCACCCACTGCGGCCATCCACCATGCCTGATCGCCACCCGACGAATCCACCCGACACCGCCTTGCGCAGCGCCGCCGACAGTGCGTTGCTCGACGCCGAGATCATCGACATGATCGAGCAGCGCACGCCCTTCCAGAAGGCGCTGGGCGTGCATGTGCAGGCGCTGGCACCGACGCTGGTGCTGCGCTTCGACTGGCGGCCCGACCTGGTGGGCCACTACCACTCGGGCCGGCTGCACGGTGGCGTGATCGCGGCGGTGCTCGACACCCTGGGCGGCTGCGCGCTGATGAAGGGCCTGGCCGACAAGCATCCGCACGACACGCTGGCGCAGATGCAGCACCGGCTGACGCGCATCGGCACCATCGACATGCGGGTGGACTACCTGCGCCCCGGCATGGGCCAGCACTTCGTCGGCACCTGCGAGATCACCCGCCTGGGCGGCCGCGTGGGCTCCACGCAGATGCGCCTGCACAACGACGATGGCGTGCTGGTGGCCACGGCGGCGGCGAGCTACATCGTCAGCTGAGTGTCACGGTGCATCCGGGGCGGCCGTGGCAGCCATGGCAGCCAGCAGGCCCCGGCAATGCGCCTGAGCACGATAGGCGCAGCAGGCGCACCACCAGGGCTGGCGTCGATCACCTGCCGTGCGGCGTTGTCCGAGAGCGGAATGAAGTCCATTGGCCGTATCGGTGTTGAATCTCGGAACAGACGGCCGATCGTTCAAAATCAGGTGCTTGCATGTGGCTTGGCCCAGGTCGTCCGGCCATCTGCAGACGGGCCAGCGCGTCAGGCGCCACGCCACGTCACCTGCCCATGGCTTGCTGCTTCCGAGCGGGCACGGCCGACGGCTTCCAGCGTCTGCAGGATCTGCGGCAGGCGCTTCTTCCAGGGCCCGCGGCCGGTGAAGCGCTCAGCCATTGCGGCCTCGGCCAGTGGCGCCGGCGCGGCGGCCAGCAGCGCGGCCACGGCGCGCATCTGCGCTGGCAGGTCGGCTGGCCAGGGGCGGCGCACGGCGGTGGCAGGCGGGCTGGCCTTGGGGCGTCAGCAGCTCGCCGCTGCGCAGCTTGGCCAGCAGGTTGTACAGGCCGGTGAGGGTGACGGTGTCATGCGCCGCTGGCCGGGCCTTGCGGTGGGCGTCGAGCTGCTCGGCCAGGCTGCGGATGCGGTCGGTGAGTTCGGGGGTCAGGCCGGTGTCGGCGGCGGGGAAGGGGAAGGTTTCGAAGCAGCGGGTGTTGTTGCAGCGCGGCCGGTCTTCCAGCGTGCTACCTGGCCACAGGCGCAGGGCGCCCAAGCACCTTTGCGACAAGCCACCAGCGGCCGGGCTGCAAGAATCTTGTGCAAACCCCTGCAGGAGACCGCCTTGAACGACCGCGTCCGCATCACCATCGACGCCCACGGCGTGGCCGACGTGGCGCTGGTGCGCAGCGACAAGATGAACGCGCTCGACGCCGACATGTTCGAGGCGCTGGCCGCCGCCATCACCCGGCTGAAGGCCGAGCCGGCGCTGCGGGCGGTGGTGCTGCATGGCGAGGGCAAGGCCTTCTGCGCCGGGCTGGACATGGGCCGCATGGCCCGGATGAACAACGGCGAGCCCGGCGCCACGCGCGATTTGCGGCCACGCACCCACGGCATCGCCAACTCGGCGCAGTACGTCGGCCTGGGCTGGCGCGAGATCCCCGTGCCCGTCATCGCTGCAGTGCACGGCGTGGCCTTCGGCGGCGGCCTGCAGGTGGCGCTGGGCGCCGACATCCGCCTGGTCACCGCCGATCTCAAGATGAGCGTGATGGAGATCAAGTGGGGCCTGGTGCCCGACATGGCCGGCGTGGTGCTGCTGCGCGGCCTGGTGCGTGCCGACCATGCGCGTGAGCTCTGCTACACCGGCCGCAGCGTCGATGGCACCGAGGCCGTCGCCCTGGGCCTGGCCACCCGCGTCTGCGCCGACCCGCTGGCCGACGCCCGCGCCATGGCGCAGGCCCTGGCCCAGCGCAACCCCAGCGCGCTGCGCGCCGACAAGCGGCTGATGAACGCCAGCAGCCAGGTGCTGGCCGACAGCGCCCGTGCGCTGCTGCAGGCCGAAAGCGACGAGCAGGTGGCGCTGATGGGCGCGCCCAACCAGCTGGAGGCGGTGCGCGCCAGCCTGGAAAAGCGCGCCCCGGTGTTCAGCACCGGCCAGGCCTGATCGCGCCATGCAGCGCGACGACAGCCTGCGCCAGCAGGTGGCCGACAGCCTGGCAGCCTGGCCGCTGCACGCGCCCGAGACCAGCGGCCTGAAGCTGGCTGCGGTGGCACTGACCATCACCGACGAAGGCCCTGGCTGCGGGCTGTGGGGCCTGCAGCGTGCTGACTCACCCCGTGGCCACTGGAGCACCCAGGCGGCGCTGATCCTCACCCGCCGCGCCAAGAGCCTGCGCGGCCATGCCGGCCAGTGGGCGCTGCCGGGCGGGCGCATCGACGACGGCGAGACGCCCGAGCAGACCGCGCTGCGCGAACTGCAGGAAGAGGTCGACCTGCAGCTGACCCCCGCCGACGTGCTGGGCCGGCTCGACACCTTCATCACCCGCTCGGGCTATGCCATCACCCCGGTGGTGGTGTGGGGCGGCGCAGCGCGCCAGCTCAAGGGCAACCCGGCCGAGGTGGCCAGCATCCACCGCATCCCGGTGAAGGAATTCCTGCGCGCCGACTCGCCGATCCTCGAACCGCTGGAGGGCAGCGAACACCCGGTGCTGAAGATGCCGGTGGGCGACAACTGGATCGCCGCGCCCACCGCAGCGCTGATCTACCAGTTCCGCGAGGTCTGCGTGCTCGGCCGGCCCACCCGGGTGGCGCACTACGAGCAGCCGCGCTTTGCCTGGAAGTGATCGCCTGACCATGCCCGACCCCACCCCCGCGGAGGTGCTGGCGCATCTGCGTGCTGCCAATGCGGTGGCGGCGCAGGCGCTGGCCGCTGGCCACCATCCCTTCGGCGCCATCCTGGTGGCTGCCGACCATTCAACCGTGCTGCTCAGCCAGGGCAACGTGGACGCGGTCAACCATGCCGAGGCGGTGCTGGCGCGCCTTGCAGCCACGCGCTTCACGCCCGCCGAGCTGTGGGGCTGCACCCTCTACACCACGGTGGAGCCCTGCGCCATGTGCGCCGGCACGCAGTACTGGGCGCACATCGGCCGGGTGGTCTACGGCATGGCTGAATCGCGCCTGCTGGCCATCACCGGCAACCATGCCGAGAACCCCACGCTGGACCTGCCCTGCCGCGAGGTGTTCGCCCGCGGCCAGAAGGCGATCGACGTGATCGGCCCGGTGGCCGCCGTCGAGGCCGAGATTGCCGCGCTGCACCTGCAGTTCTGGCAACGCAACTGACCACCCGAACCCGAGAAGACACACCCCATGATCGAGCACCACATCGACATCCCCACCGCCGACGGCGCGATGAACACCTTCGTGGTGTACCCCGACGAGGGCGGCCCGCACCCGGTCGTCCTGTTCTACATGGACGCGCCCGGCAAGCGTGAAGAGCTGCACGACATGGCACGCCGCCTGGCCAGCGTGGGCTACTGCGTGGTGCTGCCCAACCTGTACCACCGCCGCACCCCCGACTACTGGCTGAAAGAGCGCACCGAAGAGGGCTTTGCCGAGATGTTCGGCCACATGCATTCGCTGAACGCACACACCGTGGAAGTGGACACCGCTGCGATGCTGGCCTATGCGGACGCGCTGCCGGCGGCCGACAGCACGCGCGTCGGCGCGGTGGGCTACTGCATGAGCGGGCCCTTCGTGGTGTGGGCGGCAGCGGCCTTTCCCACGCGGCTGCGCTGCATCGCGTCGGTCTACGGCGCCAACATGGTGACCGACGCGGCCGATTCACCGCACAAGGTGGTGCCGCAGGTGCAGTGCGCGAGCTACTTCGCCTGCGCCGAGCACGACAAATGGGCCACGCCCGAGCAGATGGCCACGCTGCAGGCAGCGCTGGTGGCCGGCGGTGCGCCGCACCGGCTGGAGTGGTACCCCGGCGCCCAGCACGGTTTTGCCTTTCCGCTGCGCGCCGGCATCTACGACAAGCCGTCGGCCGAGCGCCACTGGGCGCGGCTGTTCAGCTTGTTTGCCAAGCATCTGACTGCCGCCTGACCGCGGGCACGGCCCAGATCCGGTTGGCGCCGTGGATCCGGCTCTGCCGGGCCGCCGGGGCCGCGCCCCTGGAGTGCGCGCCGCAGGCGCTGCGGGCGGGTCAAGTCATCACGCCGAGCCGCCGGGCAATCGCCACCGCTTGCGTGCGGCTGCGCGCGCCCAGCTTCAGGTTGATGTTGCGCAGGTGGGTGCGCACCGTGCTGTCGCTGACGAACAGCTTGTCGGCCATCACGCTGTTGCTGTAGCCCTCGGCCAGCAGCTGCAGCACGCGGATCTCCTTGCGGGTGAGCGGCTCGTCCAGCGCTGCGCCGGGCGCGGCCGGCAGCGCGGCCGGCGCCGCATCGTCGGCCAGCGGTTCGTCGCCGGCCAGTGCGATCAGCCGCTGCAGGCAGTCGTCGACCAGCGGGTCGACGCGCTCACCGGGTGTTGCATGCAGCGCGGCCTGGGTGCGGCGCAGCAGCGTGCCCACCGCCGGGCCTTCGTCGAGCAGCAGGCGCACATAGCCTTCGGCCTGGGCCACCTGCAGCACCCGGCCGGTGAGGGCCAGCGCCGCGTCCAGATCAGCCGGGCTGCCGGCGCGCTGCAGCGCCAGCGCCTGCAGCACCTGCAGCTTCAAGGCCCGGCCCTGGCGCTGGGCCGCGTGTGCCTGGGCGGCGGCGGCAGCGGCGGCGCGGGCTGCGGCGGCCGGGTCGCCGAACAGCACCTGCCAGCGCAGCCGGCCGATGGGCATGTCTTCCACGTCATGCGCGCTGAACTGGTGGCGCGCCACCCGCTGCCATACGGCGGTGTCGTCGGCGCGGTCCAGCGCCTGGGCGGCGGCCTCGGCCTGGCCCTGCAGCATCAGCACCCTGGCGCGCTCCAGCCGGGCGCTGGCCACCACCCGCGGCAGCTGGCGGTGGTGGCCCAGGTGTTCCAGTTCAGTGACGAACTGCAGCGCCGCGTCGATGTCGCCGCGGTCGAAGGCGATGCGGGCGCACATCACATGGCTCAGGATCATGTGGTCGGGCAGGCCGACGTCGCGCGCCAGCGGCAGGTAGACGTTGAGCAGGTGCTCGGCCTGCGCCAGCTGGTGCGCCTCATAGACCACGCCGGCATACAGCACGCCGGCCCAGGCATTGCCGTGGGTGGGCTGCCACGCGGCCGCGCCCGGCATGGCCCCCGGCGCCGCCGCCATGCCCAGCGCCAGCCGGAAGCGCGCGGTGGCCTGGCGCAGCCGGCCCTGCTGCAGGTCGAGCAGGCCTTCCACCGACTCGGTGTACATGCGGTTGAAGCCATGGCTGTGCAGATCACTCGCCGGCTGGCCGCGGCGCGCTGCGTCCAGCAGGCGCCGGGCCTGGGCGCGCTCGCCCAGCACGCCCATCACGTGCGCCATCACGTTGCACAGCACGTTGTCGGCAAAGCGCTGGCCGGTGGGCACCCGGGCCAGCGCCTCGCGGCCCAGGTCGGCGGCGTCTTCCACCCGGTCCATCATCGCCAGCAGCATGGGCTGCAGGGCGTTGACATGGGCGCGCACCGCCGCGTCGGAACTGCTGGCGCAGCCCGACTGCTGCAATTGCTCCATCGCCGCCCAGGGCCCGCGGGTGAGGTTGCTGGCCCACAGCGAGACCACCTGCAGCATCGGCTGCTCGGCCAGCGCGGCCGCGCCTTCGGTGCTTTGCAGCGCGGCGAACCAGCGTGCCAGCAGGCGCATGCGGCCCTGCTCGAGAAAGCCCATCGCCTGGCCGGCCAGCAGGTGGATGGCATGCGGCGCGTCGCCGCCCTCGATGGCATGGTCGATCGCCGGCACCGGCCGGCCCTGGCTTTCATACCAGCCCGAGGCGGCCAGGTGCAGCCGTGCCATTGCGTCGGGTTGCTCGCGCGCCAGCTGCGCGCGCAGGAAGTCGGCGAACAGGCTGTGGTAGCGCCACTCTCGCCAATCCCGCGCGGCCGGCGCGGTGCCGGCGGCTGCCGCCCGCTGGCCGATGGCCGTGATGAACAGGCCGGCCGCGTCCAGCTGGGCCAGGATCTGTGCCGCGTCGCTGCGCGGCGTCAGCGCCTGGCACAGCGGCGCATTGAACTGCCGCAGGATGCTGGTGCGCAGCAGGAAGTCGCGCACCTCGGGGCTCTGGCGGGCCAGCACGTCCTCGGCCAGGAAGTCGGCCACCGCCCGGTTGCTGCCGGAGAACTGGGCGATGAAGCCGGCCACGCTGCCTTGCCGGGCGATCACCGAATCGAGCGCCATCGAGGCCAGCCACAGTGCGGCCACCCAGCCCTCGGTCTTGGCGTGCAGCGGGTCGACCTGGGCGGCCAGGTCGCCGGGCGCGCTGGTGCCGTTGGCCGGCCAGCGCAGCGCCAGGAACTGCCGTGTCTCGTCACGCGAAAAGCGCAGCAACTCGGTGTCGATCTCCAGCAGCTGGCCGGCCATGCGCAGCCGGCCCAGGCCCAGGTCGGGCAGGCTGCGCGAGCCCAGCACCAGCTGGCCGCGGCGTGGCAGCTGGTCGATGATCTCGCGCACCAGGCCCAGCACGGCCGGCTCGGTGATCAGCTCGAAGTCGTCGAGGAACAGCGCAAACGGCGCACCGTGGCTGGCCAGCCCGTCCACCAGCGGCATGGCCGGGCCGCCCAGGCCGGGGCCGGGCTGGGCGGCGGGCACGCCCGGGCGGCCGGTGATCTGCGCCACCGCCTGCTGCAGGCAGGCCAGGAAGCGCGGCACATCGTTGTCGGTGCGCTCCAGGGTCAGCCAGGCGGTGGCCACACCGTCGGCGGCCAGCTGCTCGCGCGCCTGCACCATCGCCGTGGTCTTGCCGAAGCCGGCCGGCGCGCGCACCAGCAGCAACTTGACGCCGCCGGCGTCGGCCATGCGGCGCACCACCGCGTGGCGCAGCACCTGCCGTGCCTGCGACAGCGGCGGGCTCAGTTTGGACAGCAGCGGCCCGAGAGGCAGGCCGATCGCGAGCATTGCTGGCGGTTCGGGCGGTGCGGGCGGTGCGGGCATCGTGCTGGATTCTGACCCAGCCCCCGACCGGCGGGCCTGCACAATCGGGACACCATGCCCGATGCCCCCAGCACCCCCCCGACCGAGGCCGCCGGCAGCCCCGACGACGACAGCCTGCGGGCGCTGCACGACCTGGTCGACCTGCTGCGGCTGGAGCCGCTGGAGCACAACCTGCTCCGCGGCCGCAGCCGCGACCACGGCGGCCAGGCGGTGTTCGGCGGCCAGGTGCTGGGCCAGGCGCTGATGGCCGCCGGGCGCACCGTCGACCCGGCACACCAGGTGCACTCGCTGCACGGCTACTTCCTGCGCGCGGGCGACAAGTCCAGGCCCATCGTCTACGACGTCGACCGCATCCGCGACGGCGCCAGCTTCACCACCCGCCGGGTGGTGGCGATCCAGCACGGCCAGGCGATCTTCCACATGTCGGCCTCGTTCCAGAAGCGCGAGGGCGGCCCGACGCACCAGGACACGATGCCCGCTGCCCCGCCGCCCGAGAGCCTGGAGGACGACCACCAGCGCGAGCGCCGCACGGCCGACCGCATGCCCGCCTGGCGCCAGCACTCCC
>Ga0105044_10011442_pt1 | contig 12099 bp, 11 predicted proteins | sample MAT01_FD_78092 | JGI IMG/M metagenome (GOLD analysis project Ga0105044, IMG submission 78092) | Freshwater microbial communities from Lake Fryxell liftoff mats and glacier meltwater in Antarctica - MAT-01 | ecosystem: Environmental > Aquatic > Freshwater > Ice > Liftoff microbial mat | place...
CCCCTTCGCGATCATCCCCTGACCGCGCCGCGAGAGAGCGCCCGCAACTCCGGCTGCGCGAGATCCGCCCGGCTTCAGGTTTACCCGTGGTGCGGGTCCGGCCGCACCGCCCATCGCACCGCCCATCGCACCGCCCCTCGCACCGCCCGGCGACTGTCCGGCCGCCAACTCTGCGGCGGTCAGCATCGTGATATGAGCGTGGTGACCGGGACCGTGTGGTGGCAGGTTGATCGAGCCGCCAGAGCCGTCGTAGTAAACCGGGTTATAGCCCGAGCGGACCGCATCTGCGACCGCCGCATTGACCTGTTCCCATGACCCGCCCGGTCCCGGTACAACGTCTATCGCGGTGCCGTATTGAGTGTGTTCCGGCGAAGCGTGGCCGGGACCGTAGGCGTCAGTCAGGAACAGGTTGTATTTGTTTATGAAAGCCCCCGCCTGAGCCGCGATCGCGCTGTTCCATGACTCGCCGGGGAAACCGGCCGCCGGGACGATCCCCCCGGTGGCAAACCTTGACCCCTTGCGGGTGTAGTTACTCCGGATCGGCGGCGGCGAAGAATGCTTCACTCCCTCCCGCTCGACCTCGTTCCCGAGACTCGTCCCGAAGTGCCGCAGCATTCCGTTGACCCTGCTTTCGGTATGCCGGTTCGTAATCAATTCGCCCGGCGCTGCGATCGCTCCGGGTGCCACGTTCACGTTGTCCTGCTTGCCGAGTCCGGCGATCCGGCCGCCCCCGGCGTAGTTGATCCGGCCGCCCCGGGCGTTCCCTTCCGGCAGGGAGTAGGCGTTGTTCTCGCCCCCGGCACGTCGGTTGACCTGAGTCTGCGCCTCGTCACCGCGGTTGCCGCCGCCCTGAACCGCGCTCATCAGTTCCTTCGACTGCGCCCCGCTGAAGCCGAGCGCCTTGAGTTGGCCGAAGACCTCTCTCTCAAGTTTGCCGAACGCGCCGCTGACTTCGCCCTCGGCCTTCCACGCCTCGCTCGTCATTTTCTTCCGGATATTTGTCCACGTTTTGCCGGTCGTTTCGTAGACCTGTCCGTTGACTACCGCGACCCGCTTCCCGGTCCGCTTGAATCCCGACTCGATCTGCTGTTGAAGTTTCTGGTACTCGCCCCTGAGCTTCGGGTTCTGCTTCGCCGCTTCCCGCGCCCATGAGAGCGTCGCGTCGGCGAAGACCTTGCGGCCTTCCGGGGCAAGTGTCTTCATCTTGCCGGTGATCGACTCGACCGTAGACTTCATCGCCGACTGAGCGCCCTTGCCCTTCGCCCTTGTTTTGAAGGCCGTGAAGAAGTCCTCGGCCGCTGCGCCGCCCTGCGACGTAAGATCCCCCCGGATCTGCTTCGCGAATGCCATCTGCGCCCGAGCCTGCGCCTTTTCTGCGCCGTTTTTTGCGCCCTTCAGGTTCTTCTGTCCCTCCCGCATTTCCCCGGCCGCGTACTCACTCATGACGTTCGCCCTGTTCAGGGGGACGCCGCCTCCCGGATCCCGGGGGGTCATAGCCCCGCGAATGTTGATCCCGCCGGGAGTCGGGGCCAGCGGTCTTCCAGCGTTCGGGTTCTGGTAACGGCCGGGGTTTTGGGCGTACAAGCCTTGACGGTAGTCCTGATAGTTGAAGCCCGCCGATCCCTCGGTCTCACCTATGCCAAGCATCCCCGCCGCGCCGCCGAGCAGGCCCGCGGCCCCGCCTGCCCCGGAGAGCGCCCCGACGATTCCGCTCTGCCGCGAGCCGGTTGCCCCGACCGTCTTACCCGAGAATAGGTCGCGGAAGTCGGACCGGGAGGATCCCATCTGCCCCTTGTAATACTCGGCCCCGGTCTTCGGGGCATCGACCAGTCCCGGGATCACGCCGCCGACAATCCCCCGGGCAATGTCCTGAACCTTGCCGAAGCCGCCCTGTTGTGAACCGCCGCCCGCTCCGAGACCGCCGGAGAGCATGTTCAAGGCGATCATTGGGGCCATGAAGCCCGCCATCGAAGCGCCGAATCCCATCGCGCCGCGGCCCATCCCGGCCATGCCGCCCCGCGCCCTACCCCCGAGAGACTGCCGAGCCGCCGGAGCGCCCGTGGAAGTGACCGGCCCGATCGGCCTCTTATACATGCGTCGTGGGGTCGAGCCGCCGCCGGGGCCGGGCATGAAGACCGGGCCGCCGCCGGGACCGCCGCCGGGACCGCCCCTGCCGCCGCCCATACCCATCCCGGCCGCCATCCCGAGACCGGCCATTCCGCCGCCGCCGCGGAACGCCTTGAACGCCGCGAACATTGCCATCAGTCCGACCGGGCTGAACGCTCCGATCTTGTCGAGCAGGCCCGCGAGATTGCCGAACTTTTCAAGCATCGGTGAGAGCAATTCGCCAACCCGCCAGAGTGACTTGACGATCACCTTCAGGGTCGTGCCGATCGCCTTCGTCGTCTCGGCCGCCTGATTGAAGAACTTAGTCATTTTCTCGGGGTTGCGCTTGACCCACTTATCCCACGACTCAAGCTGCGCGGTCAGGCTGTTGACCAGCCCCTTTCCGCTCGGCGCTCCGGCGGTGAATAGGCTTTTCAACAATCCCCCGGTCGTGCCGATCAGACGCCCCCACGCCTTCAGGTGGCCGACCATCTTGCCGATCGTGTTTTGCGTCTTCCCAATGTTGTCGGACGAATCTCGCCAGCCCTCCGTCCAGCCCTTGATCCACTCCATCGCTTCCTTGAAGAACGGGGAAGTGGCGACGGTCAGATTCATCGCGACGGCCAGTAGATCTCGGAGCGCCCCGGCGGCCTCGGGCATGTTTTCCACGGCCTGACTACCGGCCGAACTCATGAAACGCTTGGAACGGTTTGAGCTAAGGAACTGCCCCGTCACGCCTGCCTGCCGGGCGAACGCCCCGGTCGTCGCCGTTGCCATGTTGGCCGCCGCCGGGATCGCGCCGTTCGCGTTCTCAAGGAAGCTAGAGAATCCGCCGACCACGTTGCCCCGAGCGCCCCGGGTGCGGCCGGTCCAGTTGTCGCCGAGCGCGGTCCTCGCGGCCGTGTAGCGGCGGAAGCCCGGCACTTCCGAACGCGCCCTGTTCAATGCCTGAAGTGCCTGCCGCGCTTCCTTCGAATTGCGCCCCGATTCCTTGACGGCATCCTGAAAGTCATTGAGCGCCTGAGTCGCCTCCCCGAGCTTCGCCGCCGTAGGGATCGCGACAGCCGCGATCGAGCCGAGACCCGCAGCGGCCACACCGGCTGCGCCCGCGCCGACCGCGCCCGCGCCGACCGCGCCCATCCCGAAGGATCCGCCGAGCGCGGTCGCGCCGCCAGTCAGAGACGTGATCGCCGGAAGCGCGAAGGCCGCCGCGCCTGCGATCAGCCCGAGCGGCATTCCCATCGGTCTCATTCCCCGACCGCGTGAAGCCCCTGAGCCGCCGCCTGCGCCCCCCGAAGTACCGCTGAAGGGTCCGGCCCCCAGACCGACGCGGGGGGTCGCCCTCGCCTTGCCCAGACTTCCCAGACGGCTATGTAGCAATTCAACCTGCGCCAGCGCCGCGGCCACGCCGTCCACTTCAACCGAAGCGGTCGCCTTCCGCACCCCGAGTTCGTCCAGCTTCGTCTGAAGGTGGTCGATCGCCTTGCCCTGAACGGCCGCCGACTTCACGACCGACCGCTCGGTTCGATCCCATTGACTGCGGACCTTCATCATATTGCGGGTCGCCGACGTGCCGATCCGATCCAGCCCCTCGGAGTACCGCCGCAGGTTCGCCGTGTGGCGGGCACCGCCCACGCCGTCCATCGTCTTCCCGAGAGCGCGAAGCCGGAGATCCGTTTTGTCTGAGTCCGACCGGATCCTGCGAAGCGCCTGAGTGGCGGGCCGCTCATTCAGGTCAAAGACCCCGCGAACGGTTGCCACTCAGATCACCCCGCCTCGTCGGCCGCGCCTGCGAGACCGTCCACTACTTCGCGGACAGCCCCTTCCATTTCGGCCGCGTAGACCGCGAAGGCGGACAGCAGACCTTCGACCCTCCCGGGCCACGCCGCCTCCGGTCCCCCGGTCCACGCTTCGACAGGGGAGAGACCGCGAAACCGCCATTGGCAATAGAGGTTCCACGTCTCGCCCTTGCCCCTGACTATTTCCCCACGGCGTCCGCGATAACGCGCTCGGCCGACTTGACTTTCTCCGGGTTGTAGCCGGAGACCGACCTGACCTGAGCGGCGATCCCGGTCATGATTCCCGGGGTGAACTTGAAGCGAGTTCGCATCGCGTCAAACGGCGTCGTCGCGTTCCCCAGAAACTCCATCGACTTCGGATCAATCGACGCGCCGGTCAAGCCGTCGGTGATCTCGACCGTCGCCTCGGAAACGATATGAGCGTCGAGCGCCACGTCGTCGGTCGGGGCGAACGGGCCGGTGCCTTCTTTGTGTTCGACCTCAAGCGCGAGTAGCCGCTTGCCGTCCATCTGCTTGATCCGGAAGATCAGGGGCTTCTCGCCGGTCGGCGTGTCGAGCCTGACCGGGACGTCGAACTCGACTGCGGCCGTCGGGCCGAGAATGAAGTCGAGTGCGCCGCGTTCCTGAGCGATCGTAATATCGGGGATCTGACCGTTCCCCGTGTCCGCTGCGGTCTTCAGTCCGTCGGGTGCCCCTTCGGGCAGTCCGTCAGATTCACTCGGCGTTGACTGTTTCTTTGATTCCATCGTGACCTCCATCGGTCGTCGGTGGCCGGTGTCCGGTGTCCATTTCGCCGACAATCCGCGGATCGCCGTCGAAAGCGGGGTCCGTCTCCGGGCCTGCTTGGTAGGTGGGGATCGGTCGGCCCTGAAGCCTCGCGATCTGTTCAATCAGACCCTCTGGGATCTGAAACTCTTTCGTCAACTCGGCCATCCGGACCAGAAGATCCCTTTGACCATGCGACGGTTTCTCGGCTATCTCAGCCTGAAGTGTCTGCCACGCCGCTTCGTAATCGACGCGGGCCACGCCGAGATCAGCCGTCGGAGTAGGTGACGACGCCTGAGTCGGTGTATTCGAAGCTGTCGGTCGGACCGTCCGATTCGAACGTGAAGGGCACGTCCCGGATCAGAATGTCGTCGTCCTGACTGAAGCCGCCCGAGTAGCTGAACAGTTGGCAGTTGTAGAGGGACCAGCGGGTGATTCCCTCCGCGCCCACGTCGTCAAGCTGAACGATTATGTCGAAGACCGGAAACTGAGCGGCCGCGTTGCGATCGCCCCGACGCCGGGCGTCAAGGAAGGCGTAAACGCGACGCCGCCAGTAGTCGTCCACGTCCTGAATCCGGATCGTGCCACGACGGGCTTCTGCGCCCGGCTTCATTTCGTCCTGCCACTTGCCGGGGATCTGAACCGCGACCTGCTCGATCTCGACTTCCCACTCGACCGACGGGATCTCGCCGCGCATCTTGCCGCCGATCCAGACGGTTCCAGAGCGGCCGGACCTGCGGTGACGGGCCTTCAAGTTAGCTGTCGGTCCTGCGCTCATTACCGTACCCTCCCGTTGCCGATCAAGTAGTTCGTGGTCTTCGTGTACCGCCATCCGAACTCAAACGGAACGGAGTCCTCCGGAGCGCCGACTGACACGGGATCGACCACTCGGAAGAACGGTCTATCGGCGACGTTCACGCCCGGCAGAAGCAGACCTCGGTCAACCCTGTCGGCGATAAGTCGGTTGCCCCTCGACCTGACGGCGGCCTTCGTTTCCTCGGAGACCGTGGTCTGGCCGACTATGAAGTCGTCGCCATAGAGACGGACTTCGCGAATGAACAGGTCGCCGACACGGACCAAACGCGGGTCGCTGAAGATCGCGACGGTCTTCGCGGGGTTCGTCGTGTCAATGTAGGTGGTGACGCCCCTCGCGATCATCAGTTCGGCCTCGACCGAAGACGTCCGGCGGAAGGCGGTGATCCCGAGACGGGCCGCGTCGGCCAATGAATCGGTCACGATCGCAACGGTGCCCACGAACTTCAGGCCGCCGAACTTCAGGAAGGTCAGGGACCGTTCCTCGCCGAGTCCTGCGAGCGCCCCGGCTACCCGGGGGGCAACCTGCGCGGTGGAGACATTCTTCGCGAGGAAGCTGTCATAGAAGTCGCCAGCCCCGAGCGAAACGATATGTTCGTCTCTCACGGTGCCGGTGCGGGTCTGAGCCGCCGAGAAAGTTTCGGCCGCCGGTCCGCCGAGTACCGCGACTATCGGACGCTGCGCGTTCGCCATCGTGATAACCCACGTCCTGATCGACGCGAGGATCCCGGCGTCCGTGACGTTCGCCGGGACGAAGACGGAGAAAGGTTCGAACTCAAGTGCGCCGAGAGCCTGAACGTACTCGGTGCCGGTGAAGGCCGATCCGTCATTGCCGCCCGAGAGCGAGGTCGCGGCAAGGTTGGCAAGGTTCACGCCGTCGATTGCGGTCCCGACCCCGACAATGTAGTTCGAAGAAAGGTTGACCGCCGCCTTCAGGTTCGAACAGATCCCGTCGGGGAAGACGTACCGCTCGACATTCACGTCATCGAACAGAACCCGAAGCTGCTGATTGGCGGCGTTCAGCGGATCGTCTTCCACGACCAGCTTGATCCTGTTGCCCCGGACGCCGGGGTACTTCGCGTCGATCCTGAGACCAGTCGCGGGGGTCGTGTTCAGAAGGTTGCGAGTCGCGGAAGCGATCTGTCCGACGACGCCCATCCGGTAGACAAGCACGGTTCCTGCGCCGGGGACGCCGGAGACGCCCGGGCCGAGAAACGCGCCGAGTACGGCGTCGCGGGCATCGCTCGGCGAGTTGCCGAACTTTGCTTCGAAGTCGCTGAAGCTGTTGAGCTTGATAACGCCGTCAGTCGCACCCACCGGCCCCCAATCGGCGACGATCGGGATCGCGACCGTGGCGGCCACGGACGAAGGAGGGCGGGACGTTTCCTCGGAGACAAAGCGGACGTACGTTCCGGGATTCGCGGGCGTTTCGAAAGTGAGAGTCATACCCCTACCTTGCGTCGGAGATACTTGCGGGCTTCATCGCGAGCCTGATCGACGGTCAGCGTCTTCCGGGAACACTCGGCGAGTCCCCCCGCAATTGCCATCGGCGACTCCCCTACCAGCGCCATTCCGCCCGCGATCAACTCGTCGTGCGTATAGCGGTCTTCCGTCGTCTCCGGGGCGGCCGCTTTCGGGGTCGTCTTCGGGGCGGCGGACTTGCCAGCGGGGGGGGTCTTTGCGTCGTCAGTCATTCCGGCATAGATTAGGCACGTCCCAATCCTGCCGACCCTTATTCAAAGTCGGGATAACCCGGGAGGGAGGCAACAACCGGCCCGGCATCGCCCCTGACTCGACCGGGTGATTCGACCGTGATCCGGAACTCGACCACTACCGAGCGCCTTCGCGGATCATCCGGGTCGGCGATATTCTGCGCGACCACGGAAGCTCGATCGACCCAAATAACGTCGTGCGGGAGTGCGGGCAGGGCGGCGGCCGGTGCGTCCATAGCGACGCCGGTCCAGTTCCAAAGGGGCATCCGGTACGGGCCGGACATTGGCCGTCCGTTTGCGTTTCGAAGGGTCGGGTGAAGGGCCAGCCCGAAGCGGATCAGGTTGTGAAGTGAGTCACGGATCACGTCGCCCTCCCGCCGGGCCGCCCGGGGGTCTGCGCCAAGCGCCGGGTAGGCGTACAGGGTGACCGACCATTGGGTCACGATCTCGCCTTGATCCAGAGTCTCGCGGGCCGAAGTGACCGAAGCGTTCCCGAGCAGGGTCACGGTCACGGGCCGCTCGTCTTCGGCGATCTCACGTTTCTCGACCCGGTGCGCCCATCCGCCGGTACTCGCCGGGAGGATCCCCATGATCGAGCGCCGGATCGAACGGACCACGCTGTCGGATCCCCACGCGCTCATTTCAGGTTCTCCCGGGCGATCAGTTCTTCAAGCTCGCGCTCGGCCACTTCAAGCCATAGCGTTTCGATCTCGGCGGCCGTGTCGCGCATCATATGTTTCCCCTGTGTCCCCGGGTGCCAGACCTCTTTCCTGAACATGAAGTTCGGACCCATCGGGAAGCGAAGCGACCCCTGTCGAAGCTCGCCGGTCCGGGGATCGACCCGCATCCCCGCGGTAATCGAGTGCGGCCGGGTATCCCATTCGACGTGCGGGGCCACCGGATCCATCGTGAAGATCTCGACCTCATGCCCGTCCTGCTTCGGAATGACCTCTGACCTTTCCCACGAATCGCGCAGGGTCCGCGGCTTGCGCTTGCGGTCGGCGATCCATTCGCTGAAGTCGCCCTTGTACGCCTTCGGCAGACGGGCCACCGGAGTTTTGATCGCGACCCGATCGCGGAAGCGTGTGCCGACGGCATCGACAATTGCTCGACCGGCCTTGTCGGGCAGGTCTTCCGGCCAAAGCGTCTTCATCGGCTGATCGGCCGTGAAGCCCATCAGTCTTCCACGCGGCGAAGCTGCGCCTCGTACCCGATCACGTCGCCGGGCGGCGCATACGGGAGGGGGTCGCCAATGACCTGCCAGCGAACGGCGTCCGGCCCGGTCAACTCGATCGCGGTGACCAGCACTTCAGACTCGGCTCGGACGTCCACGGGTCCGCCTTCAATGTCGAACGGCTCGTACTTGAGCGTCGCAGGCTTGACCCGGCGGTTGCCCTTCGGCGCGTCACCCTCGGCCGAGCCGGTCGGCATCTGAAGGAAACAGTCGAAAGCGACCCCGGGGGTCATTTCAATCGTCGCCGGTTCGCCCTGAGCGTAGTCGCCGGAAGCGACGGGAAGCTGCGGGACCGCAAGGTGAATTGTAATGTCGCCGAGCGGCATTAGTAACTCCCCGGCCGAGCGCCCCAGTCATAGGCAAGCGGGAAGGCAACCGGCGCGTCCGGCCGATCCGGGTTCCAAAGGTTCAGCCAGTATTCCCGGCAGTCTTCGGTCGCCAGAGACCAAAGGATCTCGGCGAAGCGTGGATCGGGATCCAGCATCCCGGCCTTCTGCGCGTCTGCGGGTCCGAAGTAGGACTCGGAGTAGTTGCCCGCGCTGAACGCCTTGACCTTGCCGGAACTGAATCCGCGGCGGCGGTTCGTGGCCGTACCCATCGCCTGATAGATCTGCTCGGTCTTCATCGCCACGGCCCGACGGGCCAGCGGGACTTTGTTCGCGGGGACGTCCTCGCCTTCTGCCCCCGCGCCGATCGCCCGGCAGGTCAGGGACGCGACCAGCGCCTCGGCCTCGCCCATCCAGAGCAGAAGGGGGTCAGGGGAAGCGAGCGGGATCTGTTGCGTCAACCACGGACTGATCGCCCGGATTATCGCGGGGTCGGACTCGTAGACGCTCGACGTCGGGACCGTAAAGGACGCGGGCGACAGGACCGGCAGGCTCGGCGGCGAAGCGTCGGCCTGAGCGTCCAGAAAGATCAGCCGAAACCAGCCCTGTTCCAGAGTCGCCTGATCCGTCGTCACGTTGCGAAGCGCAGGCTGCGACGGGTCCGGATCGACGGGGGAAAGGTTCACGGTCTCGACGGTCGTCCACGGCCCGGTCCTTTCAGGTGCTTCCTGAATACGGACCTGCGTCCACGGTTCGAAGTCGTATCTGACCGGCGGCCGATAGCCGACGAAGGTGTGTGTGTAGTTCATGCCTGCGGCCTTTCCATCGTCCTAGATTACCGGCGACCTAAGAACCCTTCTGCGGCGGACCGACGGCGCTGCCGGTAGAAGGCGGTAGCGCGACCCCGGTGACCGGCGCGGTCTGCGCCCCGGACGGGACGGTAACCGCGACCGAGACGAACAGTTCGCCGTCGGCCATTACAGGTGATAGCCGCGGACGTTGACCAGACCGGCGATCACTTCGGTCGCCGTTGCGGTGCCGACCGGGACGCGCAGGATCACGGTCAGCGACCTACCGGCTCGGGTGATCGACGGTTCAATCGGGCAGTCGATCTCTCGGTCTGCGGTCGCGCCGACTGCCGCGCCAATCGGGAAGGACTGAGCGCCGACCCCGACCCTCCGGTGTGCGCCGGTCGAGAGGTTGACTGTCGCGCCGTCGTGCCCGATTCCCCAGACCAGCAAGGTCGGAGTGGTCGCCACCGCCGCGACCGTATTCCACGCCGAGATATGGATGCCGGTACAGATGAAGTCCTTCGTCGGGACGTAGTTGAACAGGGCAAAGTCGGTCGCCGCGCCTGCCGGGGCCGCGAATCCGAACAGTCCGCCAAGTGTCGAGTAGCCCGCCACCGTATTGCTCAGGGCCGCGTTGGCCGGTGCTGCGGAGTTGCCGAAGGTCGTGTTCGTCAGGCCGGTTGCCGGAAGAATGTCACCGCTGTCGAAGTTGAATGCAGCCGTGAGCGCAGGTTCCAGCGCCATGCTCTGATCGAGCGCCGTGACCGAACACTCGCCAATCCTGAGTTGCGCGGCGGTGGCAGGCGAGGTGCCGCTGTTGTAGTGACGAGCAAAGGCATTCATGCCGCCGATGCTTGACACCTTCGCGTTGCTCGACGGAATATCGACCTTCTGCCGGTCAATGATCGTATTTGTGCCGGTGTCAAGCAGGCGGAAGGCGACCTCATTGTCGTCCATGATGATTGTGCAGAGCAGGTTCACGCCGACGAAGGCGGTCAGGTCGATTACGTCGCCCATGACCTCGCTTCCGTTCCAACTGACGACCGGACGAATGTTCGACGGGCCGGTGCTGCGGAAGAACGCTCCGGTGTTCACCGCGACCGTATTAGTCACGGGGTTGCCGAAGCCCATTTCAAGCACCGCGTTCGTCTTCGGATCCCATTGCGCTCGCGCTCGGAACTCCAATGGGCTTCGGGTCTGCCGGGGAAACAGCTTGCCGCTCGTAATGAGCGCGTGTGCGCCTATCGCCACGTTCGCGTTCGCATTAAGTAAAATGCCGGACGCGATCGACTGAGTGATGTTCGCCAAAGACGCGACCTGAACCCATCGCGCCGCGTTCACCGTACCCGCGAGGGAAGGTTCGTACAGAAGGGTCTGACCGGACGAGATCCCGATACTCCCGTAGCGGTCGGCTCGCATCGGCAGGACAATGCCGTCGTTCTCGACGCCATTGACGAGGTAGCCCTGAGTCGCCCCGACCACGGTTCCTTCGGTACGGGCAATCGGGTTTCCGGCCGCATCGTAAAGGCTCGACCGGCCCGCTTTGCTCGCCGGGTCTACGGTCATAAGATCGCTGCCTGCGCCGCTTTTCAGAAGAATGCTCATGGAGTCTCCAATTCGAAGTGGTAGTTGAAGTTGAACGCGCCGAACGTCTCGCTTGTAGAACTGGCTACGACCTGAAACCCGCTGTCAGTTATCTCGGTTGCGGTGAAAGCGACACCCTCAAGGGCGTAGTCTTCGGGGTCGTGATCTGCCGTGGTCGTACCGCTCGGGGAAACGTCTACGAGCGCCCCGACATACGAACGCGCATCGACAACGGCGACGGTGGCAAACCCGGAAGGTTCAAGCCCAAAGTCAATGCCGACGGTGCCCTTCGCCCTGCCGGGGCCGGTCGGGCCGGTCGGGCCTGTTGGGCCAGTCGGGCCTACTCCCCCTGCGGGACCAGTCGGGCCTGTGGGTCCAGCGACCACGGAGTCTGCGCCTGCGGGACCAGACGGTCCTGCCGGGCCGGGGACGGTCGAAGTCGGGCCGGTCGGGCCGGTCGGGCCGGTCGGGCCGGTGCTGCCCGTCGGACCCGGCACCGTCGAGTCCGCTCCGGTCGGACCTGTCGGGCCGGTGGGGCCGGTGGGGCCGGTTGGGCCTGCGACCACGGAGTCCGCTCCGGTCGGACCTGTCGGACCAGCCGGGCCGGTACTACCTGCGGGGCCGGGGACCGTCGAAGCGGGGCCGGTTGGGCCTGCGGGTCCGGTTGGCCCCGTGGTGCCGGTCGGACCCGTGGGGCCGGGGACTACCGAATCTGCGCCGGTCGGACCGGCCGGGCCAGTTGAGCCGGTGCTGCCGGTACTGCCTGCCGGGCCGGTCGGGCCGGGGACGGTTGAAGCCGCGCCAGCCGGGCCGACGCCGCCAGCCGGGCCGGTAGTACCCGCCGGGCCGGTCGGGCCGGGGACTGTTGAAGTGGGGCCGGTCGGGCCTGCGGGTCCGGAAGGGCCGGTCGAACCCGACGGTCCCGGAGCGCCCCTGACGTCTTCCGCCGTGAGCGTCCGGAGATCGCCG